>Ga0179593_1379354_pt1 | contig 10217 bp, 8 predicted proteins | sample CZODoug2_1_08_16_FD_185931 | JGI IMG/M metagenome (GOLD analysis project Ga0179593, IMG submission 185931) | Vadose zone soil fungal communities from Angelo Coast Range Reserve, California, USA - CZODoug2_1_08_16fungal (PacBio error correction) | ecosystem: Environmental > Terrestrial > Soil >...
CCATAAAAGGAACGTCATACCCCCTGTCGATGGAAAAACGCGCAGAGGAAAAAAGTGAACCGAGGCTTAGTAAAAACCTGGAAGGACGAAATTGCCAGTCTTGCAGTCGATGGGCGAGACGAACTTGGGGAGCCTCCCGTGTCCAGGAAGCACATGTCTTCTTTCGGCGGAGAGAGGAACCTTGAAGGACCATTTAAAAACTTAATGGTTTCGAGCCGGAGTAAAAGGGGGAAGGAAATCCAGTCCCGAAGGAAAATGTTAAAGAAGCGTTCACCAAACAACGGGCTTAGACCGGGCATGTTCGACCGCCCTATGGGTTCGTGTCCTACAACAGGGAGTCTGAAACTAACCGGGGAAACTGTCGCACCGGCAAGGGACAAGAAGAAAGGCAGGCATAAAGGGGACAAATCAACCCGGGACGGGCGAAAGGAAATAAAATCTTCAGTCCATATTAGGAGCCCAGAAGCCTGAGGGGGGGATCAATCGGGGGCCCGAAGGGCAGTGTACACGGTAAGGCGCACTCTGTGCGAAGGGTTCGCTTGTTGGAAAGGGTCAAGCTTGGAGGGAAAAAAGGCGTATAGGAATGAATCAGGAAAGGGGAACGTGAATTTCGGCGGGGCTTAAAAACGCCAGAAAGTAGACCATCAGTCTCTAATCGACGACTTCCAAGAAAGAAGTTCTACAATAGAAGAAAAAGGCATTCAAGAAGAAGGACAACTAATGAAGGAAAGTGACGGTTGATCACTCGGTGGGTCTAGGATCCCTTCAGAGAGGGTCAGCGCTTCATAGGGACTTAATTAATTCATCCCCGTCGCCGGGTTCTTAGCCAAGCTGTGCTGAAGAGGCAAAAAAAAACAAAAAAAAAAAGAGGAGGGAAAAAAACCACGAGATTGAAGCGATCACTGTCCTGAAGACGCCGGGATCGGGGAGGGAAGAGGGACAGCACCATCCCAAAAATAAGACAAATAGCGTTAAGGCAGAAGGGCGGTCGAAGTGGAACGGGACCACGTATGCGGATTACCTAAAGACAAAGACCGGAGAGGACCTCGCAAGTATGCGCCTCGGGGGAAAGAATTTGCCCGGAAAGTCATTTAAGGAGGGATAGGAGAGTGGTAGGAGGGGATAAAGTAAATGGGAAGGTAGGTGTAGGAGGAGAGAAAGATGGGCGTAGGAAGATGGGTCGGGGGGTAGGCGGGTGCGAAGTGGGGCGAAATGGGCGGGGGGGCAGTGGGGTGAGGTAGGGGGTGGAGATGAGAAGGAATAGGGGGGAGGACGGAGATAAAAAAGGGGAGACATGGAGGGAGAAAGAAAGCAACGTAAGATGAATAGGACCCAACAATAAAAGGACTACAAGGGAGAACAAAAAAAGAAAAAAGAGAAGAAAGAGAGAAAAACACCCCCAAGGTGGGAGCGGCGAAGGGGGGGAGGGGGAGGTGAGAGAGACGAGGAAAAGAGTGAGTGATAAAATGGGCAAAAGGTGGGAGCGGGGGGTGGGATGCAGGTAGGAGGGTCGTGGGTTGGGGGGCAGCAGAGTGGGGCGGAGACGGATATGGAGTGAGAAAATAGATGACAACAAGGGAGAGGGGGGGTGGGGGGTAAGAGAAACGGGTGAGGGGGAGGGGCAGGATAGAAGGGGGGGAAAAAGGGAAGGGGGGGGTATTTATATGGGTGTTGAAGAAGTGAAAGGGGTTGGGGAGAGATGGAAGAAGAGGGTTGGGGTAGAAGGAAGAGAAATCAGGGGAGGAGAAGGGGGTGAAAAAAAAGAACACAAAAAAAAAAAAAACAAGAAACTCCTAGCTTTGTTGTCTGGCAACTGATCAGATCTCGAGAGAGGGCCCCAGGAAGTCCTGAACTTTTTCCTTCCCTCAAATGATTAACTGAGGGGAAACTAAGGACCGTTATAGTACTTTCAAAATCAAGTGAGACTACTATAACTTCAACTCACAAGGGAAAGAAGAAAAAATTCCAAATCTCATCGCTTCTGAGACGCTTTCGCGAGCCTCACCAGTAAGAATTCGATATGGTGCATCTTAAAAAGGGGGAAAGAGGAAGATGTTTTAGTCAATCAATATTCCCTCGGGGAGGCTGACCTTACCCGTTGAGAAGGGAGCTCTGGGCAAATCGCGATCAGGGGTAGAAAGCTGAGGAGCAAGGTCGGATCGTTTCTTAGATGAGAGGAACAAACTTTACGACTATGGGTGAAGAATATCCTGTTAAGGAAGTAAAAGCCCAAAAAACAAGAGGTGTGTTCGTGCCCAGACCTGGGGCGTCTACATCAGAGAGGGAGGAACCTTTAACGAGGTAAGGAAAGTTGAGTCAACATCAGCTTATCAGGGAGAAAAAAGAAGGGGGCTGATCTTGGCAATTTTCGCAAGTAGAGACAAAAGTAAACCTGTCGCATCAAAAAGGGAAACTAAAGAAACCAGAGACGGCTTTCCAGCCATTTTGTGAACAAATCGAGGCGGAAGGGATGATGGGGAGACCATAACGGACATCTTCGAAAAGAAAAAAAAACGAGGAGTAGCAAACATAGAGAGCTCTGATCATGAGGAGAAGGCTCAAGGCAAAGCGAGGGGCGAAAAAAAGAGGGGACGTGTGCAGAATGACTTCTAGGGGAGAGGAGAAAGGGAATATCCGGGGAGAACCTGACGCAACCTTATAGGGAAAATGCGACTGAGAATCCGCTAGTTTGGCCAATCGAGGTGCCCGAGCAGCCTGTCCGTCAAGTCATCCAAGGGCGGGGAAACGGGACCACACAATGCGAGGAGATGGTCAGGCACGGGGAAGGAGCTTATGAAAGAAAGAAAAAAAGGGAGGACGCTGCGGTGTTATCACCTCACCATCAGGTCAATAATCATCAAAGAAAATGGAGCGCGCGTCGACGCGATACGCAGAATTAGAGGGGAAATATCGAAAAAAAAATAAAAAAAACCCAGAGTTGCGAAGAAACGGACCTCCTCCTTAATTGGGAGAGGCACCACGAAGGTTGAAGCTGAGCCCTACATAGAAAGGGACAGCAGAGGTAAAAGCTTCAAATAGGCGAACGGGAAAAAAGGGGGAAAGTGTTCATACTCTAGGAGATCGAACTGAAAAAGAAAGAAAGCCGCAACTCCTCTACGTCTCGAAAATAGGTGAGGGGTACCTATCCCAAGGACCGGACTTCGACTGGACGAAAAAAGGGGAGTCCAATTTGCCTAAACAAAACCAGATGAGCAATCGGAAAAGGAAAAGTGGTCGGAAAATCGACGCACTCGGTCCGCAGCAGGGAGGGGGTCCTGGAAAGAAAAGCACGCACTCAGAACCGGAAAACGGAGCGGCGGAAAGTTGAAGGGGGGGAAGGAGAATACGCTCAAAATGAAACGGGGGGGAGGGGGGTGTTTCCAAAAAAAAAGCCCGCGAAAAGTCCAGGCGATAAGGAGAATTCGTGGTTGAGAGAAAGCCAAGCGGGTAAGATCCGAGAAGGGGAAACGTGAAAAAAAGCGCTTCGCCAGTACTGCTGAGACTTCGATAAAGAAAGAGAGCAAGACCAAACGTACCGGATCGGGGGGGGGGGGTGGGGGTCTTAAGCAAAAACGGGGCAAACTTCGGGCAGTGTAAAAAGGGGGGGGGGGGGGGGTAGCAGGGCGCATTACTTTTCAGTAATAATGGTCGAGACGCCTGATTAAGGAGTAGATGGACTGAACTCAAGCCGAATTCGGAATAATAGCCATTCTCGGAGGGAAAAGGGGGGAAGTTCTCCAACGCAGCCTGAAAAAAAAAAAGACAAAGCCGCTGCGAGATAAGGAAGAGTGGGACACATAGGAACTTCGCCCCAGAGTGATCTGGAACCTCCGGGAAAAAGGGGGAAACAGCCATATAAGAGCCGGCTCGTGGCGAAAGAAAAGGGGGACTATGTCACTTTAGCAGCGAGACCAAGGGTTTGCAGGGGTGAAAATCCCGGACATCAAGGCGGCATGGGTCAAAATGACGAAATAAGGCTTGTAGGAAAGAGGGGGCCCAGAAAACGAAATAAGGGAAAGAAAGGGAGGGATTTGGTGTAAGGACAGCGCTGAAAGGCCACCAACCGGAAAGAGGAAGTCCGTGACAAGAACGACAAGCCCATTCAGTGTGGGACTTCATGTAAAGTCTGGCCACCGACTGAATTGAATGGGAGAAAATAAGGGTTCGAAACCAAAAAAGGAGCACAGAAGAAGAGAAGGGAAGTTCTGTCTATTGCAATCACTTTTTCTCCTTCATAGGCAAAGGAATAGAGATCGAAAAAACCATCGGTTCCTTCAAGTTCCTGGGGGGGGAAGAGAAGAACCCAAACGAGGAGGAAAAGATATCCTTCCTTGGAAAAAAGAGGGGAGAACCTAAGACTCTTGTCCTAAGTGCCGTAAACCGTCGGTCAAGAATGAACCGGCCCAGGGCGAGGGTCGAGAAGACAGAAAACCGCACAGTGGCCATGACATGACACATTCACGGAGGGGGGGAAGGGTCTAGCCATGAAAGTGTAACCCTTTCATTGTCAGAAGACGAAAGAGGGTTGAGTGGGCGGCGTCAGGCCTAGAATGGGGAAATCTCTGGACCAAGCACACCATGCTGGTCGGGTCTGGGAAGAAAGAGGGTCGCCCTACTCCGTGAGGGGAGAAAAAAAAAAGTCGAATGAGAGGGGAGGGCGGGTGCTTTTCACCAAAGGTGTTGCCACAAAGAGCGGAAGGCACGGGAAGGACTACCCGGATGGCGGTAACACCAGGGAAGGGAGGGGGAAAAGAATTCGTGCTCAAGCCGCCGAGGGGAAAGATAGAAGGTTTGCTAAGTACTTGGGAAAAAAACGATCGCTCATCGCGCAGATGTGGGGGGTGAGGAATGCTGAAATTGGACCCAACGGTCAGAAGAGAGCCATTGGGGAAAAGGCTGTTTCCGAATTATCTGTCCTTAGTGAAGTTCCTGCTGAGAAGCGGCAAACTCGAAAAAAGGAAGGGAAAAGGCAATGCTTCAACAGCAAAGGAAGAAACTAGTCACAAAACGGGACGAACCAAGATACCGTCGAGGAGAAGCGTTCGGACTTCACTCATTAAGAGTAGGAGCTCCGACAAGGGGCAGAAGTCAAGAGTAACCGAGCCGCGTTCCTTGGGGGGATAGGGAAAAAGATAATATCATCGATCGCAGGACTCGTGACGTCGTGTAACAATAACAGAAGAGGAAGATCTCTTAGAACAAAGAAGTCTGAACTGTGACCCAGCTCAGTGAAAGACAAGAGATTTCTTCGCAAGGCCAAGAACCGGAGACCGCAAATACTTCTACGAGAGAGGGGGGGGGGGAAATAATTGGGGAATTCCACGCGCCTTCGAGGTCTCAAAAAAGGGTGTTGGGGTAAGAGATCGAAGAGGGAAAAGGAAGTCCAGAATTTGCGGACCAAGAGGGAAGGAAGGGACTTAATACCTTACGACTTTCGGAACAGCTTGCGAGCTAAGAAGAGGAAGATCGAACGCAACTCCAAAAAAATGAGGAGAGAGGGGAGAGAATAGGGCGCGTGCGAAAAAGGGGAAGGGAAAGAAAGGATCTTGAAAGAAAAAAAGGCGGGGAGCCAATTTTTATCAGGGACAAAAACTGATTCGAGGACCCTGGGCAGGAGAGTGAAGAGAGGGGGAAATCTACTCTCGTCGGAGAGGCGGGTGAGACCCCAAAACAAAAAAACTACACAACCCTCCAACCCAACCCCACAAAAAAAAACCCCACACCCAACCAAAAAACAAAAACCAAAAAAAAAAACGCGCCCAGGCCCCCCCAACAAAAAAAAAAAAAAAACCAACCATCCCCCAAAAAAAAAAAAAAACACCCCCCGCAACCTCCCCCCTTTCACTCCAACTAAAACACCCCCCAACACCGCTCACCCCCAAAAAAAAAACCCAACAAAACCAAACACCACCCACAAAAACTTCAATATAACAAAACAAAAAAAAAGAACTCCCCGCCCTCCCCCCGAAAACTCAAAAAAAAAAAAACCCTCCCAAAAAAAACCTACACCCAAACCAAAAGAAAAAAACAACCCTCCCCAACTCAATTCCCCAAAACCCAAAAGAAAAAAAAAAAAAAAAACCCCCCCGCAAAGAGAGACACAAAACACTCTTCAAACCACTCCTCATAAAAAAAAGAAAAACACACCCAACCACCACCCCCCCCACCCAAAAAAAACAAAACCACACCCCCCACCAAAAAACTCCAACATGACCCAAAATGACCCCAACCAACTCCACCAAAAAAAAAAACACATTTCATTCGTTGACCTTATGGCGTATTCTTTATCATCCCAAATAAAGAAAAATTTTTGGGTTATCCCAAGCTCCTTGGTCAAAATGTAATGAAAAGCGAAGAGAAGGGTCGTTCGGTTTGACCCAGCACAAGGGGGGAGGCTTTGACAGGCTCCTGCAAGTCTATAAGTATCTGTATGTTCTCGTAAATAGAAGACTTGGCAGTTGAGTGCATATAGGGTAGAATTGGAGAAGAATCCAGAACGGGAAATCTCAGCCTACGAAAACATCACAAAAGGAGGGGGTGTCCCGCCACCATCGCCTTCTTATTTCCAAGAGAAGGGGGAGAAGCACTCTAAAAAAAAAGGAGGAGAAAAGCTGCTAATAGAAGGAGGGAAAATTCTACAAGGTCTCATGTCCTATGGAAGAACAAAAAGCTGCTACGTTTGGGCAGGATTTAATTCTAAGGAAATGAGACGGGACGAGATGTTTACTGTGAAAACTTGCTCAAAATAACTAGCGAAAGTTGCGCAAGCGGCACATCCGCAGGGGGAGATCAACTGGGGTTCCAGGAAGCCCGACAAACTTGAAGACCGGGAAGGAAGAAGACAAGCTCTTTCCCCACAGAAAAACCAAAAAATTGGCGGAGAGGGACCTTTCAGACAGCATTAAATTAGATAGGAACAGGGGAGAAAAACTCGGGTTGGGGCGGCCGGGCAAAACCCCCGTTCTGAGGAAGAGAAGACTTTAAGCTCGCGTCGAAAAACCAGGAAGGGGAAGGAGGGGAGAGGGGGGTTTTGCCCAGGCTGTCACAACGCAACCGTATTCAAAACGGTGCCAATCAGTCCTCACTTGACTTAATAAAAAAAGGGGATGAAAAAAAAACGAATGTTGAGATGCAAGATATTCACAGGACAGAGGGGAGGGGGAAGAAAAAGGGGGGGGCGAGCTATCATACGCTTCACAGCGTCCGCGAAATAAAACCTAAAGACTGCAGCAAGTGAGGGACAAAGAGAGGTCAAATCTAAAAACTGACGAAGCACTACGGTCTACGAATTTTATTGAGGAAAGAAACAAAAAAAAGTGACTTCCTGGGGGGCAAGATATAGTCGGGCCTCAAACCAGGGCTGAGAAGCAGAACCGGACGGGCACACAGGAGGGGACAAGCCGAGCACTCCTTGGAGTCCGCGTTTCTTGGGGGGGGAATGAGGGGGAAAACGCAGTACGCTGGCCATCAAAACAATGCTCATTCATTGCAAGTCGACTCCCGGCTCAATGTAGCAGGGGGAAGGTTTCTGGGCCTCGCGGTCCAACAGAGGAAATAACCTCCGGCCGGGGGAGACATCGCATTTTCGATCAAGTAAAAGCGCGAATACGGAAGCGATAACGACCCAAAAGGAAGAGCGGAAAAAAAACTACTTCTCAGGAAGGTCGTCTGGACTATTGGCTCAATCCAACCAAACGTTGAGTATATGGTTGGGGGGGAATAGGAAGAACGGATGGAGGGGAAGGGGGGTGCCAAACTCGTTCTGCATGGGAATTAGTTGAAAGCAAGGGCCGGAGTCCTAATATAAGGGGGGGGAAAAAAAAAGGAACTCCGGCCATGAGGAGGGCTGAAATGAAAGCCTCACAGGAATAAAGCGGGTCGAATCAAATGCGACGACGCCCCTCAGCAAACAGAAACGAAAAACCGAGCTCTGAGCCGAGATTTTGGGAAAAAAAAAAATAGGGGGGAGGCCCCCAAGTTCTTCAACTCCTTCGCGGGGCGGCCCACATCATGATCCTAAAACGGTGGGGAGTCCCAGATAATCACCCCGTAGCAAGGGGAGGTGCAGAGCCATTTGCAACCTGTGCACGGAGCACCACTAGGGGAGGGAGGAGGGGGATACAAAAGGAGGTAAGTTAGTACAACACACACACCTAGGGGGGCCAAAATTACAACATGAAGGGGCGAAGACCTGGAGGAATTCGTGAACAGGCCTTATGGCAAAGGGGAATTGGCAAACCGAACAAAGAGATGAGGAAAGGGGAAAAAGGAACCTTGCCGCTCCATGACCTGCATGTCAAAAAACGTCATATCCAACGCTAAAAACCAATAAACTACAGTGCATGGCCACGGGAGCCACAGGGAGGAGAGAAGAAAGCGGGGAGAAGAGAATCTGAACTGCGGGCAATGCAAGAAGGGTTAGGCAATAATAAAAAGAATCTAGGGGAAAACATCGGCGTTTGGGTCCGGCCGAAGGAGGCAGATAAAACAAAAACAACGTAGGAGGAAATAAGGATCCCGAAAAAAGAAAGCAACGCCCAGTGCGCACCGAGTTACTAGACAACGGGAGAAAAAAAACATTCTTTTACACGGCCAGGCAGATAGGAAAACGGGGCTATACCTCAAGGGGGGGGGAGGGGGGGGGGGAATCCTGTGGAACAGCCACAGTGTCCGTCGTCGCGGTGGCTAAGACTGCTACGACAAGGACCATGAGAAACAACGGTCATGGACATAACGGAAGGGATGGGACAGCAAAACTGGACAGGGGGAAGAGGCACTTGCCAAGCTGGTCTCGCAAGAAATCGGTCAGGACCCCTATGGTCTTGGGACGAAAGCCGGGAGTCACGTCAACGCACAACGGAGGGTAGGGAGGTGGCGTCACCTGCAACGGTTGGCCTCGAAGCACGTGACAGAGGAAAGGGTTATGGGTGGACCGGAAAAGGAACTTCTGGGGAAAGGAAAAGAGGGGAGTCCCCAGACGCGATACCTCGGGGTCGAAGGCCAGGGTGGGACGTGCAGTCGCAGCGAGGCTGTCTTGATGAAGGAGCGTTTACAGGCTTTCCACTTAGAAGGAAAAGTCACAGTGGGTTATTCGGCAATTGGCCCGTGCAATTCAACTTCGGCATTCTCGAAACCAAGGGAAGTCGCCACTCGGCACCAGACGCACTTACCGGGAGGACCCTGGAGAAAGGGAGCACCGATGCACGAACAAACGCACGGGAAACGGTTGCGTAGACACATAGCTTTATCGAATGAAGGAGGAGTAACGAAAATCCGGCAAAAAAAGTGAATCCGCCTGAGCCTTATTTCGTCCCGCCTTGCTTTGATGCAATCGCAGCGGGGTCAAGAAACGGCGCTGGGGTAAATGCGCAGAACTTTTGTCAGAGCGATGGAACACAATCAACGCAGACGGAGCGTTAGCGAAGGGAGGGAACAGTGTCCGCATACTGTTTCGTGCTTGGCAGCTTGATGCGAAGGAACAGCACCAAGACCAAAAAAAAACCGGCGTCAAACGCATAGGCGGGGGGGGGGGAAAGTGGTTACTGTCATCGAAAAAATTTGCGAAAGCCCACTTGTTTGGGAGAAGGGGGAAGCCTCTCACGTGCAACAGAACGAAGTCAACTGGTATCCGGCACCAAATGACCAAAAGAGACCGGTACTGACTTCTTCAAAAAGTGGAAAAGGCGGTCCTCGCACAGTCGCAACCCAGGTGGCGAATAATCTGAAGGGAAAGAGAAAAAAACTATTCGGAAAAGGTTCCGGAAGCTCTTTCATCTCAACATTCGGGGTGACGAGGACATGTGCCGGAGAAGAGAAACGGGACAAGAGTGCGAGTGGCTAGGGCAATCGGCGAAATAGAGAGTGAGGGGGGGGTCGAAAAAGAGGAGAGTGGGCAGGTCGGGAGAAAACTGCCCTGAGCTTGGGGCTGGAGCGTACGAACAACGTGACCAAGCTCCTGTCAAGGAATGAACGCGCCGAAAACTTTCCTGGCGGCCCAGAACCGTGGAAAACTGGGGTAAAAAAGGAGGAAGAGGAGGGACAGTGATAGAAAAAGCGGGGCTCCATCCAGCCTCTTGAGAGTCTACAGCGATCTTATGCAGCAAGTCCCCAAAAATGGAAAAAGCTGAAAGATCCTACCAAAACTAACTCAACACCGAGCAAATTGTGTCCGACCATCTCAAATAGAGGGAGGGAAAAGAAAAGCGCTTCTCAGCCGC
>Ga0179593_1405950_pt1 | contig 10217 bp, 12 predicted proteins | sample CZODoug2_1_08_16_FD_185931 | JGI IMG/M metagenome (GOLD analysis project Ga0179593, IMG submission 185931) | Vadose zone soil fungal communities from Angelo Coast Range Reserve, California, USA - CZODoug2_1_08_16fungal (PacBio error correction) | ecosystem: Environmental > Terrestrial > Soil >...
CCTTAGGGGGGAAAAAAAAGGAGGGAAAAACGCAGGTCTCTTTGCCGGCTCTACAAAGGTCAGTGCTATTCAGCGTTGACCGGAAAAAAGCCCGAATAGCTGGCGCAGGCCTCCGCGAATCAGGGGGCTAGAAAAAGTAGGGAAGAAATAAAGTAATTCCTACCCGGAAACCTTTGGGGGGGAGGGGAACCAACTTGGGCAAATATACCGGTCAACGAGTGCGGGAAGATCGCCGTCTGACCCTCTCAGAAGAAAAGGCAAAATAAGCTGAAAAAGTTTATCTCTACTCCGAGATAAACGAGTGAGTAATACGATGAGATGCGGCGCTGCTCAATCAGCCGACTTGTGGGTAGAAAAAAACCACACTACCAAAGGAAAAATAAAAAAAAAAAGAAAAGGGAGACGCAAAAATGGGAAAAGAAGGTTTGCAGGCGCAGTTGCCGCGGAAACAAAGGGTTTTCCATAAACCGCAACGACGTCGATTACTCCAGCGAAAAAAAAGGGGGCGCAGGCGTTTCCTATTTGCGTGATTTTCTCCCGAAAAAAGAGAAAGGGAAAAAAAAAGGTGCGCCTCAACGAAAAGGCGAAAATAAGGCAGCGGCGGTCGGACTTCGCGCCAATAACGAACTCAAAGACAAAAAAAGAATGGCGAAACTCAGAGCTGCAAAGGGCTTTTTTGTTCCGAGGAAAGGAAGGCGACCGTCGGTTTAGTCAGGCACGAAGGGTGTAAAAAGACGGATTCCGACCAAGGCTCGACGCGGGTGGAAAGAGAACTTTGAAGGGGGCATCCACTTCAGGAAATTGCTGGGGCGAACAAGCAAGGGGAAAGTATCGGTCAAAAGGATTTTCAAGAAAGGGAGGAAAGTTTGGTCGTCCAGTGGCCTTCCAAAGTCTTGGGAAACCTGAGGACGACTTGAAGCAGGAGACTTAGCAGAGAGTGAAAAGGGGAAAATGGAGTTAAACCGGGACACCTACCGATTACGAGTTGTTGAGTTAGAGGTGGGGGTCACAATTGGGACTGTCTCTCAAAAGGGCAAAAAAACCAGTCGGGAGGGACAAGTTCTTTGGTGGTGGGTAAATAGAAAATCTTACCAACGTGGTTGCGAACAGTGGGTAGATGGCCGAGGTGTGGGAGCAGAGGGAGGTGCTCTGCTTAATCAATAGACGCATGGGCAGGGGAGCCCGCGACTCCTTCTCAGGACAGGCAAAGGGAAAGAAAAATCCTCCTGTCGGTGGAAGATACAAATCAAGGGGGTATCGTAAGGAAAACGCTACACAAACCAAAACGTATTATTGAGGAGAAGATGCAGGGGAACAACAGCTTGGGGAAGGTCCTTCGGGAGAAAAGAAAGAAGAAGCAGGTGATGCGAATGCGACCGCAACGGCGGAGAGGGGGCGCCCACTGCCCCAGCGGTGACAGACCGTCGCAACGGTCAAAAGCAGCCAACCAAACGGAAAATCTGGAAGGGTTCGCCGCAAAGTTTGTAAGCGAAAAATGAAAAAAAAGAAGGGGAATCAGATAAAAGAACCGTTGCGCAAACATCAAAAGATGTGAACAACCGCGTCCCTCAAAAATTCTTAGCTTAAGTGTAACGTCAAACTGGGGGGGTTTTAAAAACGTGACCCCGAGCAGGGGCGAGCCGAAGGTAATGAAGACAGCAGGTCAGGTAAAAATGGGGGAGGAAAACGGCGACAAAGGGCCATTCTCAGTAGCAAATTACAAAAAGAAAACGAATATAGGTTGTTTCTCCAAGGGACAAGGGAGGGGGGGGGACTTGGTACTCAATGAGAGATCAAACTCGAGTCGGATAAATGAAGTCATCTGCGGAAAAGGCGGTTTCAGCGCACACACATGTCTCAGGGGAGAATTCATGCGGGAAAAACAAAGCCTTCCTGCAAGAAAAAGGGGGAAGGGGAAAGGGGGTCGGAAAAAAAGGTCAGGGGTAAAGGAAGTAGCCCATGCAAGCGAATGGATTCGAATTGAGAAAGGACGCGGACCATTCAGGTGAATCTCCCTTCCGAGGGGAAGTTCTAGGAAAGCAAAAAACCCAGCCACTCCGAGGAGAACAGGAGGGGACACGACAAGTGGGGAACCTTCCGCCCCGGGCAATCGGGCCAACGACCCCGCACATCCTCTAAGGGAGTTAAACAAAAAAGGTAGGGTGTCTTGGGACCAAGGTGAGAAGGTTGAGCAAGATAGATAGACCACTTCCGGAAGGGAGCCGCGCAGCATCGTATCGTAGGGAAATCACTACCTTGAGAGTAGGCGATGGAACAAGTTGTGGAAGTCTTCGGAAAGAGGAGTAAGAAGAAGGAAGCCGGGATATAAAGAACCGTGGAGAAAAGGTAGTGCCAAGTGTCCTGAAAAATCCTCAATTGAGCAGCGCCGCTGAACACCCCGCACACTCTACCGAAAGGATGCCCTTCCAACATAAAAGCGAGCGAGGAACCAAGCGGCAGAGGCCAAACAAACAACCCACCCCATCATGCAGCCAGCTGCTTCAATAAAAGAAAGAGAGCACGGATGGGATCTCTTTTTCCAAACGGAGGAAGAAACCTGCGGGGCAGAACCTTGGTGAACGACAAAGGGAGAACAGGAAACACAAACAAAAAGAAGAAAGAGGTGAGGAAAGTCAGGGACCGCGAAATGGCCGAAGCGAGAGGGAAAACAAATGTCGTTGACTCCTGAGTCCTGCGTCACGGACCAGGAAGGATTTTCAGGAAAAAACGAAAAAAGAACAAAAAAGTCTGAGAAACGAGCGCGTATCCGGGCGGACGGAACGGTGAGGGTCGTCCATCGAGAGGTGCCCTAAAGGGTTCTCACCCCACAATCGCTGAGCAGAACGACGGCTTTGGAAGAAAAAGAGAAAAAGAAAAAAAGCCAAGCAGTGATGCCATGGCAAATAGGCCGCGCGTGTCCAAGTCTCCAAAAAGCTTAACTAATATATGGGAGAAAACGTGTAGGTTGTATTAGAGCTGAAAAGCTCCTTGACTTGGGAGAAAACCCTGGGGAAGGGAGGGGATCACCACCAAACGCAAACACCCAGTTAAAAAAAGGAACGGAACCGGCGTATCGTTGCTGAACTTCCTCCTTCTTGGGAAGGGGGCCGAATAGGGTAAGATCCGTCTTTGCCGGTGCGTAAGGAGTTGAACGGGGAGGGGGGGAAAAGAAGAACGAAGATACAGCACACCACTCCAAAGAAGAGGCGGCAATAAACATAGCATGAATACAACAAAAGTCCCTCTCTTCAGAACCCAGAAGGAGCGGCCGAAAGATAAAAACCAAGGACGAAACCAGTGATTCCTTCAAAAAGAGGATTGAACATGGTAAAGAAAGGTTGGAAAGAAGTACGAACACGGGTGGAGCGGAGAAGAGACCCACCAAAACAAACACGGGAGGAGAAAAGACCCAGAAGAGCCTTACCCAAAAAAAACAAACAAACGTAACCCATGAACAGGCAAACCCCCCCAACGAAAACCCAGAAGGACCGCGGATCGGCACCGTCCAAAAAAAGAGGGGGGAAAAAGGGGCCAAGTGAGAACAGTTCTTTTGGGTTCGCGACAAACAAATCATGATTCGGGGGGGAAAAAAAGGTTAGTCACTCGATGTGTCAACGGGAAAGGGGGGCAGGGGAAGGCTGAGGTGGCGGGGAGATACATCGGCGGAGAACATGAAGAAAAAACACACAAAAACATCCCACCCCCCTCCAGACGCACAAAATGCAATCACGTATAACCCACGCACACCGCGCACCGTCGGAAAGCCCATAATGAGGAAGGCTCACCCGCCACTATAAAAAAAAAGGCAGCAGAAAGGGGAACCAAAAGGTTGCGGGGAGTTGTGAGTGCGATACTAAAAGGGGGAGGAAAAACAAAGAAGATTTCATGCTCGACGACCCCCTGAAAGTTGAAAAATCAAAAAACGAGGCGTGACGGAATACAGAACTCGCAAGGCCGCGGCAGGAGAGGGGGTCATCCCACGACTGGGCTGGTTTTCTTCTTAAGGAAACGGGAGAAAAGCAGAACGAAAGGAAGCTCGGAAAGAAGGTTGAGAGAAGGGGGGCGGGAAGGAAAGAGAGGAAAACGCACGGTAGGTCCTCTTCTTCTGTCTAGAAACGTTTTCGAATATTTTGGCGGCTAGTTATCGCTTTTCTGGAGAACAAGAAGGAAGAATAAATGACCACGAAAAGGGGGAAAAGGAGGGGGGAATTTACAAGCAGTTCCTTACTTTAAAAAGGGGGAATGGGGAACGGACGTTAAGTTTATTACAAGGGAAGGGGGACCAGCTTGAAACCGTCTGACAAAAGCGAGGGAAGAGAAAAAGAGAGAAAAGGCCTGTCTCTTTCAGAGGGGGGAAAAAAGGGGAACGCACACGCTTAAGCAAGCTTGGTCGCGACAAGAGGGAGGGGTCGGATTGTTGTGGTGGGTTTGGGGGTGGGGGGGTGGTGGCGCGGTACTTTCCCTGTAAAACAACATCGGTACTACCTCCCCTTGAGTATGGAGGGTAAAAAAAAAGGAAAAGCTAAGGAACCTCAGAATTGTTCTCTTATAAAGCGGCGGAAGAAGAGAAACGAGGAAGAGATCCTACTTCCAATTTGTTGGAAATCTAACTCAGACGCCCGAAAAGGGAATACAGCGATCGCCGGTAAGCTCTCTACTCTCCTTACTGGGGTTTTGGAGAAGACACAAAAAAAAAACTTAAACACCGTAATTGAGAAAAAAATAAAACTAGTGGAGGCGGCAAAAGTGACCAAGATGTTCTGGGCGGAGGGGGCCGATGGCAACGGACGGAAGGTTTTTCACAAAACAAAAAGGAGTACCTGAACAAAAGCAATTGAAGAGAAAGTGAGGGGAAGAGGTGGGGGGGCTAGGGACTCCGCATAACCTGAAAAAATGTCTTAGAGGGAAAAGAAGGACCGCTAAAGAAAGGAGAAATTCAAGCAGGCGACGGCAGGGAACGTGCGCCCAATAAAGACGAAAAGCCGGAGAAAAAGCAGAGGCTGGCAGGAACTTTGTGTTTCAAAAAAAAAAAAAAGAGAACGCCCGACCTTCCCGGTGAGGCGGAAAAAACGGAATTTTCCAAGGAAAGGAGGGAGCCAAGGAAGGAGACGATAGAGCAAGGGGAGGTAAGGGCAAAAAAATCCACTTCCGAAGGGAAGGGGGGGTCTCAACAACTACTGAAGTAAAAGAGGGGGAAAGGAAGGGAAGGAGGGGAGACGGAAAAGGAAAGACGGGGACAGGAACCTGCTGGACTGCGAAATTCACTCCTCTGCGGAGAAAAGATCGGGGGAACCGTGGAAAACCTTTTTGACGGGACAAAAAAAAGGGAAAAGGGTCATTGTTTAGGGAAGGGGGGGGTCAAAATGCAGGAGCGAAACGGTGGCAGTGGGGTCATTTTCCTTATTGGGGAGGGGGGGGGTGTGGTGGAAATTTGAGCAAGAGAAGGTGGGGGGAGGTTTCAAGAGGGTTGGCCGGGAGGGAGGGGGAGAGGGGCACTGCAACCGAGCTGGCAGGGAAGCAGCTCCGCCGTCTCCCTAAGAAAAGAGGACGAAAGGGAGAGACAGCCGGCCGTTTATAAAAAAAATCAGGGGGGCTAGGGGAAAAAAACCAAACACTGAGGAGGAGAAAAAGAGAGTAGAAGAGGAAAAAGCTGATTCCTTCTTTATCACACGTCCGAAAAACTAAAAAAAAAAAAGCCGGGAAGTAGTACGCTGCGGCGGCGCGGTCGGAGAGGGGAGAAAGCAGAAGAAAAGGACAGAAGACAGAAAAAGTAGACAAGGCCAAAACGAATAGAAAAAGTGTGAACGTGAGCATAATTTCCCCCAACACAGACATGGGACTTCAAATAAACTGACCACTGCCCCGGGGAAAAACCAAAAAAACCAACAGGCTACGTATGGAACCGAAACGTCAAACTGGGGGTTACAACGGAACCCCGAAACGTAAAGGAGCGTCAGGACGAGGCACAGGTTGAACGACTTTGAGCCGCGCAAAATTTCCATTCTCTTCGAAATTAAGGGAAAAAGGGAAATACGGAAGTTTCCCATGGACGTAAGGAACCGAGGAACGCAAGGGGGAGAAAAAAAAAAGTGAAAAATTGCGTTGCCTCCCTTGGGGTCCCCTTGAAACAAAAACACAAGAGAAAAGAAGGGAAGAGGTCAGGACGGAGAAGAAAGAAAAGGCTCCTCAGCTCGAGTTTCGCACGATTCCTGGTGAGAAGAGAGGCGCAAGTAAGACCATTCCTCGCCTGTAGGGAAAAGTCCTAAATGAGAGAGCGAAAACCTAAGAGGGAAAGATAGAGTGGGGTCAGGGGAGAAAAAAAGAAAAGAAAAAGAAGCCTCGCCAGGCGCCGTCTTCGCGCATGGCTTCATCCCTTCGTTTCGTTTGTATGGGAGCAGCCCGGGAAATCGGGACAACGGCGCAAACACATCCTCTTGTCTCGTGGTTGAAAGGAAAAGGAAAGAAAAAGAAAAGGAGGAGAAGGGTCGTTGGAGAACTAGGAAAAGGAAGGCGAGAAAAAGCATAAAGTAATTAAATCACGACGTTGGCGCGAGTGAGAGCGATCAACCATTTGTGCAAAGGGAAGGGTCGAAAAAGAAAGAAGCCGGGGCGATACGAAAAAAAGAAGAAGGGGAAAGCAGATTGAAAAAAGGTGTCTACTACCACTAAGGAAGGGAAGCATAGGAGCTAAAAAATGGAAAAAAGACAAAACAATTAGCGTAGCCTCTCCAGCCGGGCGAAAGCGAAAAACGACCCGAAAAAAAAGGAGAACAGGGGGTAACAGAGAAAAAAAGCAAATCGCCTGCGGGTCAGACTGTGGAAAGAAGATGAACACAAGGAAAATACGACAACTCATGAAAATTCGTACGAGGACGAGGAGAGTAAAAGAAGCGGGACCCACTTGTCGTGGTCAGCCGTTGCAGGAGGGAAGGAAAATCGTGTTCAAAGCTACACGCGAATCACGACTAACCAGAGGAAGGAAAAGGCGATCGCCGAAGAAGGAGGACAAGGGCGGACAGCGGGGGCAAGCGTCAGTAACTAAAGGAAAAAATGAGTCAAAACGACGCTGTCCGCGCTACGAAGCGGATTGAAAAAAAAAAGGGGAAGATGCGGTGAGTAAAAAAAGAAGAATATTGCCAATGGACCGGTCGGGGGAGATGGAGAGTCCTGCTTGAGATTGTACTAATGCCCTTTTGGGGGGAAGAACCCCACACGCAAAAGGCACCAGGTTTACACGCGCACCTTAAAACAGGAGAGGGAGGGTAGAAGGCCTCATAGGGGCTAAAAGGGCCTGAGGAGGGGGGAGATAAGATGGGACGTCTTGAGTGGGGAGGGGTGCAGTGATTTGAGCGGAGATAAGGACCAAAGAAGGGAAAATCAACAAAGCACCACGATGCGGCGGAAAACGGAAATAAGAAAAGACAAATAAAAAACGAATCGGTCTGAACCAAAAACGAACGAAAAAGGGGAAGGGACAGGGAACGGGAACTGAGATAAGAAGAAAGGGGGGGTCAATGAAGTAACGGTCCCATGGGGTGGGGAAGAGTACCACACAAACCACGTAGGAGGAGTAAAAAGGAGAGATACTGACCCATTCCCCAACAAAAAAAGAGGGGGGTGGAAAAGTAAAAGCCCAAGACAAATTCGTTAAGACATCCCATGGGGAAGAAGGTAAAAAGCCTCAGGATGCTGGGTTCTGAGGGAAGATGTTTTATTCACTGCTAAAGGGTTAGGGGAAAGAGACGTGGTGCATTTGGTTGCTGTCTATCCATTTGAAGAGAGAAGAAAAAACCAAAGAACCACACATCATAAAAACAAAGGGGGAAAAGGAACGGTGCTGAAAGTCCTGCAACACGGAGCATCCCAAAGGAGAAGTCCTCCATCCAACGATACGAACGTTCAAGGCGCTGAAACCGGTCTGTTGCTGGGGGTGGAACACGAAAAGCGGAAGAAATCTTATAAGGAAATTTTCACAGAGATCGATACACAAAGAATGCACAAGAAGAGGGAACGGGAAAGCCGGACCCTCGCACGGTCCCTAAGTAAAAAAAAAGCAGGGGCTGGTTGGTCTTGCGTCACCGCGTACTAGCAGAGGGGGGAAAACGGGAAGGGGGCGCAACGATTTGCCTCCATGGTGTAGAAGAAACAACTGACAAAGGAAGAATGGGAAGAACAAAAATTTCTTCCGGCTCTGCACTCCTCGTCTTTTTTCGAATAGGGGGGGGAGCGTGTCGACTTACAGACTTCTTAGTTGAAAAAAGAAGGGAAAAAAAAGTGGGGAAAACGCGCTTGGAGTGAACACTGACGGGAAAAGAAGAAATAGAGGAGGAGGGAAAGAAACCTGATCGTGAACAAGTCTGACCAAGAAGCATGCCGTCGCAAACAAAAAGGAAGGCGCATTCAGAGGGGACCGGCGGATTACCGCGCCGCGAAAGAGATGGAAAGGACGCGCCGCGATGCACAGGGGTCAACAGGGCAACAATAGGAAGCGGAAAATTGAGGAGGGGAGAAAACACTTGGAAAAGTATCCCGTCAAAAAAAAGTGAGGGGGGCGACGGAGGACGCCCAGGCTTGACTCCGACGACCCTGCAGACCTGCTTCAACAAGGGAAAGAAGTCGATCAACGTAGGAGGAAAACGAAGAGGGCGCGGGCGAAAGATATGTTTGAATTTCAGCAGAGAAAACCCAGCTGACCCACGCTCACCGTCCAAAATACCGCGTGGATGGGCAAACCGCGCAGAGTATTTCTGGAGCAGAAGCAACAGCAGGAAAGAGTGGGCCGCCTAACCGACGAAGTCAGAAAGACATGCCACGAAAAAAATCGCGAAGAAAAGTGCGGGAGTTTTTATACCGTCATAACGAAATCGACTGGCGCTCAGCAGAAAGGGTCTCGACGAAAAAGAGCAAGGAGAAAATAAAATCAAGGAAGAAGAAGAAGATAGGAAAAGAACACTCGCAGCCGCTGAAGATCTGCGAAAAAGGATTGGGTCGCAGAAGCATAGCCGGCGGCACCTTCATGGTAAAATAAGACAAGTGTTTCAGAGGAAGGATTGAATCACCCAAAGGGGGGAAAAGAGAAGAAAGGGACGAAATTGTGAAGATTCAGGCAAATCCTGAAGTGGAGCGCGAAGTCAACGAAAGGAAGGAAAGAAAAGAACGGGAAAGTCAAACAGGGGCCGTTGTCGGGGAAAGAACCCACATGGGACATATATGGGGTAGGGGGAAATCAAAAGCGCAAAGTCGGCAAAAATAAATGACTGACGGAGGGTGGCTGGGTCAAAAAGCGGGCCGCTACGGGCAAAAATCGAGTTGAACATTGTTTGACAGGTGAAAATCGGCTTATAACACCATAAAAGTGGGAAGGTGGACGACACGGTGGGGTGGCACAATATGGAGGAAAAGTGTAGTCCAATAAAAAATGCCGTATTAACAGTCAAGTGCAGGTTGAATGGAAATTCAATGAGCAACGTCAGAAGGTGGAAAAAACATGGACGAATGGCAACGAGTGGTTGGTGCCTAAGAGAAGAAGAAGGGAACACGGGGCACGCGGGGGAGGGGAAAAGTCACGCCGCAAAAAATCAAAAAGGAATCAAGCCAGGAACGGTAAGACAACGAAATCGAAGCCACAGGGAAAGCGTCGACAGATCTGGAATCAACAAGCCGAATAGGGAGAGAGAAAGGAGAGAGGCGACGAAACAGATCAACCAGCAATAATATGAGGCATGAGTGAAGCAAAGTCGCGGAACCGCACGCCAAAAAAGGGCCAATGCCATCCAGCGAGGAGCAGGACAGGCAAAATCCCCGGCAAAAAAAGAGCAAATCGACTGGAACCAAAAGGCACGGGCTCAAAAAAAACCAAAAACAATCACTTGACTTCAATACTATGACACGCCCGAACGGTTCGCGCCGCCCATCGTGTAAACCCACCGGAAGCCCAAAAGAGAAGAGGAAAAGGGGGGTGAACGAATTCACGTCAAAAACTTGTGGTCAATAGAAGACAACGACGGCTCAAAATATCAGCTTCCATCAGTTCATGACCCGAATTTGGAAGGGGAAAGGCTACAAATTTCCATGAGAGGAGAAAAATTCCCGGCGAGCGGAGGGGGGGAAGAAGAAAAGGAAAACGAAACCTTGACGTCAGGGGACAAAAAGGGGAAACAGCAATTGGCCGTCGAATTCTGGGAAAAAGTTAGTTGGAATCAGTCAACCCAGTCGCG
>Ga0179593_1445656_pt1 | contig 10217 bp, 10 predicted proteins | sample CZODoug2_1_08_16_FD_185931 | JGI IMG/M metagenome (GOLD analysis project Ga0179593, IMG submission 185931) | Vadose zone soil fungal communities from Angelo Coast Range Reserve, California, USA - CZODoug2_1_08_16fungal (PacBio error correction) | ecosystem: Environmental > Terrestrial > Soil >...
GCAGTAAAACGAGTGTGGGTCAACTCCCATAACTTGCTGGAGAAGGACAGGGGCCACCCAAAAAAAAATACAGGCAGATAAGCCTGGGGCGGAACAGAGGGGAAAAAATGAAATAGGTCCAGGGGAAGGAAACGCTAGCAATACGCGCTTGTACACAACTGCAAAGGTCTTGCCAATCCAAGAAATCAGAGTAACCTGACCAACGCAACGTATTTGGTGGGCCGGGGCCAGGGAAGAGGCCGGGGTGTGACCTACACGGTGATTAGGACATGGCTGCGAGACAATAACCTACCACTTGTGAAGTGTCGAGATGGGGGATGTGTACTACGAATGGAAGTTGTTGCACGAGTTCACCAACGTCTGCGATAGAAGAGCCGGGGCACATTAAAGGAAAGGGGAAAAGGCGGACTACTCAAAATTAGAACGCGACCCTGTACGAGAGAAAAAGACAGGGAAGCCAGCTGGGTGCAAGGAGTGCGTTAGAGAAAAAAAGGTGCTTAAAACCAAATCGACAATGAATGAAAGACCAGTTTGGGAGGGAAAGAAGGAAAGTAGGGGGGGCGTTGTGTGGGGGTGGACATTGTTCGAAGAACCCGACGTCCTAGAGAAAAACGAAAGTTAAAGACGGGTGGCCTGGTTGAACCCCGATGAGGCATGACGCAGTACAAGGAAAACATCTCCTCAGGGATTATCGTAAAAAAAAAAAAAAACGACCGAAAGCTAGCTTCCTATGAGAAAAACAAGGAAAAAAATTCAACGTTCAACGCGGCAATTAATATGAAGGATTTGGGGACGCGTGGGCCAAGATAGGCATTAATTGTAACGAGGAGGGGGGGGAACGGGGATCGTTAAGCGTAAAGGAAAAAAACTGGAAAAGCCCATACTATGGGGCCAGGGGCCCGGCATTAACGTCAGGTTGGCAACGAGGAGGGTGGAAAAAGTTCCCTGTATTAGGGGAAAAGGCTCAGACAACGTAGGAGTAGTAAAAAAAGAGAGACCGAGAAAACGACAAAAAACAAATCGTGTGCCACCGTGACGGCCTGCCGTAAAAAAAAGCAGGGATCTACATCGCATTGGAAGGAAGTTTACGCCTAAAGGAAGGACAAAAGGAAAGGAATGCCTTGATCACTTCAACGCGGGCAACCGGAGTGGTTCAACAGTCACCGTTGAGGGAGGGGCCAAGGTCTTTATGAGATTGGCACGGAGACAGGAAAGTCGTCTTTGGTAAATTAGGATAAGGAAGCACCGGTTCCTTTAAGGAACCGAAGAAGATCGGGCTCGAAAACATGTGGAAAAAAAAAAAGGGGAGGATGCGTCGGCGGCCGGACCCCCCAACAATGCCCCAAAAAAAAAAAACAAGAAAAAAATCCTGGGTAGGAGTGAAACCGAAAAATTTCAATCATAGTATTAGAGGAGGGAAGAGAAATGTCGTTTTCCTTAAAGATAAAAAAGGACGGGAAATCACCGGGTTGCTGCTAGACCAGGGGATGAAAAAAAGGCAAAAAGAGAGTCGCGGGAAAAGACGGCCGAGAAAAAAACCGAAGAAAATCGAACCCGCGTCACCAGTGATTATGCGGACCCAAAACAAAGGGGAGGCAAATCCACCGGGATGGGGAACGGCCCCTCCACTGAACACCAAAAAGGAAGGGCCCTCCAGATGTGTTAAACGTAATAACGGCCGCGCTTTGGAAGCATAATAGAGACCTCATGCGCAAGGGGAAAGGGCAAAGGGATGGTCGAATGACCCCTAGGACTACAAGGAGGGTCGTTGGCGATTTCTGCGGGGAAGGGGGGCATTCGCTTGTGATGAGAAAAGAGGGGAAAAGGCATCAGGGAACATCCCCAGGCGAAAAATGTCTATCATAGTTTTTAGAAACTAGGATCCCGAAATGATGCAAGGCCTCAATTAAAAAGTCCGGATTGCAAAACGTCCAAGGGGAAAAAAATAAAGGGAAAAAAAATGCTAGTAGCGACGATGGGATGGAAGAGGAGGGCAGCAAAGGCGTTTGGGCACTGCCAATGCTTGAAAGCAGGTTTTTTTGCCCCACAAAAGGAAAGAAGGTGAAACGGGAAATCGGGAGCCACACGCATAGCTGGTGCGCGGCAACCCGAAAAGAAATGAACGGCATTGCCCGCCACAAAAGTGGGAAGTTGGGGACCATTTGTTTGGAAAAATTCAGCAAGGAGAGGGCAGGCATGAGTACCCTTACGTACCAAAGAGGGAGGGGGGGAAGCCGACCTTCTCTCTTGGGGGGAGAAAAAAAGGAGATCACTATCAGAGAAAATCTCCAGGAAAAGGGGGTGAAGAAATGGGAGGGGGAGTCTGCGGTAAAATGTGTTGCACAGAGAACGGCCGCCAGTATCATTGAACAAGGAAAAGCAAACAAAAGGCCGCGCATCCGGCAGCATGGAAGAAACGTAAGGAAAAAACCGCATCTTGCCAGCAACTCGACGCCACGTGGAAAATTTTCAGGGGTGGGGGGGGGGGAAAAGAAAAAAACGAAAACGATCGAACAACGGAATTGAAAAATTCACAATATCAAGGGGAAGTCAGGAAAGACGTGGGCGATATTCTACCTACCTGTTAAGAGAAAGGGGGTGGAGGGGGCGACCTTATGCCATCAAGTCCGGGAGTTCAAAAAAAAAGCGGCCGCAGAATGAAGATGAAAGAAAGAAGGGGTTAGGACTTAAAGCACGGACATTGGAATAACTGGGGCGGGGGCGCGGAAGATTGTAGAAAGGACGGAGGATGTGCTCTCTGAGACAAAGGAACTAGAAAAGGATGAGGGGGGAAACAGTTTCTGCTCAAATACGAAAACTTCTTTACCATCTTTTCATGCGCGCAAAAAACACGCTTTAAGAAAAAGGTCAGGAAGGGGTGCAAAACGTATTTCTTGGACAATACTCCCTCGCAACGACGGAAAAGGAAGCAGAACGAAACCACTAGCAGTAGCAGAAAAGCAGGGGTTAATATCGACAGACTGGGAGGAGGGTCAAGAAGATATTAGTTTCGCCCTAGGGACGTTTGGGTCCCGGAGAGACAAGAAGGCTCGGAGGTCTGAACATTTTGGACAGTGAGGAAGGGTTAGGAGGCAGGGAGCTGTCAGAGATCTATGAGAAAGGTTCAAAAAGAGCAGCGGAGACGGCCTTCGTGAAGTCAGCCCGAATCAGAGGTTAAAGGAGGGAATGTAGTTGCTCGAGAGGAACATTTTTAAAGGGAAAAGAGAAAGCCACAATTGTGAAGGGCTTTGTGATAGGAAGAATGATCCTACGAAAACGACAAGGGAAAAAAGGGGGACGTAAACACGCTGAAGGTGTCTTTGGATACTGGCGGAGGGGGAGCATGCCTCGCAGCTTTATCGATAAAGGAAGGGTGGGAGGAAAATTGATTGACGGAAGCGAGCTGGATTGATACTGCGCGGTGTGGGGGCTCAAGACGAAGGATATGCGTGCGCTTCCGACATGGGGCCAAGGAAACGGATTTACGGGAGGGGTGGAAACAAAAGGCCAAGATCTACTGCTTTCGTGAAAAAATTGGCGGGACAGTGAATGAGCGTACTACCAGTAGACGAGGGTCATTGGGTGGCCTTAGAAAAGTCATGCAATCGAAGGAAAAGAGAACCGGGGAGACTTTCGAAGCCAATTGCGAGGGAACGACGGTTGACTTACCAAAGAAATCTGGCCATTCACGAGTGCCCAAGAGAAGAACTCTCGGACGAAGAAAACTTCTTACAGCGGGCGTCATCGGCGGAAAAAAGGGGACGGATTAAGTGGGGGGGTAGGGCGACCCACTGAAACTGAGACCTTCGAGATCAACCCACCACGAGTTACAGCACATGCTTGCGTGCCAAGAAGAGCAAGCTTCTTGGACGGGGGGGGGGAAAAGGGGCCAAAAGGACATAGGGAGGAAAAGAAGGGGGGGTCCAGTTGAGAAGATTCCGGGTGGATCGGTCTTCACATAACTGAACACTGGGTTACTTTAGACCCGCATACAAGCAAGGGTGACGCGGGGAAACGATACGCTTTTCTTCCTTAGCAGTCTGGGGGGGAAGAAGTACTTCGAGGGGAAACGCTACTCAGCCGCTGATCAGCATACCCTGGATAGAAAACCGGATGAGGGCCGCTGGTGGCAAGATGAGTGCGTTGTCAGGGAATGACGAAGGAGACAAAGAGGATAAAAAGACGTCATACTAGGAAAGATGAAAGGGTGTCCTACCCATTATTTTGTTTCTTTGTTGTGGAGGGGGTGGCCCTGGTGCTTGGGGGGGAATGATTTCTCCGGGGAAGCTGAAAGGGTGGTGGTGAAGCCCCTATCGGATCTGACTGCTAAGGACAAGAAGGGGAGACTACTTTAGTCAATTTCATGAAGAGGAAAGGATTGGGTATTACGCGCCATAATCCCTACCAAGGAAACAAAAGGACGATGCTGAAAATGGGTGTAAGTGAACGTGCAGGAAGGAGGTGGGCGGTTCTACTGGTCGGTTAAGGGGGGAAAGGGGCGACCTGTCAACACACAGTGACGTTTAGAAAGAAGGGAGTGTTGGAGTCAAGGCACCTGCGAGGCTGGTCGTGTGGTGGAGGTGAGATGTGAGATCGACTCCTCAACAACGAGGAAAGGAAAAGGAGATCCGAAGGACAGGAGGAGCCACAAAAACGTGGGAAATTTACGTAATTCCAGGTGACAAGGAGGGAGTGAAAACGGAACCGATCAAGTCGAAAAAACCCAAGGAACAGTGGGATGGAAGCTGGGCCAACGCTTTCAACTCAAAAATTTTCAGAGAGGGGGATCAGGTGGGGCGGGGGTAGGAGAAAGCGGCGCGCTTAAAGAAGCTCGGTCAGGCAGGGGAAGGGGGGAGACGATAGGCGCAAGTATTGGAAGTGGTCAGAATCTAAAGAGAGATAAAAAGGGCACACGTTGACAAGAAATTTGTATTGGTAGAAAAATGAGGCTTCCGCGCACCCCCCGAAGAAAGGAAACCCGGAAAAAAACAAAAAAAAATATGGTCGGATCGTTACACCGGCCGGGGGTCACAGAGGCGGAGGAGGGGAACGAGTTTTCGTACAAAGATTGAAAAAAAGCACACTTACCCCCAGCGGGAGGGAAATGCAAGATTTGTATCGTAGAAAGGGGGGGTAAAAGCCTAAGACAGAAGAGGAGCTTGCAAATCAGTAAAGGGGGAAGCTCCATACCCTGCGGGGGTAAACCACCGTCACCATGATTTGTATGCGGAGAGAGAATAAAAAAAAAAAAAAGTGTATTCACGATCAACAGACCCAAACGGCCACAAAAAAACTAGGAAAGCCTCGTTGGCCCGCGTAATCCGCAACATAAGCTAGTTTCGGGCAAGAAAAAAGAAATGGTCCCCTGGAACCGAGGGTTGAAGGATCGAAGCTCTTCAGGGGAATGGAAACATCTTGGTGACTCCGGTTAAGAAAAAGTGTCGATTGCGAGCGTAAAAGGTGAAATTCGACTGACGATTTCTATCGAGGGGAAAAGAACCAAAGCGAATGTCATGGGGGGGTGGGGGGAAATGAAAAAAACACGGTCAAACAGGAGGCTGAGCCCGACCAATGGAAGAGGAGTCCTCACGGGAAATGCACGGTTGGAAATGAAAGGCCGCCAAACCAAACAAAGAAAGATGTACTTGAAAATTCTGAGTGGGAAGTTCCTTCTATTGAGGCCACATGCAGTGAACTAAAGGCCAGTTGTTTTAACCACCCATCCAAGGGAACAGGGGGGCCCATTGAGGAAGCACAAAAATCAGGGGGGAAATGGGAGGTCATCACAAGCCTAGAAGGGAATCCGAGGGGGGCAGGGGCCTAAATCCAATTTTGGAACTTTGACAGTGTGGGGGGGGGGGGAAATTAAAGAAATGGCGGAGGGATCCCTTACCTCGAATATACAAGCATCGCGGGGAAACCAGGCTCGATGCCTATTTCGTGAGAGAAGGGGGGGGAGATGAAATTCAACAAGGTTTTTCTAATTGGTCTGAAGGTATAAAAAAAACAAGGGGGGCAACAGCATAAGTAGTTAGACATAGGATTCGGGACACACGAATGCCGGGGGACAAAAAGCATTTCAAAACGTGGGGGAACGTGCTCAATGAATATTCCAAGAAATTGAAAAAAGAATCGACGCCCACTTGGAAATGTTCAACTCGTTGGAAGGTGAGCCGCGAACGAACTGGGAAACCAACGTGAGATTTGCGAAAAGTATTCAATGCTTGGATAAAAAGTGAGAGGGACGAAGTAGTCAAACGAAAGGTGCTGGGTTGTCTAATAGTTGGTGCAAATGAAGGGGGGATATGGGAGTTCCGCGCGAATGGAGGGATGTCAGACTCCGGTCGGTTTCGGAGGAAAAAGAGTGAAAAGGGCTGTTCACTACGGGCACATGAGCAGGGGGGAAGAAGGAAGATGTGCGCGTCTGAGAAAGTCCAAGCGCGAGCAAAAAAATAGGAGTTGGTTCGCTCAGACGCGCACCGATCGAACTTCTAAATCGGAAAAAAATGAAGAAAAAAGTCGAAAAAAGAGGGAAAGTCCTCCCTTGAACGGGTACGGGAGAAAAACAGGGCTGAATTATTGGGACAGACTACTCCAGGAAGCGGGACCGAAGGGCACTCATGGACGGGAAACCACTAGTCCGAGACCAAAAGCCCGGGGTCGAACAGAAATGGGGAGTCTTTCAACTAGCTGGGGGAAAGATGGTGCGGAGCCTCTTGCACGTGGGGTCAAAAATCGGTTCGGAGGGTCCAACGAGGCTGAACATTGGGAAAACTTTTGGGGCGCTATTCTGAAAGAAGGGGAAAAAAAGGAGAGAGGAGCAAGGCAAAACGAGGATGGTGACGCGATGCCTTCGTGCGGCACCCGTCAGGAGTGGAAGTGATTTTCCGCGAATAGGGCAGGGAGGGAACCAAGGGAGTGAAAAGCCAATTGGAAAAAAAAAAAGGGTGTTAGATTTCTAGGATAGTCGAGGGAAGAAAAAAAGGCGGTCGGCGTAACACTCGATGGAGGGGATACTGAGAGAAGAAAAGAGAAGCGTTCTTGAAAGAACAAATGAAACAAAAGACTCAACTTTCATAGTGATGTGGAGGGAATGAGAGGAGGGGATATCCCTGTGAAAAGGGGGGCGGCCAGAAGCTGGGAGGGGGAGGCAGGGCCACGTGTCAGGGGGTGGGAGTGGGTACAAACACAGCATTCAGATAGACTTGGGCTGACAGGCCAACTCGGGGATTACGAATCCCGTCCATAATCAGAGGAGAGAATAATGGACCCCGACTGTTAAGAGGAGGGGTTCATTGCGGACTGAGAAAGGAAGGGCAAAACCCGTGGGACTTGTCGACGTAATCAAGGGGAAGCAGGGAACTGTTGACTTGGCAAAAATACATGACCTGAGAAGGCATTGAAAAGGAGGGGGCATCGGCTTCTCAGAAGAGAATGTAAACTCATTACAGCGGCGGCAATCAAAGGTGGAGTTATGAAAGAGGGTGGGACATTTGCTCCCCGGAACGACAATGGTAACTTCGTCCTGGGGCGATCCGTCACCATCACTTAAGCTGGTGGCCAAGCAAATAGTCTTTGAAGATTTACGAGGGGAAAAAGAAAAAAGACAAGAGAAGGATTCATCCCTACGTTGGGGTGCCGTTGCCGGGGAAAGAGAGGGGGTGGAGATCGATGACCGTGAAGGGGGGAAAGGAGAAAAAGTAGGGGAGGTTCGATACTTACTGTGTCTGAAAGGAGCCGGTCAAGTGGGAACTTACTACTTGACGCGAATAGGAGGAAAGGAAACCTTGAAAAGGGCATAACACCGGCTGTATTAAAGGGCAGGCTTTGTGAAAGATTGCGTTCAGGGAATGAACTAAAAATTCTCCAATAGAAGACCACACTCGAATACTATGGAATGCGAAAAGTGTGGTCGAGCCGGGGAACAGGATGTGGTGTTTGGGGGTGTTGCCGGGGTTTTAAGTTTAGGGGGGAAAGAAGGCCGGAAGAGGGGTTGAAGAAAAACTTAAAGGGGTTGTGAACATTGTTGAGCCGATGGACTGACTGGAAACAAAAAAAAAAGGTGCCGGCGCCTATCCTTAGCGAAGGGTTCCAAAGAAAAAAGAGGGGAAAAAAAAAGAAATACGCCTACCTGCAAGGAAAAAAGGGCAAAAGGTGAAAATTCCAATGGGAATTTGGGGGGAAAGATGTGGCCAAGATGGAAAGTCATGGGGGGAACTGGGAAAAATGGAGAGGAAAGCCAACGGCAGACAAGGGGACGAGGGCTCAGTGCGTGGTTTGCCTCGGCTGAACGTCACACCGAGGCTGCGGTGGGTGCGTCTCGGGGGGTGCAGAGACTCAAAACAACGGGCTGAGAGAAAAAAGAATCCGCATACACTTATGAACACAAAAAAAGCCTCGGCCCGTTAAGTTCCGAGAAAAAAAACACGCACGGAGATACATAAAAGGAACTGGGGAAAGGGAGAGGAAAAGCCGTAAAGGGATAGGCGGAGGGAAAAACGTGCTTGATCTCGAAAACCAACGCGTAACTACACCAATTGGGAAAAATCATTGGGAGGAACCGGTGCCTGTTGTGAATTTGGGACGGAAAAAGGGAGACCGAGAAAAGATAGGGAGCGTTCTCGTAGTGAAAAGGAGGGAGAAGGGGAAACCGGGAACCTTTATGTCCTTTAGGCCCGTCGAAGAGTCTCTAAAGGGCGAGAAATCTGCGCGGACTGGGGTCTACAATGGAAAAAAAATGCAAAAAAAACAAACCGAAATGGAGGAGAGTTACCACCCAGTCCTGTAGTCATCGTTTGGTCGAAGGTAGGGAGCAGGGGCGGAGGAAAGGAAAAAAAAGACATCCGGGGGAAACCCATCTGACTGTAGATAGGCCTTTTTTGCTTCTATCCGGGTCTGCATGAGTCTAAGGGAAGGGTCAAGAAATCCCCGATCTTGAACACGAAATAGGAATAAGGAGAGAACCCAAGGGAAAAAGGAAAAGGGGGGCTGGATCCTGTAAAAAGGGTATGCATCTATCCAACATGCAGTAGGACCGAAACTGCCCACGGGGAGAAAGAAAAAAGGTCAGGGGGGGGGGACAAATCTTAAATCCTTTCAACAGAGATTGGTGGCACTCATCAATAATTGGTCTGTCCCTCAGCATGAAGGAAAGATCGAGGAGCCAGGTCCATTTGGGGAGAAAATGACACCGAATCATTAAGGGGCGAGGCAGTAAGGTGAGGGAATGTTCAATTCATTAGAAGTTGAAAGTCTATCTTGACTGAAATGCCCGCAGGCGAAGTAATTATTTTGTCAAGAGGAGCTAAAGCAGGATGCCTTCGAACATTGAAAAACTTAAGAAAAAGGTTGAAAACCCCCAATGAAAGAGGAAAGGAGGGGGGAGAGGGGAATGGCGATCGATTAGACTGGGGGGGCCAGTGCACGAAAGCCCCAGATCTCTTGGCCTTTGGGTGTGGGGTACACCCCACAAGGAATACCAGAAATGCCGTCGTAATCCAGAACGCATATCCTTTGGCAGTTGAAACAGCCGAGAAGTAATCCATTCAAGGAAACTCAAGAAAATGGTTTATGTATGAGGGAACATGGTTGGTAATCGAAGGTCAATACCAGCGAAGGCAGAGTACACGAAAAGAAAGAAATAGGGATTGTTACGCCCCATTCTCGGGGGGAAGTAAGTCGTCGGAAAAAGACTCGAATCCGAAGATCCCCTTAAAAGCAGGGGCTGTGTCGATTCAGGGGGTTCGTATGAAAAAAAACAAGGAAGAAGAAATCACTTGAACAAAGGATAAGCTTCGGGCTGAACCGACGCCGCGGGCAGCATGAAAGGGGGGAAAAAAAAACGTGCGCAAGATGGACAGCTCACAGGGTGACATAAGAATCGAATGGAAAAAAAAACAGTTCAGAAAAAGGTTTGGGATTTGGGGGGGAAGGATGGGAAAGACGAAAGCTCTTTTACCAAAGGCAAAGAGGGGCCACTGCAAATCAATGGGAGGGAAAAGAAAAAGCAGAGGGTGAGAGATTGCCCCTCCAGTGGGAAAAGGGCCGCAAAAAGAGGGGCCAGTGCTGAAAAGAAGGGCCGGAGAGCGAGAAAAGGGATTATTCTGCCAGAAATACTAGGTTGAGGGGGGACTAACAGGAAAAGGAAGCGTGTGTAAAAGGGAGGGGCGAAGAGGCATTGACCATCTTAAGGAGGCGGAGGATGGTGAAGTCCGAGA
>Ga0179593_1274226_pt1:5000-10216 | contig 10216 bp, 14 predicted proteins | sample CZODoug2_1_08_16_FD_185931 | JGI IMG/M metagenome (GOLD analysis project Ga0179593, IMG submission 185931) | Vadose zone soil fungal communities from Angelo Coast Range Reserve, California, USA - CZODoug2_1_08_16fungal (PacBio error correction) | ecosystem: Environmental > Terrestrial...
AATCGCTTCCCCACCCGAGTAAAACAGGAGGAAGTGGCGAAGAAGAAAACTCAAAAAAAGGACAGGAACCGGGAAAGTGAAATGGGGGAACGAAAACGGCCGGGGGACTGTAACCCATCACCCAAGGTGTAGTGGCCGAAAAGGTTGGGTATAACAGGGAAGAAGGAGAAAGAGGTTTCGGGAAAAAGGACCTTGGAATCGCGCAGGAAGGTTAGATCCATTGGAGGTTAGGGGGGGGGGGCATTAAGGTTCATTAACAAAAAATAGCCCGGAATAGGAAAACCTAATGATTTCTTCAGAGGGGCAATGGTTACATCGACAACTGGGGGAAAGAGAGGTACTGATTCTACTGGGGCATTACCGGGGCCAAACGAACCAGGTTGGTACCCCCCTGCCATGATGAGGGGGGGAGGGGTAAATAGTTTCCCCACCTACAACAAGATCCCAAAAGAGGGGAGAGAGGGTCTTGGGGGAGGGGGGGGGAAAGGTGGGAAATGGGGACCCGTTCTATGGCAAGAAAGGGGCAGTGGCTTCTTTCTTCGCACCCAACCTAGGGGGCCCAAAGAAGCACAATAGGTAGCTAGTGGTAGGAGGGGAATTAAGGCGGAAAGGGGCTAGTTGAGAAGGACCTGAAAGTATCTAAGAGGCTCGGAGAGGCACGGAGTGGGAAAAGCGGAAAGAATCCCTTCTTGGGGGTGCGGGAAAACTCAAAGGGAAGATTCAAAAACCGGACTCACGCAAGATGGGAGGAAAAATTTGCACCTTAAGGTTAGGGGCATGAGGGGCGAGCCACGGGAGAAAAAGCACAAAGAAGGTGAGAGCACGTTGGTGAGGAGCAGAGTGCTCTGCCTAGTTCGTTAAAAACGGGTAAGGCGTCATCCACTCCACGGGGGGGGATGAAAAGGGCTCAGGACCAGACTGTCATTGACCATACACCAGCGAGGGACGGGGCAGGGAAAACGGACCAACAGGACCTCCAGTCAGATCGGAACCGTGCCTCAGACGATCGCGTGGTTAGCTGCCGCAATGGAGAACGTCGGGGGGAAAAGGAAAAGACAGGAAAAAAGCAGGGGAGGGAGAAAACATGAAGGTGTCCCGGGAGACAAACAAACGGGTCTACATCCTTAGCCTGACAAGGTCATTCCAGGTAGACCTCCAACGGACCGAAGAAAGATCAGAATAAGGTCGGGGCGTGGACGGGCGCGTCCCAGGAAATCCCGGAAACAATCTCCCGGAGATGTGCAAGGGGACTTGCGGCGTCCCCCAAAGCCCCGTTCGAAAAACAATAAGCACCGGAAGGGAAAGGGGTGAGGAAAAAAAAGAAAGGACCGAGGGACGGATTGACTGGTTATCAGCGCAAGATCCCCAACTAGAAAATGAGGGGAGGGGGGGAAGAGAACAAGGTTGGCAATACAAAGGAAACCCCAAACCTCACCGGAGGCTGGGGGACAACCGGGTGATTGGTAGAACAACTTACCTGCCATTTCTAAAAAGCTAGCAAGAGGGAAGAGGCCGCGTCGGCCTAAAAATTAAAACATTATCAAGGGTCAAAGGAAAAAACGCCCTACTTAAATGCAGCGGCCAGGTAAGGGGGAGGGGGAGATCATTCACGCACGAAGCCAATTCAGCAGGGCGTCACTACTAGGATCAATTGTTCAAGGATCACCGAAACATCACAGTCTTTCAAGATGAAAACTACCATCATTCAACCGACTCCTGAGAGAAGGGGGGAGCGGAAGAGGAAAAAAGGGGTCGAGCCACAGAGGGCACGAGCTTCGTTATCCTGAGGGAGAAAGGAAAGGACCTAGACAACATTCTAAAATTACCAAAAGAGGGGAAAGGTTTTACAGTGCGGGGGGGTGGGGCAGACCGAACCGTATGACCTAATCGGAGGGTAAAGCCCCGAGCCTGAATCACTATCCACCGATAGGGACAAGCCCTCTCTGCGGAAACAGGGATAAAGGGGGGATGGCGCGGCCAAAGAACAGGGTCATCTGCCAACACGACCACCTAAGGAGGAAGAGGGGGGGGGGGACTAGAGAGAGAAAATCGCAGGGGGAATCCTGTGTCAGTAAAATCACCGGGGGGGGGGAACAATCCGGTTACACTATCTCGAGAAACACACCGGAAAGGATGAGAGACTGTACACCGGATTGTGAAAAAGTGGTGTGCCTGACAAAACGGAATTCCGCTGACTTTTCAATCTGGAAAAGAGTGACTAAAGGATCAGAGGCGACGTTGGGGAACGGACCAGTTCAGGCGGCAAGCGAAGACCCGGAGACGGGGACGAACGCGAGGGGAGGGAAGAACTATCTCTATCGAGTCGCGCTCGGCTGACACTACCCGATTAAGACCGGTACGACGGGCCCAACAACGCAACAAAAAGTTGAGAGGCTTTGGACGGGCCGCATGGTCAGGGGCTAGTTGACGTTGAGGGCACGCGAAAAGACCTACCCGAACTCAGGCAGGTGTATACTATAAAGCTCTTAAGAGTGACTACGCGAAGGCGAGCAGGAAGGAGGGAAGGCGAAAAGCAATGCGGGTAAGACCCGCGACTTGCGAGTGGAGACGGCCTGAGGGACAGGACCAAAATGGAGATCGGAAAACCCAGGCGTTCGGAGAAAGAAAAAAAACGCCTCGTGACGCGGCCGACGGCGCCGGAGAGTGGGGAAAAGGGACCGATGGCCCCCCCATGAACAGGTGGGGCACCTTTTTTAATTTCTTGAGGGCGACGGCCTGGCTACGCACTCAACTGCCGGAATTTGGAAAAAGCAACTTCTTTTCGACCCCGGGGGAGCAGGCGGGTGCCGGGTGGCACTGTGGGAGAAAAGGCAAGAGGCGGGCATCAATTTCATCAGGGGAGGCGGCAGGATTCGCTCTCTCCACTCCTAACTCCGCCCCGAGTCAAAAGGAAGCACCCCCAGAAAAAGTTAGCTCAAACCGAAAGCGATGGAGGAGAGGGGGGTCTACGCGAGAAAAAAGAAGAAACCGGTCATGATCCTTGGCGCTATGTGCGGCGTGGTACACCCCAAACGCTTGAATCGAACCCGGATTCTATATCGTGCTGGGTACAACTTCAGGCTCAGAACGCCAGATGGTGATGTCAGTTTACCTACCTCGGACGTAAAGGGCTCTGGACACCATCCGGGAGGGGGCTAAAAACACGCGAAGGAGGGCAAGGCCAAAGGTTTGCAGAGCTCGGGGGGGCGGGAGGCCTATTTTCCTCTGAAGCAAAGGAAAAAAAGTTGCAGGGGGGGACCACAGGGGAAGCCCTCGGGGGGAAAGACCAAAAGGGATTGAAGATCCCTGGTGCGGGGAAAAAAAGGCACGTTCACAAACCGCCGCAAAACTCGGGATTCCGCACTATCTAACGCTGGGACGGGGCCTAGGGGAGACCGACCCGCACAGAAAAGAAGGCGACTCACGTTTCTCGAAGACATCGGCGGACTGGTGGCACGAAGGAGGAAGATTCATAGAGCGCACCGGGAGGGGACAAAAGGCCAAAAAACACTGGAATCGCGACGAATAGCAAGGCCTTTGGGTCTCAAAGGAGAAACCGATATGAACCTCGAAGAGGACACTTACGGGGAACTCGCTAGATGAAACGGCGCGGACGACATAAGGGGGGAACCACGCCCGGTGCTGTCCTCGAACCTTTAAGGAACATTGCCCACCCAACTCCACTCTCCCCCGTGGATCTGGGTATGGGTGGGGAAACTATGGAAACGGGACCAGATAAGGGGGCCGCAGGTTGGAACAAAAACCGGGTCTGGGAAGGCCGTCCCGGCAATAAAGCGAGAAAATCTATTTCAAATCAAAGAAAAAAGGGTGGCGAGTCGGAAATGCGGACCGGCCCCGGACGAACACTACAAAAAGAGAAGACTCCTTGCGCGGGAAAAGGGGACGGAACCAAAAGAAAAAATGCTTCTCAGTATTCAAACTTCCTCCCCAACCGTGTGAGACGTAAACCCTGGGTAGGAGGGTTCCCTGGGCAAGGAACAAACGGCGCAAGGTACAGGGGAAGTGGGCGGGGTAAGAGTTAGTGCGGCGCACGTATTTAGATGTGACAAGGCCGGTTTGGCAAGGAAGAACACCTCATGAATAACGACCTTCTCCCCCCAAACCCCCAAACCCCAACCCCCCCCCGGAAACCCCCCCACACCCAAAAAACCACACCAAAAAAAAAAAACACCCAAAAACCACCACCCCCACACCCCCCCCCCCCCACCCCCAAAACCCCCCCCTGCCAAACAAACCCAAAAACCCCACCACCCAACCCCTCCCCAAAACCCAAAAAAAAAAAAAAAAAAAAAAAAACACCAAAAACAACCCACAAAACCCACCCCCCAAAACCCAACCCCCCCCCCCACTCCCAACCCCACCCCCAACCCAACGACCCAAACCCCCCCCCCCCCAAAAAACCCAACCCCCCCCCAAAAAAAGCAAAAAGATGTTTCGAAGGACAGCGTCAAGAGAAAAGGGATAGAGGAGGAGGCATTATACCTGCAGGAACCGCGGCCGGGGAATTGCTAGCACTCAATCTCGACGGTGGAAAAAGACAAATATAGAATAGAAAAGAACTAGGGGGGAAAAAAAAGGCATGCCCGGCAAAAGGGGAAAGTTAATGGCGAAACCTCGGCGGGACGGAGCCCAACAATCTCTGGTCGACAATAAAGACGCCGATCGATCCGCAAAAAAACCTCTCTCTCAAACATCAAAAGCTTAAATCTTTGGAATACTCTTAATATGCGATCCTGCCGGCAAACAGACCGCGTGAAATGGAGAGAGAACAAAAGAAAACAACACTACTATCAACAGGGAGAACTTTAGCAGCCAGGAAGCAAAAAGAACTGGACGCCAGCCAAGTAAAATCTTCTTCTTGAAAATCTTGGGGGGGAACACCGGACCTTAAGTCAGCATACACACCCCAGCCTCCCAAGGAGGACGACATTCAATAGCCCTGTCTCGGGCCCCAAAGTGGAACCTACCACCATTTACGACAAGGAAGAGGAGGCAAAAACCAAGGACCAAAAAAAAGACAATAAAGGAAAGCGACGGGCCGCAGAAAGGCGGTTTACCTCAAAGCGACCAAAAAAAGGGAAAGGGTGGGGACACTTCTTTCCCCTTCTCCGGGTAAACGGGCAAGGTCCGGACAATCAACCCGAAGAGAAGAAGTTTCCTCGGCCAGCGAAGGGAAGAAGGAAAAAGCCAACACA
>Ga0179593_1286922_pt1 | contig 10216 bp, 11 predicted proteins | sample CZODoug2_1_08_16_FD_185931 | JGI IMG/M metagenome (GOLD analysis project Ga0179593, IMG submission 185931) | Vadose zone soil fungal communities from Angelo Coast Range Reserve, California, USA - CZODoug2_1_08_16fungal (PacBio error correction) | ecosystem: Environmental > Terrestrial > Soil >...
AGGCATGAACGGGAGGGGGGAAGTATGGTACCGGCTGGGCTGGGGGTTGTGGAAAAACGATCCTTACGGAGAGAGTCAAGTTAGAGATCCGGGGGGAAGTATTGAGCCGAAGGAAGAGACTCCACACGCCAGAGGGAAGGGGTAGTTGCTGGAGGGGGAAGGACAGTGAAAAGCGCATAGAGCGTAATTTGGGAAGGATAAAAAGCAGAGTAAAAGTTGCTTCGTCTCTCCAAAGCGAAATGTCCTGCGCAGAAGCGGGCCTGGGCATAGACAACGCAGGGCAAAGGAAAGAGGAGGCACCCTCCTGAGCAGCGATCAATCGAAAAGGGCTCGCTAAAAATCGGAATAAGATGAAAAAGGAATGAGGGGTGAGGGGGGGACACGGGAAACAAAAAAGGGCAAAGAGGGGAAGGGGGAGCGGTCATTTCAGCCCCATTGGCCCGCTTCAACTCAAGTTACAATACCACCATGATGCATAGGGACCAGACACACAAGAAAGGGGATCCAAGAAGTCGCTACCAGGTAGTGAATGTGACGTATCTGGACAGGGAGAGGATTTAACCCCCGAACTCGACTAAGAGGGTTTAACTCCAACTCTAAAAAAAAAAGAAGGAAAAAAAGCATCCTTTTCAGGAGGGAAGGGAACCCCACCGGGGAAGGGGATAAAGGGTCGGATATGCCGGGACAGCCGGAGACGTGATTTAAAGAAAAAACATTCACAGGCAAGATGGGTCTAGTAGGGAGACAAAACGAAGTAAGAGAGTAGACGATCCATTGAAGGACCGACCGCCAAAAATCGCCAGAAGTTAACGAGTGACTTCAGATCACTGAGGAAACCCTCGGGCATGCCAACAAGCATCTACTGGGACCCAAAACAGCAATTCCCTGGGGAGGTACGGGCCTTTTCACGAGGTCGCAAAAGGAATGGTGGAAGGTTGAAAAACGGGGCTGGAAGCCAAGTGTGGGTCTGAATACCAGGTTAACCAGGCCAGTGCCGACACCTTAGGAAGAGGTCGCCTGATTTGAGGTGTCGAAAGTTGCTGGTCCTAGCCCGGGGGAGGAAATCTAGCTTGGAGGGAGTTTTAGTTCAGTTTTAGGAAAAACGGGCTGGGGACCATGATCATGATGGACGGCGAGCGTAAAAGGCCAGCGGCTGGGGTCAAAAAATAACGTTTCAATCCCAAAAAGGGGGGGTCCAAAGAGTCAGAGGGGCCGGGACCTTCGTGGGGCTGGTTGGGTCAAGGCGCTGGAGGCAAACAACAGGCATCGACCGGGCTCAGAGAATAGTCTCCCTGTTCCGGAATCGCAAACCGAGGCAGCTCGGGGAGGGAAAAGCTTCAGGGGGAGAGGGGGGGGGTCTCAGGCAATGGAAAGAAAAAGAAATGAGGCTTGCCGAATCTTCAAAAACCGCACGCCACAGACCCCGTGTTGGCAATGGACCAGAATTATGCTTTTACGAAAGACGACGAGTCGGGATAACGGACACAAGGCAAAAAAGGATACCATGAAGAGGGGAAGGGGGACTATCGGACAGAAAAAAGGATGCCCAGGAAGAGGGAGGATGTCCATTGTCTCGCTCGCCGCAAAGGACATTAAGAGGAGTGGAAGTTCCGTCAGCAAATCGAACGGGGAAAAGAGGGGAAAATCTTGCTGTACTCCGCCAGCAACAATGTGAAAGGAACAGGCCAGAGGGACGAAATACGCGTGGGCAGGGTTGGACAGTTAAAAGCTGATGAACCGGGCAGACTCAGGGGCCTCCAGAAAAGAAAGAGGTGAAAACAGCGGGAAGCGGGGGGATAAGCACCATGGGGGAAAAAAAACAGAAGCAGACAGGGCAATTCGGCAGGGGTTTGCGGACGCGAGACGCTCGACCCACGGGGTGCCGAAGCAAAAAAAAACAACAAAAGCGAAGAAAAAAAAGGACAATCACGGTAGTTAAAGGGCACTTGGCTGAACAGCCGCAATCGTGGGTTCGATCGCCACAGCCTTAAAACGGGGAACAACGCGGGGTCAGGGCTGAACAGTTTGGCTGAAAAGACCCCCGGGAAAAAAAATCATACAAGAATCTTCGACTCTCAGGCATTGAAAGTAAATAAAAAGGCCGTGACGTCTTCCGGAAGAAAAAACAAAGATCGACACTCGGACAACAAAAGAAGTGGGCAGGAAGAAAAACGAAAAATGTGCGAAGCCGACGGTGTACATCACTCCTTCAAGAAGAGAAGGGGCGCGGGCCACACGGGGGGAGATTGAAAGTATCAAAAAAGGCAAACTGGCTGGCTGAAACCAGCGGCAACCCAACCCGAAAGAAGTCCGGCGGAAAAAGCGGGTCGCCGAAGAACAAATCCAGCTCAGAGGAAGAAAAGAAAAAACAAAAAACACTTAAGGGGGGGAAAAATATATGATTATCTTGGGGGACATGAAACGCGCACGAAGAAAAAGAGGGACGGGAGGTTTAGGGTACGTGGCCAAAAAGGGGAAAAAAACCAAGTGTGGGGTCCGTGTGGGGATACCTGGACATCGCCTAAACCTTGAAGCTGCAGGGTTGAACGGCTGCTCATGCGGCGTGAAAAGGACGCTGAGGAGCGCCAAAAAAAACTTTTCTGACTGCCAAAGGGGACGAGGGGGCGAGAGTCCTCAGGTCGTAAGACGGGTCCCGAAAGCAAAAACCTTAAGTCCCTTGACGTCGCAATCGAAATTATATCCCAGGAAAGCTGGGCTCCCGGGCACAAAGAGGGCATGAGCAAAAACAATCGTAAGAAGGGGAAAAAAGGGAGGAGGATCAGGGAAAACACTCGCTTATGAGGGGAACAGAACAATCGTGGACTTCGAAACTACCTGATGGCGCAGGCGTCGTTGCGTGAAAACCGTTTAGAGGCCCGGGCAGAGCGCCCGACAAAATTCCGGAGAAATGGGCAAGGAGTCATGGGCCGAATCACCCCTTTTTCTAACGGTGATCAAGCAGGCAGGGCAGCGCGGTAAGGCAGCCAATACATAATTTATTACAGATACCGACAACGGCAAGGAAAAAGGAAAGAAGTGGGGCCGAGACCGGGCGCTTGGGATGTGCGCAAAAAAGGAAGAGGGAACTTAAAACCAAGTGCTCTTCTAATGACGGAAGCTGCAATCACAAAGTCGGTGCGGGCGCAAGCAGAAACTGAAAGAACCTGAAGAAAAGGGGGGGGGGAATAAGTTTGATGCAAAGATGACTTCGAAAGAAGCGTAAAAACACGGGGGCGAAAACCGAACATTGTGTTTAACTTTCAGGGAGTTCGGAAATCGATAGACCGTTCCAAATTCAACAGCTAAGGAGAAGGGGGAAAAACCGGAGGATGGAGAGGGGGAGAAAGGCAAAAGCCTCAAGCTGAAAGGGGCCAGGGGGGCATCGAGAAAGGGGGAAGCAAAAAAACGTCCAACATGCAAAAGGGGGGGGCGACTAAAAGGTACTATTTCGCGAGACCTGTAGGCCGAGTGGCTGCGAACCGAGAACAAATGGAATTCCAAAAACGGAGGCGAAAAACACGTTGACTGGGAAGCAGGAAGGGAAAAGTGGGGAGGGGGGGGCTTTTAGGTGAAGCCCGCGGGGGAAGGTTAAAACAAGGCCCGGAAGAAGTGCTTATCCAGGAAAAGGGGAATTGGGGGGTTTCCAAAGCGACTACAGGAAAAAACTCAAGCAAAGGAAAGGGCAAAGGGTAAAGTGAAACTCATGAAAACACATCAAACTCAGAAAAAAACCAACAAAAAAAGAAGTGGAGAAAAAATAGGTCAGGGGTACCATGTGTAAGTCAGAAATGGAATGGGGACCGCGTACCTACTAAAGAGGTCGAACGTCAAGCTTAGCTCACCATTGCGTCACAGGCAGCTCTGATACGGGCAGAGTGGAGAAGGAATTGCCAAAGAGAGGTTGGGGCTCGTAAATGAGGGAAGAAAGGGAAAAAGCAGGGGAAAAGAAAACATCTCAAAGTGAGGCGCGTGTAGATTCCGGATACAGAAACATGTGTTAGAGAATCTGGAAGGAAAGAGGGGGAAGGGGTCCTCGCCTATCAGCGGCGAAAAAACTTGTGGAGGTACATCGAGACTACCAGGAGGGCAGGCCTCGATCCGAGAGTGGAACGATAGAGAAAACGGTGGCGCATTGCCGCAACCGGTTGTGAAAGTCGGGGGTGTCTGAAGTGGCGAAGAAAAAAAAAAATCCGCCGCGCAATAAACTTCGGGTGCAGTAACCCAAAAGATCTCAAGATCGGGAAGGCCTTGCTCACGTGGTCGATAAAAGGATATAAGAAGAGGCCGATGGTAATGGGAAGGACCGGGGGCAAAGGGTCACTCGGCCGGAAAAAGGGCACTGGAGCAAGGAACAATGCAGGGTGGGAAGGTCCGACAAGCAACACGATTCCAGGTCAATATCGTACCAAATAGAGGGTAAGAAAAAGGCGCGCGATCGAAGCCAGATGTTCCTCCCCCGGTGGGCTCAGGGGGCAAGGTTGGTTTTTCGGGAAAACGGGAGAGCAAGGAATTCGGGGGGAAACCAGCGGTTGGTCACTAGGGCCTCGACACGCCTTACAGGGGGCGGTTTGTGAGAAAGAGAAACAAGGGGGGGCGAAGCTAGGAGGTAAACTTGGGGAAAGGATGCTGAACGTGCAATAAACGTCAGGATTTCGATCTAAAACGGAAAAGAAGCGGTCAGTATAGCGAACGCCAAAACGAGTGAAACCAGTGGGGGGTCAAAAAAACGAAGAATAAAGAGAAGCATACCCTAAAGGGATCTCAAGAGAAGAAAAACAAAAAACGAGGGATTGATTGAAAAGAAGAAAAGATAGGGCATAACGTAATATTTTATGGCACTGAATTCGAGGTTGGAAAAAGACAAAAAAACGGAGACTTCAAACTCAGGCGCACCGGTCACTATCCTGGTAACTATTGAGCTTCACCGAATAGCGACAAGAACAAGTAACGGAGGTATGAAAGTGGGGGAAGAGCGCGGAAAAGTGCAGCAGAACGGGGACTATACTGTAGCTCACACGCCGCTGTAGAAGACCAAAAAAGTTCGCGTCGGGGGGAGGAAAACGATTTTAGAAATTTTGCAGTCCTTGCAGCGGCCGGGAAAGGTCAAACAAAAAGACAATGGGCCACCGGCCTAAGGAGGAAACCATCAGGCACTATATGCGAGAAGCTTGGGGGGAGGGCAAAAACGAGGAAAGGGGAACATCTTGAAAGAAGAGTGGGACCCTGGACAGGGAAGAAGATCTCATGTAGAGGAAGGGACTAAGGGGCCCAGCAGAATAAGGACAATACGCAAAAGTGGAAAGTGAGCCAAATTCCCAATTAAAAAAAAAGGGAGTATCGACTAAAAGAAATCGCCACGAAAGAGAAGTCACTGAAAAGATAGGCAGATCGTGAGATGGGAAAAAAGGATGAGACGCAGGGGAGGGGAGGGAGAGCACTAAAAAGAACAAACCGACGTAGCGAAAAATACCAAGAATGTATCGTCGGCATGGCGCCCAAAGGGGAGTGACGAGCGGAAGGAGATCGGGGAGGGAAAAAACGGTATCGATGTACAAAACCAATAGAAAGAAATAGAGGAGCGAGAAATTTCAGCACAAAGACGCCGCGAAAAGAAAACTGTACCCATCCAGGGGCCGGTACAGGACCGAAACGCGACGAAAGTTGACTGGCTGATGGGAAAGACGAAAAGCCTGCGGGCCAACGAATTCCAACTCGCCAAAAACGCAGATCGTTGGGTGGCACAGGGCCGTAGAAATCGACCAATAGAGGGAGACAAAGTGAACGAAGGGGGAGAGCAGCCCGTGAGGCGCCTGGAGAAAAGGAGGAATGTCCACGCAAGAACAGGTAGGAAGTCCAAAGGGGGGGTACCAAGCTATGAACGACAACTGGGGCCATGCGCCGATGGGGAGGGGGGAGGTGTCCAGTCAACTGGAAAGGAAAAAAGAGCTGGACGTTAGGGTGAAAGAAAAAGAAGGGAGTGGGGAGTACAATGACGTTGCCGTAATGATGGTCGGGGAAGGGGCGTGAAAGGAAAGCGGGTTCACCATCACCGGGTGACTCGAAAAGAAAAAAACGACCATGTGGAAAGGCTGGAATGCACTAAAAGGTTCAAGGTCGAAGGAAGGGGAATGGAAAGGGTGGGGGTCCGCAGCGCGGAGATCCAATCGGCCCTCGCCCTCAAAAGAAATAGTTCCCTGGACCTGTCAAGGAGATCACCCATTTCAAAGGAGGCGGGAGGGGAGGGCGTGGGGACCGCTTCGGTCTCGATGATCAGACGGAAAAGGCTTGAAAAGAGGGGAGCAAGCCATACTGAACCAAGCGCCGGGGAACCATCCACAACCCTTTTTAAGGTCCGGGCAAACTGAGCTGTTGAACGACTTTCGAAAGAGGACGACGAGTGAAAACAAACTGCAGGGAAATAGTACTAGGGTAGCCGGACAGAAACGAAGAAGGAAAGATGCCGCATGGCAATGAAAGGGGGGACAGTTCCTCAAGCCGACACGACATTATGAATGAGGGCAGGGAAGAACGGACGGTGCTAAAGCACGCGAGAGAGAGAAAAGCTAGGGTACTCGGCAGTGGAAAAGGACGCGCCGGACGCGTGGCACAGTGTGAGAGAAGGAGAAGAATGATTGGCCGCAGACTAAAAAAATTAAAAAGTAACAAAAGGGAGAAACAAGAGGAACAGATTTGAAAGCACCATGAGGCAAGCTTGGACGGACGAAAGAAGGCATGGGGTCGGGAAAGAGCACGAGAATCCACGGGTGCCGCAAAAAAAAAGGACCTGATGGAAAAAAGACATAAGGGGGGGGATATTTGGGAAACACGATTGGCTGAAAGGAAAAACTAAAAGTGGGGTTGGTCACGGAGCCACATGCAGGGAATTCGACTTCCGGCTGGAACGAGTGTGGGGGGAAAAAAAATGCCACTCAAATTGGGGAAGGGACCAATAGAAGACTCTCCTGGCGCTTGGCGAAAAGGGACAGAAAAGGAGGCTCAGCGACAGAACGTCCTTCAACGCCCGGTGCAAAAACAAGAACTCTAACAAAGGGAACGTTGCCAATGAAAAACAGCGTTGCAAACTCAAGGGGGGGGACATCACTTGAACCTGCATCATCAAAAGAACCGAAGCGCAAAGCGTTGGAGCGATGATAGGATCAACATTGAAATGAAAAGAAAAGAAAGCAACCCCTCGAAAAAGCAGGCGGGGGGAATCGAATGCGTCGCTAAGGGATGCACCATCATAAAGAGAGCCACGCACAACACACCGATATGGAAGATAGAAAAGAGACTGAAAAAGGTGCAGTCGGGGCTCTCAAGGAGGACTGAATCGACTTAGCTGTCGAGTGGGCGGGAAACTTGGGGAAGGCGACCAGTGGTGGGACGTGTGGGAGAATGGGGAAGAGCCTCAGAAAATGGGTCGCGGTCCGGCAGTAGAGGGAAGAATGAGTGAAACAACCAGGTGCGAGAAAGAGGGGGGGGGAACGCCAACAGCTGTCAAAGTTAATCCACAGTTCGGGTTGTTGATAAGGCAGTTCAAGACAAGTGGGGCGGAAGACGTGGTAGAAAAAGAATCAAGGAAGAGAAGGTGGACTGGAGAAAAGAACTAAAGTCGCGGTCTCCCGCACAACATGCGGCAGGCGAAAACTCAGGAGAAGGGGGGGGGGGATGGGTGAGGGGAGTTGAGACGAGTGTGGGGGAATAGGAAAGAAGGAGAGGTGTAGTAGGCGACAAAAGGAGGGGGAAGGTGGAAGATAGAAGAGAAGGGCGGAGGGGGAAGGGGGGGGGGGAGGGGGAGAAGAGGGATAGGGTTAGGGGAGGAGAGCAAGGGAAGCGAGGGGAGGTGTGAGCGGGAGTGGGGGAAGTTGGCAGATTCAGGGTAGGGGGCGAGGTGGTGGATGCGTCGCGGGGAGGGGTGGGAGGAGGGGGGGGCGTGGGGATGGGGAAGGGGAGGGGGAGGGGTAAAAAGGGGGAAGAAGGGGAAGAGAGATCGAAATCATGAAGGGGTTTGAGATCGGGGAAAGAAAAAGGGTAACTATTCTTGTTGGCAAGAAGAAAGTGACCCTTCGGGGACAACTACCGAGTCGGCGCCGGAAGGCTGCGTTGGCGAAAACCGGTGGAGAGTCGGGGAAAAACAACAAAGTCAGTAGAGGTGGCAAAAAAAAGCAGGTGGAAGGGATCACCAGAGTCATCTGAGAGTAACTCATGAGGGGGGGGGATGCGAAGCGTCCAGCAAAGTTTTCGGGACATCAGGAGAAAAAGTTCGCAACACGGAGGGTAAAAATAAGAAAATTGGACGAGTAAAGGGAAGGGCTGGGGGGGGCGGAGGGGGATAACAGCTGAAAACCAGAGACGAAAAGTTCTAGATGAGAAAGGGCTAACAAGCATAATTCGTTGAGGCAAGCGAAAGGAGACAGGTCCGCGGGACAATTTGCAGGACAGTGTTTGGGGATTTAAAGAGAAAAATTGGAAGCGAACTAGGACTGGAGCAAAGTGAGATTTGGGGGGGGGGTGTGGGGGGGGGGTGTTTTTTTGGTGGTTGGTTGGGGGGGTTTTGGTGTTGTTTTTGTGGGTTTTGTTTTTGGTTTTTTTTTGGGTGTGTGTTTTGGTTGGGGGTTTTTTTTGTTTTTGGGGGGGGGGGGGGTTTGATGTTTGTGGGGGGTTGGTGTGAACTTCTATTTCGTAAGATCGATCGCCCGTTACTGCACTCTGACATGAAAGACCAACACTGTGATTAAAGAAAAACTGGTGCAAGAGGGCCTTAAGCCTCAAAGGAAGGGGGAAAAGTACTGACATCGAGACCAGCGTCATGACAGCGTCAACTGCAGGAAAGGGGAAAAGAAACTAAGGGGGAACAGGAGCTCGTCGAGGGGGAAGGACAGGTAATCCGAGTTGGAACGGGAATTCGCCGGCGGAAAAACTCAATAAGGGCAAAACAAAGCTAGACAAGAAAGGGGTCTTGAGACAGAAGGGAAAAATATTTAGGGGGAAAAAAAAGGGGAGGGTGAAGAGTTACTACTGAGCACGACATCATTATACACGGCAACGCCATTGTTTCCCACCGAAGAGACTATTCACAATAAAAAAGCAAGGAGGGGGCGCCACAGGGAAAACAACATTGAACACATCCAACTAGTCAAGACCATGGGGGAAATCTTTTAGAAGCGTCCTTGGTACCAATGGAATGGCCTAAGGGGGTACCTTAGAACGGGTGCCGAAGGGCAATTGACGAAAAAAGGACCGCGGAAGAAAAAGCGTCAAAAACTCGACGATAACGGTGATATTGCGAAGAAGTTGGAAGAGAGAAAAGGGGGGTCATAAACGGGGGGGGAGGGAAGCGGCCTAGCCAGGTGTCAATAAGAGTGTTAGGATCGGTGGAAGTAAACCGTGCACATAAGACTCAGGACCGGAAAGGAATGTGTACGTTGAACTCCTGAAAAGAGACTCAATCAGCCTTTTGGGGGAAGGAACAGAGCTATAGGAAAAGGCTGGGCAAGCTCGATCCGACGACGATCGGAAAGCACGGTGGGGCGCAATGGTGCCGACTGAAGAAATTACTGGTGGTTCAGAGAACTGTCGTTTGGTTGGGGTTAGGGGAGGTTGGCGAAAGAACCACAAAAGCCTAGAGAGATGCGGTGCGCCCATCGCAGGATGAGGTCGGTAATAGGTACTGAAGAAGAAAGGGGAAAAAAGAAAGGGGAGATCCGGGCAACCGAATGAACGTGGGAAATTGTACCGAGTGGAGAAGGGGGGTCCCCGGCCTGAAAAATCGGCACGGGGGGGAAAGGGGGACAGAGATCAATGCTAAGAATAACGGTCCAGGAAAAAAAAGGTAACATGGCAAGATTGATACCAACCTAGCGTGGGGGAAAAGAGGGGATTCTCCGATCGCGGCTAGTGTGCCAGATGGCGCATGGGGGAAATTTAGTGGGGGGGTGAGTCAACCATGAGGCGAATCAATTGTGCCCCTAGTTGTAGCACGCCGCCGCGCCTGGGTGAATGAACGGGAAGGGGTACAGAAGTGATAGCTCTGCGGATGAACAGGTTACGGAGGAGAGAAACGTGGGAAAAAAATGGAAACGCCAATTATGGGAGGGTATAAAAAGTATGAAGGAGGGAGAAAAAGCGGAACATGAAGAAAGAGAAATTCAAGGGGCACCGTAGGACTGGGTGTAAAAACCCAAAGAGGAAAGGAAAAATGAACTAAGCGTCAGGG
>Ga0179593_1335861_pt1 | contig 10216 bp, 13 predicted proteins | sample CZODoug2_1_08_16_FD_185931 | JGI IMG/M metagenome (GOLD analysis project Ga0179593, IMG submission 185931) | Vadose zone soil fungal communities from Angelo Coast Range Reserve, California, USA - CZODoug2_1_08_16fungal (PacBio error correction) | ecosystem: Environmental > Terrestrial > Soil >...
AAGCGGGAGAGTGAATGGTCAAGTTTCGCTTCATTAATAAAATCGTTCGATCGTGGTCCACTAAAGAGTCCAGGTAGTGAGAAAAACAGTTGGCATTGCAGCGTTTTCGAATAATGCGCGTGGGGGGGGGGGAACGTGAAAGGGGCGCGAGGGTAACCAGGCTGGTTTCCGAGAGCTGGCTCGGGATCCCGCGAGAGGTAAGAACGCTGGAGGGAATAGCACGACTGAAAGGAGGGGGGAAAACTAGAAAGGAAAAATCTCGGACATTGATAAAAGTTTCATGCCGTAGGCTGGAGGATCCTGGAGGAGGATGGTTCCGCAGAGAAAAAATTTGGGAATCGAACCAATTTCATGAAGAGTGTTGGCCATCCCTTCACAAGATGCCGAAAGGACAAAAAAAAAAAACCCACTACAACCCCCACAGAACCGGCCCGGAGAGGAAACGTTCCTACCTCCCTATAAACAGAAGCCCCAACACTCTGGAAACCCAAAGAACCCCACACTCACCTAAGCCCAAAAACACACCACTCACAACCCAAGCACCCCACATAACCCCAAAAACAAACCCAAAACACCCACCACCTAAACAGACCAAAACCCACACACCTCAAAGTTCCACCGCAGTACGAGAAAAAAAGCAATGAAAAAGAAATACAAACAACACCGAAACCCCCACTCACCCAGACGACCCAACCAGCCAGTAAACTACCAAAAACCACCCAAACCATATAAACGGCCGATAACCACAACCAGTCCAACAAAAAAATAAACAGATAAACACCCGGCCTGAACACGCCACACCAAAACTAACAACCACAAATAACTCATTTTTGTTTTCTGAGATAAGTCAATCTTATGGAGATTTAGTATAATTCTTTCATATTCTCCTGTAAGGAACTGGGATGAAACAGTGGTAACTTGCTTTTAACAAGTTGTCATTCACACCGCGAAATGGATGCACAACTGCAAAGGCGGAGTCCGGAACTGCGACACGCAGACCGATCGCAAAATTGTAGGGAAAGCAAGGAGCGGACAGGCAGGATACGCCGACGGGCGTAAGTTACTACGTCATCACTAAGGAGGTAAAAGAGGGGAAAAAGGGTCTTCGGGTGCGCCCGCACGAGGCTAAAGATTCTCAACGAGACATGTGTTCTGGCCTTTTTTCGAAACTGCGAGCGCGAGTACCTCTCCTTGGAGGCTCGATAGGCACTCGAGGAAACTTGCTGATGGTAGAGAAAGTATCAGCACGGGGGTCTTCTCGGAGAAACACCGAGCCGCTCAGAGGGGAAGAATGATGATGAGCTCTAAAAGAGCAGTGAATATTAGAGGTCGCGCGCAAACGATTAAAAGTAAGACCGAATCCTAGCAAGAAGCACGTCTCAAAAGTACATCCCCCGAATCAAAGGGAGGAAACCCGAGGCTATCTCAGATCAAGCACACACAAAACCAGCACAGAGAACTGAGAGAGGAAGAGTCTCGTCGCCATGAAAAGCAGCAACAAAGAAAAGAGAACCTCAATTTCGCACCACGAGGGAAAGAGACTCCTACAGCAATTACGGTCCTTTCCCCCATCACCAATAGGAGATCATCGGAATAGAAAATGACGGGTCGAGGAACTGTAAACGCCCTTGCTTAAAGTCAGGCTGTCGGAAGGCGGACTTGACACAGAATGCAGAAAGTCACTCCCCGTAGCGGAGACATTTAGAAAAGAGGACCGGATGGGAGTGGAAAATAAGGAAAAAATAAAGAGGCCATCAGCGTATTTCCATCTTTGCAAATGGGAATTGGGTTGCAAGGAAACAAAGGAAATGTAACATGGGCCAATATTGTCAACTCACGATGCGTCATAGTCGGCGACAGGAGTCATCGTCGCTATGCAGCGTGTCATCCGCCTGGTTGTCTAGGGATACGACCCACCTCGGCAAAGGTCGGCATGTCGCACTCAGGCGGCTTCCGTCAAACCCTCTTGAACGAGATGGGTGAGAGAAAAAGGCGACGCACGTTTTTTAGTTTTCCTCATGCCAGAGTGGATTTAGATGAATCCGGTTCGGCGCAAAACCAAGGGACAGCTAGGGACTCTCGAGGGGACGTCTGATTGTTCAAGGCCCTCGACGTTAGAAGGAAGAGGGGACTTGAGAACATCCGTCGGGGGAATCTTGAAATACAAGAGGAGTCCATAAAAAAAGAGGAAATACAAGCCGTAGACCTTGATACGTTGGGGAAAAAACACACAGGTCGAGAAAAGCAAGCTCGGTTATGGGGGGGGCGCGCGTAGAGTCAGAGCGGCGTCCAGGTTCCGTTTGAGACCACGGCCTAATTCCGTTAAATTCAAGGGAGGAAGGGGGCGATAAGCGAAAAGAAATTATGTGAGAGTAAGGCAGTTTCTGCGAGTAATGTGGTAGGGTATGCACGTCGAGCGGAACCAGGTGGCGGAGCTCAGGGAAAGAACATTATTGAAGAGGGATGTGGTTTTCAAAAAAGGTGCACAATCGTGGTCTGGGGTAATTCCTTGATGGCTCTAGTTGTTTAAAAAGTATTACCAGTAAGCGACAGCAATAAGACGGCTGGGCAGTTAAGGTGAAAGCTCGCGCTACAAGAAAGAGCCTTAGAGTCTTGACGCAGCACTTGGGGGTCAAGCCGTTTATTTGGAGGACAGGGGGGGAAAGACCCAAGGAAAAAAGACACCGGTAGGTCACTGCGTCTGTAAAAAAGAAAAAGACTCTCACCCATAGACTAAAGGGAAAGCTGGAGGATCACCATAAACTTGGGAACCCGGAAGAAGTATTACGATCAAGTCGATCCAAAGGACTTCACAAGATCCCGGAAGAGGTGACTGCGCGTTGATCAAAAAGACTCCCCGGTTTAAAGCCTTCTAGAAAAGCGGAAAGGGGGGGGGCGGGGAACGGAAAAAATTGCCTGTCACAACTAACTCATCGGGATTGCGGATCTTTTCACAAAACTGATTCAGAAAGAGAGGCAATCGAAGAACCAGTGTCAGAACAATACAACAATTAATGCGAAGATGCGAGTAAAAATGCTATAAAAGTTGTAATGGGCAGAAAAAGAGAGCCAAAAGAAAAACTAGGGAGGGGAGAAATATTGCCGGTATCTCCCTTCCAACGTAATCGCAATCCTTCTCTCATCGGAAAGAAACGCAGAGATATGAAGGCCTTCGACGAGTCCTGTTGCGAGGAATGGAATTGGGAGGAGATGCAGAGTCAAAAGGTGTTTGCTCCGGCTGGCAAAAAGATGGTGGTTGTTCTCCATGCGAGGCCAGATCTACAACACAGAAAATCGGGTTAAACTCCGGAGAAACGCTTCTTTCGAAAGGATTGACCCACAAAAACGCAGCGCGATAAAGGTCGAGGGGGAGTAACCCTCCGCCTAATGTACATGTCTCTCTACCACACAACGTATTATTAGGAAAGGGACGACAATCGGGGGAGAAACTAACGGGAGCAGAACCCCTGCGAAAGGGTAATAGCTATGGGGGGGGGGGTGGGTGCAATACCTGAGGAGAAAACGCGCTCTCCGATTTAAGAGAGTTTCCGGGGAGAAGGCGGGAAACTCCAAAAAGACACGCTGGGACCGGAGCAGGCATCACGTCCCGAGAAATAAAAAATCAGAAACATCAAAATGGAACCGATTGCCAAAAGACGTGAGAAGGCGACCCTAAAGGGGGTACGTGAGAGGGGGAGAGGTAGTAGGTGTTAATCAAGTGCAAGAAACGGTATAAAAGCACCACCAGAAGCCCTGGTCGCTCTTTACTGAAGTCATAAGAAAGGACCTAAAACTATGATCAGTTTTACATCGCGCTCGACGCTCGATCCGGGGAAGGGACTGTTAAGGAGAACAGGCATTTCCATGGAAAGTATTCTTCAAAAAAATCCTTCAACGGCCGCCGAGAGGAACAAGGCGTTCGGGTCGGAAAGAGAAAAGTTGCAATCCTCGGACCGATCGCGTATCGGTCTCAAAAATTTCTTCAGGGGGGATCAAGGTATAGGGGCCGGATTGTGACTGGTATTGAAAAGGGAAGGGGAAGAAAAGCCATGTGAGGGACCCTTTGAGGTTATGTGGATCGGGGAACTACCTACGCTCGAAGTTTATCGTATGCCTCTTTTTAAAAAGAGCAAGGTGACCGGGGGGGCGGATGGTGGCATGGGGATGGGCCAGGGGCTCAAAGGATGAAAAAAACCTCCCAACCGAGTTTAGAACGGGAGAGCAGCCTCCTAAGACCGACTCTTGGGGAGGGATTGAGGGGCAAGCAAGTGCGTTTCGGAACAACCTGTTCAGAAACCTTTACCGAAAATCCAGACTAGCCAAGCAGAAAAACTGGGTGAAAGGGGGGGGAAATAAAAAAACATGAATGGTCTGGGAAAGAGTGCGGCCACCGGGGGAGTGACAAATTCTAGATCTCGGCATGGAATACAACATCGATGGCCTAAAGCCAACTCCTACGAACAGAAAGAGTATATAATAGGGACCGCAGTGTTGTACTCGAAGGAGGGTGACGTCTTTAATCTGAAAGGGGGAAGAGAAGAGACCTCCATGCTCAGAGAGTAGTCGAAGAGGGACAATCCTTGGTCTTTGCGTAGACCACGACGCAGTTGGTTGGAACCACCAGCTGAACTCACGGAGAAGCATTAACTAATGCTTGAGTGAGCAATTTTCTCGTGGGGAAAAGGCCATAAGAGGGGAAAGAACAAATCAGAGTAGAGGTCAACGGGAAAGAGTCCCTACAAGTAAGCGCCGGAAAACGGCGTCAAAGAGATTGCGATACAACTCGGCAATTTGGGCGAAAGGACCCGGAGATCGGATCGATTACGAAGGCCCCAGCCAACAAAGACCGCGGGTGCGCCATCAGTAAAATCGAGCCCGAGGGGGGGGAGTAGAATGGAAGAAATCGAACATTGAACTCAAGCGCTGCTCAGGCGTGGACGGACATAGTTCAAACCAAAACTCAGTCGATCTCTCACAAATCGCCGAACTTAGCAGCCGGCGTAAAGCATAATCATGTACACCATTTTCCACCGCTCCAAATTGCCTCTGGCGCGACATCCCAAGGGAAAACGATCTGGGACCAAAGCTTGAAAGAATCGAGTGCTGGGGGCCTAGGTTCATTTTTGAACATGCATGCAAACACCTCAGAAAAAAAAAGTGCCGAAGAGGGCGCCGATAAAAAGAAACTTGTGAAAGTTGAGGCTGATGCGGTTCTGGGAACGACTCGCACTAAAGAAGAGCCGCGCCGGGGGTGTAAGGATGGACCCCCACTGTTCTACTATTTAACAAAATTAACAGGATGGTGAAGAGGGGTGCGGTAACGTGATATACTTGAGGGGGATCGCTTATCCGGGTGTTGGACTGGAAGAGACGAGAGGGCTTAGGGAAGTACTGCATGGGGAGAATGGGCGAAAAAAAGCGATCTCATGAGGAGTGGAGTGCAGGTTGTGTGGAGAATGGCGCAAAGTATATCGTTTTACGTGCGGGTCGCTTGGAATCGGGGGGGGGGAAGATGGGGATACAGGTGGTGGACTGCATTAGCTAGGGAAGTTATCGGGACCACATTGCGTGAAAAGATCCCTGCGGTCACGATCGGTGCCACCTCAATAAGCTGCAATCATGTATATGTTCGGGGAGAGTAATGACCCCTGGGCAAAGGATGAAGAAGGTCGCGCAACATGCGAAGAACACGAAGAGGGGGGGGAGATAGGGAAGATCTTAACGACGCGGACTGCAGAAAAGAGAAGGTCTAAAAACAGCTATAGGAAAGAAGCATTAGGACAATATTGTATAAAGGGAAGGGAATTTCAACGAGCGTCGGTTCTGTTAATTCCATAGGGAAGTCGAGAATCACTCGACGACGAAGGCCGGGCGAGACAAATGATATTCTGGCAGCAGTGGTCTCTAGACCCACCGGGAAATCCGCTCTGGGGGGTTTAAGAAGCGTCCCGGAGAAAACGGGGAGTGTCATCCTTGCAGATGTTGCTGCCCCGAAAATGCCGGTCGTCTGCCGCAGAGAGGAAGGGTTCCGAAGTGTGCGGCTCAACGAATCCACCATCATAGGTGTCCAGGAAAGCCAGCATAACATAATTACGGAGCAAGACACAAAATGTGTCCGCGCAGCTCGAAGGTGGAGGGTCAAACAGACTTAAGTCCAGTGGGTTGGATAAACAATGCAAGTTTCTTGGACTGAAGTCAGGAAAAAGATCCCTTCATATCTCGAAAAAGGAGAAGCGTAGTAGGGATTCGGACTTCACATCCCCTTAATGCTCCATGCGCGTTCAGAAGTAAGGGGTGGTCCGCAGTGCGTGCGACGCTCAATATACTCACTCATCAGGGCGGGAGGATTGAGGTCGAAGACTAACACAAGCGGAAGATGGACGCTAAAAGGGAACATGAACCGACGCAACCAACAAAGAATATGAAATGAGTCTTCATTTCTTCCATTGTGAAGAGCCCAGCACGAGACAATCCCTCACGTCGCAGAACACCCCTGGAATCAGTAAAGAGATCAGAAAACCGGGCTCGTCGCAAACGAAACGCTCTAGCTACTCTCAAAAAAACAAAAACGAGTAAAAAGAGTAGAACAGGTGTAAGATAGAGTATGGATTGCGTACGGAAGATGTGTGAAGATGAAAAGCGTTCATGAAGAAGGTGGAGATAGGAGCGAAGGGGTCCCCGCCGAAGGAACGGGGCTGGACTTGACGCAGAGAGTCATGCCGGTTCTAATGAGGGGGGTGGGGGGGTCAAGGCAGCTACTGAACCGCGGTGGTATTCGATACATCAATATAGTCCCGAGAGGGGGGGAGAGGATAAGATGAGGTCAAAGAGGCACGCGGGGAACCCATGCTAAAATCGCATAAGGGGTGAGGGTTCCGTGAGGGAAAACTGAAGTCGGGAGCAGAGGAGGAGGGGTAAACGCAAGAAGGAAAGGGAGATAAAACTGAAGTGTAATCGGAGTGAAAAGAAGCCTTCAAATTTGACGGGAGCTGTGGGGAGCTAAACCACTCTTCTAGTAGCTGCCCTTAGAAAAGAAAAAAAAGGGCACGGATCGTATGGCGCAGGGAAGAAAGAGGTCAAAAAGGTGAGTCAGAACGTTCACGCAAGTTTTAGGGCATGTCAAAGAAGAGACATGGATTAAAACTCCACAGCAACATTGGACAAGAATTCTCAAAAAGATTAGAGATAAGCAGTTGGCGTATGACTAATGCCCTTCGACGGCAAGTTGTAAAACGGCCTCTCTCTATTCAAACTATACTATCCTGTGGGAAGAGGACACAACGGAGCGGAAGGCGAGACTAAAAGAAATCGACTTCGGAGTCGAAAGTAAACCTATAAATCAGACCAAGGTCAGTCAGGAGCGCACCGTAAGAGTAGAGATCGCAAAAAAGAAACTACGTTGGGCAATGTTTCTAAATGAGCTTACGAGCAGGGAGGGGGCGTTTTCTACAAAAAGATAAGAGGAAATTGATGAATTCTTGGAGAGGCTCTCAAGAGACAGGCAGAAGATTCGTACGCAAGCTATCAACGGACCAGAAGTCAAGAAAAAAGAATTACAGAATCCAAGGAGAAAAATATACCATAAAACAGGCAGAGAACCGGACAAGGGGTCATCTATCTCCTGGGAAGGCAACAAGAAAACCGGATAAAAAGAAGCACGGGAGCGATAATTCTTTCGTACGGTCGTAACATCTCACAGCCTAATAAAGGAAAATTCCCGCGAGGAGGACATCCGTGGAAAACACCCTAAGAAATCCGCACATAGCTCCCTAATTTCGGAACTCCACGCCAGCACCAACTCAGGGGAAATAAGATCATCTCCAAGGAACATTCTAAGAAACGGATGCAAAGCTCTTCTTAGGGGGCGGTGGCTGACGGGGCGTGCTGGCAACAAAGAACCGGAAAAGAATCAGTAGGACCGGGAGCACACTGATTAGTCCGGGAGTTTGTAGCGACTTCCCATGATCAGTGCAATAGGAAGTATATCAGAGTATGGTCCTTTACTTGGGAAGGCCGCCAGTTCAGCAAGGACAAGGTGCGAGTGTGACCAGAAATAGGGAGAGAGAGCGGGAGGGGAACTTCGTCGACTTTAGAGAGGTACTAAGTCTATCTACATCGCCATGCTTTTGAACGATTAAACGAAACAAAACTAAAGAGAGGGGGGCTCAAGACAATGTAGAGCTGAGACTTAAGGACACTTTCTAGGATGGACTATCGACACTCGGTTAAAGAGTAAAGCATGAAAGGGGCGGGAAGTCGTCGATGAGAAGTTGCCACACAATGCACCGGTAGCCTCTACTCTATGACCCAGGAGAGGGGAATGTAGGTAGGCAACCTCGACGTAAAATAAAAGCTATGGATGATCAACAACTCATCTAGAGTTGAGGATAAAAGTTCTCAAAAAAAACAAAATGGGTGGCAACCAGAAACGAAGGCCGTGGGAATAAAGGCGTTATCAGACGTTGTAAAAAAGGTGTCACTCGATAACAATCACGGGGGGGATCCTAGAAGATCGGAGCGATAGGGTCTAAGGAGTGTCCCTCGCCGAGAAGCCGAAACTGCAGACTATAAACCGGTTAATCCAGAGTACTGGGGATCGTAGGCGTGGGAGGCCGGAGTTAGGTCTTCGAATCAGAATCAGGATCGCGAGACTGGTGGAAGAAGGCGCGCAGGAACATGGAGTCAGGCGGGGTAGGAAAAAGTTGTCAGCGGGTGCGATTTGGAAGCCTTTATTTGAGCAGAAAGAATTTGGTTGCAAAAAAAAAGGTCGAGAACGACCGTCGTTGCTAAGGTAAGGTAAGCTAGTACATGAGAGGCAGGGATGGCCTCATTCCATGAGGCAAGGGCGGGGGGAAGGGTTGGCATAAAGGTGAAAGACCCCGCAGAAAAAAAAACGTCTCCCCGGTCCTTTAAAATCCAGAGCGAGAGATGGAGGCAACTTAGAAATCACAAACATAAAAAGGTGAAAGAAAGAAAGTAGGGTACTAAAAGTCTAAAAAACCGTAACCTCCTCCGGGTCACGTTGAAACAACGAAGACCTTTGGTGAAAAGAAGGGCTCAAACTGCTACGTGGGACCGCGGAGTACTTCAAAAACAGGAGGAAGGTCGACCGAGAAAGTCTGCGTTAGCGGTCACAAAGAATACTGTCATCGCATTAGATCAAGAGCCGGAAAAGGTACAGAAAGCCAGAAATGGGAAGCTCTCCTATCTCAAAAAGAGGGATCGCTCTGAGACCCGGAGAAAAACCGGTATTGACCATAGGTCTGTAAAGCAAACTTGCCGCGAACGATAAAGGTGGCTCGGCCAAGGAAGGCGGCTAAAGGAAACTCAGAATAGGGCAGGGAATTAGAAGGAGCAGTTGTCAGGGGCTTCAAATTTGATAAATACTGCGAAGGGGTCAAAGTAGGGGGGCGCAAGGGGCATGGGCCATAAAGAAGGAAAGAGTGGGGGGGGCGCAATTCTCATAACCGAAACCCAGAAACCTCGAAAAGTTAGGCGATCTCTACGTAGAAAGAAGTGACCCACGAAAAAAGATATATCTTCGACATGGGTTTATGGAAGAAAGTACAGAGTCGCGTCGATCAAAAACAAACGAAAAAAAGGCAAAGACGGAGGGGGGGGGGGTATTAAAAGAGAGATTCGACATAAAAAACACACGGGACGGAAAGCAAAAGGATTAAGAACCCAGTAGGAAATGGATAGCGTGCTGGGAGATTGTTCAAAGGCTAGTAATCGTCCCGAATCTTCTATCGGGGTGTCGAGATGGGGCTGGAGACGCAGGGAAACACGAACAAAAGAGGAAGGAGTTGTCATCCGGCACCCTATGATCTCGTCGACGAAAAAATTTAGCAATATGACCACGGAGAATAGTCGTCGCTCACTAAGGAAAAAGAGCGACCGAACAGATCTTGGAAATGTGGATGACCAAAATCGTTCAGAAATGAAGAGATCTCAAAAACCAGCCAATCGGGAGCCACTGGCTGCCGGGAAACACTCATGGTATCCCTGTTACGCCAAGAGAGGCTCGAGGCAGGTATGTAAAAGGGGGGTGGTCAGCGATGTGCTAATATATGCCTTGAAGTCTCTGAGATAGGGGGCACGCAGATAAAGGAAGGGTTCGGGTGGAATAGAAGATGTTGGAACACAGAAATTACGCTGTGTCGGTCCGACGGCCGATCGGCTGAAATGGGATTAGGGGTGAAATCAAAAGAACTAG
>Ga0179593_1430456_pt1 | contig 10216 bp, 14 predicted proteins | sample CZODoug2_1_08_16_FD_185931 | JGI IMG/M metagenome (GOLD analysis project Ga0179593, IMG submission 185931) | Vadose zone soil fungal communities from Angelo Coast Range Reserve, California, USA - CZODoug2_1_08_16fungal (PacBio error correction) | ecosystem: Environmental > Terrestrial > Soil >...
GGGTACAGGCAGCTTCCCAGAAGGAAAAAAGCCAGAGGATAGGAAACCGGCCCAAGTAAACAACAAAGAGGGAAAAAGCCAAATAACACCGGTATGGTGGGCACGCACAAACCATGGAAAATAGAGTAACGGGCAACTAAAGAAGAGATGCCTCCAAATAGGAAAATTCAGGAAGACACCAACAGAACCCTTGCAATGAAGAAGTTTAAGCAATCACCAAAAACGGGGAAAAATTTTCGAGAAGCAATGGGCATTAGGCAAAAAACAGCACAGGGATCAACTGAGAATGCGAAGGGAAAAAAACTTTCACCACCAGTTACAAAGCTCGTTCTCTTCAGGAAGAAAGGGCCAACATCCGGCGTGGACCGAAACACATACAGGCGAGTACAAGAGGAGAGGAGAAGAAAACTCCTGGCGACTGAACCATGGCAATAAAGCCGAAGCCCATGGGAATCTTTTGAGCAGGCGTGCAAGGCAAAAGCAAAAAAACGTAGGAGCAGTGAAATAAGGATGTTATTTATTCTTGAAACGGTGCAAGAAAGTGTATTCCGCCAAAGACGGGATTTATATAAACTGTAAGGAGAGAAATAATGTGAAAGGCGGAAGAAAAAGGATCTGCCCATGTGTGCAGAATAAATAAGAGAAAGGGCAGCGTCGCAGGTGGGTGAGGGTTTGTACGGGGGATGGAAGGACGGAATATCCGGCGGAGTGGGAAAAAATAAAAGGATAAGAAGGGGAGGTGCCACAATAAAGTAAGGGGCGCGGAGCGGGAAAGAAATATCAGATACAAAAAGTGTTTGTCCGGAGATAGACAGACGGACCGCCCAAAAGGACAGATACCAGAGACATTTATGAGAAGGGAAAAGCTGGTGAGATTGTGAAACCGGGGGGGAAACAACACAGAACCACCAGGGCAACGGAGAGCACCATCCAGCCTTTTGTGCCGAGATAGAAAGTAAAAGGAAGGCAATGGCGGAAGAAAACCTTGGGGGAAAGAGTAACGCTCCCAGCAGAGGGAGAAATTTGGTTGTGGGTTGTCGACCAATGGAACGTGGTGGGAACAAACGCACATCACGATGGGATCTTTCGTAAAACCATGCCCAATCAGAGCAGAAAAGAAAAGAGGCGGCTGGAAAAAAGGAAAAGGGGGGACATTGGAAGCCAACCGTAATAAGGGGACGGTGTAACTATTGCCTCTGCAGGACTCCCACAGCCGATTGGAAAACCGAGGAGAAAACCGCTGTTTAAAACTTAGGGAGAAAAGGTCATGGGGAAAAAAAGTGACGAGAGAGAGGGAAAGAGAAAAAACCGAAACGTTTAAATGTAAAACTCCCAAAGGGGGGAAAAAAAAAAATATTAGTGTCAAGCACAAAGGGGACACAATGGGAGGGAACGAAGATGGCGGGACTAAAACGGAAAGGGGTCATACGTCGCTGAAGAGATTGAGGAAAGGGAAAACCAGGGCTGAGAAGAGGGCTGTTAAAGAATCACAAAATAATGCAAAAAATCGAAAGGAAATACAAAACAGGTTGTGCGAGAGAAATCACAGAAGAAAACTTGCGGAAATCCAAACAACAGACAAAACCGGATGAAGAACATCCCTCCGACCAGCCCCACACGCGGAATGGAATACAAAATTAAGAACAATGAAAAGCAGAACCCACTGAATCGTTGCTGGACAAGGGAACGCTATGGGAAAACACTGCAGGGAGGGGTATCGAGAAACGCAACGGACGAAAAAGAAAAGAAACGCGGCCGCAATGGCCAAGTTTCCCTTGGGGCAAAAGTAAAAATCTAAAAGTCTTAGTTACGGACAGGGGAGAGAGTCTCAACCGTCGGGGGACGCTGAAGGAAACCCGGAGGCCCCAAAACACAAAGTAAAGGACAGCCAAAAGAATCTTGGGTCGGTGATATGGAGGTTTGGTCAGAAATGTAGCCAATCGTGAAGAAAATGCTTATATATCTAAACAACACTCTGGGAAGATTAGGAAAGAGAGATAGCGTGAAGATGAAAGATGGGGAAAAACAGATCGCCCAACGGCCATCGACAGGAATCCGTTTGACTCGACGGGGAGGGGGGTTTCTGGAAAAAAGGGGGGGGGTAACGAGTGACCCAGAGGGAATAGTCAGATGATGCACGAAGGAAACATGCTATCCGGAAAGGAATATGGGAAAACAAAAGGAGTTGGGGGAAAACAGCAAGGTAAAGGGAGTAGGGGAATAGGGTGTGCTCGATACAAGAAACGGGGGGTCAAAGAATGGGAGGACAATAGGCGGAGATTTGGCGCACAAAGTATGATCAGGGGTGTAGAAAAGACGAATAGGGGGGAGCGAAAGCAAATGTTCTGCCCTAAAGGGTGGTGGCATGGGGGAGGAGTTAAAGCGGGTTGAGTGAACGGCATTGTGTTCCACACGCCCAGTTAAATTCTGGTGAGGTATACGGGGGGCCAACCATTGGGAGGGGAGGAAATGTTTCGAGTTGTGAACAAGGCTGGCGGATTAAGCCTGAGGGCGAAGACAAGCACACAGGGGAGAGTAGATTTGGGTAAAAGAAACATCCATAGAAGCGCGCGGGAGGGGACTTTGAAAAGTATGGAGACACGCGACCCGCTCAACAAAAATGGGTTTCAAAACTATGGGGAAAGAAGATCATCAACAAAAACACTATCTTGGCGTGGAGTTCTACAGGAAAGTCCCGTTGGTGCAGATAAAAAAAAAGTCTAGTCGTACTATCACCTATGTGTGAAAAGAGACACAGGAAAGGTACAAGGAAGAAAAGATAAGACCGGGGTCGAACTTGGCATCGGAGTGATCTATCAAGAAAAACTAGGCGTGGTAGCCTGGCAGTCGTCACTCAGAAAGACAAGGAACGGACGGGGTTAGACAATTTCAATCGTGACGTTTGGGGGTAAAAATACCAGGGCGGGTTCTGGTTCGAAGGTGGGGGGGAATTGTTTAAATCCAATCGTGGAGGGCAAGGTTTGTTCAAAAAGAAATTGAATGTCCGGCCAAGACATGAAAGTGATGCAATGTGGCGAAAACACATAAAAAAGGAGTGGGACAAGGGGAAAAAGAAACCGAAAAGATCACAGCAGACGTCGTGGGGGGAGCCGCAAAAAAAAAGGGTGATGGGGGATGATTGAAAAAACCGGACCGGGCAGCCAATTGCAAGGGGTTGTGCCGCAAAATGGTGGTGTGAACTAAACGAAAAAAATTTAAACCAAGGAAGTCCATAGCAGAGGACCTTGGGGGATGGATCTGGAGGGGCGGAACTTTCGAAGAAATGGTGGATAAAGGGACTGAGCTTGAAAGAAAAAGCGGGGAAAAGGTGCGAGGGGGGGGAAGACTTCAGTATCAGGTATATTCGTGAAAAGAAAGATTGCAGAGTTACGGCGTTGCCTGGCCAGAGGAAAAACAACATTAAAACGCGATAAATATTGGGAAAAAATGCTCAACATGGTCAAGAGGACGGGACGGGGTAACTCGGGAGAAAATGGGGACGACAATAAAGGGTATCAAGTCATAAGTATGTTCTGAAGGACAGCTTCGGAACCGTTTGAACACCCCGACTCCATCAAAGACAATGAAAAGCATGAGAATCGGTAAAGCTGGGGCCTGCACGCACCAGGCGCAACATAAAGGCAAGGTGTGGAGGCTGTAAGGAAGCATTGGGCAGCAGACTCGGGCGTGGGAGAATCCTAAAGGAGGTGGGAGGGGAGGGCCTGGAAATGGGCGGAGGAAAAGAGATTTGGTTCGTGCGCATTGTACCTGGAAAGTAGAGGGGGAAAAAAGGGGGAGTAGAGGTTCATAGAATCTCAGGAGAAGGGAGTGCCTCCGGCCGGGAAGAGTTGCAAAAACGGCAAGAAAAGCCGTTTGGACAGGTATGACTGTAAAGGTTCGTTTGCAAGGGGCAAGTTTGGGTTGCAACGGGAAAAAAAATACTTTGGGCTGTCAGGGAAACAGTCAAAAGGGGCCAGTAAGGTTGAAGGCTGGGCTCATGGGGGACAGACTACATACCGAGGGGGAAGAATGGGGGTGGACAAAGAGGGGAATGAAAATGAAGTTGGGGAAGGTTCAATAGCGCGGGGGGGAGGGGGGGGGGGGGGGGTTGTGTTGTTCATTGGGAGGGAAGAGGGAAGTCGCGGGGTTATTGTCGTATCGGCGACCATAAAACGAGAGGGCAGGCAAGCGGGGTGAGATTAACAGAGGACAAAAAAAAGTTTAAAAAAACACTTGAGGAACAAGGACCAACAAGAATGAAAATATGTTGAAAAACATAACGGGGTGAAAGGGAGGCGAAGCGAAAGACGAGGAACAGTAACACCAGCAGGGGACACGTCTTACGCCACGTAGTTGGAAAAACCCATGAAGCACAAAACCAAGACACGGAGAAATGAGACGAAAACGAATTGAAGAAGCAAATTAAACTTATTGGAAGAGGGGGAGTATCAAAGTCATATGGAAGAAAGCAAACGAAGGATAACTGAATTAGAGGCCGATACTTCAAGAAACCATGTACCAACAGTTTCGTCAAGAACAAGAGACGAAAAACAGAGGCTTGACCAAAGGAAGTCAAAAAAAGGTACACAAAATACTATAAGAAAGGAAAAGTGAAGGGGAGACTGGAAAATGTCATACAGCCACCCATTGCAGGAGTTTATCGGGACAAGAACAATCGGAACCGCTAAGGAAAAGTGCATAGGATGGTTTATGGAGGATTGAAATGTACAGAAGCTGTGTAGGCCTCCAAGGATTGGAAGAGAGATGGCCAAATCGATCAAAGTAATTTTAGTAACTAGGAAAAAAACCGGGAAATCAGCGGAAGGTTGTCAGATACAAAGGAATAATTCAAAAAAAGCAAGAGTGGGGGTTTTGCTAAAACTGGTTGCTGGACGAATGAGACGGCCAGCGTGATGGAAAACAATGCAAGAAAAGGAATGTAGGAAACACGGCTGGCATAAGGTCCGCTGGTACGGAGGATCTAAGCATCAACCTGGGGAGAGGAATCTGACTGCTTACCGCAAGACGAGGAAAGAAATCAAAGGACAATTTGGGGAAGAGGGGGGACGACCTGGGGGGTGTGGGAAACCACTGGTAAGCCAAAAACGATCAACCACAGGCGCCCGTGCTAAAGACCAAAAAGCTTTGGGGGGACCTTAGTATAAAGAGATTCAGAAGGAGGTGCGGGCAGAAAAGTGGAAAGATCGTGCCGCTCACAGATAAGGAACAGAACAAATGTTGTTGGGAAAGGAGTTTGGGGGAGACAAACCGCCATAGAAAGAGGGGGATAGGGAGTAAAACCATTTCCCCAAATAACAAGAATCAACCACAAAAGAGCGCGAATTGGGAAAAACCAACTTACGGAGGAAGGGGGATCCTACCCAGGTAGTACCTGGAATCGAAGGGGAGGATACATGCAAGACCGTGTGGGGAGATAAATAATAAGAAACCGGGAGAGGGGGATTCAGGGCGAGCCAGGTAGGGTTTATCGTCCACAAAGTTGATAGACAGAAAAAAGAAGAAAAAAAACAGTGAACGTTATTAATCCAAGTAAAAGAGAGTTTCGGGGACAAACCTCCAAGATTGGACCAGGGCTGGGGTGACAATTGTCGGTGTAACCATAAAAAAAGGCCCACCCGAGGGCGGATCTGGAAAAAAAAATTGCCTGAAAAGAGGAGGGAACATAGAAAACCTTTCAAACTCGAAAAGGAAGAAGCCCCAGTGGTGTCCGCGAACCGGGCAAGAAAAGGGAGGGGGGGAAAAAAAAAAAGGAACGTCAGGAAACCAAGCAAGGAACAAAGGAATAAAGAACAGCCACCAATGGGGACAGAAAGGGGAGGCGGAAAAAAGAAATAGCTCGCAGCACCACAATGAATAGTTCTGGGACTGTCGAAAGATCCGAAAAAAAGAAGGGGGGGGAAAGGGCCCGTTGGCGAGAAGTCGAGAGACAGGCGACAAGGAAAGAAGACAGGACGCGTGCCTCAATGAAAAAACGGGGGGACTTGTAGGCCATATTAAAAACTCCGGAGGAGGGAAGTCCACTAAAATCACAGGAAACACGGAGGACGGCCCGTTTTCAGACACCAGGAGAGCATTAAACCTACTCTGGTTACGGGAGCTGTTCGTTGACGAAAGAGGGACAATAAAGGTGCATCTCATGCTGTAGAGAGAGGTCAAAAAAAACTGAGGAGGAAGGAAGAGAGAGAAAAAGAGACACGAGTGAAAAAAAGATTCGGATAAAAACGCCCAGCCTCCCGACCTCCAAGAGGACAGGGGGGGGGGAAGAGCTTTACGGTGCTGAACGGTTTTTTCCGCTAAACAAGGGAGAGTAAAAAATGATCGCCGGCCGGAAAAGAAAGGGAAGGGCGGAAGGCAGAGGTGAGGACCTGAGGGGGAGAGGAGTGCTTTAATGTTCTCGGACCTACATAGTCCACGTGGCCGGAAAATAAGCGGGCAATCTTGAGACAGCAACGAAACAGAGGGAAAGTGCTGGACCAGAAGTTGAAGAAATAAGAGGGGGCTGGGTCGATGGCTTGGGCAGATCAGTTTTTCAGTTGACGTGCTGTGGAATTTACAAGGAAGGGAAAGGAGGGCGTGGATGCGCCCAAACTGGGGCCGTCGTATCCTTAGAAAAAAGGGAAGAATTAAATCCGTGGCAAAGGACATCATGAACATGTACCTCAAATACATAGGGGAGGGGGGAATTTGCACCTGGGAGTAAAGCCCATATGAAGCTAAACCTCCATTGGTCGAACTAGGGGGGAAACCACCCGACAAACAATTCTTGGCTGGGATTGGGGAGAAAAAAATTCGAGGTTGTTCTGGAAAGGGAAGCGTCTAAACACGTGGGGGTGAAGATCACCCCGTCTGGACTAACGCATGAACTATCAGGGGAAGGGTTCGGGGATTGAGAACTTGTGTCTCAAGAAAAAAAAAGATGCCGGGAAACGGGGCAGATCCGCTTCAGAAAAAAAGAGAAGAAGAACGACTGGTACGCAAAAATTTTATCAGTCGTGGGGGGAAGAGAAAGAAGCCGGGCTGGTTGGGGATCGGGAAGGTGGGTGTTTAAAAAAAGAGGGGGAGTGAAGAGTTGTGAAGAAAAAAAAACATTAAATGGTCGCAACAACAAACCTATGTCCTTAGGGCAGGGGACGGGCACGAGATTCAGGGAACTGTACACAGAAAAAGACAAATACTGCATCCTAACTTAGGTAGGATAAGAAAGAAAAAACTGTCTGTGGTTCTGAACCGCAAGGGCAAGTAACGGGTTTCTGGTTGGACTAACATTGGGGTCACCTAAAACCGCAACAGAGGACCAAAATCCGCGGATTTTGGCGATAGTGTCGGATGCGGTACAACTGTCTTTTGCGAAAGCCACAAGTGTGATCTGCCAGGAGGGCAACTCCGCGCAGCGGGGAAGGGTCGCAAGGTCAAGACATTCCCGTAGCAAAGTGGCTATTCGTGTCCCACTTCGCAACCAAAAGCGGAGAAACGGAGGGAAGGAAGTCGGGGGGACCAACGCTGCCAAGCTTATCAATGTTTCTTATAGAAGCCACAGGGGCCGAGGGGACGTAACTTAAAAACGGGAAGGAAAAAGGGGCTCGACTCAGTGTCAAAGTATCAGAACAGAAGGCGGGCGGACATACACCCAACAACGGTATTCTGGAAATTCAGAGAAAAAGACACTCCAAACAGCGGGAAATCGAAAGAAATTCGGTGCCCGGGAGGGGGCCTGCAAAGAAACGCTCAAAAAAAAAGAAAAAAATGGGGAGGGATTATACCTGGTTAAGCGTGAAAGCTAGAGTAAACGAAGAAGCGAGGTGTTGCCTAGGTCGTGGGAATCGCTCGATGGTTTTTCGGCGAGACAAAAATTGTGACTAGAGAAAGGGGGGGGAAGGGGGGGGGGAACGTCTCAGGGGGTCAAGAGAAAAGCTAAGGAGAATGAGTGAAATGCCTAGATGGGAGAGGAAGAGCCGTCCGGAAAAAGGTGGACAGGTGAGGAGGACAAATTTCGTTGGATGCGCCGGGATGGGAGAGGGGAGTGCCTGGGCAACGAAATACTTGGGGCGGAAGAATGAAAGAAGCGGGGAATCCGGGTAAGCGTGAAAGGGGAGACTCAAAGGAAACACGGGGGGATGTGTTGATTGAAATTCTGGCGGGGGCAGGTGCGAGCGCGGGGAAGTGTTTTAATTTCAGGGGGGGAAAGAGGACGTTTATTACTCTCGCGAAACCAAACACCCCGGCGGAGGGGAGGGGGTACAGGCACGGAACAAGACCACAAAGCAACAGAGGGAAGTAACCCGACCAAAGAAAAAGATGTAAGAGGGGATGGGGAAAAAAAGAACTCGGTAGGTGGAAGCCATTAAAGAGAACTGAAAGGGGGCGAAGCCAATGGTGAAACGTCGAAAAGCCAAGTATTTCTTGACAGAACAGAAAAAAACGCGCCCCAACCACGGAGCAGAAGAATAGTTTAGCATAAAACGGACAAAAAGGTGCTCGTGTAGGACAAAAGAAGCATAGGCAGTAGGCAAGAACGTAAAAGGGATAGGGACTGAGACGTTCCACCCTGTATCAAATCAGGGTTCTCGTCATTAAAAAAGGGGATAAGAAAAAGAAGAGGACTGCGAAAAAAACAAAAACGAAGCATAAAGAAAACGGAGACTTGAGAAATTGAGACACTGAAAAATGGGGCACAAAAACCGACCCCAAGTGCCTACTTGTTGAGAACGGGGGGGAGGGTGGGGCCAACCGGCCCCGAGAAAGAGAAGGGCAAGACTGGGAGGGGAGTGAGGACAGGCCAGAACGGTTAATGCACAGAAAAGAAGGATGTATGATAGCTGAACTGAGTAGAGCAATAAGTGACGACCCGAAGAGAGAAAAGTTGCCAGAACACAAGAAAGGAAGGAGGGCCAGCGGGGTTGGGTTTCAGCGTCAGCCGGGGAAAAAACGTGCAGGTTAACAATAGAATGTCTACAGAATTATTGAAAACCACGCAAGGGTGAAGGGACATGATCGGACGGATAAGAAGAAAAAAAAAAAATGGTTGCTCGCAGGGAATGCTAAGCCAGAAATCAAAACATCAGGAAAAGGCGAAATATGTCGGGAGATTGGAAAGAGGTTTGTGAGACAACTCCATGGGATAAAAACCATCACACCACAAGGTCCCGTTCTGAAAGGTAAACAGAACCGCCTTTGGTGTCCGGATAACCGAAGGAGGAAGATGAGATTAAGCTGGGAAACTGGGGAGGACGATCCAAAAGGAACATAAGGGGGGGTGTTGGCGAACATTTGGGGTAAGGGGTGAACAAAAGGAACATCATGGCCGTCTGTCTGAAACCAGGACCCAAAGCAAGCAACCGACGAAGGCGATGGAAAAAAACTACTAGAAAAGGGGGGGGGAAAATCCGAAAACAGGACGGATTCCGTTGAATTGGTGGGGGTATGAAAAGGCGCCCACAAGATTTTGAGGAGGAAAATCGATTGAAGTGGACCCGGAGAGAGGGTTTACTTCGGGAAACGCCATGTAGGGGATCTGTCAAAAAGGGGAAAGAAGAACGAGAGCGAGGCAAGAGAAAACACCTGAAACGTTTGAAGGTATAAAATCCACCCCAGAAGAAGGGGGAGGGGGGGGGGAAGCCATCCTCAAACCAGGCGTAGAGACAGTGGTCTTTGGGAACTGAAGATACATTAAAGGCAAACAGCGCTTCTCTGATAAAAATGTATCGGAAACCCTAACTTCAAAGAGAGGGAAAGAAGACCCTAGGACGCTCAAAAGAAAAAAAAAACAACAAGAAGAAAAACACAGGTGCAAGAAAAGGATTAAGTGAAGGTGAAAGAAAACAATGCACGTCAAGAAACCGCTGAACCGACAAAGACATAAGACCAACAAACACGAATGGCAAACTATTGAAACCTTCATAGAAAAAGAGAGAAAAACATTTCTTCGCGGAGTTTGCGGATCCAAATTGTCCAGAGATACGGTGGTGCAAACCACGATATGGGATCTGGAAACCTCAGATGAACGCCGCAGAAAACCGAGGCACGGCAAGGATCCAGTTGGCTCAACTCCATAGGAAAGAAAAAGAGTAAGGTACACGTTGCTCAAGTACAGCAAACGACGGGTAACGGTAAACCCGTGAACCAAAAGCTAGAAGAAAAAAAATAAGGGTCGTGAACGGCGTTGGCGAATGTCGTTTCACAAATCGGGAAAAAAGGG
>Ga0179593_1463633_pt1 | contig 10216 bp, 7 predicted proteins | sample CZODoug2_1_08_16_FD_185931 | JGI IMG/M metagenome (GOLD analysis project Ga0179593, IMG submission 185931) | Vadose zone soil fungal communities from Angelo Coast Range Reserve, California, USA - CZODoug2_1_08_16fungal (PacBio error correction) | ecosystem: Environmental > Terrestrial > Soil >...
ACAGTCGCCAACGTGGAAGAGATTGGGGGAGAAAAAGTGGGTGAAAAGTGTCCGTCAGGCAGGGGGGTATAAAGGGGAAAAGTACAGAATGAGGGTGAAGGAAGTCGTTCTGCGCGAAGATTGAAGGTTTTAAAACAAAAGGACTACAAAAAAGAAGAGACCACGCGGGAACCGGCTTAGTATATGGCGCAGTATACCGCATGCCCACTGTCGAAAAGATAACGATCAAAGGATGGGGGGGGCATGCGGTTAAAACTTGCAACAGACCAGGTCAATGTACCGCGAAACAAGTAACTTTATGGGAGGGAACAGGTGGTCCAGATTGTCATGCTCACAGCCGCAAGAAGCTGAAGTGAGAAAGATGCCCAGGCGTAACTCACTATTACAAGAAGGAAAAGAAAAGTAGGGGGGGTTAACCAGATTCCACAATAGGGAACCCATATTGTGAAAAAGAAAGTTTAACAGCAGTGAGGGAAACCTAGATCACAGGCATACGGCAGGAGAAACTAACTAATACATAAGCTAGAAACACAACAAGGAAGTTTACCACTGTAAACTACAAAAAACCATAGCAAAATGGCCCGAGGTACAGAGCAAGTACCATCGGCATGACGGGAGGGGTTCGGACAAATGTAGAGAGAAACTATGGGGAGAAAAAGCCGATTGTTCTGGATTCACCAGAACAAAGAAGGAAAAAGTACCTGCCAATAACTTCAATTCGGGACAAAAAGAAGCGAAAGAAGAGCTATCGCCAAAAGCAACGGGACGAAAAATTTTTGATGGCCCATCGTTGAAGCGGGAAAGTGGCTTGATGAGTAGGAGGGAGAACCCTGAGGGAGGGGGGTCGGGAGAAAACGGGTGACCACAGGAGAATCTCAGGAAGGTCAAGATGGAAGCGTCTTCAAGGCATCGTCAAGGAAAAAAGAACAGACGTCCAGGAGAAACATCTTGGGATCAGGGAAAATCGGAAGGAGGGTTTCGCTACGCCGAGGGTGGTCTTCTGAGGAGAGAAAAGACTAAAAAGGAAGAAAAACAGATCCGCCGGTGAGAAGTCCTCCTAGTACATGTGGACTGAGAAGACACAAACCAAGGTCACAGGTAATTCGTCGCGGGGAATAGGACGAAATTCTGGAACAGAGTAAAAAAAAGAAAAAGGTGCGCCGCTTGAAGGTCCTTGAGAATCATCGACTTGCAGCAAAAACTTTCTGAGGAAGTCGAAGGGTCGCGCCAGCTTGTTTGCGAAAGGAGCGAGATAAAAGGAAAGTTCTTTAAGGGCGCCACTTGCCGACAAGAACGTGAAGGCAAGGGACAGAGAGCTTAAATTATACTTAGACAGGGCTCAGAAGAGGGGAGACCGCAGCATGTCGAAGGGGGGGGGATTGGAGGGAGATAGCTCTGAGCGGCTGGCAAACAGGAAAATCAGAAGGGGGGTAATGAGGGACAATTAAATGGGCGGCCAGGGAGCAGTTAGGAGGAGCAAGATGGTAATGAACCATAGGCGGTAGAAAGGGACAGATCTTTGCTGGAAGCCAAGTAATGGGGTAAAAGGGGGGAAAAAGAGCCCTAAAAAATTGGGACAGTGTGAAGTGGTAACTGCTGCGGAGCAGCAAAGGTACGAAGAATGGAGCGGCGGGGAAAAAGAAAGAAAACGAGAGAATGAAGACAAAAAGTCATTTTGAAAATTAGTGGTTTGGAAGGGGGCCGTGAACCGAAACGAATACGAGCTGTTCCAAAGAAAAGAGCCGAAGACGAGTCAAAAGTCAATCACTGAAGATAAATGAGATGGACTGATGCGACGAACGAGAAAATTAAAGAATGAAAGGAATTCACGAAAGGAAAAGGAGATATATAGAAAGTGCGAGATGATGGAGAGAAAGAGCGCAACCCAGATTAGGGAGAGAAAGCTAGTGTCCCAGGGGATGAGATTAAGTTCTCAATTGGCGTGGGGGGGGAAAGATAAGGGCTTTTTGACAAACAAATCGGGCAAAAAAAGAGCAGATGGAAAAGATAGTGGCACCTAGGGGCAAACCTGGGTCCATACGAAGCCAGTGGGAAAGTGGGTGACGATCAGGCAAAGTGGTGCCGCTTGGCAAGTGAAGAGAGGGAGGGAAAAGTGGGGGAAAAGAGAATGATACGGTGTGAAAGGGTGGGCTTGAGGGAGAACAACTGCTTCCTTCCTTCACCACCACATCACTAAGTACAAAAAGAAAAAAGAAGAAAAGAAAAGAAGAAAAGGAAGACGACAAGATGCCATTGACCAGAAATGAGCATCATTAGTCCCTCCGTGAATGAGAGGCAACTTTGCAGAAGTCAATACAGGAAGGAAGAATGGGGTGAAGGGGAAGAGAAATATGGCTCTAAACAGACAAACCGGATTGTATTAAAGAGAGGTGCTGAGTAAAAAGAAACATTCGGCGTTAGAATGGTATTGGTCTAAAGGGCATAGAAAGAACAATTAAGGTAGAAAAATGGGAACTCGGTCAATGGAGCCTTCTTTCAGGGTACTTTTGGTTTCTCTCTGACGTCATCTGATGTTAAGAGGATGGGAGGGGGGCGAAGGGAAAGAAGGGGGGGGGACGAAGCAACATCATAATTCAAAAGGTGAGGCGCAGGTCAACCAACGGTGCATCTGGGGGTCTCTCTTCATGGGACCATCCACGAAGAAAAAAAGGAAAGAAGCGGACACTGAAAAGGCGCGAAATGACCCGCAGGGACCAAAAGGCGGAAGATTGACATTTTCAAATTTTTAAGGGCAGGGTGTTTTTGTCAAAGAGGGGGAGAAAAGGAAAAAACCGGGGCAAAAGAAAGAGACACTAAATCGCGCGGGGGAAGAAAAAGTCAGGTCGTCCACTTCGCCTAAGAATCTGGTGCGCGGGCTCGGTTTAAAATAAGCGAAGGCAAGTGCGTAGAATCTTTGAAAGGGATAATTGAGAAAAAGGGAAAGGAGTCTGGAGTACGTGAAGGAAAAGGGAGGGATTCAAGACCAGGGCAAGGGGAGAAGGGTGACTCTTTGAGGCGGTCCACGGTATTTGGACCAGCTTCGGAGGCTTCCGGGGTCAGTTCAAAAAAAGTCAAAGTCAAACAAACTCACTTGGCAAATCGACGAAGGGTAATGTCAGAAGAGAAGTTCTGGGATCGGGAAAAAAGACAGAAATCAGAGAGGAGAATGTTGACGAGATTAGGAGAGTCAAACACTAAAAGAGGGGCAATGATCAGGAACCTCGACCCCGAGCATAAGGTTCTTTCGAAGGGGAAAGTGGATATACCGCCGAGGGCTGGACCAGAAGGGAGACAGAGAAATTGATCAGCGGAAAAAGTCACAAAGAATTTGGACGTCGACAGCTTCCCGGGAACAAAGGAGAAGGAGTCCCGCTAGGAGAACTATATCCATTCGACATGCTGGAGGAAAGCCTGAGAGGGGAGAATGTCGGATCAGTCTAATTGAAGGCGCAGGGGGGGGATAGAATGCGGAGTGAGGTCGCGAGAGAAGAAAGACGGCCGGGTAAGGGCAGGAAAAAGAAGAGTGGCGCCATAACTGGGCGTAGACAGGGGCTGGTGGACTCAGCGAGTTTGCTTGAGTCACGATGAACAGGGGCGCCTAAGGGTTGAAGGGGGAAGCAGGAGGAAAGCAGGAGAGGCGTGCGGGGGGGACGGGGTGATGCGGTCACGGGAACCATTTGACGTCTTCTTCTTCTCGAGGAAGATTCAGGGCAGAGCAGAAGAATGGGTGAGTAATAATCAAAGCCTCAAAGGAAGGAGAAGATGACCCGCTTAACTCTGATTAGAAGAGGTGAGGTTCAGGTTCTTTTGATGGCGTTCGGGACTTTATACTTTCCTTTAAAGGGAGAACGGAAGAAACGAGGACAGTATGCGCGCGGCCAGACATTGTGTTACCTGGAGACCACGAAAAGAAGGGAGCCTCATCAAGAGCACTGGGAAACATCGAAAATGGAAATACAAACACGCGAAATACCTTTGTTGGAGATCGCTTCAGGAACATGCTGGGGGTCAGGGGACTGAGACGCCGAAGCTCCATAGGGGGAAAGGTACTTTTTGAAGGTGGGGGAGGGGGGGTTCAGGGAAAAAGAGAAGTTTTTGAGCAGATGTTCCTTACAGAAGGACGACCCTTCGGGGACGATGGCCCTCGGTGGTGTACAGTGGAGGGGGGAAGAGGCAACTTCCTTGTCTTCTTGTTGGGGGAAGGCTTTGGCCGGGAGAATCTCAACGGTACTGGGGGTTTAAGGGGGGGGATCAAAGGACTGACGTCGTTGTCGCTGGGGCCGAGATGGGGAGAGTAAAGTTTTTGGGCAACAATAGGAGGGAAAAAGAGAGGAAAACGTGGATCTTGGTAGCACTCTTTAGTACATTAGTGGAATCGGGGGCAACGGGGGGAAAAGGAGGTTGGGCAATTAAAACAGCGTCGTCAAAGAGCCCTTGGCATCGCACTGCATCTCCCCTGACTCTACTGGGAGAGGGGGAGGGAACTAAAGGACCCCATGAAAGACTCACGTTCGGAGGGCGCATAAGGAAGGAGGAAAAGAAGTGTCTGGGACCCGTTTCGAAAGCAAGCAGCCAGACACAGACAGGGAGCGGCGGGCCTGCCACGGTAAAAAGGGATGCCACTGCAAAACCGAGACTGTCGTCTTCCGGAGGGGGGGGGCGCCGCTGGACTGGGGTCCGGGGGGAAAACCTTCAATATGCGCAAAAGAATATCTCTGGAAAGGCAGAAGGGGGAAGTTGCAACGTTCCGAGTCACAAGGTTGAAAGGGAAACAAGGTGAGCAATGAACGGGGGAGGGAATGGGGTTGGGGAAATCCGTAAAGAGCCAAGAAGACGTCGGTCGCAAACTGTGGATCGGAGGTTAAATTCGTTCAAGGAAAACAACACGGAGAACACAGCATTACCGTCTACGAAAATGATCGAACTTCGCGCCACACGTAATAGCGATTAGTCAGGAGGGAACACGAAGGGGGGGGGGGACCTCATGGACCGAAAAAAGGGAGTAATTGCGGAGTAGGGACAAAAGTCGACTCTTAAGCAGCGCGTGGAAAAAGGGGTAAAATTTTGGACAAAAAAAAGAAAACCAAATGGCTGAGGGTGAAGACGCAAGGCAAGAGGGAAAGGAATCCTCAACAAAAAAAAACAAAGGAGGGGAAGGGAAGAACAAAGGAAAGAGAGGGGCAGCAACAGCGTGACGATGGGAGGATACACAAGTAATCACTTCTGGTCACTTGAAACTCTTAAAAAAAAAAGGGGAAAAGTCGTATCGCTTGGCGCGTGCAGCCACCACAACCAAGCTGCTGGCGGTACACGAAAAAGAAGAGGGGACGGAGGAAACGGGTGGTAATGCCTAAGTTCTCAGTCATTGGACATGGTAGAAGGGGAATTCTTTCTTGGACTCAGTGTTGTCGGCATTCCGGAAAAGCAGCAAATCCGGATCACGGTGGCAACATGACCAATCAGTGGCGATTCTTCAAAGGCTTCAAATTCGACTTGATACTTAAAAAAGGGGGGAAACGGGAAAAAAGTCGGGAAGCGGAACCAGTGGAAAAGCCTCGGATGAAAGATGCTGGTTATTCAATAGGGAAAGGGGGGGAAAGGAGGATGGAACTAGGAGCCCAACGAGACGAAGAACCGCTTCTATGGTTCTTGAAAAGGGGCAGAGAGCATCGCCGGAAAGAATAAAAAGATCAAATTCGGGGGAGGAGTGGTGCTTTCGACGTGGGAACAGACCGGGGTTAACCCGTCAGGAAAGGGAGAAAAAAAATCGAACGAGGGCAGTTCTGGCCAGATTAGTCATCAGCACCACCCCTAAAAGGGAAGAGAGCATTATCATTCCGGGCTATGCCCAGGTTCGAGAAAAAAGAGGGGAAAGAAAGAACCCAGTGGCCCAGATTTCACAAAGAATTGGATCCCCGATTCTATCAGACAGTTTGACGAAATTCTTGAAGAGAAGGGGTGAAAAACAACTGTACTATCCACCCATACGGAAATCGAAACTAAACTAAAGGACTAGAAAAGAGAAGAGAACCAAGTACGGTTCGCAAGAAAAGAAGAAACGAACCAGAAGCACTGGTAATTGACCGATACGACTGGCAGTAGCCACCGGAAAAAGAGAAAGGGGTTCCTTCGATCTAAGGACAAATCCGCTCAAAGGTAAGTATGGGAGTCACATTCAAAAGAGACCAAAGCAAATACCTTAAAGAGAAAAGTCATCCTTAAAAAAAAAGAGCGACATAAGAGAGATAAATCCCATAAGGGATGCCGCGTGTGGTGACCGCGTTGAAGCCTGGCAATAGTGGGGGGAGACGACAGTTAGTGAGGGGCGGAACGGGTGGAAACAAATTACTTTAAAGGAAGAAGTGCCATCGTCCGGTCCGTAGACGTCAATCGGCAAGGAGAAGGCCCGAAGAACCGCAAAGATTTAAAACAGACGAAAAGATAGGAAGGGTTCTCTGACGCCTCTTGTGGAGGCTGTGGGGAGGAAAAAACTCGACTCTAAACCAGGAAACGAACGATGCCGCCAAAGACGCCGCCGACGTCTAAAGTGGAAACGGAACGGCTATCACCACCAATGAAAAAATATGACGAGGAGCCAAGGAAAACTGATGGGCGCCCTGGTCCGAGAAAAGACTCACCATACCCTAAGGGAAGGGACAAGTCTCAAACGCGCCAATGAGATTTGGCTCCGCAATCCGTGGTTGAGAAACTGAAGGTCTACCAGAAAACCGTGCATTAGCGACTGTCGCAGCAACGCGAAGCAGGTATCGCGAAGGAAGAAAAATTAGAAACTGTATACGAAGGAGAAGAAAGGCGACACATCTGTACGAAAAATGGGATTGGGATAGAGTGAATCGAGTAGCTAGTCCTGAGAATTCGAGGATGGAAGATGGTGGAGCGGACCAAGAAAGGGGAGATTGGCCTCTGTGATCAAGAGAGAAGGCAAACTTATGGTACATAGGGGAGCGATAGAAAGGGAAAGTTTCGAGACACGAGCGAGGTGAAGTTGGGATACTCCAAAAACTCATTTGCAGGAAATGACAGATAGCGATCAACATTGGGACTACTTCGGGAGTCACCGATCAAGACGCTCGAAGGAAAGACAAACAATTCAAACGATTTTGAAAGGGTTTTAAAAGGGGTTAGTTTACAAAGAAATCGAGCGGGGGCCAAATCCGGGGAGAAGGACTTCAAAGGGGGGAGTCCCATGGTCCTCTCCTAGAACTTCAAAAGAAATTTACGGAGAAAGAAACTAGCAATGCGTGCACTGATTCGAAAGTCAAAGATTCAAACGAAAAAGTTAAGAGATTATCTAAAACGAGCGAGCACACAGAGGAAAGAAGGGACTACGAATGGTGGGAAGAAGAGGAGAAAAAAATTTAAGAGATTTCAGCGCCGGTTGGATTGGGAGAGCCTAAAAGGGCAGGGGGGGGGAAAAAAACAAAACTGACTTCAAAATTAAACATTCTGGGGGAGGGGAAAAGAGATTCCGATAGTGTCCACCTGCGGGAAAGCAAAAGGGGTGACATGTCTGCTCTCTCCCCGTTGGCCCGGGGAGTTAGGAAAAGATAATAGAGGCGATGGAAGCGACTGGCGAAGGAGAAAAACTTTTGAAGGAAAGAATGGAAATCTGAATAAAAAAAACGGATTCTACCCTTTCAACCAAGCACATCTACTCCTGCAACCGAATAGAAAGAAAGAGAAACACACAAGGAAGACGAGACGGAGCGAGTATCAGCATGAGTAGACAGACGGAGGGAAAGTCATAAGCAAGAGAAGCGAATGGTTTTCAGGACTATGAAAAGCATAGAGAAACAAAACCCCGACGGGGGGAGAACATAGATAAGTGGCAATACCCTTAAACAAAGGGCGGTAGGTTTAAGTACGGGGGCAAAATCCCGGGAGGGAGAAAAAATGCCTGAGAGAGTTGCCATGTAAGCGGCGAGGAAGATTGGTGGTGGGGAAAAGAGAAAAAACGCTGTGTATGGGGCGATTCGAGGTGGCGTGGGGTTTTCTGGAAACTCGTTTTTGATGAAGAAATCATTCAAAAGTGAAGCCTGGCAGGTCACCACTTCTCCTCAAAAGAACAAAAAAAGGGGATAATCACAAAAGAGCCACCAATGTCACCGGCGCGGGGCAAGGACAAGCAGGGGGGGAAAGATGCGGGGAAACTAGTTTCATGAAACATATTGTTGACGATTTGAAGGGCAGTTTGTGGTGGGGGTCCAAGCAGTTAGAGACAGGTCCCAACGCAGATAATCTCTAAGTCCTCTACGCGGAAACACATTCATGGACTTCGGCCTAGAAGAGGGGTCAATCTCGTTTTCGCATCGCGGCCGCAAGTTCGGAGAATCGGTGAAGTTAAGAATCATGCACAGGGGGGGGGAAAAAGGCGGGGGCTTGAAAAATGGGGCGATATCTTCAATGTAAAATGGGCAATGAAATTAATTTAAAGGCTCTCCCGGTTGGGAACAGCTTCAGGATGCGACGGGGGGGTCACCGGTCAAGGGAAAAGTACCACGACAAGGGGAAAAATCGAAGAAGGGTACTGGCATGCAGAAGGGGAAAAAGGGATCTTAGTGAAAAAGTAATCTAGACCCTTGGCGATATTAGGACTCGGACGGGGAAAAGAGGAAATGAGGGCAGGGAACTGAAAAAAGTCGAAAAACAGTCGCGGGAAGCAGGAACGGATAATGCCCGGTGAGAAATAAAGGAGTAATATTACCAAAAGAGAATGCCGATCTGATCCCAGGAGGGACGAGAAACAGGGAAGAAAAAAAACGATCGGACATCTCAATACATCGTTCTCATTAGACGATAAGAGGGGCAGGGGACTCTAGCACAATAAAGACGCTGGAGGGGTCTGGGACTGATGAGATTTAGTCTAATGAAGAATTGAATTGATAATGCAGCGGATGGCTCGGAAATCAGGACAGCATGACAGGGAATGGTTAAAAAGTGCTTAAAGATGAGGGGGTCTTGGTCTACGGGAAAAAGGGGGGAGGAGGGACTCAGCGGGATGGGAGGGATTCAAAAAGGAGCCTAACGGTTTCCTTTGCCGCTTGAGGAAGATCATTCAGCTATTCCTGTTTGACTTGGGGATAGAGGAAAGTCCAGTGGAGCACGTCGGGGCGGAGGGAGCTGAAAAAAGAAAACAGAGGTTCCACTGGGTAGAGAGTAAAGAAAAGGACTAAAAAAGAGGATGGAAATACAAAGGACAATCCTCTTTGCGAAACTGTTAAGTAGTGGGCAGGGGGGGGTCGGTTCGGGGGACAGGGGGAGAGAACAGCTGAAGGAACGATGGTCCAGCAGGCGCACAATAAAAAAAATTGGCCCGTCGAAAAAAAAAAATTGAGGAGAAGAAATGCAAAGGCACGGGGAAAAAAAAGGAAAACGAGGGACACAGCGACACCCGTTGCTGGGGAAGAAGGGAGTCAGGGAGGGCTTCTTTTCTTGACCGCCTTGATGATGCCATCGTTGGGGACAAGGTACGGGTTGGGGGGGCTGGGGGGAAGGGGGGAAGAAACAATCTAAAAAGGGAGATGGCTCTTATCTCGAATTGGGGGGAACTAAACTTTGAACGATGTCCGGAGGACCTGTATGTCTGGGACTAGGCCGGACACAGATTGCGAGGGGTGAGGATGCAGGCCGAATCTCAAGAATGGTTTTTGGAGGGGAGAGCATTGCAATATAACGAATTGCCGTAATGCGGAGTGTGTCGGTACCATTTGGGGGGGTCCACATAGCAGGGGCGAATGGAGGAAACCCGGAAAAAATCAAAAAGGGAAACTTGTGCGTACATTTATTGAATCTGGCACAAGCAAATGTGATTATGAGACCGTCCGAACTCACATGTGCATCGAACGGCATATCCCTGCTGGGCAAACAAAAAGGGGGAGGGGTGGAAGTGGGAAACTTGACAGAACGCCTCCATTCAGTAGTCGGTCGACGGGAAAGTGCCTGAACCAAATTTCGTGTTCAAAGGAACGACAAAGACACAAAAAAAAGGGAAAAGGGGGAGAGGGGAAACGGCGCTGACGGAGATGAAGACGGTCAAAGAAAAAGGGGAAAGAGTCTTCGTCGCGGACCAGTAGACGGGTCCTGGACAAGGACAGGAGAAAAAAAACCAATAGATCCATTCCGAGCTTGGGTCCCGTTCCCTTCAACAAACGGGGTTTCGGGACTGAAACCTTTTCTGCAGAGGTAGCGATTGTGA
>Ga0179593_1501876_pt1 | contig 10216 bp, 21 predicted proteins | sample CZODoug2_1_08_16_FD_185931 | JGI IMG/M metagenome (GOLD analysis project Ga0179593, IMG submission 185931) | Vadose zone soil fungal communities from Angelo Coast Range Reserve, California, USA - CZODoug2_1_08_16fungal (PacBio error correction) | ecosystem: Environmental > Terrestrial > Soil >...
GGGGGGGGTGCACATGGTCCTTACATGCAGAAAGAACATCCCACAGATTGGCCGGGGAAGCCACAGGTGGAGGAAAAAAACCATGCACAGAAAGACCTCGTGGCATTGAGTTAAATGGGAAAACCAAGTGCTCATGGGGCATTCCGTCAAGAACATATTGAAAACTTATAGCAAGGGTAGCTACAAAAAGCAAGAAAGCGCTGGGAAGAAAAAGAGAAGGTTTGAAAAGGGGGGGGAATAGGAATCACCAATCATAATTTAGACTACGGAGGAGTACCACCCAGTGGCACCATGGAAGGGAAACTCCACATCACACAAAAGAAATAAAGGCACCAAGGTCCCTGTGTTGGAGTGCCAAACATCACCACGTGCCACTAGTCTCATCCCTCCACCACTGTTGAGAACAGTTGTGAAGGGGGAGACCCCCTAAAAGCTCCCCTTCTGAAGGCCCAAATGGTCTCAGTGGGAAGAAACGAGCGCCCACCATCGGTGGGTTGAAAGGGAGGGTGGAAGGGGCACAAACAAGAGCAACCAAGAAAAGAAAAAGGGAAAATGCCCTCCTCCCGAATGGGGGAGGTCCTGTTACCATTGAAAGGAAAGGAGGAGGGGGGCAGTCCCGGCACTGGGAGGGGATTTTGTACGGGAGAAGATTGAAGGGGAGGGGAAATGTTGTTGTTCACGAGGCAGGAACTTGACTGGCCCAACGTGAGAGTAAACACAAGCTCTGAGGAAAAAAAGAGGTGAGGACCACTGGAAGGGAAAAAAAAAACACTAAACCTCCACCTGAAAAACGAAACGAAGTTCTTCACCCAGCACAGGTGTTGATGATTTATAAAATGGCAAAAAGCAAAAGAGGAAAAAACTGTGACTGCAAAAAGAATTACTAGCACAACAATGACAAATCCAAGCCAGATCACGGGTGCGACGCTGCACAGGACAGCCCAAGTGAGAAAACCGCAAAAAAAAAAAAACATAAAAAAAGAATTTGCGCAACAAGAGAATGGAAATCTGCTCGGGTGCATAATTTCTTGCCCATACATGTTTGTTTTTCTCAGAACATGTACTGTGGGGAAATTAGGGGACAAAACAGAGTGCAAAAGGGAACATTCTGTCTAAGCTCTGATGTACACACCTTGTCGCACTGACTCGACACCGGGGCACCACCAGCCACTCAGCGGGTTGCGGCTTTGGGGGTGACGGGGGCTCACCTGGAAGCTCCATAGGGAATAGTTCTTGGTTTCTTATTCGAGGCCAGGTCTGTGGGTGGGTCCATATGGAAGAAAGTGAACGGATTCCAAGATTCTGCCAAGGGAAAAAGGGCATCTCTGAAGAAGGGTCTCATATGTGGAGCCAGGGCAAGCATTGGGGGCCAAATGGGCGGGTGAGCAAGTCCCATCATCCCTATGTGAGTAGTTGGAGGAAGGAGAAGGACTTAGAAAGGGGCAGGTGGTAAGAGAAGAACCATTCTTTGAAAGGAAAAGTTATCCAGTCTCCTCGCGCCCGCTTGAAAAAAAGGGAGAGGTGGGAAAAGGAGGGGGAGCAATGGGAATGGGGCCATTCATGAAAGAGAACAATGCTCCCACCTGTGAGCCTGATATATGGCATCGGGAGAGGGGAATGAACATTGGGAAAGGGATGTTGGGGGGGGGGGTATGCCACCTGAGCTCTAAAACAACAACAACTTATTATTAGCAAAAAGATCGGGGGCAAACTCCCTAAACATCCATACATGGGAGCGAGGTATAAAGTAAAAAAAAACATACAGAGGAGGAAGGAAAGTTGGGGACGGTGTTCACAGGAGAGGACCACATTGGAGGAAAAGGGGGTGCACACCTCTCCAAGGGCATGGACCACGGGCCTTCTCCGAGGGAATGGTGAAAAAAAGAATGGTGGAGCAGAAAACAACCTGCCACATCTGAAAAAAGAAAAAGAAAAAAAGGTAAGAAATACTCACACTTAAAAGGGAAGGAAAAAGTGCTTTCAAGTCACATTGACATTCAAAAGCATCCCATCTCGAACAAAGTCAGGATCAGAAGAACTGGTTGGACAATGGAAATGGGGAAGCGGGAAAACAACAAGGAAAAGGGACCACACCCACGGAAAAAAGGGACCATTGGCCCTACAAAGAAAACCAGAAACTAATAAAGATGGAGCCTGCCTTTGAAACGTCTGTACACAGCAAAAAGACACAGAAGAAAGGCTGTGCAGGGGGGAAGTTCCAGAGTCAGGGCACAATGTTTGTTACATTAGAGGGAGAAGAAGATGGCGATATTAGTATTCAAATTATGCAGTTGGTGGGTCGGGGCCCAAAAAGAGCTGAGAAAAAAGGAAAAAGATGGAAACGAAATTATGCAAACCAAAAGGAAGATGAACCATCGATGGAGCCAGCAAAGAGAGGGTGTGTTTCAGGATGGGAATGTCTAACTGGAAGGAGGAATCTGGAGGAAGGCTTGAAGGGGGGGGTGTATATCAAGATGTGCCGTCAACGGTGGAGGGCTATTTTGTCCAGCCGGGGGGTGCCCACTTAAGAATCCGCACACCTGGTGCACGGAGAAAAAATTGATGAAGGGAGTTTTTAGCTTGGTTTGGGAATCCTGCCATTGTAACCAAACGCAACAAATCATCTCTCTCTCCATCTTGGACATCTTCTTCCCTCAGAGAGAGGAAAAAGGTTGGGGGGAAAGGTCCCCCCAGGGAAATAAAGGGGGGTGACATCACCTTTTCATCAAAAAAAGACTCCATCCCATCCCACATACAAAACAAAAAAAGCGCGCATCTCTGCTCAAGTGCCGGCCACCATCATCTTCCTTAAGACCGAAAAAAAGAGCGGAAGGGAAGGAGGGGGCTTGGTTGAACAGAAGAGGGAGGGGGGGACCACATTAGTCATGTCTTCACACCTACACGACCACCGATGGTGGGCGTGTGGTGAGGGCACCACAGAAAAAGGGGGTTGGCCTTCAGCAGTGGGGCCCTAACAGTGGGATAAACAGGGGAAGAAATGAAAGGGGGGTGGAGGGAAAAAAAGGGGCAACCGGGGGGGGGGGGGGGGGGCACTGTCAACACGGCAGACAGGGAAAGGGATTTAAACAGTAGGCAGGAGGGGTGTGATTTGGTAGGCATGTAAAAGTGGTTCCAAGGGTGTAAAGAGATCCAGAAGATGGAAATTTGGGTGCAGAGAAGAACACTTACGGAAAAATGGAACTATACTCCTCATTCATGGACTTAGACCCCCGCTTGAGGGGAGACCTGGTAGCTCCCCTGCTCGATAAGTGGGGGTCAATATGAAAGCTTGACGGAATTGAAAAAAAGGGTGTTTTAACCATGAAAGCCTTGGTGCCAGTCCAGGGGGAGTGCTTCTTTACTCACAGGGGGAGAAATAAACACCTATCTGTCGGGGACAAAATGGAAGGGGGGGGAAAAACTTTTGTCTGACAGGGCCAATTGTGCACTGCCGGAGTCCGGGTCTGGTGAAGGGACGGGAAGCAGGGGGGGGTTTGCCCTAGTGGGGGGTCCATGGAAGAAGTGTCAATGTTTTGTGGGGCTAAACCCCTTTGGAAATCTTTCGGCACTTGGCACGGCAATGGTCGCATGCTTGCAAGGGGAAGGAATTGGAGCCACTGTCACTGGGGGGGAAGGTTATGGGGGAGAAGGGGGGGTGGGCACATTTCTTGCTTGAAGGAGTAAGTGAGGGAGGAGAAGGAATGCTCGGGGGAGTTCATTGTTATGTTCAGGGGCAAGAACAAGACGGGCCTAGGAAAGGCCTGATATAACAAGCCATAGTGTGTATGCCAACAAAATTCATCCTGGTTCAGCATTGAGTACTTGATAGGCGTGATGAAAGGGTCATGGGAGAAAGAGGCCACTGGAGAAAGGAGGGATGAAGGAGAGAAAGGGATAGGACGCGAAAAGGAAAAACTTAAAACATGCCTATCAAGACAAACTCATTGGAAACAGATCGGCTTGGTGATCCAAAGGGCAGGATCTCAGGATGGGACAAGGAGAAGGAGGGAAGGTAGGGGAAAAGACACTGCCAAATAAAGACCACTTTCATTCCTGGGTCTACTCCCCCTGCAATCCCCAGTCAAACTCAAAGACACCCACAAAGAGGAAGAAACAACTTGTCCCCCAGGGAGGAAAGGGGCCCGTACCACTGAAGGAAAAAGGGAGGAAGCACTGGAAGGAAAAAGTGCCTAAAGAGGAAGTGGGTTCTCAAAAAAACCTTTATCCCGTAGGGGCCATGGAAAAAACACCATCCTGATGGGCAGCCCTCACTACAGCTTCCAGGAAAAAGCAAACTACTCCGGCAGGGGGAGAAAAAAATGATCCTAGGGGTTACGTCCCCAATGAAGACAGTAGGGGTAGCACATGTTTACTTCATAGAGCAAAAAAATCGAAAAAGGAAGGGGTGACTGCACCAAGACGCGTGCAGGGACAGCAACTGGTAAAACACGTTCTCAGGATGAAGGAAGGCTCAGAAAAAGGGAGCTACCAGGAGGAAAAGAAAAGGCTTGTAAGAAGAAGATGAAAAGAGAAGATAGTCCCCTTGACTGGGGGGAAAAAGTGTTGAGAGAGGAAGCCCCACATCAGGACAGCGAATACGGAGACATATACTACACCCCAGAAATGGGGGACTCAAAGAACCATGCCCAAGAAGGAAAGAACACTGTCCCGGGTGTTTGGGGACCAGTTTGAGGTTCCACACTGGGGACAATAATGGCTCATCAACACAACTGTAACATGAGGACAGTGCCCTGGAGCTCCCGTCTGAAGGGGAAAAAGGGTGAAGAAGCAGACATGCGAAACATCGGTGGGGTTGGGCAAGGGTAGGTGGGGAAGGAAAAAGAGTTTGGTCAAAAACATCCGCTGTAAAAGGCACATCAGAAGAAAATGCAAAAAAAGACCTCGATGGTTTGGGGGGGGGGATTGGAAAAGAAAAGAGGAAGGGCATTCCCCGCACTTGAAAATGAGGGGATTGTGGTAGAAATAGGGGGAAGAGAAAGGTGGTCAACAGGTTTGTGGGGTAGGGGACAGGCTGACATTTGAAAAAAGGGGAAAAAAGGGAGATGGAAAAAAGAGAAAGATGGAAGGACGAAAAGGGGAGGAGGGGGGGAGGCAATTGACCACTGGGGGAAAGGGGGTCACAAACCGCTAAACATCCACCTTCAACGAACATCCATGGGAATAAACCCGCACATTGTGTTAGGATGAAAAAAGTGTACACCACCCACCGCGAAAAATCGCACTCAAAAAAGCATTCACGAGAATTACCCATCCAAAAGGAACCGGCCAGTGCACCTGCAAGTACATTAGAAGCACCAAACCCTGACACCTCAAAATGCTTTTTCTGGCTCCAAAGAACGACTAGGGAAAGGGGGGAGGTTTGAAGGGGAAGGGGGACCCATCCATGGGGGGGCTCTCATTCCAATGTCCCTCTGAAGTTATGGCCCACCATTAAAATTTGAAGAAGAAGGATACCATTCCTGGCGGAACTAGGATGGACCACAAAGAAGAAGAGAAACCAAGGGGAAAAACCTTTTTTGGAGGGACGGGGGGAGGGGGGAGGGTCTGTTTCAGAGTCCAGGAAATCCATCATTAAAATTCGTTTCTTGGGTTGGACTGCTATGGAAGGGGGGTGTGCCAGTGTGGTGTCCTGAAAGCTGTCCTTTCCGCTGGAAGGGGGTTCTTCAAAAGGGGAAGGAATGCATCTCTGAAGAATTGTGTCTCATCTTTGGAAAAGGGAGTGGGGGGCCAGGGACCTCATCCACGGCAAAGGGGGGGGGAGTTAATTGCCTAGACGGGGATTCCTGAGATGAGGGACATGGTTGGCAGGTTACTGGAGGCTGCTCCACCATTCAGGGGAAAGGGACTAGGACGCATCGCCAGTCGGGGAGGAAAGGGAGAAGGGGAAAAACTGTGGAAGGGGGAATAAAGGGCACCATGCCCACCTTTGCACAATATATCTGCATCTGTAGCGGGTCAAATAGAAAAAAGGGGGACCCATGTCTGTGCTGTTAGTGGGATGGCCTCGAAAAAAAAAAAAGGGAAGGGGAGGGAGGAAAAGAGAAAACGAAATGGGATCAATGTCATTTCCAGACGATGCCATATATTAGGAAGTTGGACAAAAGGGGGAGCATGGTGTTCAGTGGGGAATGGCACCCATTCCACCATGGGGGGGAAAAGGGGGGACCCTAGAACGACTGGCGAGGAGGGTCAGGAATGGTGGGGGGGACAAGACACCAGGAAAAAAAAATCTTACCACCATCTCAGGAAAGTCATAGCCCTTCAAAGAGGGACGGGAGGAGACGGGGAGAAAATTCAAGCAAGAAAATGAGACAAGGTCGGAGAAGGAGCATCCATTTTGGCACAATGGTGCTGAGTAACCAAAAGGGGGAAAGAGGGGACAGCTTCTTAATATTGGGAAAGGCACAGACCATGGAAGAAAAGGAAAAAAAAAGACTAATAAATTGAAATTGAAAAATACGGAAAGAAAAAACATCCAAATCCGCAACCAAAGGCTGGGGGGGGTGAAAGCCACTGGCCGTTTCCATTTGGGGAGAGTGGGGGGGGGAACTCCAAGGAGCTTGGAAAAAAGGGGGAGGATTAATTAGGAAAAAGTCAAAGGGGAAAGTACATGAATGAGGAGAAAAAATAACATGTATGTGAAGATTAGGCACGCCGAGGGAAGAGATGGTATCCACACACATCTTTTTGTGGGGGGGGGGGGGTGAGTCCACTGGACGGAAGGGAGGCCACCGGGGGGAATGTGTTTGGAAGTGAAGGGATGAAATTGGTTCAGTCACAGTGGGGGAAGGGAGTATGTGTTGCCACGGGGGGGGGGCTGGAGACATCCTCACAAAGGGAAGGGATTATTTCTGCATTAGATTTTGGAACATCCAGGGGTCCACGGTCAATCCTAAAAGAGGAAGCTTGCCTCTTCTTCCTCAGAAGGGAATCTCAGTTTGTGCAAGAAGAAAAGGGAAGGGGAAGGTCCAAGAAGAAAGGGTTGACATCACAATACCTCCATCCATCCACAATCCCCTCATTTCTGCCTCAATTGACGGAAACTGGCCCCACAAAGAAAAGAGGGAAATGGTAACAGTACCTCAAAGACGCTGAGGAGTTCATTTTCTGGAGGGGTTGGAGAAGGCGGACGGTATGTGTGGGGGGGAAAAAGGGTCGGCCGGGTGTTGAATGCAAAACCGAATCCTAGGGGGTAAGGCCTGTTCTTCCCCCACTGAAATGGTTGGCCAGGGAGCTGTCCCCAGTGGGAGAAACAAAAGGGGCGACATGTTAAAAGGGGAAGGGGGAGCAGGAAAACTGGTCAAGGTCAAACGGCGACGGGAGGGGATGTGCCGTTGTGGTAGAGGGGGGGGGTGGATTCCTTCGCGGGACACTTTTGGGGGAAAGATCCGTCGGAGAAGGGAAGGGGGGGGTGTCTTCAAAACTCTTCCTCTACACCTCTTTGCCAAAGAGGGGGGGGGGAGGATCGAAGGAAGCTCTTAGGGGGGGGCTCTTCCCTGGTAAGACATGGTTTTTGTCAATATACTTTGACGAAAAAAAAAATGAGCACTTTGTTTACTGGGGGCACAAGAAAAGCTTGTGCCAGTCCTATGAAAGGGCCTTGCTTCTTGCCTCACATGGGGAGAGAGAAAGATGTAGCTTTTTCTGCAGGGTGCCCTGCCGGGAGGGTCCGTGTGGGTCTGTTTTAGTAAACTGGAGGGGGTGAGGGGAGCTGTGCCCTCCAATGTGTGGAGGGCCATGCACCAGGGAAGGGGGGGGGGGGGAAACCCTGGGAAACGGCCCTTGGCAACGGGAGCATTTCCAGTGCTTGCATGACGGGGGCAGTCAGTGGTACTTGGGGGGGGCCAGGGGGAATGTCCAGCTGGGGACCAGGTTAATGTAAAAGCGGGGGGGGGGGAAGAAAAAATTGGGGGGAGAGGGCCACTGTGGGGGGGGAATGCCATTGGAGTGAGGTGTTGTGGCATTATACCGCAGGAAACGCAAGAGGGGGGGTTCCATTCCCTGAGAGAGCCTATTGGAAAAGACCTTAAGCCTTGGGTAAAACAGTTGATAGAGGGGGGAAGGGTCATGGGTCATGTCCAATCCATGAGTAGAAAACACAAAAAGGGGGGAAAGGAAAAGAGAAGCTATTAGGGCTAGGACAGCGCCCATTAAAAAGAAGAAACATGTGAACCAGGGCCTAAAACACTCTCGCAGGAACTCAGGGACACCATATGCGATGCTGATGGACGACAGGAAAGAAAAAGACCCACCTCAACTCCACTGGAAGTTACATCAAAAAGGGGGCACTCAACATAAACAAATGGAAACACAAATCTTACAATACACGAACCCAGTGACAGTGCCATGGCCACTAAACTGGAGGGGGGAAACAGGTCATGCCAGCACTGGACAGCAGAGGCCTCAAAGTGCCGAAAGATGTCAAAGGGGGGCCCAAACAAAAAAGGTTGCCATGGATAAGGGTCAAATTTGGGGGGGAAAAAAAAGGGCCCATCACTACACTGCAGTAAGAAATCAAACGGAGAAGAACACAATGGGCCCGTCGACATGCACACAAAGGTGGAAACAGTCCCACAGATTGGGAGAGACAAAGGTGGGAGTCAAAGAGTATGGCACTCAAAGGAGGCATGCACTGTAAAACAAAGTGCGAAAAGTGGCCCATTTCCCTTCAAGCTCATATTAACAAGAATCGCGCAAGGGGGAACAGGTAATAGCAAGAAAGCGTCTGTTAAGAAGATGAGAAAGTATTAGCCAGTGGGGGGGGAAGGTTGGGGGGGGGTTGGGGGGGGGTGGGGGGGGGGGGTGGTTGTGTGGGGGGGAGAGAGGAAGCACCACATCAGGCAGACTGACTCCGAGATTAGTACACAAAGTGGCACCATGGCGAAGGGAAAAAAAAAAAGCCATGAAAAAAAGCCCCACTGTAAAGCAACAAAAAAGTGCCAGTTGCATCACAAAAGGCCACTAATGTCTAAATCCAAAACACAGTTTAAAAGGGGAGGGGGACTGTTTTCTCCCCCTTTCGGTAACGAAAAGCTGAAGGCCAACCGAAAGGGGAGAAGACATGAGAGTTGCAGAGGGAAGGTAGGTTCTTTGGGTCAACAAACTGATAGCAACCAATCAAAAAGAAAGATGCCCTCCGAAGGGAGGAAGTTTGATGTCCTGTTTCCATTTGAAGTAAAAGGGGGGGGAAAGTCCCGGCACTTGAGCAGAGAGGAAAAGGGGGGGGGGGGGAGAGCATAATAGGAAAGGGGGCAATCTGGGAAAGGAAAGGGGGAAGGAAAAACTTAGTTTCCACAAGCTCTGAAAGAGGAATATGAATAGTAAGGAATAACAACAAAAAGGGGGGATGTCACACACAGCTTAAACCATCCAAAGAAACTGCCTCCATGTTCAGAGACCCCAAAGAGGGTTATCCTCCAAGGACACGTCTAGGCACCCATAGAAACCCCACTGGACTGCCAAAGCATTAAAAAAAAAACATGCCCAGCCATCCATCACCAGTGAAAAGATCACCATGCAGTGAAGAAAAAAGAAAAAAAAAACAAAAGCCAGAAGGCTTGCTCCAGAGGAAAAGGCCGTCGGTGGAGACTTGTTTTTCCCATACATGTTGTTGGTCTCAGAAGAGTCCTGTGGCGCCAAGGGGCCCACCAATGATTGATGAAGAAGAAATAGATACAAAGGATGCGAACTGATGGGAAAACTTGCAACTGGAAACGGAAGGCTCCACCAGCACCAAAGTGGGTTGGGGGGATGTGATGTTTGCCAAAGAGTCATCACCTGCAGAGAGGTGAGGGGGGTTCTTGAAACGTGGGGTGTAAGTCCTTTCCGACTTTCCATGGCATTTTCTGTCCATTGTAAAAAAGATGAAAAGATGGAGCCTTAACTTTTGGAGCAGATGTGAAAATTGCTTTGCTTGTGGGCTGTGAGCCAAGTCCCATCGGTGGGGAAGGGGAAAGGGGAGTAGACTGAAGAAGTCGGTGTCATGGGAATTTATACGAGGGCTGCTCCACCTCTATTCGGGGGCCTTCCCTCGGCGCATCGAAAGGGGAGCAAAGGGGGGAGGTGAATCCACTTTATGAAAAATGAAAACTGAACACCAGCGCCACCTTGGAAAGGTCCTGAATATATGCATCTGTTATTGTGAAAAGGAAGACATTGAAAAAAAAAAGGGATGTTATTGAGGTTGGTAGAAGGG
>Ga0179593_1629075_pt1 | contig 10216 bp, 17 predicted proteins | sample CZODoug2_1_08_16_FD_185931 | JGI IMG/M metagenome (GOLD analysis project Ga0179593, IMG submission 185931) | Vadose zone soil fungal communities from Angelo Coast Range Reserve, California, USA - CZODoug2_1_08_16fungal (PacBio error correction) | ecosystem: Environmental > Terrestrial > Soil >...
AGAAATACAAGGAAAATGCCACACACGGCTCGACGTGGTGCCATCCGCCCTGTCACCCTCCGTACCACCCTCTATATTTTGTCATCCTAATCTTCTTTCCGGATGTGGGAAGGGAAGGAAGGGAAAATAGAGGAGGGAAGAAAAGGCGTACACGAGCAACGGCAACGGTGATACCGGCATGCCCACTCCCTAGCGGGTCGTGCCGCAAGCGCGATGAGTACTAGACTGTACGAAGGGAGACCGAGAGCGACGACGTCCGATGCTGGCCACCCTCAGCCCTTGCCTCTTCCCGCAAATTCATTATTAAGTCTTTTAATATTTCCGAAGGCCAAGAAAAAAAGAAAGAGAAGGAGGCAGCGATCGTGACGGGCGACCAGGGGCTTGCGCCTAGCATTGCGTAGAATCTTCCTTTTCGATAGAAGAGGAGGGGGTCGAAAAAGGAAGAAACAAGACCGGCCGTCACAACAACACACCGTCGATGCATACCCCCCTCTTGCCAAATTTCTAGGAAAGAGGGACCGCCCGACCGCGAGGTGGGGCAATCTTCGAGGTTTCTCAGCTAAGACCGGGACAACCAAACCACACAACAACACAAAAAACCAAATAAATCGCAAACCAGAAACCAAAAATCCCTACTTTCACATCGTGGTCGGCTACTTTCCCTTGTGCTACTTTCATCAAATATCTCCTATTCTCCATCTTCCTCTTCTTTCCAACCGTCCGTGACTTGGGCTATCTCACTATCCCACCGCGTCAACGCTCCACTCTAACCAAGCTCGCCGCACGCGAGAAAAAAAAAGAGCGCGGAAAGGCGAGCGCCGCGTCGCGAACCAAGTGGTGCTTTTGCACTGCCGTCTTCTCGATCGCTGCTACCTTACAACCAGGGAAAAGGAGGGAAGGGAGAAGAAAAAAAGAAGCACCGGACGCCGTTATTCTCGATTCCTTCTCTCCCGGAGGAGGAGGGGAGAGGAAAGGAGGGAACGAAAATCGAACCTGCGCTGCTTCACATTCCTTCCTTCGGCTCTTATCCCTCTCCCTCAAAGGGGGGTAGGCGGGGTGTTTTTTCTAAAAGTGGAATCAAAAAGACCTTCACTGCGTTACGGCACTGTAACCTTCTCCCCACATTAGCCAAAGAACGGATAGGGTTGTAGGTGGTTCCCCACTCGTGTCTTCTCCCATCCGCGAGGAAAAGGAAGACTATCGACGGCGACGCGACCGGAAATCGAACTGTTGGCCCTCCACTTCAAAAAAGAAGAGGGGAGACCACCGTCACTCATCGACCGAGACCTTGTTTGGCCGAGCGTAGGAACTGGCTTCGATTTCATCCGAAGGAGAAACGAGGCCCGGCCAACCATTATGAATGTTCGGTGCGAACTCCCGGGATCCTCTGGGGAAAAACCAGCCACATGCGGGTAGCCCAGCCCCTGCCTCCATTCCGCTCGTTGTGATTAACTACAAACAAACCTTTCAGCTCCGAGAGGAAGAAGGGAAAAAGAAGAGAGGCAGCAATCTCCTCCTCGCAAATTCTCTCAACAAACAACAACTGATGATTATTCCCCTCTGCTCTTCTATGGACGTAGATCACCTTCCTGCTCCTCTTCTGCGGTTCCCTTTTTCGGTTCATCCCCCCTCTCTGGGCTTTCCTTTTTCTTTTTCTCATCCGATTTTTCTTTTTTCCCACCTCTCTCTCATTCTATGCCCCTCCTCATCCGTTTTTTGTGCCGGCCTCTTTTCTCCTCTCTTCCCTGCTCCTGTCTTTCCGTCCTCTCTGTCTACAGACCGGCGATGAGGGCGGTCGCCAGATTTGGCGGAATTGGTAGGGCCAACACTTCGAATCCGTTCTCCCTTCGATGCTCTCTTGCGCGCGCGGGGGAAAAAAAAAACAAAAACAATCTTGGGCACCGAAACCCCCGAGCCGTTCTTTGGCTGAAGTGGTCGCTCTTTCCGTCTCTTTTCTACAACAGGTTTCGACCTACCTTGCACATTTAGGTCTTGCTCCTATTACCGAGGCAAGGCCTCGTGACGCAGGTCTATTTGCGGAAAGAAAAGAGAAAGCAACCGCCGACGATCGACGTCGATATCCTCTTTCGCCGGGGAGGAGAGGCGCATCGCCTGCGCTGGTGTCGGTTCCCTCTATGCGCTATACTTCATGAAAAACGTGGGTTCAGGGCCGACTAGCGGTCGTCTCTCCTTCTCCTCTCTGGTAGAGGTGGGGGGAGATGGGTTCGCGTGTCGGTTGCCGGTTATCTTTATCTCTTCCCAAGGAGGAGTTGCCGATGGCGATGTGCCCTATTTCGCTCTTTGGCTTAAAGGAGAAAGGGATAGAAAAGACCCAACGTGCGTGGCAAGTCTTGGATGGGGTTGACGTCCCTTCTCTTTCTCCCCTCTTCCTCTGGCGGTCAGCTTTCCACCACCTCTCTTGTCTTGCCTTTCTGCATCCGGCTCTACTATTTTGGCCCTCCCTTTTCCGTCTCGGTCCTATAGTGTGAAGAGCTTTCTGTTTCTCTGTTCTTCGGGGGTGATCCGTGGGTTTTCTCTGGCTGTTCGAAAGAAAGAAGAGGGCGAGTTCGACACAGCCACATATTCCTCTCCCATGCTCTTCTCAGCCCTTTTCTCCTTGCAACGAATCAATGACGGACTTCTCTCTTTCTTTTTGCGGGGGCCTTCGGCCACTTCCCTGTCTTCACTTACTTCTTTTCTTTCCTCTTCCTGCGGGCTGGGTCTTTCCGACGTCGCGGCGGGCGGAAGCACGATCGTTGCGACCTGGCTTACTCATCTCTCTTTTCTGCACTACCTCTCTTTCTTTGGGCAGTTGCCTTCTTCCCCTTTCCTTTTCTTCTTGACTCATTGGTTTTTCTCTAGTCCGTCTATCCTTCGAGAAAAAAGAGAAGACAGACGACCAATCCCTGCATATCGATTCTTTCCCTCGAGGGGAGGGAGGGGTGTGGGAGGGGGGGCTTGGGGTGGGGTTTCGGCGGGCGGGCGGAGGGTGGTGGGCACGTAGGGATTTGGGAGGAGGGGGGGTATCTGGGGGGGTCTTGTTTCCCTCATTCGTGTGTTCTTATTCTACTTCTAGCCCGAGGGGGAATTCCGTACCGCGTGAGGCGCAGCCTCGGTCTCTCTCTATTAACTTCCAGTTGGGGGAGGGGGAAAAGGGGGGGAGGAGAGGAGGGGAAAAGAAAGAGAAATGCAACGAATCGGACATGTTGTGACCATGCTATTCCAATCAGCCTGTTGAGATTCCATTTGCCATTTCATTTCATCAAGGGGAAGGATCAAAAGGGGAGACGGAAGGTGAAGGGAAGGTAGTCAAGGGGAATCCGTCAGTCCAATTCCAAACCGAGAGGGGGAAGAAATAGCGCCTTTCCTTTCCAGTGCTCCGAGATGGGGGGGAAAGAAAGGGTACGCAAAGTCCTTCCCTCTCCTCTCCTTCTTCAATCCAATCTTTTTTACAATTGGAGGGAGGGGGGGATGATGAGGACAATGGGAGAAGAAAAAGTACGTGATCATAACAACCAAAAGAAGAATAAATAATCCCTAGTCAGAATAAGAAAGCATAAGACACACCGCCAACTACTTCTACTTTCACCTTGGAAGTTGGCACCATATTTCCTTAGTAATCCTTAACCCTTATATCCTATTACCTTCTGGGGGAAAAAGGGAGAAAGAAAGGAAAACAGAGAGGCCGGCCTTGTCGCCTGGTTGTCCCGTTTTCGGAACCAATCTTCATATATATTGAGAGGAAAGGAAATGAAAGGACCCTCAGCCAGTAACCTAAGACAAAAACTCAAAAAAAAATGAAATGGACACAAATGCTTCACACCGCAGCACACTCCCCTCCTTCAACCAAAGAACCCTGGTTGTCCTCTTTGGCCATGAAAACCCCCTTTAATAAGGGAGGAAGAAAAGAAGAAATTTCACAGTCTTGCTCTATCTTGGACAGAGTAAGGGTTGTTTGGAACTTTCAACAAACAGGAAATACCTCAAAAAACAAAAAAAAGGGGAGGAAAAAGAAAAAATGCAACGATACCCCATCCAAACTTGCTTGCTGGTAATTGGCCACAGAAGGGAAAAGCCGTCAAGAGCCGCAAAACCTGATGTTTGGGCGGTCAGAAAGGACATAATAATGTATCGGCTCAAACCCCACCTTTCTTAAGCCTCAGAAAGAAGGGGGGGGGGGGAAGCGGACAGGGGCGGGCGCGTCCTGTTGCGATTATTTCTCTACCCTCCTTGTTACGACTTTCTCCTTGGTCCCGCCTCCTCCAACCGGGCGGGGGCGTTGGTGTCGGGAAAGGTCCCTTTTTCGTTACCTCCATTCTCCTGAAAAAAAAAGGAGGAGGTGGACTCCTTTGTTGGTTTTTCTTTTGAGGGCGTTTCCTCTTGTCCCCTGGCGTCTTTCCTAGGAAGGGGAGTGACCACCGTCTTTCGTTTGTTCGGGTGCCGTTTTCGGGAGAACAGAACATCTCTCGAAGGGGTGGCCAAAACAAAAAAAGGAGAGGAGGAAGAGAGATGTGCTGTTCCTTCCGCCCCAGGAAAAAAGTACACCCGAGGGCTAGCGGAAGCCCAAATGAGTCTCATGAGCCTTATGCCTCTAACATTGAGGAGGGGGGGGAAAAGAGGAAGAAAGAGAAGCGAAAGTAGGAAACGCAAGAAAAACGGGAAAACAGATTCACAAATGCCGGATGAGGGATCATACCGTTTGTTTTTGTCGCTCTAAAGTAAGGGGACAGTTAGTTCTTGACCGCATTAACACCTCATTTTTTTTTGGCGTCTTTTAGACTATGAACAGGGGGGGAGAGAAAGGACAAGCAAGCAAGGGGGGGGAGGTAGCGGGGAATTTTCTTGTTTGGGTATTTCACTGTTTGAACTTCCAAGTCAACCTTATCGGAAAAAAAAAGAAGAGGGAAGCACGATCTGAGTGCCTGCATCCAGTGATTACCCTGGGGGTTTCTTGCCACGGCTGACCGTGTTTGTTTCATTCGGTGCAGAAAAGGGGGGGGGGGGGCCGGGGGGGGTAGGACTGGCGGAGGCCGGCTATTTTCCGGGAATCGCACTCATCTGACGTAGTGTTTTTCTCCAAGGAAGGAAAAGGAGGAAGGGACATGAGATGGGAAGGGCGGGAATACCGGTCCCAGGCTACTCGGCCTCCGGTGTCCGATTCCTCCTGGACGCATTGCACTGGATTACTTTATGCATTTGCGGTGGGGGAGGGAGGAGGGAAGGGATTTCGCGGCTGTCGTTGGTGGTGTTGTCTCACGTCTTTGTGGAGGAAAAAAAGAAAAAAAGGGAGGGAAAACGAAAAAAAAAAAGGGGAAAAAAAAAAGAGGGGGAGGGGGGGGCAGGCGGAGAGGGAGCGGGGAGGACGGGAGAAACTGGCGAGCCACAACATCTCGTTCTTTAAATTCTCTTTTAATCATCCGGGGGGGGGGAAGGGGGGGAAAAAAGGCGAGAGGCCACCCTTGATACTCGGCCTTTCGCTATGAACTTTTGGAGTGAAGGCAAAGGGTGAAAAGAAAGGGCAATGGAAATCGTCCAACAGTCTTATTTGAACTTCGTTCACCACAACTTTCCTCGGGGAAGGGGGCAATTTGAGGGCTGTCGGCGTACTCCAATTCTTCCGATCCTCCTCGTGGGGAAAAAAAAAAATAGCGTCGAAAGGCGCGACTACCTCTTTTCTGGGAGAGGATGACGCGACACGCAGAATTGACCCTTCGTCTCCGTAGCCTCAGAAAGAGGGGAAAAAAAACGCGAGAAGGGCACGAATCGTCCTGCAGGGATGTGGCGCGATGTCGTGCGTACTCCGTATCGAGGAAAAAAAAAAAAAAAAAAAAGGAAAGGAAAGAACGGAAATGGCAAAAAAGCACCGAGCGGGTACGGTGCCGCAAACGCTCGATGATTCCCCTCCAGGGGGGAGGAAAAGATAGAAGGAAAGAAGATGCCCCCCGCAGCCCGGCCTCGTCCCTCAAAGCAGAATGACTCTGCGTGAATTTGGCCTCCTTCCGCTCAACAAGGAAAAAGAGAGAAAGAGGGGGGAGGAAGAATAGCAGTGTGAAGGCACCAGGGCTTCGCCATTAGCATGGTCGAGAATCTGCTTGGTTCTATCGTTCCAAACCCCCCCGTTTCTGTCGAGGAAGGGGGGGGGGGGGGAGGTGTAGCGCACAAACTTTCCTAAACACTAAACATAGAAGAGGGAAGAGGGAAAAAAACAGGGGAGGGCAGGAAACCCTTCGGGACAAATCTTCTATTCCTCTGTCGACTTCCCTTCCTACCGAGGAGGGGGGGGAGGCATGAAGAAGGGGTAGCACACAAGAGAAGATAATTTCACACATTTGCACCTGCCTAGGCAAGCGTGCCGGGCTTTGCGTGGAAAAGACGTGGTTTCCCACGGCCGTCCTTCTTTTTTCTTTTTGTTCCGGGCAGGGACTGGTTTGGTTGCCCGGCTTGTGTTGAAGGTGGTGGTTTGGGGGGGGGTGGTGGGACTTTCATCATATGCATCAATATCTCATAAGGGAGAGAAGCGGAAAGAATAAGACATGTGGGACTGGGCAGACTCACACTATCGCCTTCGGCGTAATAAATGAAAAAGACAAGCACGCTTAACACACTCCTCAAGCAGAGCGTATCTCTCTCGTTCGCCCTCTCTCAGTCGCGGGGCTCGTCGGCGAGGTTCTCTGTTCTGCACTGTTGGCTTTTCCGACGCCTATCTTCTGGCCCGTGATCAGGAATCCACCGGCCGCGCTGTGATGGAAAAAACAGTGCACGCCTGGGCCTTTTGTTAGGGTGCGGCGGGGAAGGATATTCTTCGGCGGGTGGGCTCTAATGTACTTCAGCGAAGCTTGCCTGAATGGAAAAGACGGGGCCTGTTCCGTGACTTCAAGCATTGGGGCGGAGTCGGACGTGCTCCGTCTCGGGTCCTTTCGACTAGTCATGTTCTGTCGGTCTTGTGTCTCGAAAGGGTGGCTTATGCTCAATTTCTGCTTAGGGGATTGGATCGAGTCATGTCATTGTGAGGCCGTATGTGGGCGGGGGTGTTGGGGTGGGGCTATCTAGTCGGTTATTGGGGGAGTCTTCTGGCCGAGGGCGGTCCGAGATGCGGCGCGGTGGTGGGAGTGGGCGGTGTCTGCGGGTGGCGTGGGCGTGAATTGCGGTGCGGGATGAGGTCTCAGTGTAGTGGGACTGGTTCGGGGGGTGCGGCCGGCGGTGTCTCTGGTAATCGTCGTGCAAAGGGGGGGTGGATACAGAGTGAGGGAAAGCTTAAGTTGCGATAGGGCCCACCTGGCGTATAGGCGAGTCATGCGAAAGGCACCCTTCCCCTCCGCTTTCTTCCTCGTGCCTTGTGGACGGTTCTCGCCGGTCGCTCCGTCTGCGTATTGCTATTAATTTCGCCAACCAAAGGAGTAGGGAATGCCGTTCAACCACTATTCCTGCTTCCTCTTCTCTTCTAAGAGAAAGAAGGAAGGGGAGGTCGGTTGTGTTTTTAGACGGTGGGCATCAACGAGCCGTCACTAAGAAAGGGAGTGACACTGCGACCACTCGTCGCCAAAATCACGGCTCTTTTTGTCTTTTCCCACTCTTTCTTAGAAAGGAGGGGGGGGGAGCGGCTCTCACATCTCCTCTACTTCGAACAGGGAAAGGGGGAAAAAAAAAAAGAGAAAGAAGTGAGAACGCCGAAAGTCGACGTACTTGGCCGAGCTGTATTGAAACGCGTCGAGGGTAAGGGGAGAAAAGAGTTCAGGCCCATGCATTATGCGGTGGTCGACCCTCCTTTATCTCTTTGGAAAGAAAAGAGGATAGGCCCCTGCCATCCCTCGCAGATGTTTGTTATTACCACCCCCCTCGGCACGCGCCTCTTCGAGGAATTTCATCCCTCTCTTCCTTCATCTCTCGTCCCCGCGCCCCCCCCCTTTCTTAGGAAGGGGGGGGGTGGAGATGATGAGAGAGATCACTTCATCTAATGATTCTCTACCTTTTTCTTTCATCACCGGCCTCTCTATGGGGGCGTTTGTCTCTCCTACGTTTTGTCTGGTTTGTCACACGCTATAGTCCCTTCTGTTGCTCCTTCTCATAAGAATAGGGGGGAAGAAGCTCTTTCTAACTCTATTACATCTAAGAGGAAGAAGCCGTCGCGCTGATGGTGTGGTGGGGGGGGTAGTGGTTCAGGTTCCAGTCCGGCATGAGGCGGTCTCGAAGTTTGAGGGGGGGGGGGGGGGGGGGGGAGGGCCACAGTTCTGATCCGAGAAGGGGGAGAGGGAGGAGAGGGGGCGCGCGCTTGAGAAGAACGAGTGTGAACCGACCAAGAGGAGGGGAGGAAGAAAAGGGAAGAGGGGAGGGAAAGGAGAACAGACTGGAAGAAGGGGAAGGGGCTCCGATCCGTGCAGCCCTCGTGACGTCAGTCGATGTGTTCTTCCCTCCTCGCCCTCCCTCCGACTGAGAGGAAAGGAAAAAGAAAAAAAGGAAGGAGAAAGAGAGGGAGAGGGGGGAGGGGAGAAGAGATCGCAAGACGGCAGTGCACCACTTGTTAGAAGAAAAAAGGAAAGAAAGAAGGGGAGAGAGGGGGGGGGGGAGATGGTAGCGTGCGGTGAAGGGGGATCTGTGAGGACTCGCCCCAGTCGGCGTTGCCGCTGTCTATTGCCTATGCTCTCTTCTGACTTCCGCCCTTTCTTCTCCCTAAAATGGGAGGAAGGGGGAAAAAAATGAATGAGGAAATGACGCAAGGGAACCCACGCTCGGGTCGGCCGGGCCGCGCGGCTCGACGATTTGGCTCAGTTTCTCTGCTCGCCGGTGTGACGGCCGGTCTGTTTCTTCCTTTTGTCGCAAAGGAGAAAGGAAGAAAAAAAAGGAGAGCAATGAGAGGGAAGACCAGGGGAGCCGTAAGAGAGATGCCGCTTCGCGGGCGTGTGCGTGGCCTGCGCCACTTCCCTCGCTCCTTCCTGCTTTCGGAAAAGGGAAAGGAAAAAAAGGGAAAGAGGGGAAAAGGAAGAAGAGAGACTGGGAGGAAAGAAAAACACCTCCCTGCTCTTTCTTTGGAAAAGAAAAGGAAAAGAAAAAGGGGGGAGAAGGGGTAGGGGGGGGGAAAGAGGAAAAGGGAAGAAGAACAAAAGAAAGGAAGACGATTCGTGCCCCTATCTCGTTTTACATCGTTCGGAAAGAGAAGAAGGGGGGGGGAAGCGCGTCGCTGAGCGCATTCCGCGTGTCATGCTCGTCTTAAAAAGGGAAAAGGAAAGAGGGTAAGCGCAGCGAGAGGGAAGCGACATCGGACAGTTGTACCCAGCAGTCGCCATCAGACTGTTTGATATTCCATTTGCTCATTGATTTTCACAAGTTGGGGGGGAAGAAAGAAAAGGACAAGGAAAGAAAAAGAAGGAAAGAAAAAAGGAAGACGCGCTTGTTCAACAGCGCCTTTTCCGCCGGATTTTTTTGAGAAAAGAGGAAAAAGAAAAAGGAGAGGAAAGACAAAGAGGGGGAGGAGGGGTTCAGAAATTTGGCTCTCGGGCCAGCTGGCTAGCAAAAGTACGTTATCAGCACCCAAAAAAAGGAAAAGGAAAGAAAAGAAGAAGGAAGCCAAACACCAAATGCTACGTTCAATCCCAGTTGCACATGGTCCATGGCAGTACTCCGTAAAAAAAAAAAGAGAGAAAAAGGAAGGAGGAAGGAAGAGAACTGGTCCACGTTGTCGTTAACCATACTTCATAGGGGGAAAGGAAAAAGGAAGGGAAGCCGCAAAGCCTAACAAAAACGAAACGAACTCACCACATACCTTTTCTTCAAAGGGAAAAAAAAAAAAAAAGGAAAAAAAAAAGGGGGGAAAGGAGGGGCCTCCATCTTCTTTCTCAGGAGAGGTGGGGAAAAGAAAGGGTGAGGGAATGTCAAACAAGAAATACCCAAAAAAGTAAAATTCTCTTCTCTACCCGATCCAAAAAGGAGGGGAAGGGAGGGAAATCCTTTTCCTGTCAAAGCCTCAAAACTTATTTTTATGAAGAAAAAAGGGGGGGGGAGGGGAAGAAAAAAAAAAAAAGGGGGAAGAAAGAAGAAGCCGCAACTTTTGTTAATAGGAAGGGGAAGAAAAGAAGGAAAAGGGGAAGGAGGGGGGGAAGGAACGGAGGGGGGGAGGGCAACAATTACAGCAATGTAAGGAATCCGTCATGGACTCATTTGGGCTTGCCGCTGTGCCAGAAGTAAAAGGGGGGAGGAGGGAAAAAGGAAAAAGAGAGAGAAA
>Ga0179593_1272426_pt1 | contig 10215 bp, 8 predicted proteins | sample CZODoug2_1_08_16_FD_185931 | JGI IMG/M metagenome (GOLD analysis project Ga0179593, IMG submission 185931) | Vadose zone soil fungal communities from Angelo Coast Range Reserve, California, USA - CZODoug2_1_08_16fungal (PacBio error correction) | ecosystem: Environmental > Terrestrial > Soil >...
GGGAAAAAAGAAAAACAGTTTAAGAAATTTCGGGAAAACGCGTAAAAAAATCGACCAAGGAGGTGTTCGAAGAGTAGAGAGAAAGGGGAAAGTCAAGGTTGTCGAATGCATAGTAACAGGACAGAGAGAGCTTCTGTACGAAAACGCGAAATCTTCAATGGCTTTATAACGACGCACAAAGGGGGGGGGGGGGGGGAAAAAGAGGGAGGGGGAACTTGTCTCACGGTCACGTCACGAAAGCGGGTCAGGCATGGGGGCCCTGGGTCGCGGCATTATAGTATAAGAAGAAAAACCGGAACAGGTCAGATCAGGGAGCAAATGAGATAAAGGGGGAACACAGTGCGACTCTAGTTCATGGGGGGGGAGGAAGAAGCTATCTGCGGATAACTTCTACCGGGGAAATCCGGACGACTCCGGGTATACGGGGCGACGCGTTCCAGGAAAGGGAAAAAAAACAGAAACCAGAGCTGTCCGACCGCATACATCATTGAGGAGGGGGGGAATCTTCTGATAGAAGAGAGGACGGCATGATCACTTTAGGACGCATCCGCCGCGAGATTTAGGGGTCCGAGGCCTAGCAGTCGAATATGGACTATGCCGCGAAACTGAAAAAGAAGTGTCGGGGAGCAACAAAGCTGCAATGGAAGGAAGGTGAGAGAGGGGAGGCAGAGGGGGTGGCGGGGGGAGTACTCACGGTCACCTCTATCCTGGCGAGCAAGAAGTCGGCTCGGAAGATCCTATTATGAATCCCGATTCCGGCGGAGGAGTGATAGTCCTAGAGGGACGCTCATCGTCCGCCGAGACAAAAAGAATATTCCTCACAGGAGACTCGGCGAAAAGGAAGGAAGGCTGGAGAGAAGAGTATTTGGATCAACAAATTTACCCAAAATAAGCAGGGGAGAATTTCCTCGCGTGGAAGCTAGAGCCGTAATCTTCCCATGTCCCGCCAGGGGGTAGAGGGGATCAAACGGACGAAGCCTAGGGACGGCAAAGTTTTGAAGACGACTTCCGGGGGGAAAGGCTCGTCAGGAGACTGGGGGAATTGGTTTGTATACATAGAGATGTCGACAGCTACGGGGACTGAATGGATGGGACGCAAAGAAAGGGCAAGGCAGGGAGAATCAGAAAAAATTGTACGCATGCGTGTTCTCCAAAACAAAACATGGTTTTTAGGATCCAGTCTCCAAGCAAGAGAGGGGGTGCAGCGGGTGGAAAAAAGGGGGGGTTTTGGAAATCAAATTCCGAAGATGCATGGGGGGGGGTGGAAGAATCGTGACGGATTTTACCATCACGCAGTTTCGGAACCAGCTCATGACAGATGCAAACAGGATGAGGGGGTCTCTAAGAAAAGAAAAGAAAAAGTGCTGCAGCCTTAATACCTCGTCATATCATCGGGGAAAAGGAAGTTTTAACTAAAATGGAAGGGGATCACTTGTTGCAGTCTCTCGCAAGGGAAGATCGCCGGTCACTTTTAGTAAGTACGCCGCTCTAGGACTGGGACTAAAAAGATTTTGAGGGAAGGGCCTCGGCCTACAGGGCGACAGTAAGTTGGGACTATCGGTCAGGAAATCAAGGGAAGGAAGCAGGGGAAACTGCACGACGGAGAAGACGTTTGGAAAACAAATGTGGATGCGCGGACGAGGGGAAAAGGGCTAACAGGAGGAGTGAACACTGCGCGGACTAAGCGGACGCTAATCGACAAGAAAAGACCTTCAAAAGGAGAACTCTTTCCAAGGGAGGGGAGAGTGTGCCTGAGGGGAGACGATGGAGATTCATCCGACGAACCTACGCGTAGGATCTCAAATCTTACTATCAGGGAAAGGGGCCACGACCCTGGATCGAGAAGGCCCTCGGAAGTCACCGATTTCGAAAGTCTCTAGAAACAACACAACTGGATATTCAAAAACAAAAAAAGGGAGGAGGAGAGGCTGTGGGTAGTATGGCGGGAGAGAGGTGGAGGAGGAATCACTGCCGAATTCCTAGGAAAAGATCCACGCTCTTTGGTCTCTCTCGTCAAGAGCTGGAAAGAGTAGGAATACCCGACGTCGTCCCAGCACAAAGATGAAAGATCCAAGGACATTTCTCGAGTCGGAGTTCTGAGAGTGACGATCGAGTCGCGAGGGCCTTAACAAACTTGGCTAAGGACAGGGGGGGGGGGATGTCGAGAATGTAGGGGAGCACACCTTTTCGATCAGTGCTTTCAGTGAATGAGCTCTGGACCGACTCACTTAAGCCAAGGGGGTCTGTCTCAACTCGTCAGGAATCCAAGCGAGAACGACGACGCGATGGACTGGGACTAGAGAATTATGACAAATGGGATGCTATCGGGGGGGAGAAGTCGTCCTCTCACTCCAAACCTTGAAAAGCCACATTCCTCTAAGGGTTCCCACTCCTGGATGTAAAAAGAGAGGACTGGAAGGGACTTCGGCGAACTAGAAGGCAGGAGCGATTCCGTCCAGTAGGGCGACGTGGAAGTTGCACGGGAGGCGGGATTTCTGAAGGGAGAATACGTTCTGGCAAAACCTCATCCGACTTTCACCCACCCCGCATTTTCGGGAAGAAAGATGGCAAAACGTGAAAAGCAGTTCCAAAACCTAAAACGCTGTGCCAAAATCCTGGGAAAACTAGAACCCACTTTTGGTGGGTTATCCAACACTCCAGCGCGAATTGGGAGGGAGACAGGCGAACTATGGGTGGGAGAATCTTACAACACTCCATTGATTAATCAGCATACACACGCAGAAATCAGCGAGTCCGTCGGTGGAGCACTCCTTTTGAAGTCTCCTAGACGAGAAAAGTCGAGGAAAACCTCACTTCTGAAAAATGACTAGGACTCGCAAATACTCCTTTAGACAGATCCACAGGCGGGATATGGGAAAAAAATAACTCTAAAAGGAGCCGCATGAAGGAAAAAGCGGAGGCTGTGACCTCGGCCTGATCAGGATAACGAAAAAATCGACAGCCTCCTCAGGGGTCGCAATCTCCGGTGAGAGAAAGGGGATGAGATAGGAGGAAACAAGACGGGCGCTCGACCAAAGGAGCAAACAGAGGCGCGGGAAATAACTCGGGAGAGGCGACTACGCGGACGCGGAGGCTAAAGGAGGACTCACAACATAGAGGAGAGCTCATAGAACAAGTTCCAAAAAACAGAGGGGCAATCACGGAGCCTGGAAGGCGAGGCAGCTGCCCGAAGGAGGAAAATGCCTCGAGTCGTCGGAACACTCGGGGAATTCGGGGGGGAGCGGAGATCGAGCTGGAAGGCAAGGGAGTCTAAAGAAGATTCTCTTACCTCAATAAAGAAAATACAACAGCAAGCGCAGAAAACGAATGTGCTGCTGGCCATAAATGGACAGTAAGGATCTCCTATACCTGTAAAACAGGAGGGAAAACCCGGTTTTCAGCCTGGCGAAAGGGCGACGATTAGGTCTTGCAGGAGAGACGAGAGGAATAGAACCAGTGACGCGCGCAAAGGTCTCGGGTGCTCTAAGCAAATGAGATCTTGAGGCGAGGAGTCCGTAGGAGGACGGGCTCGCAAAGGAAAAATGCGAAAATGTGATCACAAGTAGAGAACGTGACACACGGGTTTCGAAGCGTGACAAACCGCCGTTCCTAGACTCGGAGGAGTCGTGTCACGAATGGAGGTCGCTGTCGTTCCGTCTCAGAGACGCTCGTATCCGGGAGTGGTCACCAACGACACGGATACTCTAATCTCAGCTAGAAGCCACTCTACTTCATAGGATGCCTAGGCCTAAAGTCCCTAATTGAAACTAGGGCAACTCGCAGGAATCGGAGCGAAAACAAAGGGATGGTTATAAACTATATAGAGCTGGGTAACGATGCGTAAAAAGGGAACGTCCCTATTTTCTATTTTCTTGAGAATGTTCCTTTCTAAAGGACTCGCGGTGCAAAGAAGAGCGAGAAAGCGCAGAAAGTATATTTCTACTTCACGCGAGGAAAGGAGGGATGCAGGATGAGGACGAAGAGACGACCCAGTCTACATGCGAGTCCCGCATCATCAGGAGGCGCAACAGCTCGGGGAATCATAACAAGTTGTGGACACGGTCGGATGAGACGACATAGGGGACCGAATTCGTCCAATTATGAGACAAGATCAAGTCCTCACGACGTCGCCGATCGGGCCGGAATTCGAAGAAAAAAAGTCTCAAGCGGATATGTCCGGATCAGAGAATCCAATCAAAAGAGGCGAAGTAGCGGCGACAAATCAGTATTGGGCAGCAGGTGCCGCTCGCCGGTTCAGGGAGGGGGAAGATTTCCCCGAAAGTGCCAGGGCCAGCAAAGGTCGTGGGAGGGAAACCCTCCCGTCTATGGGAGATATCTAAAGGGGGTCAGTAGCGACGCCTATAACGTGAAAAGAAAGCCTCGCGCTAGGACAGTTCCAAACAATCGCAAAGAGAGGGAATCAGGCGGGCTTCCGTTCAAGATACAGCACTATTTCAGGCGGCAAACCAGCTGCGCAAAAGTTTCATTAATCTCGGGAAATCTCGTAGGGCGTGAGTAAGAAAGAGATAATCTATAACGATTAATCGAAAAGGGACCATACCGTTGAAGAGTAGAAGGCGGGAGAATGCCCGCGAGACGACCGCGTACATTCGAGGGGCTCGAAAGAAGACTTCCTCAAAAAGAAGATCGGGACGATGAGTGCTGAAAGGGAGCCTGAGCATCTATTTGAAAAAGAACTAAGCGACCAGGTAGGGGCGAGCTAAATATGCAAGGGAGAACTTAGTCTTACCCAAGTACCGCCGTTCGAATTGAGAATGATCACTGGAGACTGGTCAGCAAAGGTGGGGAGAGCGACGGGGCTGAAAGCGAAAGTTCTCGGAGAAGGGAAGCGGGTGACGTCCCTACTGTCTAAGAGATCTCGTGTTGAAGGACAGGAAAACAAGGAGGGGACATGGGACGCCTGCGGGGCAACCCTTCCTAAGGGGGGAAACGGAATGTTTTGCACGAAGACGTACACGACAAAGTGGTTGGAGTCCCACCCCACGGAAACGGGGGGGGGGACCCCGCGGGGAGGGGGGTTGTGAAAAGGAGGCCAGGTTTAAAAAAAAGTGATCAAGAACCAAATTCCGCAGAGTGAAGTACCTTTCATGAAAGGAGTCTCTGGCTGGACGCGGCGTGCGCACTGGAACGAATACAGCCGTGACGATTCCTCGCCACATCGGGCGCACTGAGGAGCGCCCGCCTCGGCTGAAGATCCTCCTCAATACCGCCTAAAAGAAAGAAACCATACGGGAAAGGAATCTAGAAGGGGGTAAGGTGCTGGATAGAGGCGGAACGCCTGTTAAAAAAACTGGGAATGGTCCCCGCTCGGAGGATAGTACTCTATAGTAGTGGTCTGCACGATAGCTAGTCTACATCGAGTGGACGGAAGAGGAGGTAAATGAAGGGGGAAGAACAAAACTTGCCCGACGGTCGGGGCAAGGATTTTGAAAAGAAAAAAATGTAATTTCTCACGCGAGAAAGAAAAATACTCCACACGTTGGGTACTAAAATCGATAAAGAGAGATCACTAGTCACTTACTTCAAAGGAAGAAAATGCGGAACTTATTAAAATCAGGCGGTCGACGGCGGTGGACTCTGGGCCAAGAAGAGGGCGAAAAAAAGCGCTGTCTAAGCAGGAGGAAACACTCAGCACGCCTACTAAGCTCAGAAGAACTAAAACGGGGGTAAGAGGTCGATCGCGGTTGGGGCGTGCTCGGGGGCGCTTGCATCATCGAGTAGAAGATGGGACTCAAGAATCTGGTTCGGAGGCGTCTTAGAATCAGGGAAAGCGCGTCGCTGACCCCTCCGTCTAAGAAACGGAGGAAGATCCCAGAAAGCTCTTCGAAGAAAGCGGCTTGCCGAGTAGCGCCATTTCAGGAGATCGTGGAAAAAGGCTGGGAGCAACAAACTGCAAGACCATGTGCGGACTCACAAGGAGTCGTAAAAGCTGGAGCCGCGAGGGCCTCTCATTGAAAAAATCGGTACTCACGGGAATTCTTTCTCAAGACTCGACATACGAGGAACAGAAAAAAAGATATAGCCGAGAAACTCCACATGTTTATCTCAGGAAGTCTCCTGCAAGGGAAGCACCGTGGGAAACTAACCGGGGGGGGCCAGCCGGTATTCCACGAGGGCTAGGTAAAAGGGAGGAGGGCTAATAACGCAGAGTAAGGGTAGAGCAGGTGCCCATACTCTCTTGAGCGTTCAAGTGAGCGTTTCTTAGGGGGCGCGCGAACGCCAAAGTCAAAATCAGAAGCCTACTTCCTGTCCTCTCTTAAAAAAGGAAAAGCCTTAAGGGTTAAATCAAAAAAACTATGGCAAAACGTCGCGCATGGTCCAACACACAGGGCAAAAGAAAGTGGTGGACTCCACGGTTTTGTAGGGGAACCCACTCCCCGATATCGGGGCGGGAGAAAAGGGAGAGTTTAGAGAAGGCGGGTCAAACAAAACCTCCATTGAAAGTCCACGGGAGGAGAAACAGAAGCGTGAGGGACAGTCAGGGGGGATCAACCCCTCTGGAACAGAGAGGCGAAAGACTGTCAGACCGGTCAGATCAGGGGAAAAAACTAGACTAGACGTGATCATGGGCATCAATCAGGAGGCTTGAAACCGAAGGGGGAGATCCGCGCAATTAATAGTCGACCCTCAAGAGGGCTTCTTTGTACTGAAGGATCAAGTATAAAAGAAGAGAGTAATCCAGCCACTCAATCGAGCTTCTCCGTTGAGGACGGGAGGAAGCTCGCAGGCCGTCTACAGGAGGAGTAATAGGTTTTGCCGCCGACGGGATCGGCGCGGAAATAATTCGGCTAGGGACCTAACTCAGTTCTTAAGGAGAGGGAAGGCCTCCGGTCAGAAGCTCGGAGAGCTCATAGAGGAACAAAATAGCAGAGTGAGACGCAACTCTGAGCCCTTATTGGACGGGGTCGCGCGGAGCCGGAACCTAAACCCCTGTCTCTCTCGGGTCTCCAGTCTACCTCATTTTCAGAGAGAAAAAATGTACTGTCAACTGCTCTGCTCCTCATAGTAAGAAAAAAGATTCACCATCGACGGAGGCTGGGAGTCGGACTCCACGATGTGCAAGGTCCCCTGGGGTACAATCGAAGGGGGTGGCCTTTCTAGATCCACCGAACACCTCTGAGTAGGGCGAGTAGTGAAATTTGAAGGGAGTGCTCGATCCGGAACTCCTAGGAAGACGCATTACGTGATAGACGAAGGAATGCCGTCTGCGACAGTGTTCAGGCTCTTCGTCGGCGATAACTTAAAAGATGGTCATGAGAAACGCCGGGCGGGGATTCTAAAAGGAAAACCTGGTGTACCTTCCACTATTCCGAGGACTCGAGCTGCGTCGCTCAAGCAGAAAGACTTAGTCAGTCAAAAGACTATCAGACAATGGGAGAGCGAGTGGACTGCGAATCCACTGCTAAAAATGGAACGCCTCCTGAAGAAGCAGGAGGAAAAAGAGAAATCAGATCTCGTCACTACTGGACCAGAATCGAAAAATCGTGTGCGTGATTGTTCGTCAACAGAGATCTCGCAAAAACACCACACAGGTATAAAAGAAGATGAGGCATGGACCGGCACTATACTGAGCAAAGGTTGGAGGGGGCCTTCATCGTGCAGGGAAGCTCCTGCGGAGTGAGCTCCTATCCTGGAAGAGGTCTCATAGAGGGGGTGGTATAAGAGGAAGCGCGGACAGCCGATTCGGCTTAAGAGAACAACGACTCCATAGCATGAGGAGCCTACGACAGACGAGGTACGCGGAAGCGATTGAAGACAAGGTGGGATAAAGGGACCTTGGAAAAAGCTCATAAAAGGACCAATCTCCATTAAATGAGACCGAAACTACCTGTCCTTCACCGAGGCAGAGAGTGCCTGATGTCATCGAGAAACGAAGAACTTCAGTAAAAGAGGATCTTTCGAGAAGAACTCAAAAGCCAGATCGTCGAAGTACCCGACTAGGCTGTTGTAAGGGGACGCCCTTTCTCTCGGACAGGGGCGGTCCTAGAAGGTCCAGGAAAAAAGCATTTGAGTCAAGAAAGGGCCAAAGCCCTCCGGCGAGGGGAAGGCTAGAGAGGCTACTAAAGATTAAGAGCCGGCCTCGCTCTCTTAAAAGGAGGTTCGCCTGCCGTAGCTCGACAGGAGGGACACCTTCGACGAGGAGCCGCGAAGGCAAATCAGGGCTGGCGCCCTCGATAGAGTGCGCAGTTGTCGGAAAAGTTAGCAGAGAGACGGGCGGTAGGTCACCTCAGGTCAAGAGACCTCTACCTGGTCGAGCACGATAAAAATCGCGCCGATTCCCGAGTAAAGCGACCGAGCCAAAGGGTGCAGACGTGCTCAATAGACGGGAGACTCGTCGCGGGTCCCTATATCTCATCCTCGTCACCGACGGGAAGAGGGGGGGGAGAACAGGAGCATGGCGAGAGAGTCAGGATCTATCAATAGTGACAGCTCGGGAAAGGAGGGTTGAAAAGAGCAAAGAGAGCAATTCGGTCATAGCCTCCTGCCGGGGCAATCACCTGAATTCCGCGGGCGCTCCGTATCTACTTGTCTTGAACGGCGACTCTCTGGCCGACGGAGACTGGCAAGCGGGGAAGAAACTAAACTACATCTCTTGTTGGAGGCTAACGTTACATGCAATGGTGGAGCCTAGCTTGGTGCACCACTCAGAGCCTTTCAGAAAGGGGCAATTGTGGGTCCGATCGTGTGGATAACAAAGAAACACAGTTGGGGGTAAACAAAAAGAGGGGTGGGGGGAAAAAAGAGCGGGGGTTGGACAGTCTAAGAATGTGGATCAAGCCTCGGGGAAGGGGGGGGTCCGCGTGAGGAAAGTTCTCTTTGGAAAACATAAAAATGTGCTCGAGCACGAAAGACGAAGATTTATTTAAAAGCCGCGAGTCGAACTCTCTCCGAAACGTCTCCGGTGTGCAACCGGTCCTCCGAACAGCGGTCATCGATCTGCAGAAACCAAGTTTAACCGACACGTCGGATCACGGTTGAGGGAGAGGGAAACTGCTTAGCGAGAGGAAGCCCAAGAGGGTCCTCCGCCTTCTGAGACGGGTCAAGAGAAAAGGCTGCTCTCCGTACTATTGCAACGAAGGGAACTGCGGCATGTGTCAACTAAAAGGAGGTAGATCAGACATCAGAAACTTTAACGAAGGAGATGGGCAATCTGGGACCACAAATGGGGTCGCTCAGCCTATAAAGGAAGTCAAAAGAGGCTATCCCTTGAGCGAATCGGCGGCACGGCAGCTTCTAAAACGACCTGCCTTTCGCAACTGGGGGGGTCTTTCCGTCTGGGGTTGTACGAAGGAGGGGAACTCGCATGGCAAGTACTAAAAAAAAAAAACAAAAGGATGAGTATCTCGAAGGAATTAAATGCAGGGAGAACAAAGCAGCAATTACTCACAGCGCTCTAAGATCTCTCACAAAAAAGGAAAAGAGGGGGAAGTTCGGAAAGTAGGAAGGGCAGTGGAGACGAAGTCGCTGCAAATCAATAACGAGAGATAAGTAACGCAGGAGGGTGGTAATACAAGCGAGCGTCGCCCTACGCGTGAAACGAGGAACGATACATGCCGGAATACATGTAAAAGGGCAAGAGGAAAGTTCTTTCAGAAGCGAGGAGGGAACTAGAAGTAAAAAGCAAGCGATGTGAGCCGCATTGGATGCCGCCTATCCTAAACGAGACTGGGGGCGGGGGAGGCAAGGCTGTTAAGTGCATCCAAAAAAGGGATCAGAGGATTTACCAGAAGAGGCCGCAAACATCCAGAGGGAAAGCAACTCGAGGGAAGAGCGCCCGCTGAGAACACTACGGAAAAAAAAAAAGGAGCACTGCTGAGGGGAAACATCCCAGGGGGACGCGAGCGCGGAAAGCCCTCGTATCACTCCACACGGATACCACTTCCGTCAAGTTGGTAACACGCCGTGTAGGGACCACGAAAAAAACGAGGATAGGACGGCTGCTAACACCCCGATGTGGACTTGAGGGGACCGCTCGTGAGCGTAACGGGCTGCGTCGTTTAAAATTCTCCATGCTTGAAAGCGGCAGAAACGTCCGGAAGCACTCGAAAAAAGAACTCAACGGGCTGATCAACCTAGTCAAAAAAGTCTTCAGGGCCAACCCAGCCGGGGCAAAAACCCGCCGGTGGTGGGGACTCCCGGGGGTGTCGGAAGCCAAGAACGAGGGGATTGGGGGGGGTGTGTGGGGGGGGAGTT
>Ga0179593_1414712_pt1 | contig 10215 bp, 16 predicted proteins | sample CZODoug2_1_08_16_FD_185931 | JGI IMG/M metagenome (GOLD analysis project Ga0179593, IMG submission 185931) | Vadose zone soil fungal communities from Angelo Coast Range Reserve, California, USA - CZODoug2_1_08_16fungal (PacBio error correction) | ecosystem: Environmental > Terrestrial > Soil >...
AAATGGAGATCGCAATCTTTAGCGCCCTACTGAAAAAAAGGGATGGACGGCGGACGGTAAAGAATTTGCCAAATCCCCTTAAGAATATATTCACTTAGGGAGAGAAAGAACCTTGGTTAGGGGACCGTCAAACATATAAAAAAAGAATTAATTGAGGGCAAAAAGAGGACCTCAAATAATGAGTTGCTTTCTAAGGAGGGAGGAGGACGGAGGGGACGGTGATAAACCTTGTCGTTGAGGAAACATGGTGCGAATATAGCTGTGCAAAAACAAAAGCGAAACCTGAGTGACGGGGTACACAGAACGGAGGGCAGAAAAAACAGTCATGTCCATAAAACAAACGCAAATCTGGGGAAGCGAGGTTCTACACTTGGTTGGGAAAAAAAAAAAAGGGTGTGGGGGAGGGTTCAGTGCAATAGAAAACAACAAAAGAAATGGGGGAGACGCCGGGGCACGACAGTTAGAGGGGAAATAAAAAAAACGGTTCAGGGGGGGATTGTGAGGGTGCAAAGAAGAAAGACATGCCACAGAAAAAAAGGGGAGAAAAAAAGCACGCACGACTCTATAGCAAAACATCCATTTTTGTTGTCCCAATGGACACGGTCAAGGTCAGGAACGGGGGAAGTTACATCAAGAGGAAGGGTACCAAGGTTTGAAAAAAAAATAGGGGGGGGGATCCTCGAAAGGAGCAAGCAAGGCTCCATTAACTGGGGGCGGAAGGAATGAAGGAAAAGAAAATGGGACGGAGAAAGAAAAAACATTGGAGGAATTCGTTAAAAAATGAGATCGAACCGGATGAGACCTCGTAACTCGGGGAAGAAGGAAGCACCAGGGTCTATTATAGGGGAAAAGCTAGAAAACGAATTGGGGAGCGAAAACAAAATTGGGACGGGGCAAGCTCTGAGAAAGAGATCCCCCAAAAAGGAAAACAGTCCAGAGGAAACGAACAAAAGAAAACTACAGGGGAAAAAAGGGACCAAAGAGAACAACGAGATGAGCTTCATGCGCGGGACGCCCAGCAGAAAAAACGTCGGGAGCGGGGCAAGTGGTCATCTGGGGCAAGTAGGGGTCCAAGGTAAAGGATGAACACGGGAGGAAAAGCACCTAAAAAAAAACAAAGGGATCTCAGGAGAAGACCACTGGAAAAGGGTAGGCGGAAAAACAAAATGAAAAGGAAGAGGACAGCAAGAAGTCGCATGGAAATCTAAAACCCCCTCAGGGAACATAAAATCAAATGAGGAAGTGTTAAGAAAAGAAAGTATAACGCATGACGGGGAAAATAAACACAAAATGAAACTTCGAATAGGGGGATCAAACTTCAATAAAAAGAAGGGCTCAGGTCCCACGAGAAACTAAAAAACAGGAAGAGTCGGTAAAAACCGCCAAAAGATGGAGAAGTAATCACCAAGCTTCAAAAAACCAATAAAAATGGTATATCCACACTAAATAAGTCTATTAAAACCTTGAGACCAGGCTACCAAAGTGGGGGTGACCTAACATTTCCTCATGGAGACTACTCGGGGGCAAGAAAAACGGCTCTACACGCGGAACAAGCATCCGCAATGTAACCGGATCCAAGAGAGAAAGTCACAAGGTATTAAAGAAGAAGAAGTGGTTAGCAAATGGTGGGTTCAACCCCAGGAAAAAAAAAGCTCTTGAATGCGTGAAGGGGGTGTAAATGTTGTTTGGGGGGAGGTTTAAGGCGCTACTGGGAAGACACCAAAAACTCAACAGATGAAGATACAAATGAGGAAGAGGGAAAAGTAACGAGGGGGGGCAAGGGCTAAGGATGTTGTTTGGGGGGGAACACTGGGCGGGGATGTGGATGGACGCACCCTAAAAATCAATGGGGGGGGAGGCGAAATTTGTTCAGAAGTGGGATTCAGCGTTTCGAGGGGGCATTTATGATATTCAATAAGTTAAGGGGGGGCATTGAACCAAAAAAGATACCTAGGGGGCATAGGGGGGATGAGCCTCCCGAGGAATTAGGTCTCACGGGGGAAGAGCAGGAATTAGTTAAAGGTTGAAGCATCTCGAAAAACAAAAAAAAGGGAGGACTTTCCAGAGAGGAGAGGAAGGATGTCCAAGAGGGTTTCCAACACCGAGGTAAGACTGAGGGGATTCCAGAAACCGGACCAAGGGCTCTCTTGGTGCAAAGGAAAGACAACAAAAAGGAAAGAATTAAGGAAACCTGCTAAAAAAAAGAAAAGGGGGAAGCATGTGGAAAAGAGTCTAAGGCCCAAAAGCGGAAGGGCGGTGTCAAGAATAAACTAAAAGAACCTTAGCAAAGGTGGAAACCTAAGAAGAAAGAAATTTTACGAAAAAATGAAAGAGAATGAGCTCCTCTTTTGGGGAGGGGTTGTAGAACGCGGAAAAAAAACACCATCAAATGGGAAAAAAAGGAAAAACAATCTGTCGGGCATGCGGAGGGGGGGGTGAACCAAGAAATTGGAGAAAAAAGTCGCTCTATAAGAGCTGGGGGCGTGGGCGCGGATTATAAAAGTAATGCGGACTTGTAGTGGGCTTTCCAATCCTGGTATGGGAGAAGGAAAGGACGGAAGAAGCAAAAATGGGCGCAGATTTCGATCAGAGGGCAGACGGAGGTAAAATCGGGGGAAGGTGTGGGGGGGGGCTGGTGAAAAATTAGCAGTGGAAGAAGCATGGAAAAACCAGAGAGGGAAGAGTTTTTGAAGGGGGGAGAGTTTTTCTAGTAGAGGTTAGCAGGATGAGGAGAGAACTGTTACAAGTGGGGGGCTTCTAAACGAAAAGGGGGGGTACTTTTTTTGGTTCCAACTTAGAAGGTGTGGGAGCTCTGGGCAAGAGGGGTTGTTTAGCAGAAGGGAGAGGAAAGACTTGGAGATGAGGTGCCATCAGATGTGTAACTGTTGCTGAACGTGGATAGAAGAGAAGCCTTTTTGGTGGGGGGTCCTTCTGCTTGCCTAGAAGTCGGACGGGTCGGATAAAAACCGGGAGAATCCCCGGGAAGGGCAACGCGACTGCTGCTGGGAGAAAAAAAGGCGTTCGCATAGGTTGGGGGACTGGGGGAAGAACGTGTTGGAACAAAAACAGGGTACAGAGGGCTGAGGGAAGACATATTGGGGCGGGCGGCAGTTCTGGCAGAGGAAAGAGGGCGCCAATTCGTTTGAAAAAGAGAACTTCAATCAATATATCCGATAGGAAAAAAAGAGGACGAAAAGGAAAAATTGGGGAAGGACAGCAATGCCTGTGCATTGGGAGCACGGAAGGAAAGGCGGATCACTTGGCAAAACCAGGAAAGGACGGGCTTGAGGGTACCACTCAAGGATGGAACCAGGGGGAACGGGGTCACATGAGGGGTGGGGAGGCACCCAAGGAGTCCGAACGTGGAAGGGTGGTCGGGAAAAAAAAGGGGATGCGGAAAGTGGCCGAGCCGTCTATGTCGAGGCAAGGGCGGGTAACTAAAAGGCGGTTCTGAAAGGAGGGGGGGGGCAACTTCAACTGAAAACCACTGAACACTCTTAACAGCGCGAACTGCCTGTCATTTAGGTCGGAAAGATTTTTTCCGGGTGAGGGGGGTGAATGGCAAAGCACCATAAAACTAAACAACACGGGGCAAATCTGAACCATGCTCGGGGTAAGAGTGTGGGGGTATGAGTGCTAGAGTGGGGGGGGGAACGGGGAAGAGGAGTTGGAAAAAACTCCCAGAAGGGGGGGGGGGGGGGGGGGGGGTTGCGTGAGGGAGACTTGGAAAAAGGGGATAGAAGGGTCTGCACCATCTACTCAAAAAAGACGCGGGGGGTCGGGGAAGCCCGATCATCAAAGCTGGTTGAATCCTCCAAGCTGTGAAAAAGCACAAAATCGAGGAACGGGAGGAAGATTCGGGATTGCATCAAATCCTCAAGACACAAAACGGGCCCTTGTTGAAGCTGGGGAGGTCAATACCGTGGAAGGGCGACTCAGAGAGTTCATAAGGAGCAAGGGAAGCTCTGGGGGGGTGGGAAACCCTGGAGAATAAAACAACGGTCAGGTGTTGAATGCGTTTGCTTCGGAAACGACTATGAAACAGAATATTCGTCTGAAGGCCCGAATACCAAATTTGGGTACAACCAGGGGAAGAAGAGAGAGAGAGGAGACGTGGGAAAATGTCTCTTCAAGAAGAGAATATAGCGACATGAAGGTAGGAAACACGACGGCAGGGAGGGCCAAGGAGTTTGCTACGGAGGAGGAAGAAGCATTTGGGGGAAGGGAATTAATTTTTTGACAAATCAAAAAGAAATAATTGGCGGCGGGGCGGGGTTGTCAGTGCGCGCTTTGCCCGCCCAAAGGGATGGAAAAGGGACCGCAGAAAAAAAAGTTATCTATGTCGGAATCGCGGGGGGCCCTCTCAATGCTGTGGAGGACTGCACGGGGGGGGGGTGAAGGTGGGAAAAGCATCCTAGTAGATACCGCACCAGTGTAGGGGGGAAAGGGGTGAATACTCGACAAAATCCTAGCAGGGGCAAGTTCAAGGTGTGAAAACCGGGCCGACAGGAGTCGGGAGGGGAAACCATTCCTTAATCCGGAAGCCTTCAGGGGGGGTCAATCATATAGGTCACGGCCATCGACAATTCGACAACGGGAAGGGACCTGTTTTACAAACTGGTTTCAGAAAGCCACTCGCGTACTTCCGCAGCACGACAGAAAAAGGAATTTTTAATAGTCAGAGAGCAACAAACCAAGGGGAGCATAGAGAAAGTGCAAAACGCTCGTCGGGGAAGGGCCAAAGGAGGACCGATTTAACGGAGATACAGGGGGGGGAAAAAGGTCGAACATTGAGGGGGAGCAAGAGAAAATTTGAGAATGGGCACTAACTCCGCGGATCAAGGAACGGGGAGGGGGGATTCAGAAGAAGAAGTTGTGTTTCTTGCAGACGAAGAAGAGAAAACCCCTTGCACAGTCGAGGACGTTGGACGATTAACAGAGAAACGGAGTGTAAATGACAGAAACAAGGGGTGGCGGGAAGGGAAAGAAAAATGGCCCTACCTCCAGGGGGATAGACTACGCGACTATAAATAAGGGAGGGGGAAAACTTGTCCAGCCAGGTCGGGAAAACAAAAAACGTGCAACAAAGGCGCAAAAAGGATCTTGTGAGGTGGGGGAAAAAAAAGGTACAAACCGGCAAACAGAGGGAGCAAAGAGATCGAAAACCCGACTGACAACGAACCAAAGAAGTCAAGCTGGTCAGAAAAACAAAAAACTGAAACTAACGGAAAAAAGCAAATTCCAGAACCAGGTCGAGGAAGGAGGATGGACCCCACCCAGAAACGTCATGTAGAAAAAGGCATTCCGGGAAAAGGAGGGAGAAAGTGGCGACACCAAAAACAAAAAAACACAGAGTTCTGATGAAAAGGGAAAGCCCGGAGGCAACTGCCCTTGCTCGGAAGGGAGTGAAGCTGAGGGGAGAGCATAGGGAAAATTTTGGGGGGAACGCCCGAATCTCAATGAGGTGGTTCTCGCTTGGTAAAATAAACATCGTAAGAAGGGACGAAGGGGCGGTTCGGTGGAACTTTCTTCGGACAAGAGGGAATTCTTACGACAACCAAATGGGGAAAATGACCTGGGGCGAAATATGAGGGTGTACAAAAAGCAGAAAAAAAGGAGCAAAAGGAAGGTTCCTTGTCAAGAAAAGTAGAAGGCCGACAATGGAAAAACCAGCCCGAATGGAAGCCGACCCGCACACTCCGGGCTGTTGCTCATAACTTAGAAAGGGATTTTTGAAAAAATTTTGGGGTTCGGTGGAAATGGGCTACTAACAGCAAAAAAGGAAGGGGGATAGAAATAAAGGGAACCGGGGATGGACTGTTGCAACGGAATGCCTGTTTGGCAGTGGGGACAATATAAATGAACGACCAGGAGAAAAAAAGAAGGGGACAAACATCCTTCTTAAACGGGACAGCCTCACTCAGGGGTGGCAAAAAAAGGCAGGAGGAAAAAAGGATTTAAAGATCAAGACAGGGAGATCAGGATTGCAGAAGGGGCCTGACAACTGGTCCAGGACGATAGCCGCTCTACGCACAGAATTATGGCGTTGAAAGGGATCCTGGAACAAGAGGGAAATTCGAAGCTCCCATGGCAGGGGAAAGGGCACTGACGGGAAAAAGGGGGGTCCGCGAGAAAAAGAAATGGGTAAGGCACCGGCTATGAGATGCAGGGACAGACCTCTTAGACGGAGACGGGGCAAAAAAAAAAAAGTTTAGCAAAGTTAATTAACTGAACGCTAAAAAGAGGTAGGGCCAGAAAAACGTCTCGCCCGCAAAACATGGAACAGGGGGGGGAACAGGGGGCATGCCAAAAGAAAGGCGAGGAGTCTCTTTTTTCGCCGGCACACGGGGTCGGCAAGCAATGGCCCAGTTTGGGCCGTCCGGGTGAGACAAGTTTACGTGAACTGAACAGGGAAGGAAGCAGAAGAAAAAAAAAAAAAGAAAAAAGAGAAACGGACTTTCCCCTTTCGAATCAGGGGAAATCGGGCACAGGCGCGACATTAGGGCAATTCGGACATGGCCCAGCTACAAAACAAACAAACGCGCGTATGAAAGAAAGGTGTCACCACTTAGAATTGGGAAAAAAGGGCCCGTACACGGTGGGGGACCGAAAGCAACCTGAAAGTCCGGGATAACTGAACAATCAAGTCCGAGGAAAAAAGAGAACGAAGAAAAAACACTATCATTCAGGAGGCCAGAAGACGACAAGTACAGCGGTCCTAATTTAGAATTACGGACCAGGCCAACTGAAAAGTAGGTTGGGTAAAAAAAAAAGGAATGCGAGGACAAGGGGGGAATAAAAATACTAACCCATGGAGTAGAACAGGGGGCCCGGGACCTTACGCAGGAAACTTCAAAGTAAACCTTGCCGGAAACTAAAAAGAGACCAAAAAAACCGATGAAAAAAAGATAGCACGTCCATATCTTTCAGGGGAAAGTTAGAAATGGAGGGCAAAAAACAGGCCAGAGGGGCGGTAAAAAAGGGGGCGCGCAAACGGGGGGGTGAATGGGGGGGTGGTTGTATGGTGTTATTGCACCGCGGTAAGAGACACAACACGCGGTAGCTAAAGAAACTGTTAAAACCAAAAGATTCCGACATCAGAACGGGCCGGCGTCTAGTACGATGTGTGGACAGGAAAAACGGAGGGGGGGGGGGATATGAGGGGGGGGCTGGGGATTGCGAGAACAACCTCCCTCGTGATCAAAGGGTAATTTGGAGTGAAGGGTCAAGAGGGGGGAAAAGGTGGAGGGTAAGGGTCAACCAACTGCAAAGGGGCGGCGGGGAAATCGGCGCACAAACAGCGGAAGCGTTGGGGGGAATGGAAGGAAAAAAGTAAGAGTAAAAAGGAATTCTGGGGAAGAATTCAAGGGCACATGCCTAAGACGGGACAACAAAAACGGAGCAAGATAGATTCAGGATATGTTTTTGACCAAAGAAAACCGTCTTAGAGTATCATTGGAAGCGACGAGGGGCAAAAAAACCTAGTTAGGGTTCCAGGAACTCAAAGCAAGTTGGAAGAAGCCTCCCGGGCTCCCGCCCGAAAATTCCTCCATTCTACAAACCCTACTTCGAAGAAAAAGAGGTGGGAGCTGTTGAAAAAGGGACCTAAACATCCGTCACGCAATTGAAAAATCTAAAATACCTTGAAAATATTGAAAACCAATAGAATGGAGATCATCATCTGGGTTGAGGGTTGGTCTGAATGTCTGGAAAAAAAAAAACCAGTCAAAAGAACGTTTAAAAAAAGAAGGCAAAATCTAGACGGCGGTTGCCGGACGGCATCGGAGTGGGGGCCACTACCAGAGCAAACTTCGCTAGGTGCATTAGAAGAGCGTGCGCGCATTATGTCCGGGAAGCGGAGGTGGGGGGGGGCACTGGACTCTGGGCAAAAAGGTTGATTGCAGGATCGTGCGGCGAAGCAGAGACGGTCGTGATAAAAACGGGCCAGCAGGTGGAGGGTAATTAATCTGCGGGAAGACGGCGGTAAAAAAACTGGGGGGGGGGGCTACAGGGGGTCCTTACTCTCTCCGAAGTAGGAATGGCAACCGGAAAAGTTGATTTGGGTGTGTCAGGGGAAAATGGGGGCATGAAGAGAAATGTTCTAAAGAATTAATATTCGGCGTGAGGGTGGGAAAACTCAAGGAAATTTTTCTATTGAAAACTTCTCAATTTGAGAGGACTTGTAAGGGGGGGGGTGTGGGCGGGAAAGGTGGCAAACCTTGCGAGATGAAAAAAAATGGATTCTATGTAACTGAGACCCGGTGGATATACTGCCACATGGGGGGTTTTGAGTGCAAGCCTATTCAGAAGGTGTAAAGAGACCTACTGGCGGGGGGAAAGGCGCCCAACAAACTGCGGATTCCCTAGAAACCTGAGAGGATATAGTTGTCCTGGGAAACCACGGGGTGGCGTCATTGGAGGATTGGATACGGTTAGGGGGGGATGGGGGAGGGAACAGCCAGTAGTATTCAAGTTTTGCACTCAAATCACGTGGGGAACACAGAAAAGGGCTAAAGAGAGATGGGATTCCAGGATAGGCAAGGGATGGGCGAAAATCCAGGCTAATGGGGCCAGGGACGAATCAGCCATGGGCAAGGAGGAAAATCCCTTGTTACTGTGGGAAAAACTAGCTTGGACCTTCAATCTGCGCGTTGGGGGAGCTCAGGACTAGGAGCGCTCGTCCACTATTGTCAATTTAGGGGGTTTCGAAGTATTCTTCACATGGAAACAATTCGCAGGATAAGCTTGTAACGAATTGGTGTACGATGTGGGGTCGGGATTTGTAATCGGTTGCCTCTAAAATGCGAACTAATACCGTCTAGTTCCTACACCGTGGTCAACTTGGTTCCTTTCAGCCACATCAACCAACTGTGGGGGATTGCGGTTAGATTCTACTATCCTTAAATGGACTCTTGTGGGGTCAACTAAAAAAATCTTGGGGATTTATTCCCAAAACTTTGCGCGGGTCGGGGCATTATGGGTCCAACAAGTAAACTTGCCCAAAACTGCAGGTGCAACCTACTCCCAGTACACGTAGACACAGGATTTGGGGGGTCCTAATTTAGAAAATGAAACAAATAAGAAACTTGCAAACACAACAAATCAATTGGCAAACAAAGGTAGCCCTTCAGAAAGGAAGTGAAGCATTTTGTTAGAAACTAGTGTTGGTTAAAGAATACAAAAAAGGTAAAACGAATCAGGTGGAGAAGGGGACTAATCGTATTTAACGACCACAAAGGTCCTCCAAGACCGTGGTGTGGCGTAAGAAATCCGTCCAAACCTTGGTGAAATAACCCACTCTGAAGCAAAAAGGAAAAACAGCGGAAAACGGATGTGTGAGTTAAAAAAGAAAATAACCTCGAGCTCAAATCCCTGTTTTGGGGGAGCGGCAAAGAGTGGGACGGGGAGGCCCAAGGGTAGGAATAAAAGAATTGTGGCGCTGAGCTCACCTCCGGGGGAAATGTTTGGCAAGTCATAGCTGGGGTTACAAACGTTACCGGTCTCACTAATGCAAGTCATTTTTCCGTGGGGTGGTCAGACGCTAAAAAAAAAGTAATCCATTATTGATTTAATGTACGTCGCTGACAGTTTTGAAAAAAAATAAAAGGAATTCAAATCGAGGAGAAGCAAATGAAATTGGGAGAGGGAGGGGACGAGTGTCGGTGATGGGAAAGACATGACTACTTCGGGGGAAGGGGCGGGGTAGGGAATTTGGACGTAAAAGAGGCGCATGGGAATTTGAAATCAACCTGGGCATCCACAAAAATGCCGAGTTGAGCGGTTGGGGGGGTTCACGGGGGCATCGCGAACTGAAACGAAGGAAAAGAACGAAATGCTTCGGACGAATGCTGGTCCAGGATCACTTTGCTTTGAAGGGAGTGTAATGGGGGGGGGGGGGTGTGAACCCGCTAGTGGTTTAAAAAAACTTCCCAGGGGTCAAGCTGGTCGGGTAACAAGGCAAGGAAGCTAAAGGGGGGGCATTTGGCAAAGGGGGGAAAACATACTTAAAATAGAAAACTGTCAAAAAATCACGGAAAGGGAACGCCTCGTAAAGCAGTGGGCTATCCAGGGAAGGAGATCCTCTTGGGGGAGAAAAGGTGTCCTCTTGGGCAAAAATGTCAAGGGGCCAATTTTTCCAAAATGTAGAGTACCAAAAAAATAATACAGTCCGGACAGCACATAAAACAGTGAAAAACCCGCGTGCGGCTCAATAAA
>Ga0179593_1437366_pt1 | contig 10215 bp, 10 predicted proteins | sample CZODoug2_1_08_16_FD_185931 | JGI IMG/M metagenome (GOLD analysis project Ga0179593, IMG submission 185931) | Vadose zone soil fungal communities from Angelo Coast Range Reserve, California, USA - CZODoug2_1_08_16fungal (PacBio error correction) | ecosystem: Environmental > Terrestrial > Soil >...
GGAGTTGCGAAAAAGTGGAAAAAAAAGCCAGCGAGGGGAAGGGGGACGCAACGGCATAAAGGCAAATGTCAGGGAAAAAACGGACAAGGCGAATTGGAAAGGGAAAAAAAGAGGGGTGTGGGTAACACGGGAGGTTAGGATGACCAAAAAAAACCAAAAGCTGGGGAGGTGGGTTAGGAAGAAGCGGACAAAAAAAGGGAAGGAAAGATAGGAGAAAGGTAGGGGGGGTATTGTGGGTATAAAGACCTGGTTTGTGAAATCAACCGGGTTGTGATCTCGTGTGGAAAGAAGACAAAAAAGACCAAATGGATTCCGCAAGGGCCGACGTTTAGTATCCCAAAAACGAAAGGGATTACCAACTGGAACAGGGTATCAAACCAAGGGGGAAAAACAAAAGTAAAAAATTGACAGGGGGGGGTTTGGAAATGAGGGGGGGCGGAGCGTCTTAAGGGGGGGGGGGGCTGGGGGACTTTATGACAACAAAGGAAATAGGGAAAGTTGGGGAAAGAAGGGTGAAAAAAACAAATTGTCCAACCTCAAAAAAAAAACCGTCTAGACCGTAAAAACAAAAGAACTCGAAAACTGAACGGATGACGTCCCAAGAAAATTCCAGACAATTCTTCAGGCCTAGAAAAGGGGGAATCTAACTGAAGTACAAGAAAAACCCGAAAAAGGGAGCGTCGGTAGATTCAGAGCGGGGAAAGAAGGCCATTAGAAAAATGGAAGAAAAAGCGTGATGGGTTGGAAAAAAAATCGGATGTTTTCGCCAGTGACTAGCGAAAAAAGAAAAAAAAAAGGAAGGAGAAAAGAGAGAGAGAAGCCGTGCCGAGGGCGAAAAAAGCCTTAGGGGGGCGAGCAAAAAAACTATGTAGGGTCAAGGTAAGAAGGGCATGGAGGGACCTTGACGAGAAAAAAGGAGTAGGAATTTCGCGTCTGTAATGTAGAGTAGCGGCGAGAAAACACGGTATGGAAAGAAAGGCGTCAAAACCGCGGTGTTGAGAGTCGAAAAAAAAGGGTTGGTGGTTACGGCAAGGAGGGGAGTCCAAAAAACGGAACAAAGTGAGGTGGCCACCTGCGGGTTTCAGAAAAGCCCCGGGCCTTTTGGACTAATCATACAGGCAAAAAAACCCAAAACAATAGAGAAGAGTAAACCTCAAAACATGAAGGACATACAAATGCAAAAATGAAAACACGGGTCAAGGCTGCGACTGGGAAAAGGGGAGAAATGGGGTCAAGGCGTTAAGAGGTAACTTTTGGGGGGGGGGGAGACGGAGGAATTGGGGCAGGGAGACAAAGGGGTTGATGGAAGCACAGGGCATCAACAGAGGAAAAGACAGAAATAAGCATGGAGCAAAAAGTTCTCTAAAGCACCATCAGAATGAAAGGCGACCTGTATCGAAATAGGGTAGGACAGGGCCCAAAAAGGCAGCCAGGCGCCGAACCACGCCAAGCTCGAAGGGGTCATCAAGAAGCGCCACCACACGAAAAAAAAAAGAGGAAAAAAAAAAACTCTACATTCAACGAATGGGGACGTCTAGTTGGCGAAGAAGGGAGGGCAAAAGACTGCGCAGGGTTCGAGGGGTGCCTGCGCAATGAAAAGGAAAGAGAGCGAGCCAAAGTAACATGCTTCCAAACGATGGGGGAACCGTAGAAAAAAGGTGGAAACAAAGTGCCCGTTGGAAAACCAAAGGGGGAAAAACCAGGCGCCAGATGGGACGTGGCACAGGGGAGCTGAAAGAGACCTGTGGTCCGAAAGTCGATGGTGTGGAATAGGAAGAACCTTAATAAGCCGGGCCAACAAGGGACCGCCCGTGGAATTCAGGAAAAAAGATAAAGGGAAGTTGTGCGGGTTGCGCCTGCCCACGCCCCCGGCCAGGAGGGAACAGAAAAAAGGGGAGATGAGAACAAAAGGGTTTGAAGGGGACAACAGGTGTCCTGATGACGAGCGACCAAGGGGGGGATTTACCGGACTTGAGGGGGAGGCAGCCGCTGCCAAAAGCAAAAGTTACAATCCAAAGAAGCTGGGGTCCATGTTGAAAAGTAGAAAGGCCACGGTCAAGAATCCAGAGAGCCCCTAAAAAAAAAAAAAAAACAGGGGTGCCCTTCATCAAGGTCAGTTCCGGATCACCCGGGAACACGCACACCAAGTAATCAAAAAGCCGAAAAAAAGGGGCAGGGCGGGTACGAAAGTCGTCTATGAGTTCTGGACCCGATGCGCAAAATCTAAAGGGGCGTACCCAGGTTAACGCCCGCCGGCCCTCGACGGAAAAAGACGAAGGGGGGCCGCTCCTGCTTGCGCCAGGTGTTTCAAAAAGGAAGGCATGCCAATCGCCAGTAAAAAAGAAGGCAAGTCAATGCCAAAGGGGTAAAGCGCTTCCAAAAAAAGACCGCGGCGCGAAGCAAATAAAAAGGGGGAGGGGTGCCCCTTGGACCTTAAAGGAAAACAGGATCGCATATGATGGAGGAAAAAAACAAGGGGGAAAGAAAGCGCTAAATTCTGATCCCACAGACGGGATAATTGCAACTCGCAAGAAAGGGGTTGAGAAAGAAATACACTGCATGGAGCAGAAGGTGTTCCGGAAAAAGGGGCCAAAAAAAAACAAAAAGTCAACATCCGCCGGGAAGGAACTCCCGGGAGGGAAAGTGAAAAAAAAGACGGTGAAAGAATTTAGGGGTGAAAAGGGAAAAACAACACGGGTGAAAATCACTAAGAATTTTCGCAGCAGCCGAAAAAGCCACAACGGGTCCGCCAAGCCTCCAAAAAAAGACACTTTGGAGATCGAAAAGACCGAAATAAGTAAAAATAACGAACGTCCCCGCCCATTAAAACTGAAACAGGGGAGGACAAAGTGCTCGTAGTCCAAAAACCGAACCCCCCCCCCGACGGCGGGCGGATGCAAGAAAAGGCCAAGGGGGGAATCCTGAGTTCAAAAAAAAAGAGAGGAGGGGGGAACCCGTCTTCACAGGCTGCACAAAAAGACCAACAAAAACCGAATTCTTTGGACAAACTGGAAGGTAGACCCGCTTTGAGGAGGAACCATTCGGGCAAAAAAAAAAAAGGGGGAGGAGAGAGAGAATGGGGGACGCCTGCCATAACAAAAAAAGTGGGGGAAAAGGGGTTCCCCAAAGGGGTTTTGAGAAGAACGGCACGCGGGGGCCCGGTGCAAAAAGTAAAAGAACGCGCAGAGCTGGGGTGGGGGAAGGAAGGAACAGTCAATGCTGGAGGAGTCCACGCGGCGCGGGGCGGCGGAGGGGAGGGCACGATGACTTCGCAAAGTAGGGTCAAGAAGGGGGAAGACAGATTAATCTGAGTGGGAAGTTAACGGTCCCTTTTTGCGAGTGAAACACGACACAAAGTGGCTGGGTGAAGAACCGGACGGGGACGTGGGAGATGCGCAAAAGATCCTGAGGAGAACTTAGGGGGAACGTTGATCACCGTTGGAAAAAAAAAGGCAAAAGGAAAACGTCGCGCCCGAGGAAAAAAACAGCAAGGCGCCGCAAAGGGAAAAAAACTGGGGAAACTCTGTAACGGGGTTCAGAAAGAGGGTTTGACGGTGTGCGTTGGAAAAAAGGGGGGGCCACCCCGGGTGGAGAGCGCCGGGGAATCGGAAGGGGAAAATTGGAGCGTCGCCGAAAAGAAACAGTTGTGGAACGATCCAGAACTCGCGTGCCACCGGGAAAAGAAAAGAGGATCGGCGGATCCAATTGGTTTTTGGGGGTCAGGGGCGATTCGTTTAAAAAAGGTAGCCGCTCCGCCCTAAGTCCGGAAAAAAAGGCTCGGGCTTCAAAAGAGGGGATGGGCCTGGAAAAAAAAACCGGAAGTTCCCATCAAGGAAAAACTGAGACGGCAACGAGGAGGGAGGGGGGGGAAGTCGGGTTTTACCTGTCTTTCTTCTGACGAACGTCGACGGCCCGAGCAAGAAAGTCGGCCTGGGCGGGAAAGGGGCGGAGACGGCGCATTCGCGCAAAAAAATCCAGAGGGACAGGGACGGGCGCCCAAAAGAAAGGGTTGTGTGTACGTGTGGGGGGGCGGCCCGTTTTACCCAAGTACCTGAACTCCTGAACCAAACGGCGCGCCCCCCAAGTATTCGGGGGGGGGTTCTAAACGAACCAGGGGACGCTCCCCAGTCCCTCAGAATCGCGTATTCCCGCTATAAAGGTTGGGATGGGCAAGGCGTGCCAGGAAAGGGCAGAAAAAAAAAGAAAAAGAGGGAAATCACAAAGGTGGTAAAAAACAGCCTCCGCGGCAAAACGCGTTGAAAAAAGAAGGGGGGAGATAACTTTCGGTAAGGGAGGAGAAAAGCGGAGGGAAAAAGGGCAGGGTAAAAAAAGCCAAAATCAATTTGAGCGGTGGTGCGGCATCACTGAAAAGGGGGGTAGTACGTGCCCGGCATTCAAGAAAAACAGAGGGCGAATTCAAAACGAAAAAAGCCCGTGAGCCTGTCTTCGCCGGGGAAAAGTGCTGTGGGGGAAACACTGGTCAAAAGACATGGGAAGTCCACTTGTGAGCGACCGGGGAGCCCAACTTCACGTGTTCAGAAGGATACCAAGGTTGTGGAAAAAGAAAAAGTAGAAAACTCCCTTGACACAACGCGAGGTAGAGGAGCGAAAGGCTTGGCGAAAGCCCGACGGCAAAAGAAGTCAGGCATTGCCCTACAAGCCTACAACCCCGGGAATAATCCTTAGTGCACGTCCAGGTGGATATTCGCCGGCCCCTACGTGGGGGGGCCTACGAAGCGCTGACTCTGGGACTCGGGGAAAGACAAGCTCCTCTGGGAGGGTGTTTCGGCTCCTGAGGCTTGGCGGTTCGGGAATTGGTCCGGAACCGCTAGGCAGGGGGGGAGGGGCCTTTCTACTTTGAATTGGAGGTGATGATAGCGGAAACCTGGTTGGTGGGTGTGTTTGGCGCACAGAAGGGGGGGGTATGCCCGGGGGGGAAAATCATAGTTAAGCAAATGCTTCCATACCAGTAGGGGGGCTCCCCCAATGGAGACCACACCGCCCAAAAGTCAAGGGGAACACGCCTGGACCCATCGGCATAACAGCGTAAAAAACAGGAAAAAATGACCTGGGGGGTTGCCAAGGGGATGTGCAGCGGAGGAAAGGAAGGGGGGCTGGGACTGTATGACGGTTTGGAAAACCAGTAACGTGGTTAGGCGAAAAAAAGCCGGGGGGCAACTCATTTTCCACGCTGAAAACAAAAAAGGCCGTAAAAACCAACACGTCTAGAAATCCGAAAAGCAAAAAAACTGAGGAAAACGCCGAAAATTCCACAGGGCGGAGTTTCCTCAACGTGGGGGAGCATCCACAACGATCAATGGTAATTGAACAAATGAAAGCGAAGGTCGAGGTCACGCGCTCATTCGAAAGGAAAAAGGGGGCCAAGAAACGATACCGTATGGGGGTCGCCCCCGTAAATCAGAGTAAGAAAAAAAAAAAAACAAACCAACAGGAAAAAGGAGAAAAAAGCAAAACGGACCTGTGAGAAGTGAGGAAACTCCGCTTTCGGGTGGTCAAGGAAAGGAAATACAAATGAGCGCGCCGGACTCGAAGGGTAAGGTCACCGCGGGTCGGGGGGGAATGACAAGGGAAGGCGAGAATGAGCAAGGGGAAATTTACGGAAATCAAAGCCGTCCTATTGCGAGCCGTGGTACAAGCACACGGCTCGACACCGTGCAAGAAAGGGTTAGGGAAGGTGAAAAACCGGCGTTTGCGCAGCCCGCCATGAGCAAGAATTTGGGGATTACGTCCACAGGACAGCCCCACCCACAAAAAAAAAAGGCCCAAAATGGGGAAAGAAGGACTGAAAAATTAACCGAATAAAACTAAGGAAACCACAAGGGGGGGTTTTCTGGGGGTCGTACAGAAAGAAACGGGGGTCAAGAGGGGTAGGGGGGGGGGGATCCACCTGTTTTGCGGGGCCGTAGGGGGATCGAAAAGAGGAGAATGCCCATTGGGTTAGGTGAGGGCCAGAACGAGATGCAAGTAAAAAGAAAAAAAGGGCGAAAAAAGCAGCAGGGAAAGCTGAGTGTCAGAAGAAAGTTAATGAAAAAGCACGGTCGATGAGGGACCGGACAGGCCAGGAAAGAACACCGACCTAGGGGGAAGAAAACCACGCCGCGTGACCGAAAAGGTGGCAGCGAAACTCGCCCAAAACAAAACAGGTCGACTCAGAAGAAAGTTAGGAAACTTGTACGAGGGATGATACAAAGGGGTGGCGGAAACGACTAGAAAATCGTGCGCATCGCGGGGGGGGATCAGGGGGGAAAACGCCTGCGGGAAAAGAAGACTCGCCCCACGTGACTAGTTTATCACAAGAGGGGGATGAAAAACCAAAAAAGGGGGGGCAAGCCCCATTTATAAACACGTCAAAATATCGCAAGTGAAGAAAGGGGAGACAGAAAAAAGGGTTCGGAAGGTTGGCCTGGGGGGGAAAGGAACGGAAAGGAACGCCTAAAAGCCTGTGTTCGAAGTCCCGAAAAGATGACGAAGGAAGGAAGAAAAGGGTCAAGCCACCGAAAAGGAAAGCCTGGAGAACCCTGCAAAAACAACAAAAAGAGGAAATTGTAGGCGTTGCCAGGGGGGGGTGACACAGACAGATCCCGAAAAAAACAAAAAAAGACGAATCGCCGGAATGATGCAGACCGTTGGTGCAATTGATGAGAACTTGACAGCAAGGGAGGGGGGGGGAGGGAATTCCTTGAAAAAAGGTGGGCGGTCAACCTGCCTGCAGACACCTAAAAACAAATCCGCGCCACATCGAAAAAATTGAGGAAGTACTTGATCGACCAGGAAAAAAAGGGGTCGGGAAAAATCACTAAAGCAATCCTGGCTACGGGGCCCAGGACATTCAGAATGGGGGAGTGTGAAATCCCCGTGACCCCGCCCAAACATAAAAGGGAAACTCAACGGGACAAGGGCAAGACCGTCGCGAAGATTACGAAGGCAAATACCGCGAACCGTCCTTAAGCGCCAGCGAAGCGCTTGCACCGCAAAAAAGAGACCGATTGCTCTAGAAAAAACAAAATTCCCAGAAGTCCGCAGCAGTTTTCCAGGCGCGAAAGGGAAGGAGAAAGCGAAGCCACAGAGAAAAACCGATATTGAGGGAGAAAAACTTAAGAGGTTTCCGAGGGGGAAGCCAATACCGGAGATCCCAGCCTCGAGGAACCGGAAAAAAGAATCCGCGATCGAGGTTGCAGGAAGCAAAAGATGAGGGGAAAATCCCACCCACGGGAAAGGGGAGGGGGGAGAGACTTCGCAAAAACAAAAAGGTGGCGATCCATGACGCAGGAGAGGGGGAAAGGGTTGCAAAAAAACGAAATACAGGACAAATCCCGCCCGGGTAACCCCCCCCGAGCAGGGGATTGGAAGGGTCCCTAGCGAAGTTCGGGCAGACCGACAACGGGGGGGGGGAAGAAAAAGGGCAGAAAATTTAGGCAGCAAGCAAAGAGTTTTTGAGAGCAACCAGCATGTCTCGCCCGCGAGACCAAAAAAGGTAAGGTTTGTAAAAAAAGCGAAAACCGGAAAATAACACTCCTAATAAAAAAAAAGAAAACTTCAGCAAAATTACTGGTAGATGGAGAGCGCCAACAAAGCCCCAACACCGACAGCGTGACAAAAGGCAACGACAAAAGGCGGAGGGAAGCTACACCCACCCAGCGCCCAAGCTTTTGGAAAAAGGAAAGAAACCGAAAAAACCCGCTTCACTAAAAGGGGAAAAGCCATGCAGTGGGGTGGGCAGCCGAACTTCTTTCGAAAAAATGTAACTCACATCCGAGAGACCACCACAGGGAGGGGTAAAAGTGGAGTACTTCGCAAGCGTGCTTGAAAAACGCAAAAAGGGAACCATGGTTTACCACCCAAGCATCAGGGGAACGTGCACGAGGGGGCGGTCCGTGAGAAAAGGAAATTCTAAGCGGGGTGGAAAAAAGCAAAAAAAAAGTCACAGCGAAAGAGGACAAAAAGAATCAGCAGCGGTTTGAGGACACGCGACTGAGAAAAAAGAATGCCGCACAGAAGGGGCAAAAAAGGCGCCGAATTATTTGTGATTCAGGTGTTCGATCTCACCGGGCTGGGACTTTCTGGGGAAGGGATTCGACAGAAGCAAAAAAAAGTCTCCTGCTGGGGGGGGGCGTTCAGGACTGGGGGAAGACACCGTGACAGGTAGAAACCGAACTTCGGGCACGTGCGAAGCAATCAGGGGAAAGGAAAATGGAAGAAGGGCAAACCCGGGTGTGAATGTTGGGGAGGGGTGTTCATGGGGGGAAATCGCGCCGCATTGAAAGCGGGGGAAAACAACAGGGAGGGGACGATTCGCAGGCAAAGGCAATTGTGGGTTTCCAATTAATATCAGTGAATCGGGGAAGGAAATTCAAAAACAGAGGGACCCCCACAATCAACTAAATCCCCGTGCTGGTGGGGGGAGGTCTCGACCGTGTCCGGAATCTGCCTGTATTGGGGGGGGATCGGTCAACGGGAGCATTCTCAGATCGAAAGGGAACCCAAGAATTGAAGTGATCAAAAGAAAAAAGGAAAATCTCAAGTGTGCACGAAAAGAAGGGGGGGTTAAACTACGAGTCAACTATGGGCTAAAAAGGGCAGGGGGTTCTAATTATGGTTTCAAAGGTCATGGGAGGGGGGTGAAAAGGGGCCTCCTCATCTCTGGGAAAACCGGTGTCGTGGGGAGGGGGGGGGGGAGGGGGGGGGCGCAGGGGGGGGGTTGGGGGGGAAGTGAGTACGGGGGTGGGGTGGGGGAGGAATAAAAAAGGGAGGCAACGAAATTTACCCTTTCGGACCGGCCCCGGTTCCGAAAGGGTAGGGGGGAAAGGTTTGTTTGTGGGGTAACAAAGGGCAACAACCGGGTCCCTTCATCCAGGGGGGGGGAAAATTCTGAAGAAAGGAAAATTGGGCGAGAGCATGAAGACACGAGTTGATTTCTTAGAACCGCCAGGGGGAGGCGAAACGTCCCCTCGGACCTGACTATAGCGAGTAGGTCGTCAGTGGCTTGTTTGGAAAGTCTAGGGGGTCCACGGACATGAACCAAACTGCAAGGAAATAGCCTGGGGGTTTCAAGAGAGAGAAGGAAAGCAGGGCAAACGCTTTGAAAAAGAAAGGTGCAAAAGGGGGAGGATCCAGGGAGGGTCTTCCTGCGAAGGGACGGGGAAAATGATTGACTTTCAGTCCCCAAAAATACCCAGGGGACTGGGAGATTTGGGAACTGGCATCCATTCGGGGAAAAAAGGGGGGAAACGCAAACCGGAGTAAGGGGAAATAACCGGCTCAAAAATCTCTAAAGGTATTCGAAAAAGGACGTGGGGCTTGGGATGGTGCCCACTGTCACAGGCCCAAACGGGGTCCAAAAAAAAGTTGGAGAAAGCAACGCCGAGCAAAGGGGAAGGGGGGAGACCAAAAATAGGGGGGGCGCCGGGGGAACTCGTAACGCTTTGGCAGCAGTGTAGAGAGTCCCCCGGAGTCCTTGCGAAGGGGGGGGGGAAAAAAAAGGACCCGAAACCAGAGAGTAGGGGGGGAACCGAACTCACTCCCAGAAAAATCGAGGAAAATCGTAAAAGGGGGATAAAGGAAAAGGGAAAAGGTCGTGTGGGGGGGGGGGGAGATCAAAAGTTGTCACTCTGGAAAAACAATCGAAAACTTGAGTGTGACGGCGCCTCGGGCGGGAGTCTTGGGGGAAAAATGTTCTGACACGGAAAGGATAAGGGCGTCGGTCAAATTGAGGGGGGGGGGAATAGGGGGGGAAAGAGCCTTCAAGATTGCTGGGTTGTTGGGTTGCGCCCCAGTGCTGTTGCGGGATCAGGAAAGTTGTACGAGCAAATGGGAGTTACAAGAAAACCGGATGAAAGCGAACAATGTTCCCAGGCAAGCAAAAAGGGGGTCAAAAAACGTGACCACATCGTGGAGCCGTACGACAGAACGTTTAAAAGGGAAGGTTGCAAGGAACTGTAGAGGCCGTGGCAACATTGTTTGTGGGGGGGCTAGGGGGGTGGGACGGTCCTGGAATGGAAAAAAGAATTCAACAAAGGAAGGTTGGGGAGGGGGGAACTTGGGGGCCCACATCCCGGGAAAAAAAAAACAAAGTGGAAAACCATTCCAAAAAAAAGTCTCGGTTCCTGAACCAAGGAAAGGAAAGAAGGAAAAAAGGAGGGCTTGCCAAGACAAAACAAAGAACCGTGGGACATTCTGAGGGAAGAAGAAACGGGG
>Ga0179593_1560021_pt1 | contig 10215 bp, 9 predicted proteins | sample CZODoug2_1_08_16_FD_185931 | JGI IMG/M metagenome (GOLD analysis project Ga0179593, IMG submission 185931) | Vadose zone soil fungal communities from Angelo Coast Range Reserve, California, USA - CZODoug2_1_08_16fungal (PacBio error correction) | ecosystem: Environmental > Terrestrial > Soil >...
CTCCGAGAGGAAAGGGGACACTCGAGTTTCATAGGGGAAAAAAAAAAGGGGAAATTAAGAGAAAAAAGCACGCTATCGTCATCTCCAACACATAGCCTCCCTAGAAAAAGATCCGGGAAGGAGACTGGCTTGGTTCCCTCAAAACGAGGGAAAGGGAAACCATTCGACTCAAAAAGATGAGCATGGCCATCTTAGCATAAAAAAAAAAAAGGGGGGGAATGTCGACTCCGCCATGTATCTAGAACCCAGCTCGTCTGCGAACAAGGATGCAAAAAAAGGGAGCGAAAAAGGAATATTCTTCTACGGGGAAATAGAACTGATAATGGCCGGAGAGGGGGGAAAAGCGGGAGCATTCTTTGTACGAGTAGCGAAAAAGCGGCAAGGAAGCTCCCTTCTCTACGAGTGGAGGCCAGGAACTTCTCTCGCGAAAGCAGGGGGAAAAAGGGGGGAAGGAAAAAAAAGAAATAAAATCTCGAAAAAGGGCGGTAACAGTGAAGACGGGACCTGTGTCAGGCTCTGGGGGGAAGAGAAAAAAGGGGGGGGGACATCTCCAATGTAGCCACCGGCGAAATCAAGCTTTGACAAGGAAAAGGAGAAGAGAGGTTGTAGGAAAAAAGAGTTGTCGGGGTGCCGCGCCTTGGAAAAAAGTAAAGGCGTCTCCTACGGAGGACCGGACTTTGAAGAGGGGGGCCTCTCTGCGAGGGTTCAAGTCCCTCTCCTTCCGAATGAAGGGAACAGCCACATTCTGCCATGTCGTTCAAGGAGGGGGGGGGAATGTTGCAAGCATGGCGGTAGACTATTAAGGGGAGAGAATAGAAGAGGCTTTCAAAAGCAGAAAAGACCGGTCTTCGAGGTCGCGAAAATGCTTTTCTTCGTGGGCCGAGGCACGGAAAAGATGAACAGGGAGAAGAACGCTTTGGGAAAGTGTGAGGAGTTATGGTTAGGAAAAATGAGGCCCCACTCGTGCGACGATCCGTCAAAAGAGGTTTGAGACTTTGTGAAAGCCATCTAGGAGAAAGGGGAGGGGAAAAAAGGGGGGGGACCACGATTTGGAAGGAAGGGGAAGGATTCTCTTCGGGAAATCTCTACTGCGGGTATCTGAGCTCCTGCCCTCTCGAAGGAAAAGAGGGGAAGGAACTAGAGGGAGGAGAAAATAGCTCTCAACAAAAAAGAAGTGGCGATCTTTTCAAGATTCCTTCTCGCCGAGAACAGTTGGAAGGAGTGAGTTATCAGGGGAAAAACATGATTCCCCGCCGTAAGACGAATCGATAGAAGTCAGGGGAGTTGTGTCGATGAAAAGCTTGAAGGGAAGAGGGGGGGGGGAACCTCGACTGGAGCAAATTTCTCAAAGGGAAAATCGTCGGCCGATTGTACGAAAAGGGGGGGCCCAAAAAAATACCGAAAGCCGTGATAGGAGAAAAGAGTTATCCAGGTGACGGAAGAAAAAGGGAAAAGAAGAACTCAATTGTTGATTAGATTGGTGGGAGTCAACCGGTCGTGCCGTCTGGTAAAACTGAAGACCTATCAAAATGTATCAGTAAAGGGAGGGGATTCCAGAAAGAATGCCTTGCACCGCGCAAGAAAAGAGGAATGCAGCCACGTGCTTTTCCGCCAAGAAACCATTCCGGAAGGCGCGACAGAGGCAGTCGCGTATCTGCCCCCGGGAGGGAACATTGGCCATTGAAGGGGAACTCGCCTTGAACCGGGGAAGGAGAGGGACCCGACCACCCAAAAATTAGACGGGGGTGGATTTTGACCCAGAAGACTTCAAAAAGTGGCGAAATTGGAGGAGAAAAGATCCTAGGTACCATATCCCTACCAAGGGGTGATATGGAAAGAAGCCAAGAAACTGAACTGACGGAGGAGGAGGGATTCTCCAGCACAGGGGGGAAAAGCGTCTCGCTATCCTTCGGTCGGAAGCAAGGGAGGGTCAAAGAGAGGCTCTGCCGCATTGTTGCCATCACAATTATAAGGAGAAAGGAAGGGTAATTTGAAGAACAAAAGAAAAAAGGAAAAATAATTATCCTGTTCCGGTGAAAAACGAGAGCAGCGTTTCGATGTCCTTGAGGGCGACAGAAGGGGTTTCGAAGCCGCTCTGAGTCGGGACCTGCGAATGCTAAAAAAGGGGAGAGAAGAACTTGGAACCAAAGGGGAAAGAGTCGCGCGTCCGACCGGAATCTGCGATTTGGAAAAAAAAGAAAGGATCCTTTTGAAAAAAAAAGAAGAGTTCTCGGAGAGGGGGGGGCGATGCCGGATGCGTTCCTAGGGAGAGGGAAGAGCATCTGCCATACCGGGAAACGGGAAGTAGAGAGGAGAGCCGATGCGGAGAGGAAAAACAACCACGTAGTATATAAAAAGGGGTACTCTCTCGCGCCGTCAGGAAGGCAAGTCGAGTATTCTTGCCTAGAAAGAATCCAAAAAAAAAACGGGGAAGAGGATACGTCCACAAAAGGGAAAAAGATAGCTCTAACAACTGAGTCCGTCAAACTCGCAAAAAGGGTAAAACCTCTCCGCGCACCACCGTATAGGGGGAAATTGTACGAGGATGCCAGGAAAAAGACGAAGGACAATTTGAGCGAGCAAGGAAAGAAAGATGCGCCAACACGGCTTGCCCGACCGCCTTCTCTCCTTCTTCTACTGAAAAATGGAAAGGCTTATTCCTTCTCTAAGCAGGAAGGGGTAAACCTGCAAGAGGGAAAGGCAACATCGGAGGAGCAAGGAAAAAAGGAGAGGCAGCCCTCTCTACTAGTGATCGGGGAAGACGCCCTGGTCCGTAACAGAGAAAAAAAAAAGAAAAGATCGCTTTACCTACAGCAAGAAAAATCTGAACCTACCGATCAGGGCCATCGAAAAAAAGGGACCGTTTCGACTGCTCCGAATGGACTATCGCAAATCAAAGAAGGGGGATACTTGGTCCTGGGTAAACATCAACGCCTAAAGGAGGAAAAAAGGGGAGGGACTCGCATGGAGGAAAAAAGGAAGATGCGAATACTTCCGCCATGAAGGGGGGCCGCTCAGACGGGAACCGCGCCTTCCGGAAGTGCGGTACAAAAGATCGGAAGAGGAAGGGGAATTCGGAACAGGAAAAAGCAGGTCTGTAGGCAAGGCATCCCTCTCGAGGACGATACAGGAGAAGGGTAAAACATACAGGGACCAGCGGCACGGGACCGGTCGGCAAAGAAGTCTGAAAAAAAAAATAAAAAAGGGGGAGGAGAGGGGCGATTCTACCGGATCGGGAAAGGGTGCATCCCCGTGCCTCTTAAATCATGGAAGCTGCTTGGCTTCACCCACGCGGCCGATTTAGATCCTTCGCTAATCTCGATCAAGTTGAGAAACCTTAATCAATAAGTGAAAAGGGGGGTCCAACCACACAGGGGGGGGGGGGGGGAATCGCCCACTGATCGCTTCGACCTGAGTTACGCGAAAAGGGAGGGGGAGGGGTCGCTCCCTGCCCGGTCAGAGAACTCCGGGAGGAAGAAGAAAAGACGATCAACAAAAAAACGGGGGGAGAGAGGATGGCGATCGTTATCTCGGAAGAATTCCTGACTTCTATCAAAGGAAAGAGGAAACAAAACTTCAGGGAGGTAGGGGGGGGGAATTTGGGAGATTAAACAGCAAAAAAGGAGAGGGGAATCGCTCCGCCTCGACGTAGGAGCGCATGATGAGGACGCCATCGTCCAGGGAAGGGGAGTGTGAAGGCATCCATAAGAAGGGGAAAGAAAGGCAGTGCTTTCTCCTCTCCCCCCCCCCAGAAAGAGTGAGGGGAGGTGGTTTTTGTACAGCTTCGAGCCACTCGGCAGAAAGTCGTGGTCTGAGGAAGAAATAGGGAGATCTGGAGCGAAAGGGGGGAATCGCATCCTCTGCACCGCAGAATCTAACGACATAAGGAGGGGGAAGGAAAGCACGATATGCGTGACGAATTCCGGACGCTCTTGGGGAGGAAAAATTTCGGGGACGAAGGAAAGGGGGAGATCTCTTGCGACTTAGTCGCGAGAAGGGCTCCTGTTATACAAGGCGGAGAAAAGAACAGACTCATGACTTGCTCACCACGAAGAGGGAACTGATAGGAAAAAAATAGCCAGAAAAAGGGGAGAGAAGAGGGGTGCGATCTTCCATCAGTTCGGGGATAACAAACCTTTCACCGGAGGGAAGAAAAGAGGGCTAATGACGGGAGAATGAGTTAGTCGTAGTTCCATCTGATATAAAGGGGAAAGGCCGCTCTAGCCCGTCGTAGGGAAAAAACGATACGTGAGATGTGCGCCGATGGACACCTTTCATCAATGGCTGATAAATGAAGGAACAAAGAACTGGCTCCCTGAGAGGGGGGAGGAACCCCCCCATCTCTCGGCAGGGAAGTCTAATACTAGCGCATGCGGTTTGGAGAGAGGGAAAGGAGGAGGACCTTGTTTTGGCGGACCGCGCTTAATTGGGGAAAGGGAGGAGAAACAGATCCGCTGCGGGGAAAAAAGAAAAGGCCTGCAGCAGGTGCTCGAAGTGTCGGTCCCTCTGCGAGTTGCAGGAACAAGACGTGGAGATCGTTCGACGTCGCTTAGGTTGTGATTAGAAAAGAAACGAGACCGCGAAGGGAAAGGACGATGCCCGTTCCCTGCCGGCAAAAGGTCTATCTCCTGCTCAACAACAAAAAAAGGATCCCCTGCATCGGCGAAGGGAAGCTACGGGGGCGCGAGTTCTAGCAAGGGAGAAAAAAACCTCCGCGAAGGATGAGCCCCCCTATACGATAAAAAGGGACAAAAGAAGGGGGAAGGTCCTCAACTCCAGAGGAGACGCGCACCCTGCGAAGGCCTTGGAAAAGGACAGCAGCTTATCTTTGGAATGACGAGACGGCAAAAATGGATATTGGGGTTGGGGGGGAAAGGCACATCGCGGCTTCGAATCTACAAGGACATCGAACCGCCGGAAAAGCGGATAAGGGAAAATTAACCTACCAGGAAGAGGGACCGAGCGAATGAGGGGGAAGGGGGAGGGAAAGGGGGGTACGCGAAGCTAAGGAGAAAGAGAGACAGCTATTTGAAAGAAATCTTTCGCCAAGGCTCTACGAGGGGAGAAAGAGGAGAGCTCTACTCAATGGGGGGGGCAAGTCGCATAATAGAAAGAAAAGATAGAGAGAAAAATTCGCCCTCGGGGGGAGGGGGGAGGCCTCTAGCCCGGGGGGTCCCCCGAAATAAAAAGGAGAAGATCCACCTTCGCCACGGGAAAAAGAAGTAGGGAAAGTAAAAAAAGAAGAAGTCCCTCAAGCGGGGGGGTGCTGTTGTGTCGGGGGAGGAACCTCCTCCCGGTCAGAAGAGCGCATGATACGGTAACTCGGAAACACGGGGTCCAGCAGCTACGGGAAGAAGGAAGAAAGGGAAGGGGGACGCAATCTAGAGGGAGGAAAATGACAATGTCTGTTCGATTCGGTCATGGAAGTCCCTTTAAGGGCAAGAAACGCTCGCTGACGATCCCAGATGCGTACGAAGCGGGACAATCCAGCAGAGAGGGAAGAAGCTTTCCAAACAGAAAAAAAGAATTCGTGCGAGGCGACCGGAAAAGAGAAAGGCCCCGTGGCCCTCAGGAAGAGTAGGGGGAGGTTTATGGGCAGCAGAGGGAAGTCACACCAAAAAGGGAAAGGAGACGTCCGATAAGGAGAAGGAAATTTGGACTCCGTCCGAGGAGAGAAGGTGTTCCCACCGAGTCCATAGAACCAGAAAAAATCATCGCGCTTCGACATAGGGTCAGATACTGGAGAGAAAACAAAAAAAGAAGCCTGAGACAGGGAAAAAAAGAGGAACGAGAAACGATCGCCATCTCAAGGAAAGAGATGGCGATCGTTATCTCGGCAAGGGAAAAAGGAAGGCATGACTTCGATCGGGAAGGGAGCGTCCAGCTATTCAACGCCGTGAAGCGCGGAAAAGGGGAAAGGGTTTCAGTGGGGGGAAGGAAAAAGGGGGAACCCCTGTAAAGGACATCGCCGAGGGGGGTACAAATGCTCAACAGATCGAAGGATGGAAGGAGAGAACCATAGTCTCCTCTTGGGGTCAGAGAAAGATTCCTCACCAGAAAAAAGGGGGAACACGCGGGATACCCGGTTGAGAGCCGGGGGAAAAATGGGGTGATGATATTGGTTTTTGGGAAACCGTGTCCCTTTCCGCTGTAAACGTGAAGAAGAGGGGGGGGGTCTATCTGGATAGACGTCAGAAGATGAGGTGGGGAACCTGACCAGAAGGGAAAAGAAATCTGAACGGACATGCGTGGGAGGTGAATGTCAATCATGAAAAAGAGTGGACCGCTCGGGAGGGAAAAAAAGGAGGTTACCCGGATCATGGCTGACGTAGTGAAATTATCAATTCGCTAAAACAGAAAAAAAAGGGGGGGTGGGGAGAAAAAAGACGCGATACTGTAGGAGGGTTGAGGGAACCAGACCAAGGGCAAAAGGCTTCAAGGGGATCTTTTACCCATAAGTCGAGTGCCTATGGCCAGAGGACAAAGGGAAGGAAAATATTTGTATTCACGGAGTAGGTGTCCACTCTGAGTTAGGAGGAAGGAGGGAGGAGTTCGCCGAAAAAAAGGAAGGCGCCGATGTGTCTTGAAAAAGGGCCATTCACGTAGCTTTCGCAAAAGGTTAAATCCGAAAAACGCCGAAAAGCAAAAGGCAGTATGAAGGGGGGGGAAAAAGAGAAGACTCGCGAAAGAAAGACAGGGGAGAAGGCGGCAGCCGTTTGCGAGGTAACCTACGTAGTATAGAGGGAAAGCAGCAAAAAAGCTCCGCTGCTGCGAACAGACCAGTCACGGATCGGAAAGAAAAAAATGGAGGTCCAGAAAGGGGGGGAAAAAAAAATTCTCCGAAGCTCTTTCTCCCGTGAGGGGGGGGGGGAAATGCCGATCGGGGAGCGCTTTAGAAAAAAAAGGGGGGCCTGGCCCCGGAGGAAAAAAAGTCCGCCTGCAGGGCGAATCTCTAGGAGAAGATATCGCCCGTCATCTGAAGGAAAACGAGGGGAAAGGGGGAAGCTCTGTATTCGGATTCGAAAAATGAAGGGAAGTCCAAAAGGGGGAAGAAAGAGACACACACAATAAGGGAAAAAAGGAGAAAAAGGGCGACTGCTTTGTGTGTCCGGAAAAAAAAAAAGTAACTCCTCGACGCGCAAACCAGCTGAAGACGCTAACAGAAGGAGCTGAAGAGGTGGGAGAGAGCCATGTAGCTATACTCACGTGTAAAACAGTTTATTGTTGTTTAGAAAAGGCCTCCTAAACCATCAAAGGGAATCCGCGGAAGGAGAGACGGAAATTAACTACAGGATAAAGGCTTCGCTGGGAGGGGGGATGTCCTGGTAGGACGTGCCCTGAAAAGTCTAAGAGAAGGAAGAGCGTCTCTCCTCTAAATCTGCTCCCTGCCTCTTAACTGACGGCTTGAGATAAGCAAAAAAGAAGAGGGGGACCTACTCCGGAATAGCTCCTACTCATTCGAAAAATTCCTCTATCCCGGGGATGGCGGATCCATTTTCCCCGAAGGAGAAGAAGGCTAAGAGAGGAGAAAGGGGGCCCTGGACCAAAGAAATCAACAAAGAAGCGAGTTTGGAGCACGTCCTCGGGTTGGAGGAAGGAATACCTGCTCCCGGTAAAAGAGCCGATAAGTCCTAAGGGGGGGGGGATAGGAGACGGAAGAAGGGGGAAAAAGGAGACTTCCGGAATTGCGGCACGCAGATGGCTGCATTTCGTTCGATGGGAGGGGGGACGGGCACGCAGTAGGAAAAACGAATCCAGCGGAAAAGGGAAGGCACGACAGGTCATGAAAGAAAGAGAACTGTCCCCACACAATCAAAGAAGGTGTCGTATGCGACCGGCATCGAAAGGGACGGGGGTGTGCATCCCAGGGACCTGAAGGGAGGGGGATGGGTAGGGGAAAGCCGGCTGCGTCACCCACGCGGCGACGAGGGTCTAAAGGGAGGAGGCAGAGCCGTTTAGCACCTTTGGAGATTAAGAAAAGGGGAAGGGAAAGGTGTTCCAAAGGAAAAAGAGAAAAAAAGCCGGAATTCTCTAGGGGATTACGCTGTGCTTGGAAAGGAGGGCAAGCCTGCCCGATCGCAGGTCATGAAAAGAGTGGGAAGGAAAGAAAAAGAAGACCATCTCTCCGATTATTATTGACAGAGAGATGGCGAGAGGGGAGAGAAGATTCCTTCTCTCGGGCGAGGCTTCTGGGGGGAAAGGATACACATCTTAGCGCAACTCAGTCGAGCGAGAAGGGGTCGATGAACATCGTGGACCCGTAAAAGGGGGAAAGAGAGGAAGAGAAGGGCTTCCAAAAGGGGATAAGACGGCTGAAGATTAGGGGAAAACGGGGGGGTGTACCCAAGGAAGGGGGAGAAAATCCGAAGCGTGATAAAGAGAAAAGTCTATGCCGGTCGCCTCGACACGAGAGGGGGTGGGGGGAAAGCGTCTCGCCCGTCGAAAGAAAAGGTCGTGCACTGTAAATGAAAAGAGGGTCGCTCTGGAGCGGGAAGGAAGGGTCCTCCGGATTCTTTCCCCTAAGGAACGGAGTCTGAAAGAACTGCAAACATCGTCACAAAAGAGAGGAGTTGCGTGAAGGGGGAATAAGGAAGTCGCGTACTTTACCAGCTGAGCTGCCAAAAAGAGGTAAAAATCATGGCCGACGGAGTATCGGGGGAGAGGAGGGAAACCAAAAAGAAGGACGTGCTCCACTCGCTAATGATGTTGACCAGGACCAGACAAAAACAGAATTTGTTGGGTCGGGTCAAAGTCGGCTCTCTTTGAGAAGAATAGGGGGATTCCGATGAAAAGAAAAAGGGAGGAAGAGGCCGCGAGATTTGAGTAGATATTCTGTTGCCGAACAGGGGAGTCAGGAAAGCGGGCTGAAAAGAAAAGATCAGGAAAGGGGGGAGGGGGGAATCAAGCTGCGCGCCGACGTCATCCATTTCGAAGGGGGGGCTCACCCGTCTACATGAAAGACCGGAAGAAGGAAAGCGACGTAATTGGAGAGAAAAAAAAAAGGTTCGATGGAAGGGAGGAAAGGTGCTAATCCGCGAGGGAACCATGGCGACTTCGAGCATCACAAAGAAACGCAAGAAGGACTGGACCAGGCAACGAAAAAGGCGAGACGTCTATCAGGGGGGAGGTCCCTCTGAGGAGGTGAAAAAAGACCATTCTCTCCGGGGGTCTCGGCAGCACTATGGGAGCGGGAGAAGGCGTCGTAGGAGAAGAAAAGAAAGACGATCTGAAGAGAAGGAACTCGCGATCCCAGGGACTGCGAGAAGAGAGAGGAAAAAAAGAGGTGAGGAAAGAGAGAGATCGCGAGAGCTCTCCGGACCGGGCAAAAAGCGGAGGGAGGAAGAGAGTCTATCCGTCATCAGGACGACGACCTAGGAAGCGATATCGGCATCGCCACAGAAGACGAACCAACTGTCTACTGTGCTTGGTCGGAGACACGGTAGGACTCCGGACGAGCACCTGCTGATCCGGGTCAGAAACTGAAGGGGGGGGGAGAAAGTCGCCATGGAGAGGAAGAAACACGAAGCCCAGCGGCTGCGCTTAGAAATCCTTCAGACAAGGACAAGGGGACAGAGGGTACTTCGACTGGGAATGGAACCGACCAGGATATGCAGAGAAGGGGGAGGAGAAAACTTTCTACGGGAGCAAAGGAGGGGGGGGAAAGGCTACGGTTGCTGGCACCAGCAAAAGCCCCATCGTCGCCTGCAGGGGGAAGAGAGAAAGAAAATACTTCCGGCCGCGACGAAGGGCGTAACTAACAGAGAACAAATAAAAGAGCTCCTGAGGAAGGAAGCCTCGTGGTCTCTGGCCATCGGCCTCGAAAAGGGGGGGGGTCCCCTACCTTCGGCCGAATGTGACGATCGGTAAAGGCGAAGACCGGTCTGGTTCCTGGGAAAAGACAAACCACACCAAAGGGAAGAGGTTGGAGCACGTCCTAGGGAAAAAGGAAGCGCGCTTGATAACCGGAAAAAGCGACTACGTCGACCATGATCCGAAACGGAGAGGGGGGGGGACTCTCGCAGAAGAAGTCATTCAAGCGAAATGGAAAGATAGAGGAGGCTTAATCAAAGTGGGGGATGGGGGGATAGAGGTGACATTGCGCGGGCAAGCAGGTCGGTAGGGTCCCTCTCAAGGGAAGTCTCAGTCGACGTATTGGGCAACATCAACATGGTAGTCAGGGAGGGAAGAAGACTGTCCCACAAAGGGGTCTTCGTG
>Ga0179593_1655459_pt1 | contig 10215 bp, 11 predicted proteins | sample CZODoug2_1_08_16_FD_185931 | JGI IMG/M metagenome (GOLD analysis project Ga0179593, IMG submission 185931) | Vadose zone soil fungal communities from Angelo Coast Range Reserve, California, USA - CZODoug2_1_08_16fungal (PacBio error correction) | ecosystem: Environmental > Terrestrial > Soil >...
ATCACAGTTGACACATGGCATCCTCGTCATTCGTTAGTTCGATGACGAAAGGGGGAGAGAACTCAAAAAAATCCTCAATCCAAGGCGATAGGGACGGGGAAAGAAAGGATTTCAAACAGTTCAGATCACTCGCTTGGCTGACAGAGAAAAAAATGATCCGGTGATTAATCAAGCAAGCCGCGAAAAGGAGAGGAGGCAGGGGGAGAATGAAGGGGGGAAAAGATAAGAGAAAAGAGGTACCCCGATGTCCTAAGAGTGACCCACTCCGGAGTCACGAGCTTTGAAAGGGGGAAAGCACTAAGTGCAATCAACAGTCATCGGAATGCGTGAAAAGGAAAAAAGAAGGAGGCGGCCGCAGAGGGAGAGTTTCGCCGCGATCAGGGGCCTGAGCCTATAAAGTGAATCCGGGGAAGAGGAGGAAGATCTGATCGCCACGTTAGGAGAGAATGCTTGTTCAGGGCTGTTCCAGGTTCGAGACGAATCAAGCTCTCTAATAGTGGGCGTGGGGTTAATCCTTCCGCCAGGTCTAAAACGGGGGGAAACCGAAGAGAATGCAGCGCGTGAGGTGGCCTCATGCGGCGGGGTGAGACATTTCTGAAGGAAGAAAACTCACGCTCCAGGAGAGAAAAGGGTCGCGGGAAGGGGGAAAGACTGGATACTATGCTAACGGAGGATTCCCGGTCTGGAAAAACCGGCCCGCCGCCGGAAAACCAGCCGGTGTTGAGGGAAAAAAACTAGAAAGGTATCTATGTTAGGGAAAAAGAAGTATCTGAGCAAGGGGGAAAGGCGTTCTCGAATGAATTTCGATAGGCCGTTTTCGCTGTCGGAATCTCCAGCAAGAAAAAAACTAGCTTCTTGCGAGAATCGCCGTACAAAAGAGGGGGAAAGACTGCATGCGTAAAGCATTGCCGCGGGCGAAAGAGATACTTCCTTCACAGGACGCAAGCCTTTCCCGGAGCTGTATGGACGGCGGGAAAGGGAAGAAGGGAGTCCAAACGGAGCGCGAATGAAGTTCGGGGGAACAACTGAGTGGCGCTTCTGGAAAAAGCGCCGAAGAAATAAATCTAAAATGGGAAAAGCGGAAGACATACCGGAAAAAGGGGGGGGGTGGATCAACAGCATCGCAGCGTCGCCGCAAAGGAAAACAACTCTGTACTCACCGGGGAAGAAAAACACTCAACAAAAAAACCCGCGGCGGACGCCCCGTCCCTGATTCATCCATAGTGGATGGTAAAACGAGCCTATGGAAAAACCGACGAGAGAAGAAAAGGGAGGGAAAGCATGAGTCGGACTTCTGACTCACGAAAAGAAGATTCGATGAGGAGAGAAGAAGGGAAAAAAAAGGGGGTGAGGGTAGTCACCAAGAGTCATCCGCGTTCGGGAGAGCCCCTAACCCAACAATAGAAAGGGGAGGGGAGGAGTCTACCAGGACATGCCCCGAAGAGAAATCTTAGGAACTCTTCTGATCCGGGGGAGGCATATGTATGCACCAATTAAGTGGGGGGGGGTTCCCCGGCTAAAAAACTAAAAGATCTGCACGCGTAAGGGGAAAAGAGAGGATAAACCTCAAGGAAAACCTGCCTTTAGAGAAAGACCTGCTCAAGGGGAGGGAGGAAATGGAACTCGTGGAGAAGGGAACACGTACGACCTCAAAAGTCATCGGAGGCTCGACGATTGCACGAACCGCCGGGCGTGGGGAAATCCCGCGGGAGGAACCACGCGCTTTGGGGGAGAAAAAACTCTCTCAAAAAGCCAGTCTTCTAAGAGGAAGGGCCATAAAGAAGCGCCCTAGGTTCTCACGAATGAAAAGGAATGTCAAGGGGGGACAGCGCGCCGAAGGGCACCGCGCCCAGGAAGTCGCGGGAGATCTAAGTCAGGCCTCATAATGATAGTAAAAAGGCTGCGCATTAGGGGAAAGTCTTCTTGAGAGTGAAATAAAAAAGGCGGGGGGTGCGGCCCGAGTCAGGGAGCCACTGGGAAGAGGAAATCTGATCGAGCGGGAGGTAGGGGACAATTTTGTTTTGAGGATTGATCAGCTCGGAGGGCGCAATGAGGAAGGCGGACCAGAGGGAAAGTCGTAGCAGACGTCAACAGTGACAGGGAACTTCAGAACAGGGAAAGGGAGAATCTTCAAAGTTCTGGGAGGAATAGGAGAGTACTTCCGATGGAAAAGAACGCCTAGAAAAAGAAGAGGGAATGCAGAAGAAAATGATTCCGCTGGCGGAAAAGCCGCCGCTATGGAAAAAAACCATAGCCAAAGCTTCGAGAGGCGTTTCTCTCTCCAAGTCCGCAGGAATACGCATACCCGCAAAGAGAAATCACCAAGATGCTATGATCCATGACTATGCAGACAGGAAGAAAGGGAAAAAAAAAATCAAGAAAGGAAAGAGAACTGTCACACTTGAACACGAAGAAAGGCCGCAAGATCACAGAGCTGGAGGAGATTGGCTGGAAGAGGATCGGGTGAAACCATTCTAGCAGGGGAAATATAAAAACAGAAAAGGGAGATTAGGACAAGAGAGATATCAAAATCTGCTCGCGAATTGGTGAGTTCACAACTTGGTACGGAAGCACCCCGCTGAATAAAAAAAGGACGGACTCGGCTTGTTCAAGTTGTGAAGGGATTTTTGGGTCGGAAGGGGTGGAGGAGCTTCACTGTACATCGGGAAGAAATAGCAAATAGGTTGCACAGGGAGGGGGGCCGCTCCCTAGGGAGCGTAGGTCAGAAGAGGAAGGAGAGAGAAGAGCGAGCTTTTTGCTATGGGGGGGAAAGCTGCGGGAAGGGCATCTATCCGCGGAAGACATGGGACGTCCAGGGAATGGCCCCCCCCAGAAAGGAAGTGCTGCGCATGCGGCGTGGTGAAAACGGCGGAAAATGAAGCCCAAGCTGGATTTGGGGGCTCAGCATTGACCTAAAGGGAAAAAGGGGCTCGACAAAATCAGGGAGAGGGAATTTGCGCGCGAAAAAGAAAGGGGCGCCCGCCCGGGAAGTGTGACCAAAGGTCATCCGCCTCCGCAAGCAGGAGGGAGGAAGAATCGCTTGCCTGGGGAAGCAAGGGGTTATTTCAATCTCAAGAGAAAGGCAGGGCCCCGAAGGCAGGAGGGAGGGAAAAAGAGACCTAGGAGAGTCTCGAGAATTGAAAGAACTTCGTACTTAATGGCGCAAAAGGCCAGGAGAAGGGAAAGGGAGGGATCAATGGCCATCGATAAGAGTCGTGGCATATTCCGAAGGAGCACCGGCTCGCCGTCGGAGGGAGAAAGGCGGAAGGGAACGGAGGTAGACTATTACCGTCACCCGAGGGGCGGTCAGGAAGAAAAGGGGAGAAGCAGGTGGAAAGAAAGGGTTCACCAATGGTCGACGCGAGAGCGACCGAAACCTTTGCGGAAGGGGGCACTTGCTTGGTCTCAGGGAAAAGAGGACAAAGGAAGGGGAGGAAAAGAAGGTGTGAGAATATATGTGACAGACGCGTTTCAGCAAGGGACGTGCTGCGCAGAAGGGACCCAGGGGGAGGCCGAGCCATCATCATCGTAAGAAAACAGAAGAAGGGGGAAAAAGGAATGGTATAAAGCAAACCCCCCCCCCCCAGGCGCGCGGGGATAGGGTTTGGGAAGATCCGGAACGCTGAAATTTAAAGGGGGCCTGGGACTCGAAGAGCTCTAATGCCAGACAGAAGAAATAGGAGAAGAAGGGGAGAAGCCGCATACCTAGTGCTTTTTCCTTCTCCAAGAGAGGGCTCATAGATCGTTTACAAAGAGAAAAGAAGAATGGTTCGTCTCCGCTGCTTGGGGGGGACGTTGCGAAAAAGTGGGAATTTTAGCGCTGTGCAAAGCCGCCCGATGCTTGTTGCGAACCGCGTTAGCGCAGTGGGAAAAGAAAGGGCGTCCCAGCAAGGAAGCGATTAATTCAAAGGAAGGGAAAGAGCAGCTCCAATCGAGAAAGCGAACTTCTAAAAATTCGCCGATCTCAAAGGCAGAAGAAAAAAAGCAGCCGGCTCCCCGGGGGCATCGAACCGAGGGGGGGAGTGGAAATCTGTGACGTATTTTCCGCTCGCGAAAGCGTCAATGCGACGAAGCAGTGTGCCAGGCGTTGGCAAAAAGAAACCAAAAAAAGTGTGGGGGGAGCGATGGAGAGAAGAAAGCAATTGCGAGGGCGAAAAACTACAGCGGGAAAACTTCGCCTATCCGCAAGGAAGAAAAAGCAGCTAAAAGAAAGAGGATCCTCAGGGGGGGGATTAACAGAAAAACATACTTCGCTTCGGAGGACGTAGAAACAACTTTCTTTGGGAATGTCAGTAAGGAAGGTCCATCCAGACCGCGGATTTTACTCTTGATCCTCGTAAAGCACCGCCGATACCCGCTCAGGAGCAGAGTATGAAGTGTGGGAAGGAAAACTCTCCCATGAAGAAAAACCAATATTAGAGGAAGAGGAGACTTTCTGTGACGAGACGTGGACGCACTTGCGAATGAGGAGATGGATTAAACCGAAGCAGTTATGGAACTTTCGAGCAAAAAAGGCCAAAAAAGAGAAGGAGGTCCTTCGAAGACCCGCTCATCGCGTAACTCAGATATACTTGTCGGGCACCGCAGGGATCGCAAGAACGTCGAACCCTCGGGCTGGGAGAGATTGTAGAAGAAGCATATTGCGTAACAGCAGACTGTTTCTTGCACGTGAAGGGGAATCTCCGGCGCAAGGGGACCCCCGTTGGGAAAAGGGGGGGGTATAATCGGGGCCTTTGCTGGGGGTGCCGAAGGGGGGGACCATTCAGCTGAGGGAAGAGAGAGGAGCTTCTTGATCGAAGAAACAAATCGAGGACGCCTCGGTCAGAAAGAAAGAAAAAAATTGAACTGTGAAGGCGGGAGTAGGGAAGGCCCGCAAAAGAGGATTTTTGGTCGAGGTGACGCCTCGGAAGAGACTAAGAAACCGAGGAAAGAGGGGTCAGCGGCATCTCGTGGCAAATCAACAGGGGGAGGGGACTCGATCTCAGAAAACAAGGGGGGCGGGCTTCTGTATTAGAGACGGCGGCGTGGAATAAATGGGGACCCCTAACTATGGAGAAAGACACACAGAGGGGAAAAATATATAGTACTAAAAAGAAAAAAGGACCCCATGAAGTTTCCAACGCCGCCTACCTCACGGAGATAATCCTAAGAAAAAGTTGCGTATTAGCTCGAAAAAAGAGTTGAGAAAAAGGGGTGCTGCACGAGGAACCGCTGCAAGATGTCATCCTCGGGGACCTTCTTTCTTAGCTGGACTCAAAAACCATACGAAGGGGAATTAGAAATACGGAGCAGCCTTCCAGTTTCAGAAGCCTCGCTGGCTGAAAAAGAAATAAATAAGGTGGAGATCAAGCAGCCGCGCGAAAAGAAAGAATTGGGGTCAGAAGGAAAAAAAGTCACCATCAAATGACCCGAAGTCTAAAAGAGACCAACCTGGTCACGTAACATATTGCGCATTCCCCCCGCAGTCGCGAGGGAGTAGACGCAGATGCGAAAAAAGAGGATTGAGGCACAGAAGCATGAGTTCGCCTAAGGAGAAGCAAGGAGCAGAATCAGCGTGATCGATGGAAGGATCCAGTTGGCGCGTTCTACTAGGGGGAGGTTTCCGAAGGGGGAGGAAGACGTCTCGCTCCTCAGGAAAAGGGTGTTGGCGTCTCCACTTCAGATTAGCCGTGTAAAAAGAGGAGGTCAACAAGTGAGGAAAATCTCGAAATAGGGGGGCCGACGGCTTTCCTTGGCGAGCATTGAGGGCAAGCACCGACCTTCATATCGCAGGACGAGAGCGGGAAAAAGAAACAGCCTAAGGCTACCTGGCGTAAAACTGGCTGGAGAAGAAAGGAATGAATACGCCACCAGCCAAGGGTGTTGTTCTATCACAGAGGGGACGCAGCGAAAGGTGAGGGGGGGGTGAGGGAGAGTACGCCTGCGATAAAGTTTGAAAGGGGGAAATCTTCGCGGCAGCGCCTTGAGGCTAAGGTCGTTTAGCTGCTGTTATAAAAGGGATTTGCATGACGCCAATCAAAAACCTGTGGGTGCGCTCAATACAAAAACGCTGCGAGGAGGAGGGAAGGAGCGAGCGAAAAATACTAGGCACAGCTGCGCACTCAAAAGAAGGACGAAAAGGCTTTATTCAGGAGCAGAGAGGGGGAGCGGGGGGCAGAAGGAACATCATGTAATAAGGTTCGCCTTGGGGAAAGGCTCGGAGGGGGGGAGGGAGAAGAGAAATAAATCGAAAATCCGTAGGAGCCATTCCCGACAAACTTGCTCTAACGAGGAGGCGGAAAAAGCAATCATCCTCGCTTCTCAAGAAAGAAAAGAGCGAAGTACTCCACCCCAAGCAACAATAAAAGAAAGACCGACGGGTAAAAATGGGGGATGTAAACGATCTGTATCAAGCGAGAAATAGGAGAAGAAAAATTGCATTCTCCAACGGCGGCATCGGGGATGGATTCATTCACCCCTCAAAAAGGGGGTTGCAGAAAAGAGAGCTCATCCTGGGATGGGAAATAAAGGTGAGATTACGAATATAACTACCCCCCCAACCCTCCTAAAGGTGAGGTTGAGTGAGGGAGAAATCAGTGAAGGATAAGGCTTCACGCTCTTGTCGGGAATCCTATGATGAAGTAAGTTGGGGGTCCCGAGAGGGAATTCTGGAAAAAGGAAAAGAGGATCACCCCTTAAGGAATGAAGGCCTTTTTAGAGCAGACAACAAAGTCCGGCCTGAGAGGGCGGTCGCGCCGAGGGAAAACAAAGTGGCTCCCTCGCCAAACCGGGAAAAGGGTACCGCCTGGGAGGAAGGACCCTTTCTTGGGTGACGAAGCGACGATCACCAGCTTTCCGCTCAAAAATGAGATCCGGGCTAAGGCTATCCGCGAGGAAGAGGGAAAGAACGCCGCGATCTGAGAAGGGGATCCGGACAGTTTTCGCGAGCGCGGAAGGAGCGGAACCAGCAATTTCCCAGTCCGCAAAAGGGGGAATTCCTACGGGCCTCATATTGATTTCCGAAAGGGAAGGGAGGAGGGGGTCAAAGAAGGAAAAAAAAGGGGAGATGTAAATAAAACTCGGCGCTGCCCCTAGGCCAGCGGGGGAGAAACGGCCGAACGATCAGAAAGGATGATCTCAGATATGCGGATTCTGACCTTGGGAATTGAAAAAGAAGGGGGGAGGAAACTATCGGCACAGCGACGCACAACAGAGCGGATAGTCAAAAGGGGAAGAGGGAACTTTCTTCCCTCTCAAGAAAAAACGACGGCCGCCGGAGGGAGAAAAAAAGGGTCCCGTCATCGGGCTATGGGGCCTGCCCTACGAGAATGATGAAAAGGAAGATTCCCACAGGAGCTCTGCCGAGCGCATAGAAGGGGAAAAAAAATCTTAGTCACAAGCCTCCTAACTTACCTACGCTCAGAAAAGAAAAGAAAGAAAGGGGAGATCCATGAGAAGAGAGAAGATTCTTCCCCCAACCTTCAAAAAAATGCCCATCGGGACCACCTGGAAAAAACGGTAACTGGAAGAAGGGGGGGGGATTTGTCTGGGAAGAAGAATTCCGGTTAAAAACAAGGTCGATCATGGGGGAAGAGAGAACGAAAAACCCAACGTATGGGAGATAAATAAGAACATCTGGGATCTCCCTTGGGGGCACGGAATGGACCGAAAAATCTAAAACTACGCTATAGGAGGGGGGAAAAAAAAAAAAAGGTTCTGAGTGTTAAAGTTTTCAGTTAAGATGGTCAGGGGGGGGGTCCTGCTGGAAGTTGAAGAAGGCGTCTGGGCATCGTCTGGTGAAAGTTTGACTTCTTTAAATAGGGGTTACAGATTACTCCAGGACCGTCCTTTAGAGAAGTACCTAGCGAAAGGTTGCTGTCTCTCTTCAGCGGTGAAGGGGAAGGGAAGTCTGATCGTCTGAGACCCTCCATAGCTATGCTGCGCAGGGGGGGAAAGCTTAACAGGAAGATATGAAGAAAAAGCGGTAGATTGAGCAGAACGTAGTCCTGGACTACATTCACGTTACGAAGAACTAGCTAGGAAAGGGCTCTACTGCCTATATATTCGCAAGAAGAAATATAAAACCTTGTAAAAGTCAGACTCCGGCGCCCTCCACGATATCAAAGCGCTCGTTCTGCCGGGCGAGGAAGACCGCAGAAGAGGTTAATTTAATCTCAAAAGGAAAGGGAAGCCGCCTTGCGGGAGGAAGAGGAGCTGAAGGACGACATCTCGAGAAGGACGGCGTACTGAAATTGGTAGGGCCGCTCTCCGGAGGCGCAGGGGCGTAAAAAAAAAAAAAAAACAAAAAAAAAAAAAAACTGTCCGGATCAGCGACGGACGGCGTTCTTCGTGGGGGAGCAGAGGAGATGGAGCGGCTCGCCAAGTTCAGTGGGAGATTTTTTAACGGGAAGGAGGGGATCGTCGAGGACGGAACTAACCAAGGGTTCGGGCGCTCAATTCTGGAAAGCGTGCGCGATTCCGGGGGGCGAGGCTCAAGGGGGGGGGTACCGGGGGATAGTAATTCTAGACCGAAACGGGGGGCCCGTCCCTTCGTTTCTCCGGGATATACAAACGAAAGGGGCCCGATCTTGTCCCGGAACGCTGTGCAAGAAAAAGGGGCTCCTAGAGACGTGGGGAAAAAGGGGTGCCTCAATATGCCTCGGCCCAAAGACAGCGACGCAAGTAGCTCTGCGAGAGCACAGTGCTTTCTCCTCGAAATCCCAGACGGGGAAAGGAGGGACCGCGCAACGGGAAATTGTATGCTGTTACTACCCCTCACAGGGAGAGAAAAAAAAGACCGACTCAGAAAAAGAGAGAGGAGATAAAGGGAAGAGAGCCAACCCGCAATACCTTGTCGCCTGCAAGGGAAGTATCTCGTCCGGCGCAAAAAGGCGCGTTTGAACATAAAAGAAACTAGGGGGGGATCCTTTCCCTGGCGTTAAAAGGGGAGGGTTTGGGGGTGGAGGGGGGGGGTAGCGTTGCGTACAGAGTTGCAAATTTTCAGCGCGTGAAAAAAACGCGATGCTTGTTGTTGAGGCACCATCTTGCAGAAATCCGGGGCGTGGACGAAGGCTGGGAAAAAAAAAAGAGGCTTTGCAAAAAAGGGGGAAGCTGGCAAGCGAACTGCTGGGACTATCCTTGGCCTCAAAAAAACCCAGCCGCCAGAAAAACGGGGCATAAACTACGGGGGGCGGGGAGCCGGAAAATTCAAATATTTTCAGCAAAAAAAGAAAATGCCTAAAACATGGAGGAGCCAGGCGTTTTGGAAAGCGAGCGCCACAAAATTGTTACGCAGCAGCATCGATGTCAGATGCAACAATGGCGATCGAGAAAAAGGGAAAGAACTGAAGATACGCAATTCGCTGCGCAGAAAAAAAAACGTCGAGAATACGCGCATAGGGCTCCGGTTTGACCTCAGAAACTCGCTTCGGAGAAGGGACAACATCCAACAGGGGAGGGGGGAGAGTCAAGGAGAAAAAAAGACCTCGTATTCTGCCAAAAGCAATCGTAAGCAAGACCGGGGACTTACCCCGCTCGAAAAGGGCTATATGAAAAAGGGGGGGGGCCTGTTTTCTGCTAAATTCTCTCCAATTAATCAAGATGTCCAAAAGGGAGGATCCGGGTGGACGTGACTAATAACTTTGGGTCGAATCTGGGAGGGTTTAACCTACCGCCACCGAAGAGACTGGATTAGCGAGACGCGTCATCCTAACCAGGGAAGAATAAAAAGCCTTAAACTATATCTATACTACTGCGCAAAGGGGAGGAAATCAGGTAAAAGGGCATCATGATCAGAGGATGTCTGCTTATCTTCGAGAAGACTGCTTGTGCCGGACCTTGTGAGGCAGAGACTCATATGCGTATACAAAGTTTTATGGAAGGGGGACATCTCGGCGCAAGCAGGACGTGAACCCGTTTGGGCACTTGATTTGGACATAGGGCCTTTGAGGCGTGAAGGGAGCCTGCAATTCTAGCACGGATCGAAAGGTGATCTCCAATCAAAAGAGAAGAAAGACTCGGTCAGCCAGCGATTCCATGAAAGGGAGGGACTTCTTTCCGTCTTGAAAGGACTGGGAAAGAAGGAAACGTCGCGCCTAAATCTAACAACGAAGAAACCAATCTTTGAGCGGGGATAAGAGAACACACTCTCGTTGTGGGGAATCTAGCTCCGACTACCACAAAGGGGGCCGTAGGTAGTAAGTGTAAAAGGTGGGAAGTCATGTTTACCACCAGGAA
>Ga0179593_1727722_pt1 | contig 10215 bp, 11 predicted proteins | sample CZODoug2_1_08_16_FD_185931 | JGI IMG/M metagenome (GOLD analysis project Ga0179593, IMG submission 185931) | Vadose zone soil fungal communities from Angelo Coast Range Reserve, California, USA - CZODoug2_1_08_16fungal (PacBio error correction) | ecosystem: Environmental > Terrestrial > Soil >...
CTTAGGGGGGATTTCTAGGGGGAATAATAAAAAACGAGGGAGTTGAAAAGTTGCCCCGGAGCCCCTGTGCCCCTCACTATAGGATTATTGAAATCACATTTACACAGTCTTTGAAAATAATAAGCTTCTCCATTAAATGTCCGGAGAAATATAGGGTTGCCTCCACTGAAGTCTTGGTCACGTCCACCGAGCCGAAACTCTTTCTAAGGAGGAGGGAACATCTTCGAGGGAAACGAAAACGTCGGATTCACTAAAAACGATCTGGCCTCGGCGCCCCCCGCCTTCGGTCGAAGAAACACTTTGAAGACCTCAGCACTCGAAGGGGGCATCCCGGAAAGGGGCACAAGAACTTTGCTAAGTACTTAACTCATTCCTCCGTAGAGAAGACTTAAGGGGGAACGCTCAAGAGCCGCTCACGGAAAAAAACTGCTTGGGGGGGGCGGCCGTAGGAAAGAGGAGAGAGTTCACAGAAGACGCTTCGTGCCAAAGAGCCCAAAAAAGGGCTGATGAGCCGGACAGAGAAGGGTGTCAAGGCGACGCCACCTCCGAAAAGATTCCGAGTGTTCAATTTCAAAAAGGCCTAACAGATACGCACGTAGGACCTTGTCTCAAAGGACCTGTGGTACATTATCCGGGAAAAGGTCTCTTGGCTGAAGCAGGTCTCCTCCGGAGGGGTTCAGAAAGATCCAGGTGCCCTCTAAATCGGAACCATGGCGCCCCGATCTTTAGGGGCATCCAATACCCCAAGGACAGAGGGGTCTCTGAACAGAGCCATGTGGACATACTCAGAGCGGTTCACCAGAGGCGGGGTTCCGAATCTCTTCATGCATTCTCGTCGGGTTCTAACACAAGCTCTCTTCTTGATCGAGGCAATTCGCAATTCCGGAGAGAGACTGTTGAGCCTTTGTCAGAAAGTTGGGAAAAAGTGTGACCTTCGCTCGGAATCTAAAAAGTCGACGAGGGTCCCCCCTTGTTCTCACAGGGGGGACGTGATCTTTCAAACTCTGTGTTGTTCTACCAGGAAACAGGTGCCCCGCTGCAAGGACGTCTCACGACAGGGGGGAGTTCAGTCCCGTCGTCAGAGAGCTTCAAATCGCATCTAGGTAAGCGGGGTTTCCTCGGGGATGTTGCCAAACGGTTCCAAAGTGAAGAGTTTGGCCAATTAACAGTACAGGAGGGGTAATTCAAACACAGCACGATGAACCTGAAGGCTGTTAAGGGGGACGCTCCCTATTTCACCGGGATAGGCTTGAAATGTATTCCTGCCGGGAGAGGAGAGTATTAGAGGAGAGTACCCTGAAAGGGACACCTGATCCCCTAGTATTTGGTACTATCCTGAGAGTTTCCGCCATTTTAACGGATTAACAAAAAGGACTCGGAATACGGAGAGACATCCGGGTCCCAGGAGGGAGAACCGGGGAAAAATGGGGGGGGGGGGGGGGGTGGGGGTGGGGGGGGCCAACTAAAAAAACGGAGGGAAAGGAAGAAAGAGTAGATTTGGGGGGGAACCTTTCCTTCGCAAGGAAGGGCGCCCTTAGGAGAAATCTTTACGGTCTTCCTGTTTCCCGCCGCTCGTATTAACGCCTCCGAGGGGCCTGCCGGACAAAAATCGGGAGAAGTGTGGGAAGGGGACCTTTCATGAATCTCCGTGAAAGGAAGTACTACTGGCTGAATCTCGCTAGACTCATCGCCTGGAAGTCAGGCTGGACAGTGCGGCGGAAGGCACCTTCAAGGCAGGGTGAAGGGTCGGGCCTCAGAGTTCCGTGTAATGAAAGGGCTATCAAGGGGGGGGGGCAGTCTAAAAATCCTGCGTTCACCGTAGGGAAATCCCGAAAAACCTGCTTACAAAGATCTGAATTGCTCTCTCTGGGCCCATGGAAATGTCCAAGATGTGTGTCAAACCGGGGATTTCCGGTTTCAGGTGGGTGTTTCAAAAAATGGGCCAACCGCGGTGCGCAAGATCGTCAAAGGGTCAGGAAAAAAGGTTTTCCGGATCTGACGACGTCCTTCGACCAGACTCGGGAAAAAACTTTCGCTTCAAGGCTCCCACATCGTATTCTCCGAGGAAGGGGGTCCGTAGGGGAAATAACTTAAAACTGTCTCGCCTGGCCCCTCGCTCGGGTCCCCCTCCTGCCTTCCTCCTTCTAAGGGAGGTGGCCCTTATCCTGCCCCCTCTCCTTTTTGGTCAAAGTTGTCGTCCTTTTGAAGGGAGATGATTGTAAAGGATCCCCTCGTTTAAAAGGGGGGCAGGGGTGTCACGTCTGGGGCTCCGTGCCCATGTGCTTAAGGGTGGGGCGGATCTGAGGGGTGAGGGATCAGGACCGGTCTGTTTGGAGTCGTTGGGCTACTAAATCCCACAATATTCAGTGCGATGTGACGCGCGGATTACGCACCAAGTGAGAGATAATGGTTCCTGTGGGTCGTTCAAAAGGTTTTTCACAGGAAGGGGGCTCTGATCTCTTCACTGAATTCCACTAGGGAGATTGGGCCCTTTAAGCTTTTTTGCTCCCAAGGGCAAGAAGGGGCGTTATTAATCGAGACAACTTTTTCTATTGTGAGGGGGGAGGGCGGCACATTCGGCGGGGTTGTTTATCGAAATAGACGGTTGGTGGTTGGCAGGGGGGGGAATAGGGGCGACAAGGTATTTGTGTCCGAGTTACGACCGTCGGTAAAGCCAACTGCTTCGTAAGGGGGGGGCGAGTCTTTTTCAGAAAAATACGGCCTGTCAAGCTTGACCACGCGACGTGGACCGGTCGAGAAAGGAGCGGTGGGAGCGGGAATCGATCGACGCATTCCTCGGGCGCTCCCGGAATCTTGTTTCGTATGAGCCTCCAATCGGCAGGCTCTCTTTCCGTAAATCCTTGCTTTTCAAGCTCCGCCATAACTGATCCTCTAGCTCCTTATTAGTTCTCTTTTCAGGGCGGCCGGCAAAAAGGGTAAACCCTTTCTCGGGGATCTTTGCGTAGTGTCTAGAGGTTCGGTGTGAACGTGTCCGCGGGGGTCGACATAGAGGGCGGCCGGGAGAAGCAAAAGGAGAAAAGCGCGGGGCGTCGGGAAAGCCGACGGTCCGAAGGACGTATTACCACTCCGACGATTTCCCCAAACGTTTCTTGGGACTTTCTTGCAAAACGCGTCCTGAACCGGCCTTTCCGTCCTAACTCCTTCACAACGTGTCACTCCTGTACGGTCCTTTGTCATGCTTTCAATCAGACGGCGGTATTGTTACAACTTTTTCTTCCCTTGGACAGAATCGTTTGCAGAATCTTTTCCCGGACCTCGGGAATCTTTAACACAAGGCCTATGGGTCGCTTTTATCCACCATTCATATCTCCTATACCAACTACCGGGGGAGCTCTCGGAAGAAAAAAGAAAAAGACTGTAATGGGGGGATAATCTAGACTCTCTTTCTTTCTGCGTAGGGTTTCGGCAATAATCCGAAAAACGAAGGGGGGAGTTCACTGACTCGACAGGTTCAAATTTAGAGAGAGTGTCTTTCGAAAAGGACCTGGGACTAAAAACTTTACGAGCTCCATGAAAAGGGGGACTTCCGGTTTCAAAGTCTACGTAGGCATCTAAATCTATACTTCTTTGTGACGGGGTCCACCACCGACTTAAGCTTTCCGGGCTGGTGAATTCTTGGCTGTCCACAGGGAGGTCCGGGCGTTAGTGCAAAGGAACACGCAATCTCCAAGTCTTCAAGACCCGGCAGGCAATGGCGACGCCGCTAAAGAGCACACTGAAAAAGACTCGACAAATTTTCCCGAAATCCTCCAAATCAAAACCTTTTACCCGAATTCCTGAAGGCTAACCAAGTCCGAAAGTAATATTAATACGGGAGGTCTCTGTGGTCGGGATGTAAGCTCAAGGCTATTCCTCTGGTTTTAAATCCGGACGGCTTCCAGTCTGCGGGGATTCACCTACAGGGTAGCCTCAAACCTTATTGCCACCTTAGACTCCAGAAGCCTCTTGTCCCAGGGATCACGTATGAGGTCGGGGGAAAGAACATCAGGACTCTTCCGATACTTGGGGAAGTCCCCAAAAAAACCATTTGTTACACTCCTATATAACCGGTCGTCCACACCTGCGCGGCAAAAAGTGTAACATACGTGGAAAGGGCGCGTGGCAAGGATCAACAGGAGCGCCGAAAAAAATTAGAGGCTTATCCACGGTTGCACCTCCCCCTAACCATCCGTAGTCTCCGAGCTCTTGAAATCGCCTCACAAGACCCCCCTGGGTCAGCCGATCTTTCAAACACTCGCATATCCAGACCATCTCTAGTGAGCATTCCAGTTTTACGGAGAATACAGAAACAGTCTGGTAACAGCTTTAGGGTTCTCTGGGGTGAAGGCGGCCTTTTGGGCTGGTCAAAAGCGAAGACAGGGTGAGCATTGCCTCCGAGAGCAGGGGTGAGATGTAGAATCGGCCATGCCGAGCCAACCTCGGTCGACCGTGCTGGAAATTGCGCCCGGCTGTTTGGAGACCGTCGCTTCCCAAACTCTTCAAGGCCCTCAAGGTTACCCCCAAGTTCTGCATCCCTGCCGTGCCCAGTCCGATCTCATGCAGGACTCTGTCTGCGAAGTATGGGTCCTCTGCCGTTTTCCCACAACCCGTTGGGCTTCCCGTCGGGGGGTGGGCTCCATTCCACCCGACATCGGCATCGGGCAGTAAACGGCCCATGAGGGCCTACCAAACCTGCCGTTGAATGTTACGTTCAGCGACGTTCATGCTGTCGTAAACGCTTGCCTACGTCGCCACGCCCTTAAGTCCTTATCCCCCCAGAAAAGCTTGGGAAAAGCCGCCGTTCAAGCGTGAAGTTGGAATCGCCTAAAGGGAACAACGGACTCTTCGGACTCGTCATTAAGGTCTTTCAATAGCGAAAGGAAAAAACCAATCCCTCTCAAGAAACAGGGATTATATATATATTTGTCCCGTTTCTCCTAGGGTACCACCCTTAGGAGTGCTCTTTCTACCGCTTCCGGTTTTAAGTCCGCGTAGAAGGCACTCCGGCCGAAAAAAAACTAGTTGAACGGGGAGAACCATCCCAGATTCCCGGTGGGAGCCGGGCCGGATACGTAAAAGGCTAAACTACGGGCCGCGGGAAGGGAAACGATGCAAAAGAGACATTGAGAGTCTGCGGAAAAAATTAAATTCGCGTTTGGGGTTCTTCCTTCCTCTTGTCAGAAAGGCTGCGCCTCTTCCTGCCAGTGGGTAGCATCTTTCCTCGGGTTTTCAACTTCGCTTGGGAAGAATAGGCCCGGACACCGGCCTCTGGAAGGAGAGGTCTTTCCTCTACGTTGCGCCGATTCCTTTTTCTTTTTTGTCCCACTACCTTTCGAAAGGGGAAATTTTAACATCTTGGTTGGGGTCATCTCCTGACCCGGTGTTCTCTCAATAAATTCAAAACTGTTACCTATTTTTTAATCTGGAGAATTTGCGGTTCTCGCCAGGATTTACCCCCCTGGGGGACTCTGGAAAAAACCCCTCTGGATTGAATACTGACAGAGAATTTAAAGTGAAGAACCCCTAGACTCTCAAACGGTTGGATGAACCGCCACTTATTCTCCCGTCCCGTGTAAGTTCCGGGCGGGTTGGAGGTAGGGGTCAGTTTTCTCAAGGTCCGATTCATTGGTTTTAGATTTCGCATACTCTTCGGAGGCGACCTATCTTATCGGGGTCCCTCTGAACGAAACGCTCCTAATGCCGGACGGCGATTGACTTCAAAGCCCCGCTGGCACGGAACTGTAACCCCCGACGGGGGGCTCGCGCACCCGGAAAACGGGCTTGGCAGTGTTCGTTCCTTTTGTCCCCGGTTAACCCCACCCCTTTCTCACGGACGAGGCGGGTGGCGCCAAAACCCCTAACGCCTTTCGGCAACATCTGGAAAAAGCCCAGTGTCCTGGCGAATTCCATGCAGTTTCCCTCGGGAACGTTCTTTTTAAAACTTTACAGACTACGTTGGACGCGTTTCTGGTTCTTCGAATTTCGATGATCTGAACAGGTTAATCGTTCCTTTGCTCTACCCGATTACTTTGAGGGGTTCGCCAAAGACCTAGTTTCTCTACTATTCCTTTGCTTCGGGGGGAACCGTTACGTGGAAGTAACCACTCAGCGGAATGTTTTTCCTTTCAGCGGGGATATGTTCTTGGCTTGCGCTTAGGGACTCTGTAAGGAATTTTTATCTTCGGAAAAAACTCCACGCTTCCTTTGTCCTAGTCTTCGATCTGGCGGTTTTTCACCCTCCTGGAGCCCGGGTAAGGGGGTCGCCTTTGACTGGGGGGTCTCCTTCCGCCAGACAAAGACGAGAGCGAGTGTAGGAAAGTGTCTTGAGAAAAAACGCCCCGGCAACGCCGCCCTCTTCCTACTAGAACAAAAGGACCCGGTAAGACTCCTGCGAAGGTAGGTTCAACCTTGAAAAACCTTTGAGGAAGCGAGGCATTCGGGCAGGGTCTGGCCTCTTTAAACACCTCATTGCAGCGATGAAGGGCTCTCCACCTCCTGAGACTAATCGATCTCAACAAAACAACGTATGATGATTAAAGATCGGTATTCCATTCGAGGAAGACCCATAACTAGGGAGGGTGGGGGAACTATTTCCCCGACGAAATGCCCGCAAAAAAGAATCTCTTCCCTGGCAGCATCATTAAAGAGTGAATGACCTCTGGAAAAAAAGCCCCAGGCGTCCATGAAATTCTCGAGTAAAAGAGTGCTGCGGGGAACGTTGTTGGAAGAACAAAACACCGACCGAAAGGAGGGCGGGCGCGAGAAAGGGGAGTCGGGGTCACGCTGGCTGGGTTCCAAGGGTGATGCACGTACAGAAAAAGAACGATAGCGCTTCCAGGATCCCGTCTCGTCGTGTTTCTAACCGAGAAAGTGCGCACAGAAAAAACCTCACCTCGAAATCAGGCCCAGTCCAACAGAAACCGGCACCTGGGGGGTCATGCCGACCTCACAGCCGAGTTCGACGTCTTGGCTCGGAACTACTTACAGGGAGTCCGTACACGCCGGCCGGAACTTAGTCCGAACGGAAAGTGAAGGAGCCACCGAGAAATGAGTGCAACCTACATGTTCACCAGGCACCGCGCGGACACCTCGAACAAAACTGCCCACGTCTCGGGTAAAATGTGAAACCTTAGTGTGTCCGTTGCTATCAATCTTTCCTATGACTGTGACGGTCACCACCTGTGCTTCCGAGGTCTACACGAAATCTTTCTCCCGCTAGGACACCGTATTCTTGTCGTTCTCTCTTCGGCGTGTCGCGTAATGAAGTCACCTAAGTCCAGCAATTATTTGGGGACGTGGGTTCTCGGGACCGGACATCGAATAACCTCCGTCCTAAGGTATCAGAAACACCCATTCCCGCGGAACGAACCTCTTCAGTCTCCAGACTATCCTGCCCATCAGGCCTGTGCTCTCTCCCTTCCGGGGTCTCAACACGTAGTCGGTTGCCTTTCTGCCTGTACTGATTTGGCCTCCCTTCGTCGTGGGGGTCGTCTCGTCTCGTGGTTTGGAGGGTCTCCTCGCGTGGCTCAGCTTAGGGTGATTTTCATTCGGCTCGTTGGCTCATAGTTACGGTTCACTATGCCCGTGACGGGGGTTTCCTCTTTCCACCCCGGTCGGGGGGAAATGGGGGGGAGGTGTAAGTGTAGCCGGGGGGGCAGTAGGGGAGCCGCTGTTTCACGAAAGTCATTGGAATTCTTCCAAGTGGTAGGACAGTCGGCTTCCCCCCACCAGATTCTCCATTAAAGGGGGAACACCAAAAATTTATCATCCCCTTCCTCCAGGGAAAAATATTCGTCAGCATCGTGGTGAGGGAAATCGGTTTTCCACGTTCTGGCCACGAGACCCCCTCTGAATCGCGGGCGCCAGCCCCATGACAGTATCGGAAAGGGAAGTTCCACGAATGCCGGGGCCACGCGGAATCGTTGAAGTGAAAGTTCAGAACGCCTTTCAACTTTCTTGCCTAGTGATCTTTCACAAAGCCTCTTGTGGCTGGTAAGTCTTCCCGGCCTTTCCTTCCCCACGGTCCTCCAAATGCAAGATCACTGTGCCTGATTCTCGGCCTGCCCTTTTTCCTCGGCCTGTCTTCCACTGCAAAGCTCTCAGAATCCAGGTCTTTGGGGGTCTAGAAAATCCATTCTTCCATATATAACAACACACTTAGGAATATAGATATTTTCAGGTTCCTCCGGCTCGTGGCCCGGAAAACTGATGCCCGGATCTTTCAAAAGCGGACAGGGACCGGCCGCGTGAGGGAGGCTCTGAAAACGGCTCGGCCATCCATGTCTGCCAGGTGGGAATATGATGAGCCAGGGCAGGGATCGTGCGCGTACCGTCAAGGAAAAAAAAGAAATCACTCCAGCGCAAGATCCGGGAGAGGGGAATGCCCTTCAGTCCCCCGAGCTTCCCCTTTGGTCGAAGGCATCTTGCAAAAGCCTACGATTCCGTCCTGTTAGGGCGCCTCTATGTCACGTCGTGTTTCAACCGTCGTGGCCCCTGCCACCACAGAGAAATATATTCTGCGATTCGGGATGGCCATGGAGGAGCTTCCTAACGGTTTCACTTGCCGGGGAAAAAAGTGCGCGTGGTGGGAGTTTCGAAACCATAAAATCTCAGAGATGCGTCTTCCCGACCGAGGGGCCAGCGTGGCAAAAGAAGCTCTCCATTTCCCCGGGAAATCTTCGGAAAAGAAAACACAACAGCAATTTTGACGACTAAACTGCCTGCGGCGACCTCGCCCGACTCGGGGTCTACAAGCCGTTCATTCGTCTGAGAACGTCGCTTATCCGCCAATTGAATTATTGAAGTAGGTCCGGGGGCTCGAGAGGCTCGCTCTTTCTTTTTCTCTTTGTAATCTCGCCGCTTCGCGGTGCACCGAGGTCTTTTGGTTGGCAGTCCTGGTCTCTTGCCTCGGAGCCGGACGGCCTTTAAGTCGAAAGAAAAGCTTTGATTTCCGTGCCTTCGGTCTTGGATAAGGATGGCTGGTTCCGGGAACATCGGGCCCATATGGGCCCCGAATGGTCAACTCCGGTGACTGCTCCTTTGAACCTACGACCGTGGTATCCCGAGTCAGGGCTTCCCGAGTTGCCCCCGTGGCGTTTCCGAAAAAGTGGTCTCTCTGCCAACGAAGACGCCCGAAATCCTTCTCCTCTGGAAACCTCTAAAATTGTAAGTTCACGATGTTTCCGATGGTGAAATATTTTAGTAACTCGCAGCCTCGGTCGAGCTGTACGAAAATTGTCTCGAGTCCGGCATCGGAACGTATCGGTAAGCTCCAACCGCGTCTATACCATCTCGTCCTGAAGAGACTACGTAGGCCGGGGGGATAGTTAAGGACTTTAAGCCGTCAACCTTATTATGAGGGGGGGCGGTCTTTCATTTCTCGGCTTAAAGGTGTATCCACTGCTTTCGGGAAATCTACGCTTTGAAAGGTCAAACTGCTTATAGCTCTTGCTTTTACGTGATCCTAAGAACTTCCTGAATAGCCTATTTTGAAAAAATCATTTCCTCTTCTCTTGCTCCCTATCCTTAAGCTCTTGATGTGTTGAAGGGAAGAGAACTCCTGGCGTCGCAGGCCCACCGAACCTCTGCTATCCTGTCCCCCTGGATCCTTTCGCCTGGTCCCCTGAAAACGTTAAAGAAAATCTGTTTTGACCTGTTTCTGGAACGAAGCATGCTTGCGCAGGTCGTTGAAAACGGAACCAATCTTTTAAACCAGCCGGCCCCCTCGGGGTTCTCGGTCTCTTGCCCCCGAAGTCTCCTCTCTGCCTGCCGAAAACAACAAACACGGAATTAGGAATAAAATAGGGGTATGGATTCGCGAGGTGTATATCCCATAAGCGGCCTGAAGCGGGTTCACTAAGCTATACCCTTGCCCTCATTTAAGATCGCTTGCCAAGTACCCCTGAGGTAAGTGTAACCTCTGACGAGCCAGGCTTCCAAAAACTGGGTGTCCAGAGCTTCGGAGGGGGATGCCGTCGTGGGTTAAGCGCAGCCCCACCGGCCATTGTCCTAGCCGCACCTTTCAAATTTCTGGGGGGAGTCCACTTCGTTCTTTCGGGCCTAAATCCTACTATCTTCTCCGCTTCGTCGAGTCTACCGTCGGCTCACCGTGCCGCAAGCGAACCGAGGGGACGCCGGGAGGGACCTAAGATGACTCCCGTAGATGACGAACTGGCTGCCTCTAACCCTCATAGGCCTCCGGGGTCTTGGGGGGGC
>Ga0179593_1264252_pt1 | contig 10214 bp, 10 predicted proteins | sample CZODoug2_1_08_16_FD_185931 | JGI IMG/M metagenome (GOLD analysis project Ga0179593, IMG submission 185931) | Vadose zone soil fungal communities from Angelo Coast Range Reserve, California, USA - CZODoug2_1_08_16fungal (PacBio error correction) | ecosystem: Environmental > Terrestrial > Soil >...
AAACGGGAAGGGGAAAAAAAGCCAAGGACTCGGCGGCCATGCGTGGAAAAACTATAGGGTTTGTTGACTCGATGAGTGGGCCCCGTTCAATAAATGAAAAGCTGGATCAAAGAAAAAGAAAAAGAAGACAAAGGGAAAAACCCGGCTGACCTCGGCAGTTCGTGCAATGTCCTAAAGAAAAAGGGGCCAAAAGCACCCTGACTATCGTGTGAGCGTTGGGAGGAGGGGAACCGAGGGGGGAAGATGTGAAAAACAGACTTAAAATGGGAAGACTCTGATGCGCTGACATCTGGTATCGATTAAAAGCAAACGAGAAAAGGTTTACAGAAGAGGTCAAACATCCACTAGGGTCTAATATACTTTGCCCCAGAGAAAAAAAAAAATCGTGCCGGGTGCAATCTCCACACGGAACTGAGGAAAGAGAAGAGTATAAAACTCACCCCGGCAGTGGGTTTGGAATAATTTTTCCCCGTCTCAGATCGGCACACTGTCCGATGGTTGGGTAATGACGTCGTCCAGTGCAGAATGGACGCAGGACGAAACCCAATGGTTACCCTCAACTCGTCCGGGTCGCATTTGATTCCACCGATGTGGACGGGAATAGCACAACTATCGCTGGAAAGTCGACATGGTCGGCAAAAACCGGACCGGACATGGACATCGACACAGACCTCGCCGATAAACCTGGCCGTTATTGACTTAAGGTTACGTACGCCCTCCCGTTCGGGAGCTTGGCAGGGAATTGAGCGGAGGAGGCTCAAAGAAAAAAGCATCTCATCGCCCGACAACGAGGCCGTCCGCCGAGTCTCCAAATTGGCCTTTAAGTTTCCCGCTACGGGTTAGAGAGAGGTTCCCGGGGATCTTAAGCGCACTGAAGACGAAGGGAGTTGGCGAAGAAGGGGGAGGGGTCGTCGGGGAAAATATCTCAGATGGGATCCCTCTCCTTTTCTATGCATGCCAAAGGCCGCTCGCGGAGGGACCAAAGCTCCACGGGACGCGGTCCCTGAGGAAGGTAAGGAGACCAAGATGTCCAACCGATCGATCTTGCTCTGGTCGAAGAAAAGGGGAACCCGGTGTTTTGGAGGAGGAGGAAGGGCCGGTAAACCGTAAGGGGGGGTAATGGGGAAGTTCGGTGCTTATCCGTCCTCGTCTCTCCTGACATAGAGAAATGGAGGAAAAAAAAACCCCGCGCGCAAGCGGACGGCCCAGCAATGGGAGAAGAAAACTGCTTGGTTAGAGGGGTCCGATTCCTTAGAATGGTGAAGAGGGGTATATGTTCCTCCAGATGGATCTAAGAGGTTACAGGAACCCGGCGCAGGCCGGTTAAGAACACTCCTCAAACAAAAAACTCTTAAAATGGAAATTTCTTTTCCAGGGACTTATAAGGGAACCATCTTCAAAAGTTCAAGATTTTCAAAAGATGGTTCGAAAGGGGGATGTGACCAGACAACCCTCAGGACAGCGAGACTCTGATTTAGGGAAACAGTTAAAGGAAAAATTCAAATGGGAACGCCGGGATCTCCGGGGCCTCGGGCCCACTAACAAAAGGCGCCGGAAACCGAGGAATCGACGAGGTGTCACGTCTTGGGAGAGAAAGGATCTTCAAACAACGAGCTTTGGCCTGGTCATTCTAAAAAGAAAGGATTGACTTTTTGAAACAAAGGCCCGAACGCGAGGGAGGGTCCAAGAAAGGTGGCGAGCGCGGAGGGGGGGCAGGAGTCCGGGGAGCGGGCGGGTGGGGGGATATGGAAATCACAGCGCGCAGGAGGACTCATCAACCTAACAAGGCGTAGTATGTGGCGACTCGATTGCCACAGGGTCACAGGTCCGTCCCAATTCCCGGGAGGTACAACTCTCCGTTTCCCCCTCGTGATGATTCTCGCCTTCTATACAGACCGGTGTAGAGCCCGCTGGGCGAAAGTCCGGCGAATGGGAAGGGGGGGAACGGGAACATTAGAAGGAGGGCGGGCTGTTTCGCACGCTTTCTCCAAGAAGGATGAATGGCCGACATGAAAGAAAATAAAAGGCACGGGAGGGCGGTTTCTGGGATGGCCGATGCCCAGGTTGCGCATCATCGAAGGACGAAGCGTCAGAGAAGGCTTGACGGGCTGACATACGGGAGACGGCAAACAAGAAAATCGTTCCGGATCGGCGAGATTTCCTGATTGGCCGCCCGGAACCAGGGTTCTAAATTACGCGCACGCGCCTAGTCTTTCCTCTAAAACTGGTGCTGTCCCGAACTGCGTGAGGAGGTCATCCCCCGGGAAGTCAGCCCGGAGAGGGAGGAACCGCAGGAGGCTGCTGTAAATTTAGGATCTCTCAAAAAGGCGGATGAGGAAAGGAATCACCTCCCCACGGGTGAAAAGAACCCAGGGGCGACCGACGAGGGGGAAGCCAACGGGCAAAGGAAAAAACCGGCCTAGAAACCGCTATCGGCAAGGCCTGCCAGCCACCAGTTCCAATTACGACCATCGTCAGGCGCGATGCGAAGACGGAAGAGGCAGGGTCCGGGCCAGGAAAGTCAGGCCATGTCGTCCGAGAGCCTTCCCAAGGGGCGAAGGAGCCAGCTTGTCCACCCACGGGCCGCAGAGGGAGGCTCGAATCAGGCGAAAGGAGGACTCACTGGGCACGGGAACAGGAAACGACGCTCGTGCAGACTGGCAGTTGCCAACAACGGCGCAAGTACCGCTGAGCGTTTCTGCGCACACGGCCTACAGTAGACGAGCCCCCCAAGGAAACAGGGCCCGCGACATCAGGCGCCACAGGGGGACAAACCGGTGAGCGCCTGCCGAGAGGACAGAAAGACGGGGGCAGGAGGGTTGTACCTGGCCATCGGTCCGTGACCCCAAACACGGTGGCCAAGTGGAAAAAAGAAGAAAGAAGATGATGGAGTGCTGTCCTAAGCGGTCAGGTCCCATCACAAGCTCGGAGAGGACAAAGACGCCTAACTTGCTGTCGTACACAAAGAAGTGAGCGGCCGTGGACCAGGGGGGACAAAAGGAGCAAAAACCCAGCGGCATGACCCAAGAGCGAGGCGGTAGAAAGGAGCTCCACACGTCCTCTTCCGAGGACGATGTTTTAAACGGCGAAGGGGGTTACGAAGGGCCCGAGGAAAACAGAGCAAGGCGTTCGAAGCAGGGGAATGGTCTTTATTACTTATGAAAGTCTAATCAAGAGACTCTCGAAGAATCGGTGAGGGTCCATCCCCGGATCTAACAAAAGTGGAAAACCCGGGCGCCCCTCTTTAAATGCTGAAGGGGTGTCAACCCAGGGATAAGGAAAAGGGGAACCGCAACGCGGTGGACCTCTTTCTGAAGAGCATAGGAACGGCACTGCTCCTGTTACGGCACCTGTCACCGAAGATTGAGGGAAAAAATCGACCGCTGGAAAAACCGGTACTTCCAAAGGACCACCACCAAAAGCCGACCCAGCTGGTCAGGACTTCCGGGGGGGGGGCGCGGGGGGTGGGAGCAAAGGGGACCAGATGGCAAGGGGGGGTGCCGAGCGTCCGCAACCTCCCTCGAAAACAAGGCCCAGTCCCCCACGGGAGGTTACCGGAATGAATACTCCTACAAGGGTCCCACTGGGCTGCCAGAGCGTCCAATGAAGTCAGACAATGCTGGTCGGACCTTCAAGTCCTATCTGCGAACGTTGGGATCTTGGGGCCGGAAGGCCGTCCTGAGGGAGGAGCGGCAAGGCGGGGTGGAAGAGCAACCAATAGCAAGGGAGAAGTGACGACGACGACAACCTGAGGGCCCTCCGGCCGCACGCTGAGGAAACGGGAAATCCCTAAAAGGTGGGACCGGGCATAGGCCAGGGCGCCAAAGTCGGGGCCAGGCCCCGTGGTGGCGATGAGCTTGGTACTTTCGAGAGCGCCGAAAATGAGAAAAGACCAGCAAGGGGGCGCAACCGGGGATAAAGGCCCTGACGGTACCAAATGATGGACCGCTCGCAGAGGGGTTCGATGTCCATGTAAAAGGCTCCCGGGGGGAGGGAAAAGCAGCACCGCAGGAAAGACCGTGACCTAAAAAAGCGTTGTCGATGGCTGTCCACCTCGATCTGAGGAACTGCGGAACAAAGAAAAGGGGAAAAAGAAGGTAACAGCGGGATCTGCGTCCCGCCAGGCAGCACCGCCGAGGGGAAACCAGCATACGAAAGGCCTTTCAAACGTCAGGATCGCTTTAAACACCAAAGGCCGGGTGCGGAATAGAAAAAGGCAAAAAAAGAAAACACAAAAGAATGGAAAAGGAGATCCGGTGTGGTGTCTTCAGGGGAAAGGCGACCTCGACGTCCGCCACTTCCGATTTGGAGACACTGAGTTAGTTCTCGTCTGGCGGGGGACCGACCGAGAGGGGGAGACCTAGGAGGGTGGAACAGAGGGGTCGGGGGGTGACCGATTCCACGGGGGGGTCGTGTCCCCCTCAGTGTCTTCGAACTATCAGGGTTGCTGATACACCCCCGGAGCCGCCGGGATCAAAACTCCGCAGGATCTTGAACCTTTACTTTACCTTTGGGAAAGTCGGTGACCCCGCCTCTGTAGATCTATCAGACGTCACTCAGCTCCTCTGAAGACGCGGCCCTGGAAGAGTTCGCAGGGGAAGGATTCCGGGTGAAAAAAAACCTTAGAGCGGGTGTGGATCTGCAGCTAATTCGCTGACCTAGGGCGCCTCTCGAGTTGTCAGTCGGACGCAATAGCGAAAAATAAAGATGTGGTCCTCCTTCATGACGACATAAAAAAACCCTTCACGGCCTCTACGCTAGCCAAATCCACGGGAAGCGCCTCCCTAGAGGCGCTGGCCGGAAGCAGTGTCTCCTCTGACTCTGGCGCTCGGTCGATGCCAAACGAACCCGGTTTAATCATACAAACCTCCTGGTGGGGACATCTCCTGGAGAGATGATGCCTACGATAAGCGGCATCTAGCCAGGGCGTCAAAACCAATCGGAACCACTCAACGGAAAAACCTAGCACAGGTTGGTGATCTTTTTCGATCCGGGACTTTACTGTGACGCGTCGATGGTGGCCTCAAAGACTGATCAGGTACTTCCGCACCACAATGGCCGTCGAAACCGCGCTCTCACGAACGAATGGTTGAAACTGTCTGTGCCCCACGTAGCCGGGTGGACCACCAGCGTAAGGAAAATTCCGCTTGTTCGGAGACCGTGAGAAATCCAACCATGGCGGAGCGTGTCTGGACCAGGTACATACCATCACCGCGGTGAAAAAAACGAATTGATAGCCCGGGGTGTGTCACAAAACCCCAAACCCCACCCATCAAAAAAGTCCCGGTAAAAAAAAAACAATAGACGTAAAATCAGGCCGAAATATTAAAGGGTTGCGCTCCGGAGGCTCCAAACGCGCTTGGCCTTTCAAATCGGAGCCGGTCGGAAGGTACCAAGGGAAAGAAGAACGTTCCGGTAAACTCATCACTGGTGAGATCACGTTGTAAATTCCGAGATGGTGCTAGTGGCCAGACCGCTCATTTCTGGAAGCCACACCACAAGGAGGGAACGGGCTAAAACAAAAGTGGAAAAAGTTTGGGAACAAATGGCCTGTCACGGAAAGTACATTTAAACGCTTGAACGCCCAGATCGTGTTACTAATCTTCGGCTAAGAGTAACGTTCTGGAAGGGAGATGTCGCAGGCAAGCCTCTGTCTGAAAGATAAGGGAGCCGCTGGTGAGAGAAAATGGCTCGAGATTAAGAATCTCTCGGGCCCCTTACAGGGACATCTGGGGTCCTTTTTTGTTATGTCCAAGTGGTGATACTAATAAAGAGGAAAGAGAAGAGAGGGAATTCTTTAAGCCTTTCTCCTCTACATTCTCGGGATCGCCGGAAGGGGGCACGACTTAACAGGAAGATTGGAATCAATACCCATAAAAAAAGCTTTCTTCAGCTGAGGGGGGGAGGGTAAAAAGACAAAGGAAAAGGGTGCTACAGGAAGGGGAAATTTCCTCCCGCCACCCTCGTCCTATCGGGGAGGGATATATCAAAAAAAAAAATGCGTAGGAGAATGAGAAAAAGAACACTTGTACCTCTCAAAAAGTGGGAAGAAAAGGAGCAAGAGAAAAGGGGGAAAAGAACGGCCGCAAAGGGGAACGAAGGACTCAGCCATAATCGGAACGGCGAAAAAGAATTGAGGACCGCGGCCAGGGACGCCAGGAAAAACCAGTCGGCCTGGCGGAAATAAAAAGAAAGGATTAAGGGAGAAGGGAGGGGGAAAAACCCCGTCCAAAGCCGCGAAGATCTGGTGGGATAAACCTGTGCCTGAAAATCAACAGGAACACCTAGGGACGGGGGGCGGGGTCAAGGGGCACGGAACCTACATGGCGTTCCGATCAAGATGAAGGCCTTGCCAAACAAAAGTCCTGCCATTCCTAAAGAAACGGAACCCAAGGACAATAGAGGGAGCATCGAACAAGAGGGGGGGAGAAAAAGGGGGAAGCTTCTCCGGAGAGAGAGGCACAGCTTCCAATTGATAGAAGAAGGGCCTTGACGCCAGGTGACCACTGGGAAGAGGGGAGCTATGCAAAAGACACGCCGGAGGGGAGGGGGACGTCACTCGGAAGCTTTCTAAGCCCCAACGAAGGAATAGAAACATACGAGAAGCTTCGGGACAACCGAGCGTCTTCCAGGGGGGGAACAAGAAAAGAAGAAGGCAGAAGGCAGGAGAAAGGGAAAGGGCCACGCCGTGATCCCATACTTGACCTTTAAACTTGGGTACCGGGAGCGGGTGTAGAAAAAGAAAAAAAGGCGATCAAAAAAGGGAGGGGTGCCCTCCGGTAAGGGGCGGTAGACTGGGGACGAAAAAAGACGCTCTCTGAGGGTTGTCGGGTTGTTATGGGTATAAACTATAGATAAACAAGATCGCAAGAAACCACCGCAAGGGGTAATTTCCCCCTACGCCGGGAGACCGCACAAACGTCGGAGAAGGGAGACAACCTCTCCTCGGGCACAACAAGGTCCAGGGTAGGTGGGGGGCGTGTAGCCTGAAGTAAGAGGGCTACAGACGTGGGGAGAGGGGGGGAGGTGTACGACGCAGAGCGGAATGTCTACCTCCCCACGACAGAGATTCAATGGACTGGCGGGGGAGAAACAACACAAAATAAGGGAATGCGGAGAGAATTGGAAAGAGAGAGGGAACCGCTCAGAAAGGTGAGGGGGGGAAACACGAGTACGGGGGGGGCACGAGGTGAGGGCCCTGGGGGGACAACCAATATGGGGAATGGGGTACGGGGTGTGGGAAGGAAAAGGAGAGGGTGGAATAAAGGGGGTGGAAGGTACCTTCTGGAAAGACACGGGGGGGGGTAGAGAAAGGGTGATTGTTGGGTAAGGAGCTGACGAAAGCGAGTGCAAAAATAGAGAGCGGCGGGCGGAAGAGGAGGTGGGGACCTATGGGGGGGAAACGGCGGCAGAACAGGGGATAGAAATGAGGGGACCAAGATGGGGGGGGGCTGGAGCAATGAAGATAAATAAGGAGGAGGGGGTAAACAAGGGCTCAAAGTAAATGGTCGATGGGCGCCGGACCGAAAAGAAATGATGAAGCAGGGTTTAAAAAGATAGAACCCACCTCCACTCTCGTGAAGGGTCGATCAGGCTTGGTTAGAAGGGACATAGAATTTAAAATGTACGCGGAAAGAAGAAATGGGAAGGAAACACATAAAAGGGAACAAATCAATTCCGGGGGAACAAAGGGAAGGAAAAATTCATCTTTCAAGGGGGAAGGTTGAGAGGTTTGAAATTCCAACTTAATGAGAGGAAGGTAAAAGAGGAGGCAGTGATAAGCATCGTAAAGGAAAAACTATTGGGAAGACTCCTGTAGGTGCCGGTGAAACTACCGCCCAACCCAATGGACCCAAAGAGGAAAAGGAGCAAAGGGGGAGGAGGAAGAACTGGAAAGACCATCTCGCGCCTAGGGAAAGCCAGTGGATATGGACCCGAAAAAACCGTCCGGGGGAGAGAGAAATGGAAAGCTATCTGGTCCTACTACCCACAACCGAGCGCGCATAGGGAGGAGAAAGCCACGTGAATCAGAATCTGAAAGGGGAGGGGTTTGGGGGGTTAATTGCATAGCCAAGGGACGGCGCCAAAGGGAAGCAAGGGAAACGGCTGATGAAAGATGGGGGGGCTCCTTGCCCTCCCAAAATTGAATGAAACTTCAGAAAAAGTAAGAAAAGAAAGGGAAAGGGAATAAGGAAAAAAAGGAAAAAGAGGCTTCTGGGTCGATCCAGTCCTGCTCAATGGGCTGTCCAGCACAACCTGACTGATAAAGTCAAAACCACGGAAGTGGCGTCCAGTTGTAACTTAGACCACTAAAAAGGAGAAAACCTACACGTTCCTCAGGAAGAGGTAGAACAAAAGGGAGAGGGACGTCCGCCCCAAAGGATCAACTAAATGAGAAATCAACTCTGGGGCAGTCGAGGGGGAGTTGTCCCCAAAAGAAAAAAAAAGGGAAGGGAACTGCTCTCTCTAAAAAAAAGAAGATAGAGAGCAAAAAACCGCAATGGGGGTTACTGTGGGAAATCGAGACGGGAGGAGCCACGGAAGAGGGGAAAAGAAAATATAACCGGGGCAAGGAAGGACTCAGAAAAATGGTGAAAGCTGCGCTAAGGTTGGGGAAGAGGGGGGGGAAAAAAGGATGCACAGGGGGGGGAAGCCATCGCCACCGCTCATAGAAAGATAAACGGGCTGCTTCCAAACAAACGGGAATCAAAAGAAGAGACGAATCGGACCGTACGCTGGACTTTAAAACCAGGAGGGGGAAGGAAAGCCATGGGACGGGGGGAGAGGGGGAAGGATGACGGAAGGCAAAAAAGGAAAATAAGTCACCAGCATCTCATCAGACAAAAGGAAAGCCAAATATGGGCAAGGGGGTGGCCTATGCCCAAGTAGCGCTGAGTTTGATCGGCCTCAGAGAGACTGGAAAAGGCGGGGGGGGAAAAGAGAGGGGTGTAACCAGATCCTCCGCTATTGGAGAAGGCCGAAACGCCTTGCGAGGCATAAATAAAAAAAGAAACTAAAGTGACTTCAAAGAAAACGAAACCCTCTCTACTGCAAGAAAAAATCTTCCCTAGCAGATCGCAGATCTTGAAGGGGGGGAAAAAAAGGGAAACCAGGGGGGGGGAAAAGAAAGTTTCAGGTAAGACCGGTGGGGAACATCAGCGCGATCAAAAAAAAAAAATAATCTTGAAGCCATTTCACCCCTCGCAAAGGCCTCAGAGCACGTTAAAACCAGCCCGTCTGGTTAATAGAAGGGAAGGGCATTAATGGTTTACTCTCCTAATGGGCCCCATCTCTCTCGGGAAAGTTGGAAGGAAAAGGCAGAAGGTCAACCCAAGCCGCTCTCCCGAACGCGGGATAAAGAGGGCTGGCGGTTCCGCCTGGTGAACCCCATCTTCGATACGGTATACAGGGGGGGGTGGGAAAAGACAGGAAAGTGCCAGATGCTTGCTGGGGAACAAAGGAAAGCCCGAGGTAACGCCTGGGGATCGAAAAAAAATTCAGACACCAAAGAAAGAGGGACTCTTGGATGTGCGCTCCAGGACTCACCAGACGGAGAGGGGAAGGGGAAGGAGGGAGGAAGGGGACTTGGACAAACGGACGGCCGCGACACCGGTCCAACAAAAACTTGAAGGAAATGTCGCTGCGGGGTATGGCCAGAAAGAAACAAGAAGAGAAGAGAGGGAGGACTAACTCCACAGGCGAGAGAAATGTAACTCGATGACACCGCATGGCAGGTCACTCCCGGAACGCACTGAATTGGCACGCTCTTAGCAAGACGGCAGGGAAGACGGAAGGAACATGTGCGATCCCCGAGAAAAAGGTATCCGGCGCAAAGTTGCCTGGGAAGTTCGAAGAGGGGGGGCAAAGGGAGGTTTTATGCCTGGCTCCCTCCGGGAGGTGCCGCCAGGGTGAAGGAGAAAGAGGGCCCAGCAACCGGCACCGGCGGAATTACCGTGTTTTAGTGTATACCTGATTAAGCAAAAAACAGCTCTCTGGGGAAGGCTTTGAGGTCCGGGATCCTGGAACGAGGGACTAGAAAGGAGTAGAGAAAAAAGGAAGAATGGGGCGCCTCGACCATTCCGCGGTCCAAGACGCTCATCGAGATAGCGCTCAAAAGTAACTTTTACCAAATCACCACTACTTTCTTTCAGGCCTTTGCCCGCCAAGTATCTTGTAGGAACAGAGGAGGGAAGAGGGGGGAGGGTGGTTGAGCA
>Ga0179593_1281610_pt1 | contig 10214 bp, 15 predicted proteins | sample CZODoug2_1_08_16_FD_185931 | JGI IMG/M metagenome (GOLD analysis project Ga0179593, IMG submission 185931) | Vadose zone soil fungal communities from Angelo Coast Range Reserve, California, USA - CZODoug2_1_08_16fungal (PacBio error correction) | ecosystem: Environmental > Terrestrial > Soil >...
GCTGGCCCTTGTGACAAAGGAAACTTCGTAAACGTGTGGGGAAGACTCCTCCAAGTTTTGGGGCGATACATAAGCCGCCAAAGCGAAAAAACAAAAATTGGGAAGAGAGATCGTCCTGAACGGAGAAAAAACTTGAACGAGCCCATAACAAAAGAAAGAAGAGCCGGGGGAAGAGAGGAAAGCGATAGCAGGAGGGACTGGGCACAGCAACAAAGAGGCTTCGCTATTTTTTGGGAAAGGCATCAAAATCGAGCGGCAAACACTGTGGGGTGGTTTGTAAACCACCAGGTTCTGACGGACCAAAACACCCCTGGTGGATTCAATTGCCGCCGGAAAGGGAGAAAAGGGAAGGAAAAGTTTTACCAAACAGGGTTTGGATAGGAAGTGGTAGGTGTTTTGGGGACAAGGAAAGAAGACTGGAAGGGGCATACAAGGAAAGCGAATGGGCCACCCTAAATACGACAAGAGTGAAAACTCGTGTCGCACAGTGACTGCCTAGATAATGATGCACGAAGGGAAGCGAGGAAGGGATGGGGGGGGAAGGAATGCGCAGCCGAGCCCGAAACGGGCGGAAGATCTTCTTAGAACAAAACATTAATGGGCGCGTAGAAGTAGGAAAAAGAAAGGCACGCAACCAAAAACAACCAAAAAAAAGCACACACCGGCAGCAAGGCCATACCATGAGACCATAAAATAAGTCTTGGGGGCCGGTGAGAAAAAGCCAGGGCCGACGGGAACTGGCGGTTGGGGAAACGACAACTCACCGTAAATGGAAAAAGACACGGCGCTTACAAATGAGGTGCGCGATGACGGATATGGGCGAAAACAGTACAGAGAAGGGAATGATCAAAGCAAAGCCAAAACAAAACGGAGACAAGAAAGGTTACCGGGGAACCACGTAATTTCGGACGGTAAGATGGTTACAAAAAAACCACTCAAGCCGAGATCGGGGCCGATAATCACTCGAGGAAGGACTGGGTGTGGGGGCAATGAATGTGATAGTAGAGTACTGCAGACGAACAGGAAAGGAAAGCAAAGGATGTGTCGCTCGGTGATGGACGGGCAGCGGTCATCGGTCGCCGGGACGCAGGACCTCTCGTCTCATCGGGGGAAAAAAAGGAAAGGAAGGCCTTAACATGTTAACAAGGAACTGGTGAAAAAGCTTAAATAGCACGAGGGAGGAGTTACATCCCGCATTGCGGAATCTGAGTCGGAGATTTGGGGAATGGCAAGCTATGAGGCGGACTAAAGAAAAGAAGGGAACTTTCCTAGGCGGGAGTCAAGGGGAAAAAGCTGGACGAAAAGAGGAGGGGGAAAAAGAAGACTGATTTCAAGCATCACTCCCGGGCGACTTGTCAGCGAAACTTATCGAGCAGGGGTCATCCTTGAGGGAAGCCAGGTGGCCGGAAGAAAGCGAGAATGGGAGCTGGCTGAAAGGAGGGAACAGAAGAACCGGTGGCAAGGGTAGGTCGAGGACGGGAGTGCACCGCAGCGCGAGCGCGCTAAGGGACGAGAGACTCTAAGGCGAAAGAACTGGAATTTCGCCCCGTTATGAAGGAACTAACTCGCCCCGTCGATAAATAATAAACCGATAAAGAACGGGAAAACGAGACCGTGTAAGCCAAAGATCAAACAACCTAGGGTAAAAAAAATTGTGTGAAGCATTGATGAAAACGTGAGTACGGGTGAAAATATTGTCCTAAAAACTAAAAAGCGCGAAAAACTAACGGGGACAAGATCGAACAATTCTAACAAAAAGCGGATCCCTGGGAATGAGCGAGAGCGGGAGGTCAGGAAAATTTGAACAGCGGGGAAATCACGATTCGAACCGGAAAAATAATTCGGGGACTTGCCGCAATGCGGGGGATTTTCCTTTTAAAGAGAGGAAAAAAAGCCATTCTACCGGATGGAAAGAGGGCCTAGCAGGACGAAAAAAGAAACGCTCATTTCTTGAGGGAACAATCAGGATCTACGAGACAAAACGGAGGACAGAAGAAGAAGAATAAGGTCCTGGTTAAGGAGAATCAACCAGAAAGGAGAACGGGCGATGAGTCAAACAGATCGTGACAGACGGAAAAAAGGGAAGGAGGGGGTGGATCTAAAGTTTAAAGACACGCAGGGGAAAGAAGCAAAAAGACCCGTGTGGAGAGGGAGGAAAATCGAGATTTAAAACGAAAGAAAATTTGACCTTGAGCATAATCCCGAAGAGCTTAATGGGATAGGGGTTGAGAGGAGCGAGGTAGAAAATAACAGTGAGAAAAAAAAAAGGATCGGGATAAGCGCCTTTACAAGGTCTAAACAGAAGGGCGCGACAGGGGAAAGGTGTTAAGAAAGGGGGAAGGTTTGCTCTGGGGGTAAAAAGAGGGAGGGAGTCGCTGAGCTAGGTCCCGACTTAAATGAAGAGAGAGAGGGGAAAGTATTCCTGAATAGAGTGGGCACGAACGAAAAAGGAGCGGACCCGCGATCGGTCGATCCGAGGGGCGCGTTCATCACTGAGGGCCAAAGGAAGAGGGAAATATAACAACCTATTTCTTCTCGGGAGAGGGGCACCGACGTCAAGGAATAGAAAGAGATGGTGGTTCAGTCCGAGCGCAAAAGGGAATAAGCAAATGCTGACAATAAGGATGTCGCCAAGGAAGCCCAGGAGGAGACCAGACAAGCGCCGATCCTAGCAGAAAAAAAGATGGGAAGGATGTCGACCTAGGACCGAAAGAAGAAGTTGCTGACGATCGGCAGAAAAAAAAAAAAAAAAATCTCGAACTGCGAAGAACCAAAAAAGATTAAGACCGATAATAGCAAAGCACGGCACATCGACGCAACTTACCAGGTAAGGGGAATGCGCGCATCGATGGGCGATGTCCTGCGGTTGAGAAAAAGGACGGCGCAAAAGGCACAAAAAATAGCATCAAAGTCATGTAGGCGCATGGAGAACGGGGGGAGAAGATTAATACAGAGAAAAGGAGAAATCAAGCTTAGGCCCCAAAGCCAGCAGTCGGGGGAAACAAAAGCAAAATGGTCCCCCACCCCCCCCCCCCCCCCCGGGCAAGGGTCCCGGCCACCGCCAACCCCCTTTTTTGGGGCCCCCCCTATACCAAGGAGTGGGGCCGAGCCGGCAAAAGTTCTACACGGGCCCCCCCCCCCCCCCCCCACCAGGGGCCCCGCGGGCCCCAAGGGGCCCCGCGCCCCCCGGGGAGTAAGGAGAAGGGACTTTTCGGGAACAAAGGAAACCCAACAAAGAAGACATAAATAACAGAAACGGGAATCCGGCCCTTAGTAGGGTCGAAGGGGGGGGGTTAGTGGGGGCAAAGAGTGCAGGGGAGGGGATGCATCAAAAATGCAGAGGGGGTGGGAGGGGAAAAAATACCGCATCGGTAAGCCGACTGACAGGAAAAGCAACGCAACTGCGAGATGTAGGAAATTGAGATTGTGCAAAAAAGAGAGGGGCAAAGAAAAGGACCGGCGATATGGAGAAAAAAGAAAAGGATGGGGCTGGGGTTTGGGCCGGGGGTGGGCGCAAAGTTTGGTGCACTTTTATTCAAACCGTCGGATAGCGTTGTCCGAACGATTCACGCCGCCCATAAGCTGAAGCTCGCTAGCTATAAAGGGACAAGAAAAAGAGAAAAGAAGGGTAAATCTGAAACGAACACTAACTCAAAAGATTCCAAGAGGTGCAAAATAATCTAGAGGACATAAGGGTGAAAAAGCGACACATTTTGACAGCAGTTGACTAGTTCAGTAGGAGGAGGGGGTGCCATTCGACCTCCTTGGGTGGACAGTAAACAGTAGGAGGAACGTACGCCCTAACTGAAAAGGAAAGAGTTTCCAGGGAAGACAACGGCCCCTGACGAAAAGCCCGCTTTAAAAAACCCAAGGAAAAGGAAAACGTAATGGGGGACAAAAACAAACAAACTCGCTCATCCTCCAGGAAGGGAGGGGATAATTGATTCAAACATACTCGGAAGCCTTCAACTTGAGTGGAGAAAAGAAAGAGCAAAAAAAGAAGCAATGGCTCTGGGAGGAAAAGAAGTTTTGAAGGTTTCTGCTAAGAGGGATAGGGCAGGACATCAAAACTTGCGTGGATCGAGAAACTTTAAGCACGAACCAGGCTGAGAGAAAAAAACGATAGAAGAAGTTCTCGTGCGAGCAGCGTGGACATCCTCGATCTCAGAAAAAAAAGAAAAGAAGAAGAATTATGAGGGGAAGAAGTCCTAATCGTTAGGGATTAACGCGGGGAAACGGGTGAGTCTGAAGCGCAAAGCAATAAAAACGAAAAATTGAGCGACGCGGAATTACCTGAATAAAAAAACGCGAGCAGCCATCAAAAAAAGAAAACACAAAAACGAAGAAAATACTTGCGGCTTACGTAGAACATTACACCTAAGGCGGCGAGGATTTTTGGACAGGCGCGACCATGGCGAAACTTTAAGGAAGGGAGGGAGAGGGGGGGGGCACAAGTATCCTTACTTTCCCCTGTGTGTATTACATGGGGTCCGGCCGGTTAATAGAGGAAATGGAAAAATGGTATTCCAGAAATGGAGTAAGGAGACGGGTGGGGGTGGGGAAGATAATGAGAATACGTAAGTATCACGGGAAGGAAAATGCCAACCGACCTGGAATCACTAAATAGTCAAGTGTCACAACGCGTGGTCGCAGAATCAGACCGAAGAAGGGCAAAAGAAATGGGAGGGGGGGGGGGCAGCTTGGGTCTGGCAGCCAAAAAGGGAACAGGAAGCGAGGGTGCTGAAAATTATATCGGAGAAAAAGGAAGAAAACGGGGATCCTCACGGCGAATACCGCGAAAAGAAAACGCCAAAGGCCGAAAAAGCCAATGAAGAAGCGGAGAAAATCATCGCAAGTTTCCTCGGCAAGGCATGGTAAACAAATAAAACTTTCCGTAGCTCAATGGGGGAGGGGGAGGAGAATGTGCTCAATTTCGATTGCTAAGGCGATATTTACTGGAAAATAAGAAGAGCAGGAGGAAGGAACCGGGGAACAACCGACTACCATAAGTGTTACCGAAATGAAGGTAGGGCTCATGTCTGAAAAATATTTAAAAGAATGACCACTGATTATCTGGCAGCGGGCAGATGGTTCAATATAGCAATCAAGAAAAGGAAGAGCGCGATGTTGGAACGGGATGGTGGACTCTTTCTGGGCAGATCTCCAAAACCGAAAAGAGATGAAAGACAACTAAAGCTCAAGAGGGGGTATGGAAAGTCGCGCCTTCAACGGTTTCGAAACACCGCAGAAAATCGAGCAAAAAATCGAAAAAAAAAAAAGCCTTATTAAATTTCCTGCAAGGGGAGATGGCCAGTGCTTAAAGCATGAGAGGAGAGTTACATGACGCTGCCCGCAAACGGCGATAGTCAATGTTTTTGGGGGGGACTGGCGGCGCGCATAGAGGGAGCTAAGAGATCGCGTTCCTCGAGGAAACTCCGCTCTGTAAAGATGGTGCAAAAGAGGAGCGAGAAGGCGACAAGATCGATCTCACCGGATGAGGACTTGACGAAAACTTAGCGAGGAATTGCAGAATTGCGTATGAGAAGTGGCGGGAAGGAAGTATTTAAAAAGGTGCCAGGGAAAGCCAAAAGACGAAAATTGTGACTTGAGTAAAAAAGAGGAAGTCCTTGGGCGTGCAACCAAGCGAAGAGGAACGCGCGAAAGGGAAAGGGAAAGCGGTAAAAAGAAAAGGTCAGAAAAGAGGCCTGGGAAGAAAGATAAACGGACTATCCTTATTACCAGTGGAAGAGACGCTTCACGATAGTAACTCTGCTCGACACCTGTAAGAAAGAGCAAACCACTTTCACAAAAAGTGTGGGTCAAAAGGTGAGTGAAAACTTTCGAAGGCAGAGGGGTCCGTAAGAGTGTTACTGAAGGGGGAGCAGATAAGCGAGCGAAACGCTCGACCAGTAAAGAAATCTCAAACTATAAAATGCCTTAAAGAAGAAGGGAATTATCATTAACTTGGTCAAGAATGCCGAGTGGAAATCACAGGAACCGGAACATGGTTAAGGGAGGGGATGCCGAATTTAGGGCGAGGAGGGGACAAAGCGGGCGCAAAAAGCCTGAAATACGGAGGTAAATGAAAGAACGTCAGTAAGACCCCTCATCGAGAGCCACCGCATTGGCTGATGTATATAAAAGAAAAGTGGGGAGGCATTAGATAGAGAAGGGAAAACGGAAGAGTTCCAAAAAGAGATAGCATCACAATTGTGTGACACGGGAAGAAGACCACAGCGTTTTATAATGAAGTGAAGTCATGATCTTTACATAATGCAGAATAGAAGGGCGGTTGGCTAGCTGGGGGGGGAAGAAACTGCGAGGGAAAAGGAAGGGCACGATACGAGGGGTAAAAAGTGAAGGGGAGGATCGTAGGTGGTCAAAAAGATAGAAGAAAATTTTCAGTTAAAGAAAAAGCTGACTTAATTCATTTCGCAGAGTAAAAAAGGAAATTGATGTCAGGTGCAGAGGTGAGAAAAACCCCTTGCAGAAGAGCGGAGAACTGGATGACTGCAGCTCCTTTACCGACGATTTAGAAGAGGGCTGACAGTGGGTAGGGTAGCTTTGGCTGAGGAAAAAGGTTCAATCGCTAGTAAGGTAAAGAGGGAATGTAGGGAGCGATCTGGTTTCGAGTACATTGAAAGGGAAAGAGTAACGGGGCGAACGTCCCCAAAGGGGAAAAAGAACTAAAATCGACCAAAGAAGGGAAAAGGGGGCATCTCGAGAAGGGTACACCACAGGCATCGAAAAAGATCAACAAAACGGGGAAACGTGTCGCAGGTCACCTCGGAAGGCTAAAAAAGGAGGAAAAGCAGGCTTTGCGAGGGGAGAACAAGGGGATTCATCAGAAAGTGCATCCTCAGGGAAGAAGAGCAAATCCGGCAGGACGGAAAATCGGTTCTCAGAAGAAGGACGGTAAGAAAACTATGTTAAGCGGAGGGTACACAAAAAGGGTGAAAACTGAGCAACTGCTTTAAAAGTAAAAAACGCAAACATGACCAAAAATCGCTCTAGGACGGGGAAGGAAAGAAGAGGAGGAACTCATATTCGAAAGGAATGACAGAGCAGCTGGCACATAGACAAGGAGGGGGAGGCAACTTGCAAAAAGGTGAAAGGAGGTAAGTCTTTAGAGAGGCGGGGGGGAGAAAGAGAAACCGAAACAAAGAAAGGGGCATTTTGTGCAAATACCGGTGCCGAAAAGAAAAAGAAACAGAAAAACAAAAAAGCGCTTACCATTGCGTTGATGAACATCAGGGAACGCCCAGAGGGAAAAGGCGCATCTCGGAGTCAAGGAAAAACGAGACAGGGAAAAATACAAAGGCTAAAGGCACCATCTCTTGTCGTCGGGGGGGGGAGAAAAAGAGTTCAAGAGAGGAAGAGGGCCTAATAACCGCAAGAAACAAAAATCGAACAGGACCCATCTGAACAGAGGGCGAAAAGACGAGAATGGTATTAAAAATGAAGTGTCGATTTGACAAGAAAAAAAAAGGGAAAAACACGATGATTAAAAAACCAAAAAGGGACATTGAAATATGTACGGCCGGGGAGAGGAAGGGGGGGTGCACCAGGTTATGCGCCGACTGACTACGTGGAAAAAAGGTAGCAGCGAGAAAATAATTTTCTAAAACGAAGAGGCGCAGAACTGTTCCATCGATAAATGAGAAGAGAAAACACAAAGAAATCGCTTCCAACGGTCGGAGCATGGGGAGGGGGGCAGAGAAAGTTCCTGCGAACGGTGTTGGGGGAAAAGAAAAAAAGAGTCGTCGTCATTTAGGGGAAATGAGACCCTCGGGGGGAATAACCGGATTAGAAAGAAACAAAAAAAACTACACCACGCAGGCGTCAAAAAAATTGAAAATAACAAGCAAAAAGGCCCTTCGAGGAAAGATACCCAATGGAATAAACAAGGGAAGAAAGGGACCAACAAAAAAGAAACCCTATTTACTGTGAACGGCTGGGAAAAAAAAGCTGAAAGGCGCACAGGGGCGAACCGAGAGACGGAAAACAGGTCCGCTGCGCACGTCGGAGTTTGGGGTAGGGATGCGCAGGGGGGAAAAAGAGGGTAGGGAGCAGGGATCAAGGGAATTATGCGAAGGTGGGGGGGAGATTTCCAATCCATCTAAACCGTCCGAGTATTGAAAAGAAAAGGGAAGGGCAGGAACACGGGACCGCGGAGAGAGCAAAAAAAGACACGAGGAGGAGAAAGAGAGCTATGACTGGAAGTTGGGCGGGAGCACTTCTACAAAAGGGGAGGATATAAAGAAGGCAAGTTTGTTTCTATGCGAAAGCAGCCAAGGAAAAAGGAAAAGAGTGATCAAAAGGAACACCGCTGAAAAACAACCAAAACGAAGAAAAAATCCAAAGGAGAAACTTGAGGGAAGACTCGGGAGAGTTCGCCATGTAGGAAGGGAGAGAGTATTGGGAGAAGAACGGTCTGGACGGCGCGCTGGGTGTTTTGGTTGGAACCATTTCTGAGACCAAGTTTTATTATTCCAGGGGTTACACGACGCAATAAAAAAAAGGAAAGAAAAAGTGCAGGTGGGGTTATTCCAGACATTGAGGAAACCGCAAGTGGTGTAGGCTTTTGGGAAAAGAAAGGGAGGAAAAATAAGACGAAGTCAGGAAGGAATGCAAGAATTAAGAATACGTTCCAAGCCTGGGAAAAAGAGTGAGGAGTACAGAGCGACATCAAGCGGCAAGAAAAAAAAAAAAAGCAAGTTAGTGTTGTGGCAGAGTGACCCTTCGCGAAAAAAGAAAAAGGAGAAGCGCGTGGGCAGGGGGGGAGGGAGAGAATTAAAATGTCAATAAAACGTAGAAAAACAAGAGAAGGGCACCAGCGAGAAGAAGAGGAATAAGGCCTGAACATAGAATTAAAGACTTGCAGGTGGAACTCAAAAAAATCGAGGGAATCGGGGCGGCGAGACAGGAATAAATCGCTACAACTTACGGACATCTCAGGAAGGTATGAGAATGTTTCTTCAGAAGAGGTTGGCTCGAAGGGGAAGAGATGTCCTCGCATGATCAAAAAAGGCCAGCCGCAACAACCTACGCAATAGGGAGAAGGGAACTTTATTGTATGGTCGTCATGTGAATGGGGGTCAAGGATTGCCCGAATTGCGACAGAAAGGACGGCTTGGGCCGTGGTGCATCGAAACAAGGTTTCCTCTTGTTTGGGTGGTGAGAGACCTGGGGGGGAGAGGGGGGAACGATCTGCCAAAAAAAAAACGAGGGAAAAACTTACAGTGCCTAGAGAGTTGAAAATCGCCTTCCCTCGTGCGCAAGGAGGGAGAAACGACAATCAGGGAGGAGAAAAAAGAGGACTTAACAGGGGTTCCAGAAAGGGGGCCGGCGCGGCAATGGTCAACAGTGATACGAATCATCTAACATCGAGTACGGAGATCAAAGGGCTGCAAGAAAAGAGTTTGTGAAAAGGGGGGATGCGATCCTCTATGACAAGCCGAGGGCGTTCAGAATGACGAAAAAAGAAAGAGTAACGGGGGTCGAGAGAGCCAGGGAAGTTTTTTTTTGGCCCACAGGAACCGAGTGAAAGAAAACAAATAATGTCGGAAAAAAAAAGGGCAGCAGTTGCTGGAAGAAATTGGCGCGGAGCCAAAGAGAGAGAAGAGGGGGAGCGAAACTTGACCGGAGTAGACGCGACCGCAGTTGTTTGCGAGGGAGAAAGGGGTGAGGATTAACTGTGGCGGGCACCGAGCGCGATAACTCGAGTCAGGAAGAAGCACGATAGCGGGGAAAGAACGTGAAGGAGAAAAAAAGTAATTATGCAGAAGACGAACCGATCGTCCAGGAAAGAGGAAAGGAATGACTCGAAAAAGGCGAAAGAGTCAGGAAAGGTGGAGCCAAGCTAAACCCGTGAACGACACAACTTTTGGAAGCCAGTGAGGAAAAAGAGAAAAGGAGTAGACAAAAGTCCGGATCAATGGTTGGTATAGTCTGGAAGAGAAGCGAAAGCCGAGAACCTGAAAAGAAAGTCTCAAAAAAATGCAAGAAATGCATTAAGCATAGGAGGAGAGAATTACAGGAAATCGGCACGGTGGAAAAGAACAGGAGCGACAAAACAAGGGGTGAGGGGCGGTGACCGATTTCATGACTGGAATTGGGGGTCAAATCGACAATGCATTCAGACATCTGTACTGGGAAAAAGGAAAAGACGACCCTCATCGATTCAGCAGAAGGAGGAGGAGGAATCAGAAACA
>Ga0179593_1285426_pt1 | contig 10214 bp, 13 predicted proteins | sample CZODoug2_1_08_16_FD_185931 | JGI IMG/M metagenome (GOLD analysis project Ga0179593, IMG submission 185931) | Vadose zone soil fungal communities from Angelo Coast Range Reserve, California, USA - CZODoug2_1_08_16fungal (PacBio error correction) | ecosystem: Environmental > Terrestrial > Soil >...
CCCGCTAGGAAGGCTGCACCGACCACCTAAGATCTAAAGCACCGCTCTATGAGGGATTGTTCCTCGAAATCCAAAAAGACGTTTTGGGTGGAACTGATCGAGGGCATCCCCTCCGAGAGGAAAAATAATTAGGCCTTTATTCGGAAGGAAGCGTCGAGGATCTGAAGGAAAGGACGACATGCAGGGGGAGCAGGGCCAGGATGAAAGCGCAGAAGATTTTTCGCCCGAGAAGGGTAAAGAGAGGAGGATTACAGCGCTACAAGGAAAGATTAGAACGATTGCAAGTTTGTTTAGAACCGCCTCGATGAGCAACGAGCGGGGGGGGTGGGGGGGGAAGCGACAGCGGGGACTTCCTGTCCTGCAGGAGTCCGATCAAACTTTAGCATTGCGGCAAGGGCGTAGCAACTTCATCGCGGCTAAGAGAGTTTGTAAACGAGGACCCGAGCAAGGACGGGAAACCAATGAAAATTCGCCGACAAAGCTATCCTAAGTGGCGCTGGCTAAAGCGAGAATTAAACGGCTTCGACTACACTCTCGACCACAGAACGCTGGAGCACACAGCTAAAAGAAATTTGCGCCAAGACGTAGGACGATTTTTCTCGTCTAGGAGAAAACAAGCGGTTGGAGAAGAAAAATCAAGCATAACCGGAGAAAGATCCAATGCAAGGTAGGACAATCAAAGAAGTACTGAACCAAAACATCAACCGCTAGGACCATAGATGATCAACATTAGGGGGAAAATGAATTCAATGAGCTCGACCGGACACCTAAAAGTATGGGTCAATAAAATCGTCAGTCCGCTCCGTCTATTTGAGGCGGAGAGAGATAAAGGCCATAGCTTCCCCGGCAGAAAAGAAAGGCACTCAATAGTATAAGAGAAATCTCAAAAAAGAGCCGATCGCTGAAAAGAAAGACCTGCAAGCTCCGATGCGCGGACTCGGAAATCGCAATCTCTGACAGGTCTGCCGAATCCGCTAAATGACTCATATAGTTGATCTATCAATCAAAACAAAACTTATATAGAATATATACCATAAAAAGATGGGGCAGGGAAAGTGGTTGCGCGAGCCGAGAGTGCGATATTGGTCCACGAAGTGAAAGACAGGAAGCATGGGATTTATCGCAGAGGGGGGAGAGGCCTTTTGTGGTAAGACTACTATAATATGATTGTGCTTGCCTCTTTTTGCAGCGTGCGAGTCACGGTTGTTTATTGCGGTCACCTCTCGCCGGCACAGATAACGGCGAATCTTCCGGAGCAAAGAAGATCAGTGTGTGAGGCTGACACCACAAGTCAATGTTTGAGTGCAGGAAGTCGCGCTCACTGGACATAGAGCCAACGGGTTGCTTCATCTCGCGATTGAATAGGGGCTGAGGGGGCAGGGACTTCTTGGGAGATTGTGGACCGGACCTCTGCCGGCAGAGTACGACGCACGGGGAGGGGGCGGGAACCATGAATGTTCGAGTGGGAGTACGGGAGAAACCAGGGGAGTCAGGACGGAACGAGAAAACTCTTATCCTTCTTTGAGGGATTGACCAGAGAGGCGCCAAAAAGTTGCACGGTGCGGCCAGATGTATATTCCAACGAGCCTGGGGAAGGAAAGAAAGCTTTGGGAAAACGCCGAAGGGGCGAAGAGCGCAGAAAAAATTGGGAACGGGAGTGGGGTTTCACGTGGGGAAAGATCCTGGGTAGCATCACTCCCTGTGCGAGGCGATGAAACTTTCTCTCCCTCGACAAGAAGGAGGAATTGGGGTCGGAGACATCAGGGTTGGACAAGGGAGCAAGAATCGATGGGGAAATCTACGATCCATCTAGGGCTCAAAAAACGGGCAAAGAAAAACTTCAATCGCGATCCAGGGTCAAAGGATCAAAATGCAATAAAGCAGAGACTTACCCCATCCGCATCGGAGAATATGAATATCTCAGAGCATGAACACCGGGCGCACCACAATGGAGACTGGTGGAAGATATACGGGGGAACGTGCAGAAAACCAGGGCTCTTAAGGCCGAAGCTTTACCAGCTCATTCGGGCAGAAAAGGGGTACGGCTGGGAGCCACTCGTAATCATTCCAAAACAACGTCCTTTTCGGGAGTCGAGGACAATCATCTCCAAAATTACACGGAGTTCGTTCAACTGAACGGTGTACTCCGCCAGGGACCGCTCGTACGACGCCGTGACAGACCGGACAACGGTTTTTTGGTGTTAGGAGCGGAAAGGAAAACACGACCTAAATTGGAACCAAAAGAAGTTGGAAGGGGTTTAAACTATGAAACAAAAGAAAAGCAGGGTTGGGGAGAACCGTGGGAAAGGTATCGTTGTCCAAAAAAAATACACGGCGAATTTTACAAGAATTCTGGTCAAAGGTCCGCGAGTCAGGCAAAATATGGACCTGTCAGAACGAGGGCCTTTGAAAAAAGTCCACACGGGAGAGGCTAATGCCGATCCGAAGAGAGGTCGGGACACGGGGAGTCAAACAACAATTTCCCAGCGGAACATTTTATCAACAACACCTCATCAGACGTAGATCCTACACGACAAGCTAAGAAAAGACATACACTCTACGGAAATCAATTTTAATGATCGGTCGGCTATGGAAGGGGAAAAATGGCTTTCAGAGGGTCTGAAAATTAATCTCATTAATCTGGTCATCGAGGTTGTCATTGGTGGCACCTGGTACCCAGGTAAAGGTTGGATTAGCACCACGCAACAGTCTGCAGACGTCCACAGTCTCGCATGGAAAAAAAAAACAAAACTATTTACCGGCCCGCCTAGAAAAACAAGGGTGGGTTCAGGAAAAAAGGGAAGGCGCGTCTGTCCATAGGGGGGGGGGAAAAATGGGTCGTCAGCATAAAGGAATGAAAAAGAGAAATGTTGGGCAACAGGGTAAGACGGTGGTCAAACTGGCGGAGCGCTGCACAGGCACGCGTGCAGACGAGGAATACGTGAGACAAGCGACCATCGTAGCGAGGAGGAAAAAACATGGGAGCCAAGACAGATCGCTGGATTAAAACAACTTTCAGTATAGGGGGCCTGGCTTGCAGGGGAAGTGATCAAGGAGTGGGGCAAAATACCAAGAAAAAAGGATTAGAGCTATGCACCACCGCGATCATAATATATCATCGGAGACCAAAAAAAAAAATTTTCAACCAGGAATGAAAGCATCGTAGGGCGGGGCTAGCAAAGAGAGGCAATCCAAATCGTAAAAGAAGGCCTCCGGAACGAAAAGGGTGAAAAACTGGGAAAGAAGAGCTCAAACACGTTTTTTCTGGAAGCGGCGGATGCTACATGTATCAGAAGAATGATCAAGAAGAAAAAATCTTGCAGAGACTGGACGAAATAAGAGCTCAACCGGTGATGACCACAAACTGTGCTACTGATTTGCTCGTGTGGTCGGGTGGGGAAAAAGACGGGCAAATGCTTGTGAGGGAGGGGGAAATCGACATGCTCTAACCTAGGCAACGTAGCGCGGAGGAAAGCATCCGGAGCGCGACGAGAAGGGTTCAAGAATTATACGAGTCGACACAGAGCAAAGGTTGCGAGAGGATATGGTGAGGGAAAATGTGAATGTTCCAGAGAGCGCCTGTGCGCAGGTGTTCGTATCAACTCCCCGGGCCAGCCCGGAAAAAAATACATTAAACTGGGGGTGGCAAAAGACGCCAAGGGGGGTAGAGGGGTGCGTGTAAGTTGGCAGGAATTCACGCCCGAAAAAAAAGAGGGCTGCTGAAGTCCCACGAAAGGGGATACCTTTTCCTTCCCTGGGGGGTGAGCTAAGGAAAGGAGAGTCGGTCCGTGACTTAACACGTCACAGATAAGGGGGCCGAAATCAGGAGCTTGAGAGGCACGGGGATGCTTCATATCACAGTTTAATTTAAAATTGGACCCACCGGCTGTGGGGGGTGTGACGCGATGACCAAAGGAGCGGGCTCTAATTGGAAAGAATAAAAAAGACGCAAACTAGAGGAAGGGGAGGTATCGAAAAGAGGAAAATTGGGTCAGCCTGCGAACATGCGAAAGGGGTTGTGCACCTGACCAACCTTACAGAGACTGAGCGCAACGGAATTCTCTAACTCGGGTCGGTGACGAAACGGATTTAAAGAATCTCAAAGTTCCTAAGACAAAAAATCTCAACAAAACCAAGTAGGAATGATAGGAGTTTTTGTCCGTGGCTTTTATGGTGAAACGATCAAAAAAGTTCTGGTGAGCTGATTGTCAACACGAAGTCCGCCATGCCGTAAGCGCAGGAAGTAGTCAAGGTGCCGTTAACAAATTACGACAGCTGTCGGGGGGAAAGCCCAGGCCATACCTTGACCGCTGTAGAAGGAACGACCGGCACGCGAGGGGTCGGATGACGATCAATACGAGCCAAGGCGTTCAGGGCGCGGATCTAGAGAAAAACAATTTTGGCGGTGACAATCCCTGAATCAGTAAAGAAGAAAGAAGGAGCACGAAGAGGGCTGAACCATGCGAAGAAAATCTTCGACAACCATTAGACTGACTACACCGCAACAAAATCTAACCGGAATTCAGAGCAAAAGGAAAATCACTAAACCTGTCCTAAACTGGGCTGCGACCCTCAAGTGTCCTTGGGACTCCGTGCAAAAATGAACTAATGCGAAGGTCCGGCAACAATCTCAAAAACAAGAAAAGAGTTACTCTTCCAATTCCAAGATCAGGGGTTGCGAGTGCAAGGTGGAAGTTGATTCTCTAAACCACTGCGCCAAAGAGAGAGAACTTTCATTTACCAGAAATCAAACCGGATCATGGAGAAGAAGAAAAGAGAAAGAGTAGTACGGGCCAGCCCTGGGAAGTCGCCTTTTTGGGGTGCCACTCTCTAGGGCCGATCATTGAGGCACGAATGAAAGCAGTACTCGGCCCTTCGGGACGCAGTGGACGCGCCAAGAACTCGGGAAAAAGGAAGGGAGCCTTCAAGAGGGCCAACCCCGGCACACAGAACCATCATGAAAAAAAATGGCGTGTGGTCCCAAGGACACAGTGCAACTGATCGATGCGGGGAAGAGAGGAATCCCAAGAGGAGATCCCGGATCAAACTGATCAAAATAGCTCAGGGAGCGACGCAAGAAACAATGTTGGGAAGTGGATCAGAAATAAGAGTCGCAAATTCTTCAAGGGTACGTCGACATTCGTTAGGGAATGAAATCCGACTAGGGAACTACCGAACTAACTATGTTTCATTCGGGGAAAATCCGAGTTTGTGGAATCCGTGAGAAAAAAATATCTTTGGGGGGGAATCAATTAAGAGCATACAGGTGGGTTGTTCGTTATAAAAACCATCTTAAGTTATCCGCTACGGCATCAGAAAGAAAAGGAAAGAAGGAAGAGTTTGACAGGTTTCCATACGGCTGCTCGACCTTCTCGATGACGGCGCTATCCTGCAGTGGAAAATAGGAAAGAGGAAAGCCAAGACCAGCTCGCCAGAAGTCCTGACCAGGAGAAGTTGTGTTGCAAGACAGTGGATTTGCGAAGTGAAACAGGGGGAATACTTCTTAAGAGCCTTGCAAGCGAAAAATAAGACCCAAAGTGAGGTTGGGCCGCGGTTCGGGTTCAATCCTCAAACGTGGGGGTTTTTCAATTTTGAAAAGAACGCGGGGAACGAAACAGAACGGCCTTGGGGCGAAAATAAACGGAAAGTGGCATGCAAAAGCCAAAGCACTGGGAAAGTTCATATTAAAATAGAAATTTGGGGGGGGAAAAGGAGAAAAATGTTTTAAGAAACAGGACGGGGCAAATAGGGGTTTCATAATCGAGTAGTCTTCGGGCGTCCAAAGCTTTAAGAACAAGATTACGCAGAAGAACTCGTGTGAAAGCAAAAGGTAAAAGGGAAAAGGGTTGGGGTGAAGCTTCTTAAAGTTGAGAATAAGAATCCTTAAAACAGCTCTGTCAGTGTTTTTGGGAAAAAAGGAAGGAGGTCGCACAAGGGGGGGGGAAAGCTAATGCATTCGCGCAGGGGAAGAAAGAAGTCTGTGCAAAAGGCCCGTGAGTTTGGGGAGTTCTTAAAAGATACTCTGCAACCACCGGGGGGGTTCTGGAATTTCAGTTGTTTCATAGTGGAAAGGGGAAACTTAGGGAAAATCGAAAAAGTGTGCGAGTAACTCTAGCCGCTAGTACACATACACACTCCAGCGGTGGACGAAAGAAAAGGGACGGGGAGTCAACAAAGTGAGAAAGGAAAAAAAAACAAAATGAAATACGCGGAACGAGAGGGGATGTCCTCTACAGGAACCAGGTGAGGGAAGGAATAGGTTTCTCGAGCATCGGTATCCTGGGAGGTGGTGACACAGAGTATACCTTCACCGTAGAAATATAGGAGAGGCAACATCGAGTCATGCAGAGGTTGCCATCGAAATGGCAATAGTCGGTAAGTAACTGTAAATTCGGACTGGGATATCCTCTACATGTGGAGCAATTTACAAGGTATCAGGTAGACTACGGAAGTTTTGGCAAGGTGTGTTCGCCCGACGCTTACCGAAGGGAAAAGTCTTACTTTAAGGGCAGTGGACTCAGCTAGGAGTTGAGAAGACTCATTGAGGTGTGCACGTAGTTGCGAAGCCCGCATAAGAGAGACGAAGAGTTGTTAAAGAGAGAACACACAATAGAGCCTAAAAACCCAAGCAGTATGAAAGCCGCGCGACGGCCGACGTCCGTTGGCCCAATGCGCGACATACAAGTCGACAACACAGCTAACAGCCCGGAACGCTGGGACATAGAAGAAAAGAAGGTTTGGAGAAAAACGGGAAGGAGGTTAGGCAGATGCTCACACGGGAGAAGGGGTCAACAACGAATTCATGACCGCCATCCAGGTGGCCTGTCTGGCATCGAAAGAGGAGGAATCAAACTAAGTGCTATTGGAGGGAACAAATCCGTAAAAACATAGGGAAAGATATATGAAAGAAGTAGCACGATCAACAAAAATGGAAACGAACCTTGCACCTATAACAGGAGGTGTGCAAGAACACTTGCTAAAAGGAAAGCGGCAGCACGTTTCTTAAGAGCCTTCAAAATAGAGAGAACCGTCATCACGAGCCCGGCAAGAAATAGCCCTCATTCGGAGAAGTATCACAAAACCAGCCAGAGGGGGAAAGAGAATGCTCGGCGCTCTTTGTAAAGAATATCGAAGCGTCAGGCATATAGGAAGCAAGAAAGCCTCGTGGGCTCGTAGATCCAGGCAAAACACACGTAGGAAAGGAAAAAAGACAAGCATAAATGTTCGTTCTAAAAACGATCCCGCAAAAAGCTGGAGATTGGCCACGCAGGAAAAGCCCGCCGAAATTAGGGATCTCAACGGGAAGGGGGGTTTTGGGTTGAGGGGGAGCATGAATGGAGGGCAGGCATGACGGGCTCGATCTGGTCTGTGGTCGCGAGAAGAAGAAGAGGACCGTTAGAAGCGGCTAGCCAAGGGAGAGGTCAGAATCCTGTTTGAGGGTGGCAAGGTTACCAAAACAACCAGAGAGGTGACGAAAGCAATGGGGGGAGCATACAAGGAGTGCAAGAGGGTGCTGAAGTGGGCATACTGCTGGGAAAAACAAGAAGTACTTCAGCACACTTGGGGGTCAGTTCATTAGGTTAGAAGAGTAGGGAGACGGGGTCAGTCAAAAAGGGGGAGAATAGCGCGGACTCGTCCTCAAACATTGGGCGCGAAGCACACAACCCAAAACTCGGTGAAAGGATTGAAACTAAAATCACAAAATTTAGGGGATTGAGAGATGTGGAGCGAACCTGGGTGTGTAGGGATCCTTGGAAGAAAAGGAACAAGAAGAAGAGGAAGAGGGGGGGGAGGCAATTTTCCCTAGTGGGGATGGCAGGGGGACTGGGCAACGAAGAAGGAGCTGCGATGCAACGGGGCTACGACCGCCGCACCAAGCAAGGATGGAGCTGTGACCAAGGGGGGCACACGGACTTGAAGATCGCGTCGCCAGTACCTCATCAGGGGATTCCAAAAAGCGGGGTCTGGGAAAGAGGGCTTGAGCATGGAACAGCGCAACAGTTACTTCCGAGTAATATCTTGACAAAGTAAGAAGGGAGAACGATCGCCAAGGCCCTGTATTAAACCGCGGTCGAAATGGAATCAAACCGTGCAGAGAGCTTAGCCGCAACTAGTCCCCAAAATTCGGAAAAGGGATCGTACGCGGGAAAGAACGTCGTATCATCAACAGCCGGCGATGACACATAAGCGAAGGAGAAAGGAGGTCTATGGGGATGAAGGTAACCAAAGGAAAAGGGAGACCGGGCATCGCTAAGCGGGGGTGGGGGGGAACGGCATAGAATTCGCGAAATGGCGAGGGTGACTTGTAGGAGGGTTATTTAACAAGGAAACTCGAGGCAATCCGAGGTTGGTATAACGTTTTTCCAAGAGAAGTTGACGACCTCACTAAAAAACACGCGCGGAAAAAGATTCTAGAACAGGAACGCGAGAAAGTCCAGAGGACCGTGAGAACGGCCGGGAAAAAAATTGAACATTTCGAAAGAAAGGTTCCGATAAAGGAAGGGCAAGATCGAACTATTACGAAAGGGGGGGTCACAAAAAAAGGTCCCGAGCTACATTTGGATTCAGCAAGAAAGAAGAAAAAATTGCAGGGGGACATGTTCCGAAAAGCTGCACTAGAAATAACGCAAGAGGCAATCAAATGTGATGGTCCTAAGTCAACATGGTGACAGGAGTGCAGCATTGAAAACAAAATTCCGAGGGGAGGAAAAACTTTGAGCGGCAGGTGTGGAAGGGCACATGCCGGTTAAAAAAAAAATGCCCGTCGCAATTCGTTAAACAAGGGGGCTAGGAGCTTCTTTGCAACGGAATACAACCAAATGGGGATGTGGAAAGGGAAACTGCCTGCGGACACAAACAAAAGGTGGAAGGGGTTCTTAAATTGGGAGATCTGAATGAAGTTGTGAAAAAATGGTTCAACGGGAGAAAAAAGAAATACAACAAGCATGAAAAGTCGGACATTTCAGTACGGCCTGGGGCGCCAGGTCTCAGGCAGAGGAATCGGAGGCAGAAGTGTCTAACACGAGGAGGGGAGACAGTACAAAAAGTAATCGAACCTAAGAGCAAGACACTAGAGGCTAAACATGAACTGATCACACGTGCCTGACGTAGGGGCTGCAGCGTGGGGGGAGTGATCCGAAACTTCAAAGCCATCCAAAACCGAGGAGGTAGGGGTCTACTTAAAGAATCGAAACGAGAGAGCATAGAGGAGAACCAAATCACGGATTGTCAACCGAATAAAAGCATCGTTAGGAACTATGCATACTCGCTTAGAAACAGAAAGGGTCCTAAGGAAAGACTTGAAGAAGGTGCGCACGAAATATAGCAACAATAGTAACAACACGGGGTCTGGGAGGATCAAACGAAGTGCCGTAGCTTCATGGGGATAAAACCAAACCAATCATAGGAACTCTCCTTGGAGATATAGAAAAGAACAGGTGAGGGAAAGCCACCCGCGCCTGCTTGGAGAGTGAATCGGGTGGGTTGGAAGAGGAAATAAAGAGAAGTGTTCAGGGAGTTCGTATCACGGAGCGGGAACGGGAACAGGCAGGAGCTCTTTATTCGGGAAAAACCTCGCCCGACGAGAAGGAAAAAAATCTAGAATGCTTCCCTTTGAAGGCAACTCCCGCTATTGCGTCGAGTCATATACCGTGAGGGACGATTTATTTTTCAGAGGGAGAGAGACCGGCACAGTGGTTTCGAGCCAGCACAAAAAGACCAGTTTCACGAGAAAGAAAATGAGCCGTGGCCGTTCTCTCCATATAGAGAACCTGGGTAGTGTGGGTGGGAGGGGTTCACTCTTAGGAAGCAAAGGCGACAGTAAGGAAGGTGCGAGTTGAAGGGAAAAACTGATTGCGGCCGTAAGCGCGGTGACTGAATAAAAGTTAGAGGGTCCCTATTTTACTCATGCTTTAGGAGTAGGGGGACGCCTGAGCTGAAAACTGCCGCGAATGGCTGGGCATGTTTGAGGTCAACAAACCACCGTAATAAAAAGTTTTGTCGCATTAGAGAAAAGGAGGAGAACTGAGAGTACAACCGCGCAAAAAGAGTGCGAGGGGGATAGAATCTGTGACAGGGATGGAATGCCAGTTCGAAGCATCTATTTTTTGTCAAACAGCCACTTGTACAACCTGCGCAGGAAGAAGAGGTGAGGACCAGTGCTGGTCGGGAGAAGTGGACTGTCAGATGGCGGAGAAAGAAAACAAGTAATGACA
>Ga0179593_1415451_pt1 | contig 10214 bp, 11 predicted proteins | sample CZODoug2_1_08_16_FD_185931 | JGI IMG/M metagenome (GOLD analysis project Ga0179593, IMG submission 185931) | Vadose zone soil fungal communities from Angelo Coast Range Reserve, California, USA - CZODoug2_1_08_16fungal (PacBio error correction) | ecosystem: Environmental > Terrestrial > Soil >...
AGGGTGGGGGCAGAGGGTTAGGGGAGGGGGAAAGAGAGGAAGGGGAGGAGGGGGGGGGTCTCAAGGAAAGTAGGGGAGTGGGAAAAGGGCAGGAGGGAGAAAGTGGAGGGTGCGGAAGAAGATAATAGAGAAGGGGCGGTAGGGGGGAAAGGGAAAAGAGGAGAGAAACAATGGGCGAGGATGGAGTGGGGGAATCCACCCTCGAAGGCTCTCCCCGACTCTAGTGGGAAATGAAAGTAAGTCGCATCGGAGAAAGGGATCATGTCAGCCAGTACGTGTGGAAAAAAATATTGCCAACTCCTGCGTTGATGTTCGTCAGATTGCGGAAAAACGGGGGGGGGGGTCGGGGTCTTACACAGGTTAACTTGCTCTTGACTCCACTCATCCAGGCCATGAAATGAAGAGAGTCGCAAAAAAACCCCAACACAAATACAAGAGAAGATTGAAGGAGATAGGTGAATTGAAGGGAAGGGAGGAGGGTGGGCGGGGTGCTGGGGACACCAAGCGAAAGTCGAGGGATCAATGGTACCTATTAGCTGGGGGCTACGGTGGACTGGAAACTGGGGGGAGTTGCTACGCAAACCTTGACAAAAAGGAGAAGAAAGAAAAGGAGGTTGGGGGAGATCAGTGGGCAGAAGTGTGGGGGAATGATCTGCAATGGCCATAGCGGGACGTAGGAGGGTGATTGCGATCAGCAGCTTGTTTAGGTTAGGTAGATCTCGAGACAAACATCGAACGCAACAATAAGATGGTGGGGAAAAAGAATAGCCCGGCATTAGAATTTGATTGTATCGATCACTGAAATCGTTCAAAAAGCATTGACGAGACTCTGGTATTAGAAAGAGTTCTTCCTCCAGAGATGTGCAGCACCGACCGGTCTGAGTCCGCTTTGGACGGATAGATTCAGCAGGTTCTCAGCCTAACATTGCTTCCAAAGCTCTCGGAGGCGGCAAACCCCTCCGGATCTCCGCGAAACGGCCTTCACGATAAACAGCTCGAAGGGTTAAAGCCTAACTGTACCAACAACGCAGCGGGGTGGGGGCCTCGTGTTTAAAGATCATACCACTAGCGATCTTTCATTTGACCCTGTCGGGACGAGCCACTTCTTAACTTGGGGACTAACTGAAAGAAAATGGAGGACTAAATAAATTGGAAAAGAAAGAGAAACCAACAAAAAAAAGAAGACTGAGGAACAGGCCACCATTGAGAAGAATTCGGGTAACCACAAACCTTATGTTAGTGCAAACTGGAGACGACTTGAAAAGGCCTGCCATAACCGCTCGAAAGCGACGCAGTCCGCGAAAGTAGACCGGAATTACCGCGAGGACCTTGGCGACTTGGATTCGATGACGATTTGATGGCAGTCGGCTCTCTCGAAATGCTAAGCATGTCGTGGGTCGCCGAATAGGGCCATTTCGAGGGATGTGTAGACTGCGAATTCTCACGCACGGAAAGAATAAGGAACCAAAAGTGGGGTTCGACAGCAAAAGCGACATCACCATGAAAGGCAATTCACTCTCTGAATGGGATAGAGATGAAAAAAAATGGGAAACGAGGGGCTATACAAGAACATGGTGTTGGGTGGGATCACTACCTGGTGGAGTGAATGGGGGGAGGGGACAGACGCCACGAGACCTGAAGGGAAACAAGGGGGTTCGGTGATCATCGTCACAGAACTTGGTGGAAGGGTCAGGGGGCGACAAACGGGGTGGTCAAAGCATCCATAAGAACCGAAGAAAGCCTACGACGCGAGAACCAAGTAATCGTATACTCGTTGTGGGAGGTAGCTAGCCATCAACTTTACAAGAAGAATGTGGGGTGAGACCCGATGTGGTTGAGTTTAAGGGAAGAATCATTATTGGTGATGAACTTACCTTAGTCAGTTATACAAAAAATTGTCCCAGGGTCCAAAGGATCCGTCTCTGACTAGATGAAACTCGTGAAAAAGATTTCGAAGCCCCGGAAGTTTTTTGCAGTATCGTGCGAAATCGGAACAGTGTGAATGCCGGTTTAAAGGATCTTATCGGGGGCCTAAAAAATGGTCGACGAAGGGTCAAGATTTTCGCAAGCTTAGAAGCGAAAGTTCCAGGCTTAAGCGATTGAACTGAGCGGTGCAACTTTTGCGAGAAAGGGATTTTAGGCCTGAAAGGCGTGGTGGGCGCTTCGGCCAAAAAGGGGAGGGTCTAGCAGGCGCCGAGGCCTCAGATACCAATTGAAAGAGTTGGTCAGGAATAGAACGAAGACCAAAAAATGCAAAACGGAGTTTGGAAAATTAGACCGAAGGGGTCCCCAGAAAGAGGAACAACAGGAGGAAGGGAAAAAATGATAAGAGGGGGGGGCGGAGCATCCGAACAAATACCGAAGGCATTGGGGTGGTCCGAGGGAGGGTGGGGGAATCAGGACAACCGCTAGCGGCAAAACAGGGTCTTCAGGGGATACGGTCGATAAATTCTATCAAGTCCACGCACCAGTTCCTAGGGTCCTCTACAGTCATAAGGAGCGTGTGCATGGCCAATGATCTCTGCCTCAAAAAACCTTCCCCCCTCCTGAGAGGTTCCAGATCTGAAGCAGTTACAGAGGGTCCCCGCTAGAATAATATTGCAAGAAAAGCCCATACAAAGGACAGAGACAGAGGCCGACTTGGTCCTGAACGAGGGGGAGGAGAGGACGGGTGAAGGAGAGCTCGAGGGATAGAGAGTGAAGCAGAGAAGGGAAGAGGAGGGAAAGGAAAAAAGAACCTGTGTAAAAAGTGGGAGTGTGAGAAGGGGGAGAAGAGAAAGGAATAAACGGGAGCAATAAAAGGGAGCAAAAAGGGGGCAGAGCCAAAGGATAGTCGGATTTCCAGCGAGGATTAAAAAGGAAAGCATCATAAGGGGGGATCCAGGGCCTTATATATCGGGCAAAAAACTAGGAAGGGCCAGGTAAATATGAATCTTAGAGGAGAGATGCGGGATCCGGGGAAAGATAAGAAAAGCTGGAGGGAGAGGGAAGGGGGAGGGGGAGGGAGAGGGGCGACTGGGTTCTCCAGGGGAGCTCGTCCGTCCGGTTGTGACAGAGAACGCACGAATTGCTGGGTCTCTTGCAAAAAGAAATAACGGGGAGTCACATTCGGGATCTTGCAGACGGGATGCTCTCATAGAGAGAAAAAAGGATTAATCATGAAATGTAAAGTTGTGCCTGCGGTCGTAGATAAAGACTCGGGAAATGGGGGGGGGGAGGGGAGACAACCATTGGGTACTGTCTACACTGCGAAATAAAGTTGAGAAAAGATGGATGAAAAGAAAACGAGATGGGTGACAGCAATCAAAAGCGAGGGTTAAATAACTTCAGACACCAGGACTTGATCAAACAAACACGGTGGATAAGACCCGTCCTGAGGTTCCGTTTCAGAACGACATCAAGCACGGGAATCAACCGAGCAGTGACACTGAGGAGTTGGAAGGACGAAAGAAGGTGTTTTAAAAACTGATAGTAAGTATCCTTAAGGACAGTAATCGTACTGAAGCGACTACAAGCTCTGACTGATTTGGAGGCAGCAACTCCTCAAATCCGTTCCTGTTATCCGGGGAGAAAAACCATAAAGAAATGCATTCCGGGGGGGAGGGGGGATAGTGGGCATGACCTCTTCGCGAAAGAATGATCCGGAAGTAGAGAGGGATTGGGGTACTTCTTACTCAAGGTCGCCCTCAGGTAGTTGGAGTAAGTACGGTTAGGGTTTCTCAAGGTCGGGTGACCGGCGAAGTGCCGGATTCGATTTAGTCCCTGTGTGGTTCTTTCTCTGGAAAAAGGCTTACGTACTCAAAAATGAATTCAGTTACCCCCCCACCAAATTGGCATTGGGAAACAAGGAAGCTATGAGTAATTTCCCAAGTTGACACTTGAAGGGGGGGTATTTGTTGCCCTTAAACGCTGTGGGGAAGGCACAGAGATTGATTCTTCAGGTGGGAAAAAGCTGCCCGGGGGAGCGTAAAGAGATCAAGTTTTAAAGAAACTGGTAGAAGGGAAGCGGACTGACCTGTCGTCTCCACAGCGATCGAGAGGGAACTTACTACATCAACGGTGTGTAAAAAAATCCTTTTTGCATAGAAGAAGAAGGCTACGATTCTAGGGCTAAGAAGAAATTTTCAGAAGTGTTCGGGAAGCCGGTGTCCTCGGGACGCAAGGGAAAAAGATTCGGCGGAGGTCCGTGGTCTGTTTCTTCTTCGGTGACGTTCTTTAGCGGGGCTTGAGCTGTTTGAGTTCGGGCGGCTGAGTTGGACAAACGAAGCAGCCACATCGATGACTTGGAATAGCTCAAAAAAGAATCCTCAGTCAGCCCACGTCATTAAGAGATAGAAAAAGCAAATTCCCAGACATGAGGGTCCCACTGAAGTAAAAAAGCATGATGTAGGTGTAGGCATCAGTGTCTTCAGGGGGTTGAGTGAAAGGGGGTAACGAACTTTCCTTAGCGTTAGGCCAATCCACTAACAGGGGGGAGGAAAGGGCTCCATAGCTCAGGCAAAAACACAACAGGAGGGGGAAAATGAGAGGGGGATGTAGACTTAGGGCCAATGGTTAAGTAGTGGGCTACCAATGTCAACATGTACGTTTGGTAGACCAACAACTAAAAAGGCTGGAGAAGACAGTCCTGAGTTGGGTCAAAGACAGGTGGGGGCAGTGAAGTTGTCCCTTCAGGGATCATTACTAATATCAAAGGGGAAAGGAGGGGGGGTTTTTCGTGGCAGGGAATTCAGCACTGTTGCATTCTTGATAGCAGAGAAACGCGTAAAAAGGAATAAAGCGACGGAAAGCATAGCCCCTCCTTCTAAAGGGGAAGTAGCGAAACACCGGGTTGTCCTACTTTGCGCAGAAATAAGGGAATAATAGAAGAGGAAAAAAAGATTAAACCGGATTGTTTGCATTCCGACAATGGGGCGCCGACAAAACGAAGTTCAGAGTATGGGGAAAGTAAGCTCAAGGCGGGGAGGTGCGCATTCCTTACCAAAAAGAGGCGCGCACAAGGACAGAGGAAACTTCCTCAGCAAGAATTGGAACAGCTACCAACAAACGAATCTGGGGGCAATCGTTGGCAAAAGATAGCGAGATTGGGTACTGTAAAGGGAACACAAACTTCAATGGGGGGGGGTTCCGACTGAAGCGGGGTAAAAACGATCATTGGCGGCCTACGGGCACTAAAAGTAAAGGAGACGGAGCGCATGACTCTGGGAGGAAAAGAAAAAAAGATCTTCGTCACATTCACGGGGAAGACCTGGGAACTAAATGAAACCCCTAAGAACTAATTAAGGAGAATCTGCAAACACGCTCAGATACGGGAGGAAGCTCTACCGGCCACGGGAGTCCTACAAGGGTTGCATTCGAATAGGGAGATATTTAGGGTTCTTGGTGGGCCAAAAAGGGCAGGAAAAGGAGAGGGGGGAGGTATACTTCGAAATGCCCAACCCACAACCAGAAAGCTCCGGGAAAAGAAAGATTGAAAAAACACGGGCGCATCCAACACGACATCAAAAAGGGGGGCATCAGGGTCTGAAAGAGTGGAAAAAGGCGAGGGGAAAGGAAAATGGGACGATATAAGGTCAAAAGTAGGACCCACATTTTTTTGGGTTTAGGCACAACAGAAAGGGTGGTACGTGATTTCCACGTACTTTCTTTAAACTAGGAGCGGTTCTGCGCGAAAGCTACAAAGGGGTCTTGTTCGACAGGTGCGAAAACATTTGGTCGAAAAAAGAACATAAGAGAATTAGGGGACCGAAAGCCTGCAAAAAAAGGAAATTTCACATCGTGTACTCGTTGGATGAATGGGTGCCTGGAAAATCCAGTGAATATGTGTGAAGAAACGTCCTTGGGGGGGTTGGGGATAGAAGAAGCGTGAGGGCCAAACGTATTGTTACTGGACGGCTGATAAGGCTTGAAAATGATAAAATGTCAAGAAAGAAAATCGGAATCTTGAAAGGACCTCGTAGTGTTTTTGGACCGATAGGGAAGGGCACGATGCGAGAGAAAAACTGGTGGAACGGCCCGTGAAGTCTGCGAGGCTAGTGGGGTAGAGCAGTTCAGGGGATTTCGGGAACAGATTCGAAAAAATCAACCAAGACCGAGGCATCTATTTGAACTGAGGGTGTGGAAAAAGGGGCGGGAGAGAATTGAGTCCGGGTCTGGGCTGTTTCGACTAGTCCATGTGAAAAAAGGATCGCCGAGCGCCGCTACCACGCAAGGAAAGCAGAAAGGGAGGGTCATTGAAGAGCAGAAAAAAAAGCGAAACCAATTCATGGAGGGTTTGGGAAGAGATTCTAGGTCAAAAAAAACAAAGGCGGAGGGGAAGATATATATAAGGTTACTGCAGTGTGGGGCAATCATTCCAACTCCGCTCATGGGGGGTGTTCTGAGGGGAGGTCTCCTACAAAGCAGAAGACGGAGGGGGGAGGCTCTTGGGATCGACAGTACTTCAACCCTCCCCTGGAAAAGCTCAATTCCACAAGTGCAAGAGGGGTAAAAAACCCTTAGCAAACACCTCCACCTGGTTCCAAAACCGAAATGTCAAGCTAATGAAATCAGGTCAGGAACTGGGCAGTGAGGAATCTTCATACCGGAACTCCCTTGAACAAGGAGACTTCTCTGACAAAAGGTCCTCTCCTAGGTAATGACTGGGGGTGAGGATTATTGGTTTGTACAGCGTAGTTCCTCGTCGGTGGTCGTTCAGGGAAACAACGCGAATGGGGAGAGATCGCCGTAGATGATATCTCAGCGGGGGCTTAAGAGTGGTTTAAATAGGGGAGGGGCTCGTCTGAGAGATAGGCAGGCTCATTTCCGGCCTGGTTAAAGACCCTGAAGGACGTTGCGCCGACACCGGGCGGGGATCGTCAACAACTCTCTGGAGAAATTACAGGGGTCTGGTCAAAAAGTGATGCCTAGTAATAAATCAGCAAAAGGGAGGCCTATGAAAGGGTCAGGGGGGGGCAGGAGGTTCTGCTAGGGCGACTTCGAAAGGATGTGTTATCCAAGTGAGGCTCCTGGGGAGAAGACCCAATTTGGTGATCAAATAACGATTATTTTAATTCAGTGCGAAAACTTTCTTTCACTACTCCTCAAATGCAGGGGGTCAAAACCGTCCACCTAGGGTCAATACCCCTGCTTATCAGGGGGGGGGTCCCGGTGCAAATGGAGGCCAAAAAAAAAAACCAACTAAAAAAAAAAAAACAAGAGAACCCCGACGCATGAATCAAGGAGACATAAAAGAAGAAAAGTGGGACGGCGAGAAGATAGGAAGGAGGAACAAATAAGGTGAGAAGAAAGGGGGAAGGGTTAAAGGGAAGGGGGGAATGGAGAATAGAGGAAGCCAATGGAGGGAGAAGGATAGTAGAAGTCGGAGAGCGGGCTTACTCGAGGGAAGATGTACGAGGGGGAAGGGGTGGGGATTTGAGAGTATCCCCGGGTGATAAAGCGGCTGAGGGGGTGAGCGTAGTGGTTTGCGCGGTCGATCCTCCATTAAAAAAGTGGATTCTGAATAGAATGTGGGGGGAGTCACCACCGGGGGTGTTAGCATCGGAGGTCAGGATCCTGGGAAAATTCTCAATTCCTAACATACCTCGAGGATTGAGGCGAATCAACGAATCTTCTGATAGTACGCGAGAGGACTTCAGACCATTCATTCAGAGAATTTCAGGGAAAATGTAAATATTTCTCTTGGCTCGGAACGCAGAATTCAGTCCTGCATGCTCGACTGATGTGATCCTCAAGGGAGATACGGGAGGCTAAAGATCGGGGTGGGTTCTGTGTCGAGAAATTGCGCCGGTATTCCTTGTTGGGGAAAGGGGTTGATTGCCTCTGGGGGATCCAAAGGCAGATAGCCAACAGTCTGGAAGGGAGGAAACATTAAAGGATTGGGTGCATGGACAAAGAAAGAAGACGCAAAATGGGATCTTGCCAACCCACGACGGGGAAACGAGGTCTTATGGGGGGGGGGTCCCTTAAACTGTTTGTCAAGAGGGCATGATGCTTTTTAGACGCTTCAGATCTTGGGGGGACACGCAGTCGTCTTTTGAACCTGGAACTGGGTATCCGGCCAGTCGCAGTGTGACTTGTCATAACCTCTTATACTGATGGTGGACCTGACATCAAGTGGAGGAATAAACAATCCGGGGGAATATCGGGCTTAGTTGCGCAAAGTGATAGGCAGTGCTTGACGATGGCAGGAGGGGTACGGGGTTCGCATTCAGTTGCTAGGGACTTCGGGACTTCTGGCAGTTAGTGTGAGTGGGCAGACGCCTCAGACACTGAAGGAGCATCGCAAGACACCTCATAATATAACAGAAACTGGAGACTCCTATAAGAGGAAAGTCTGCCACGAAGCAAAAGCTGCCGGTTAGGTAATCAGTGGTGTAGGAAAGCGGGAGCTAAAACGGACAGGGGTGGGACTTCTCGGTCGCCCACTCGACATATTAAATTACATGCGACATAGATCTCCAAAACACAACAAGAAGAAAAAAAAGGAGATGTCGCATTAAGGAATCTGGGTGTGGACTGGGGCTCCAAGCGACGCAAATTAGGTTTTACACGACGCAAAGGCGACAGTGGAGACGAACCGAAAAGTATGGGGTTGGCTAAGGCTTGGGCCAAATTTCTGGTCCAGGACCGATATTACTAGAGAACAGGTTGACGGCTGATTTTTCCTATTATCAAGGCATTTTTGTTCATGCGGAGACTCTCCAATAGAGACAGAGGAAATAGAACCATATCCCATGCCTGCGACTGGGAAAGGGTATCAAAGCTTTGCAACCGGAGAAGAGCACTTTGACTAAGTGCAATGAACAGGAGGGGGGTGGCTTACTCCATGTATGTCAGCCAAAAAGTCGAGCAAAAATCTGCTTACGAGGGAGGAAGGCGCTGAGGTACCATTTCTTCAAAGATCCGAGGGGAGTCGAAATAACTTAAGGGATGTCAAGTCCACCTCCGAAACAGCATCTCTCTGACGAAAAAGCTTAGGGAAACCAAAGAAATCGGGGTTGGTAACGCGATTGTGGGCAGATAAGCATAGCGATCATTCAAAATGTAAAAAAAGACCCCCGAAGGTGAAGTTTTTCATAATGAAAGGAATGTTCTCTACGAGCATGGCGGAGAAAGACACTACCCAGGACACGACGACTGGCTGCGTAATTAGCGAGTGAACAAATGCACCGCTCAGGAGTCAACGTCAGTGACTACAGGGAGGGGCCGGACCGACCCTCCTGCCGTAGAACTCGTACGCGCAATAAATTGCAGATCTCCCGGGCCTACTTGAAACTTCAATGGCGGAGAAAAACTTCTGTTCCTGATGTCAATCAATTCGAGTCACTTCTGGTATGGAGGATCGTCAGTAACGGGACTCGGTATGGGGATCTAATGAGGCCTCATCCCTGGCCTACCCTTCATAAAAGACCGTTGCGCAACAATTCACGCCCACAAGAAAAAACTGGAAGCGGCGACGGGCCAGCTTCCTGTGGATAGGTACGAATGTTAAAACGGGAAGAAGAGAGAAAAGGGGGGGACTGAGGACTCAAGGTGGTTGGTGGAGACGAACTGGGTAGTGAGTATGGTGGGAACCGGAGGAGAACGGGGAAGGCACGTATATTTTATAGGCCAATAGGTCTCAATGAGGGATTGTAATAAGTAGAAAGAAAAAACGGTTGGGAGTACATCACCCAGCAGCTGCGGGGGAACGCCCAACAACCTTAATGAAATAAGTTAGGACTCGTTGGATATTATTCTCGGCAGAAGTGGCAAAGAGTCATGGAACACTTAGGTTTGTTGAACAGCGCGGTCAGGAGGGCGAACTTCTCCGGCGTCGTGAGAACGGCTGCAAAATGGAAAACCGCAAAATACGCGAGGAAGCAGGTAATCCTGGTGATTGCCAGGGTTTTTGACCGATCGCATGTGCACGGATGCGAGAGAAACGGGCAAAAGAGCGGCGTGGAGAAGGCAGTTAATCGGTGTCGACGGGGTACGGGATTACGGAGCAGAATTAAAAATCAACACTGACAGGCTGCGGCAGGGGAACTGAGGGTTTGGACAGGGTTGCGGAATCGATAAGGGGGTGAGCCTTAATGAATGGGTTCAGACGTCCGGGACTTTGTGCTTGGACAGCTCGGCGTCTCGAAGATCCAGAGATCGAAACTTAAGAGCGGGTCCTTCGGAGCACAATCGCACAATGCAGCGGGTTTTGATATTAGAACCTCCGTCCC
>Ga0179593_1480575_pt1 | contig 10214 bp, 13 predicted proteins | sample CZODoug2_1_08_16_FD_185931 | JGI IMG/M metagenome (GOLD analysis project Ga0179593, IMG submission 185931) | Vadose zone soil fungal communities from Angelo Coast Range Reserve, California, USA - CZODoug2_1_08_16fungal (PacBio error correction) | ecosystem: Environmental > Terrestrial > Soil >...
AAGAGGGGGTTAATTGTGGACGCTCTCGAGGAGAGGGGGTGGGGGAAGGGGGACGTCCGAAAGCCATGATGATAAGGGGGGCAAGAGGGACACCGGGGGTGGGGGGTTAAAAAAAAAGGTAAGTGGAAGACTTTTCAAATTAGAAAAGGAAGAACGGAAGGTTTCGCTAGAATGGCGAAACTGACCACACAAATTCCGGCCGAGCTAAAGCTCAAAAAGGGATTTGGTGGTCCCGCCTCCCTTCAGCCAGGAAAGACATCACAGGGGGGGGAAGAAGATAAAATGTCCATCCCGTGAAGGGGAGCTCCCGGGAGAACCCCAAAGAATTCCCCGCGGGGAGTTAGGGGGGCAGAAAATTATTTGAATAAATCTATATCAGCCTGGGCGACGAGAGACGGCTGGGACAATGAGGGGAAAGGTCAATCGTTCTTCCACTCAAAAAAGCGGGGTCGTGGGATCCCCCAAACAAACAGTGATTTCAGCTGGTGGCCTGCTGCAGCCAACAAAAAACAACAGAAGGATTTGGCCTCTTTCAAAAGGGAAACGGCGCGTCTAAAGGACCAAACTAAGAAAACCCGGTCACCGCACGACAACTTTAAGAAAAAAGAAAAAATAACCCCGACCGAGGGTGCGACACGATAAATTTCATTTGAAGAGAGCCGACCCAAAAAAGAAAAGACAGCAGATCAGAATCGCAAAAAAAAAAAAACCAGGCCGGAGAGGGCACGAATCACAGGCGGCATTCTGGAAAAACCACGTGTAGCGTCCACCCTTCGGTTGGAATAACACAGAAATGCCACCTCACAGAATTCGATCAAGTCACCAGACGAGCGAATTCGAAGCGTCCTGCCAGCGCGGGCCGACGTCATGTGGGGGGACTCTCCTGAAAGGTACTTTCGTGAGAGGAAGACCTACCGAGGAACTTAAGGAAGGCGCACCCAAAGATCTTACAAAAAGGCTGCAAGAAGCCAAAGAAAACTCAAAAGGACGTCTTGGCCCGGAAAGTTGGTCAAAAAAAAACACCAGATCAAGAGACGGCGAGGGGAAAGGCCAAGGAGGAAACGGCCCCAAGCAGCCCCCGTCATAGGTCAAAAGTTAAAAAAAAAAGAGCCTAATTGAAGGCCGGACAGGAAAGCTGCAAAAAGAAGATGTTCGGAGTACAGGCGAATGTCCAGGGAGACCGGTAACGGGAGTGGCCAGAGGACAATCAAGCGCCGTCGTTGCTGGAATGATGTAGAAAGTTAAAAGGAGGGGGCAGCCTCGGCCAGGGGGAGTTCCGGGGGGAACAGCCGCCAACATGCCCGCCAAAAATAAAGGGTGACATGAAAGTCACGTGTCGCAGACCGCAGACCAACATGGGTGGAAAAAAGAAAGAGCAGAAGTCTGGGCAGCAGAATGGCAGGAAGACCGAACGGCGCGCTCAACTCAAAGAGCGTTTTTTGCCAGCTGCCCGAGGAAAGGGATAGAGGGGCGATGCAAGCCAAAACACATGGAAAAAAATTAAAGATAAAATATTGTCCCGGAACTGGGAGCGAGTCGAGGGGGGGGCAAACGCCCTGGGTTCAACCGTGCACGGGGGAGAAGGCAAAAAGCAACCATCGCCGGAGGAAAGGCCACGAGGAAAAGGGAGGGAGTGGCCGAGTCCGAGGCGGGAAGTTTACGAGAAAATAGGAAGACTGGAGAAAAGAGGAAGAAATCGGGGGGTAAAGTGCGCAGAAGAAGAACAGGTGGAAAAAAGAAGGCAGACCGCGTTGTCTTGAAAAGAAAAGGGACTGCACCGCGTCGGGATTTGGCCCTTCGGAATGTCTGCGGAACTTCGTCCACCGAACCAACTCCGAAAAACATCAAATTAAACGAAATAGTTTATTTAAAAAATCCGAAAAGCAGCATGCTTCAAAAGGTCTGGGGGGGGGGGGGGACTTGCCGACGCAAAATCCCCCGGAATGGCAGGAACAGGGGGGAACGTCAAACTAACGTTGGAAGAGAAACAGGTTCTCCTGACTAAGCGAAAAGAAAGGGCGAAAAAAAAAGAGAAAAGAGCAGCCCGCGAACGGGAAAAAAAAAGTCCCAATCTCGTTGACCTCCAGGATTAAAAGGCCGTAAGAAGGCCTCAAGGGAGGGCCGAAAGCATTCCCTGACCTCGTGGTAGGAGAGCCGGGGGGGGTCTGAAAGAAAAAGAAATGAGGACGTCCTTCGAATTATAAATGTCACGAGGTAAAAACAAAAACACCGTCGCAGACTTGCAGAGAACAGGGAGTTGAACAGTAGGAAAAAACCAAAACCAAAACACAAAAACATCCTCCTGCAAACTGTTAGCAAAAAAAAGGAGAGCTTGGAAAAAAAAAAAACAAAAAATCAGTCCAAAACCACGGAGTAGGATAAGGAAGAATTCCTGAAAATGATAGGTAAGAACCAAACATGGGGTTGACCTAATTGTGGACAAAAAAGAAAAACACACTTTCTTGTCAGCCGCTACGGAAAGAGATACAATGGGGGGTTACCAGAATGATCAAGTTCGAAGAAAAAAAAATGTACTGAGCTCGTCTCCCACGAAGAAAAAAGACCTTAAGGAAAAGGTCAGGACCCCATCCCCGGAAGCCCTCTCAAACCTACGGTCAGAACCGGTGCCTGAGATAATAGCCCTTTTTGCAGAAAGGCAGTAGCAGGCTGGGCAGGGGGGAGGTCCAGAAATGCGCTGGCAAAGGGGACCAGTTCCCCAGGGATCGAGTGTGGGACAACAGACGGACCAGGCTACCGGTAAGCATCAAGGGTTTTGGAAGGGGAAGAGAGAGCGATGGCGTCGCAAGTTAAAAAAAAGAAAAGTCCAGAAAAGGGGGAGCCGATAGTGTGGGGCGACGTCGTTGGGAAAAAAAACAGGTGAGGTCTGTGGTAATGATGGGGGGTGTAAAAAAAAGGAAGGGGGGTCGGAGGGGTACTAATACTCCTACTACTGCTGCTCAACCCGACGCTGAGAATCAACTCAAACAAAATCAAACAACGCGGAGGGGGTCGCAGGGATGGTCATAACTGACGAAGTGAAGGTAGCCAGATAAACGCGGGTATCGAAAAATAACAGCTATGTGAAATCCGGGGGTCAGACTCTCCAGGAAGGGAGGGGAGGTGCCCCGAAGAAAAAGTCGATCAAGTGGGACCAAAGAATGTCGCCCGTTTCAAACAACCTGGAAATGTTCTTTGGGGGAAAAAAAAGAACTTTCTCCAATTTTGGAAAAAGGGGGAAAGGAGTTGACGGTCTCTATAAAAAAGATCGGGCCCCTCACTCTAAGTCATAATCAACAAGTAATTCGACTTCGGGGAGTACTTTCGGGGTTTCAAAAAAGTTGTGCTGAGCTTCCTATCATCTTAAAGAGGGGGTGGGTGGAGGAAGGGATGTCAACAGAGTAGGGGGGGGAAGGATCGCTCGGGGCGTAAGTTACTCAAATTCTAAACGAATGTTCCTGAAGCAATCGGTTCGAACCATGTTGCCCTCAGGGAGGGAGAGACGAGGAAAAAGGACATGAGATTTCGCTCCGGGTTAAAAATGGGCCCCAGCATCGCAGAAGGGGGGGGGAGAAGACCTTGAACGCAGAAGAAATGGGCCTAGGGGAAATCTCACGGTTTGGAAAGGATACGGACATCCAAAGGAAAAACGGAAACTGGGAAAAAGGACCGTACTATAAGGCCGAGAGAACAAGAGTCAGGAAATTCAGAAGGTTAAGAAAGGAGCTTAAAAAGAAAGAGGGTCCCTTTCAGTCGAGAAGATGGTCGTGGTAAACTTGATAACCATAGTGACGATAAGTTTCAAGGTTTTTTTGGAAAAACCAGAACTATTGAACGCCAAGTCAGTTGGGGGACTGACCAACGGAATGCCCCAAAAAGCAGGGAGGGGGTCTTGGTCACTTGGGGCGGACGTGGCTGGGTATCCCAAGGAATTTTGGGGGGTCGCCGAGACGGTCCACAAACAGCTCCTGGGGGGAGACAGAAAAGAATGGGAAAAAAAAAATGCAGAGTCCTGATTAGGCATGCGATTGGGGGGCCGAGACCAACAACCTAAAAATCGAGCTCTTCGAAAGAAGTCAAACGAGTATAGCGCCGGGAAGGGGCCCTTGGCCTTAAGTGGACGGTTGGACGTCCGAAACGAAAGATCGGGAGAGCAATTTGTTACTGAAACTCCCCGTTGGTGGAATCATTAATGCTGAGAATCAAAAGTGACCGGTCATCTTTGGGGTGCACTTCTCTCCAAGGAGAGATCGAAAGGCCCTATTTTCATATGTGTCTGAGGAAAGATCGGAAAAACCACTTAGTAATGAGTGCCAACTCGGGGCTGGAGCGATGATGCCAGGGGGGGTGACCTACCAGGGGGTTGTTCACCGGAGATGGGAAAAAATCGAAGATACAGAGACAGGGGAAACAGTGGCAACAAGGGAGTCTAGGCGATAAAAAGAGTGCCAAATCACAATTCTGGTTAAAGGATAAAAAAAAAATGAAGACGGGGTGGACGTGAAAAATATCCCCCTACGGAAGACTTTAAAACCCTTGGGAAAAAGTCTCTGTCAAAAGGGTTTACTTGGGTAGGGTTCGATTCCCTCCTCGTTGAGACTCACCATGACGGGTGTCGGCATGGAGCCGGAATCAGAAACGACCGGGAAAATTTCAAAAAGGGTGGGGGTTTAAAGAAAAACTGGTGACCACCACTTTTTACAACTGTCGAGGGGAGGGGAAAACAATTGGGAGATGGGGGGGGCGCGGTTGAATCGAGGAGGGGGGGTCCGGGGAGCCAGTAAGCGGGCGGTTCTGCGGGGGAACCGAAAGTGACTGTCATCTTCAAGCGGGGGAAGAGACCAAGGGGAAGGGACTCGAAGGGATTCAGAAAAAGCAAAGGACAAAAGGACAAAAAACCAAAAAACAGCGTGGATCAGGAGAAAAGGTTAAAGGGAAAAGAAAAATTCAGACGGGAAAGGGAGACCCATTGTTCAAACAACGCGAAATACAAACTCCCGGGGGGGGGGGATTAAAAAAATTAACCCATCTCTCAAGAAAAAAAAGATGAGGAGATGAAGGGAATGTGAACTTTGGTAGAATCCGAGATCGCTAGTGTTCAATGGGTCAGCGAGGAAAAAGTGCGTTTGCAGCAATGGAAGAAGGGAGATCCGTCCTTGGGGGGGGGTGGGGTAAAATGGTAGGACGCGTGTGCAGATCAAGTCGAGACAGTCCGGGGAGAGGAGGCGGGGGGGGGGAGGGGGGGGAACTTTCGGGAACCAAGGGAGGCCAGAAAGACGCTCGACGGTACCGAACGAAGGCCTGAAAAAAGGGCCCAAGTTCAAAGCACAGGGGTTCCGCTAGAAAAAGAAGGGGTCAATCCAGGGGGGGGGGGGAAAAAGGGGGACCTGAAAGACCAACCCTTTTTAAGTCCCAAAGTCGACTAAACCTAAAAATCAGTGGGAGGAGACGGAAGGAGAAAGTGAACCGAACTCAGGAAAAAGACGCTGGGAAATAAGGAACTCAGCGGATAATGGCCTCCACCCCCGGGCGGAGTGTAGTGGTAGCCACGCCGTGATGGCCTTGGGGAGGATAGACCTAGGCTCGGGGAAAAGGACACTGGGACTTAGAAAGAGCAGGGCAAGGGGAGGTCACCAGCGACCTAAAACCTCGGAGAAGCGCCGCCCGAAGGAAATTGACGGGTTGGCCGACTAACCTAATAATCGGGGGGAAGAAGAGACACTCCCAAGGGAAAAAGAGGGAAGGAAAGATAGACTCTGCCCCTCCCAACAAAAGTAGAAGAAACCTGGAATCGGGGGGCCCTCGAACTCAGTGCTTGGGTAAAAAAGGCACCATGCGGGGGGGTGATAGCGTCCATAGTAGCGGAAAAAAGGCCATGCAAGGGGGAAAAGAAGCCACGAAGGCGATGCAAAAGGAAGGTCCTACAGAAGTCTACTGGGGGGAAGGAACCCCCTCAATCCGGAAGAAGACTCAGCCTTAGGGGAGGGGAAGAATCGTTCCCTACTGGAGGAGGGGGAACGAGGGGCACCCCCCGGCTCTGCCTGGGAAAAAAAGGCCTGCCGGCCATAAACCGAGAGAAGGTCGAAAAAAGGTTGGTCCCGGACCCCACCAATCTCGAAGGCCCCCCGAGGGGAGGCACGAAGAGGGAGAACCGGTAACCCGTGTGGGGGGGGGGGGGAAAAAATCATCCACTTCCAAGTGAAACCGAATTTGGCAAAAACAGAAGAATCTTGAGGCGTAACAGGAAGTTCAGGGGGCCACGCAAAAGATGTGCACAGAGGGAACCCGAAGTAAAGAAAAAGGGGCAAGAACCGGGTTAGGAGCGGCGTAGTTCCGTAGGACCATCGTCCCGTAGGTCTTATCAAAGGAAACCGCGAGATGAAGTCTCAGGCCGGGGCTTCGCGGGGGAAGGACGGGAGAAGAAAATGAGGTTCCGGGCAAAAGAGAAAAGAGTTTATCGTCGGGGGTCAGGAGCTCAAAGACATCGGCCAAAGTTTTTGGTGAACAGGACATCCGCCTCTCCATGGGTAATCCGGCGGTAAGAAAGCGGTCGGGGGAAAAAAAAAGGAAAAGAACACCAGGATCGCGATCGGGAAGATCATAGGCCACTACGTTCCGAACTGTTGGAGGGAGCTCCTGCTCGTCGTGGGGGGGGGAATAGAGGAGGCACCGCCAGGGGGAAAAAGGGGCCACCCGTGGGCACCAGACGGGGGTGTTTCCACACCAGAGGACGTCCCCATCAGGGCAATTGTAAGGGGGGCGGCAGGGCCGTGGTTGGGAACGGCCAAGGGCCGAGGGGGAGGGGACACGAAAAATCCAGCAGGCTTATCTGACTATCAAAAAATGGGGGAAAGGGGGAGGAAGGGGATAAATCACCGGAGAGGGGTCTGAACATGAAGACCCGGAGTGTCCAAGGGAATCCAAGCATACACAAAGGTGATTATTCCTAGCATACAGTTCCCGGTCAGGTCGGTCCAGTTCCACCAAGGCAAAGAAAAAGTCGAACACCATCCAGTAAGGAAAAGAAGTTGGGGTTGTTGCCCCCAAGCTTCGAAAAAAGGATCTCTGTGGTAACCTGGTAAAAAATGCAGAAGCCACTCGCTGGTAGGGATCGCAGACAACAAACGGACACGGGGGGGGGGGGGAAAAAGTAGAGACACCGGGTAGGTCCGGGGGGAAAGAACAGCCGCCTCCGAAAAAAAATGACGAAAGGTAAGGAAGGCGAAACAGCGCCACGCTGATCGTTCCGCCCCAACAGGAAGAAAGAAGGGGTACCTCCAAAAAAAAAAGGGGGGAAACGAGACGTGACCGGATCCGGCGAAGGGGGAGGAAAGGGGGGCCGACAGCATCCCCAGGGAACGATGCTTGCGGAAGGTCTAAGTAACTAGGGCTTCCACTAGACCAAAGCCACTTCATATGTTAACCACGCCACCAAAGAAGACAAGGGGGAAAGGGAAAAGAAGACGTGGGGGAGATGGACATGTTAGTAACCTCAAAATATGCTGGAGCTTTCCAGGATGCAGGGGGGGGGTCTGATCTATCATCAAACTTGAGAGAGGAAAAGGAGTATATCAGGCATAAAAGTTGCTCCAGGGAGCACTCAAAAATGAACTACCGGAGAGAAATCACAGATATTGCGGTCCCAGAAGGAGAAGGGTCCCCCTGAGAAGACGGTTGCAGTGTACCGCGGAACAGGGGAAGGGGCAAAGAGAGATGAGCTCCTTCGCCCATTCGCCCCTCCCATCATACAAGGGAGCCTGGCGCCATCAAGGGAAACAAAGCCGGGCCGCGAACGAAGGCAAGGTTGGTCAACAAGCTAGAATCGGGAACCCACTTGGGCATCCGGGAACCGAGCGGCTGAATTGTGTCTATAAGGCAAAAGGGGAGGGGAAATGGGAGCAGTCGCAGGGAAAAAAAGCAAGAAATGACCGGGTCCGCTCACAGTTTGGTAAATTAGGACTCGAACCGCGATGGTCGGCGCAATTAATTAACGAAAAAGAAGGGAAATCCAGGGAAGGGGGGGATCACGGGGTAGACCGTCTTGGCACCAAAAAGATGCGGGCTGTAGATGATGGTGTTCGACAGGGGGGGGAGAAGGGAAGGGAGAAGCCACGACCGAAAGGACTGCGGGAAGAATAAAAAGCCAAAAAAAAAAATGGGACCTGGATCAGACACGCGCCGGATTCCAGGAGCAAAAAAAAAACGGGATGGGGGGAAAAGGAGAAGGGAAAAAAATTACCAACGCTGGAAAAAAGAGAGCGTCTAAAACTCAGGGTCCAGTTCAATAAAAATGCAAAACGGCCACCGACTCCCTGAACAACCCTCCCGTGTGACTGGAATAAAAAGGGGGGCACTTTTGAAAAAACAAGAGAACACTGGTGCAAGGGGCCACGAGGGGCCGAAAAAGAAGGGCGCGAGAGGCGTATGAAAAAAAACACTAGAAGAGGCAGAGCTCCGAACAGTACGGCGTAACAGTGGAAAAGGGGGGACTGGAAGCTGACCAAGAGAGACATCAGAACAAAAAAAAAAAAAACAACTCGGTGTTGAGTCAGAGACGTACGAAATTGAGGAGGCTCCGCTGAAGTTTCTACTACAGGGGCCTATGCTTGAAAAAGAGGTTGGAACCAGGTTTTGGCCTAAAGGGACGGGCTTCTGGTCCGAAAAAGAAAGCGACGATCAGGGAACAGACTGTCGATCACGGCCTGACCCAGCATGGTGAGAGTTAAGGCAAGAAGAAAAGGGGGCCAGAAGCTTAATCTCCTGGGGAAAAAGTCTGACATCAGCAAGAAAGACGGAGGAGATGACCAGGGAAGAGACGCTAAACGAACCCGGTCCCGGGAAACCACACGCAAAAAAAGGACACGAACAGTAAAAATTGCATCGTGCCAGCGGGTGAATCAAATTAATCAAGGATGTCGTGGTAACTAGGACCCGGGGTACAGGGGGGAAATCTGAGAGTGAAGGGTAAGCTGTGCACGGGTCCGACCCTGAAAAAGAATCCGACGTCCTTCGAGACAGGGGGGGTGTAGCTTAAACCCGGTGTAGACATATCCCTACGGTCCAAAGAGCTTCGGATTTGGAGAAGGTCCAAGAACTGTTCTCACAAATAGAGGAAAACATTAAAAAGAAGAAGACAGTTCGAACATCTTTCCAGGACGAAGAAGGGGTTAAGAGGTCTACTAGACTCCTACCAACGACTGAAATCCGGCAGGTTCTTCAGGGGAGGGAGATAACCCAGAATCCACAACACCAAGGGTCTGCCGTCGGGCTGTTCCCATCCTGGAAGAACAGGCCTAAAAAGAGGAAGCTCCTTGGAGGGATACTCAGTCTCGTGGATGGTGGCCGGGAGAAAAGGCTGTTAACGAAATAAAAAGAAGAGGGGGTGGGGGATCGGGGGGTGAGACTTGAGGACATGCAAAAGCTGGCTCGGTGAACCCCGAATTTTGACGACATGTTTGGGGGGGGGGGGGGGAGGACGCCGGATCTTATCGGGCCCAGGGGTCAAACGCATGGGCGGCCGGATAGGGGAAAAAGCGATGTCGGGGGGGGAAAGAACCGGCACCAAACGAGGGTCAGTGGGAGGGCCGATTCAAGGGCGGGGGGAGTGTCAAATGGTGTTGTACCTCGGCTGGCACAACAAGGAAGGGAAGGCCAAGAGCGAGGCAGGGGAGCAAGGGGGGTAAAAAGAGTCCGCGGGGGAGGATAAAAAAGAAAAATCGCGTGGGTTTAAGTGAGACATCCAGAAGAGCAGACTGTTAAAAACGCCCCCCAGAGTCGGGTCGGGGGAACGAAAAAATCGATTGCGCACACGACTTTTAGGCAGAAAAGACCTCTCTGAAAGATGTAGTCAAAGGTTTTCCGGGGGGGAAGCCCCCTTTTTGGGGAAAAAAAGTGAATTTAAAATTCTGTTCCGAGGGACCCCTTTGTTTTTGGTTTGCGCAATGGTGGTTACAGCGGCTGGACAAAAAAAATGGAACCTACGGGGGGGGGTGAAAGGTTACAAGGAAAAAAAACGAATTCGGGTGGGGGCATCGGAGAGGTCGCCGACGACGAGGGAAAAAAAGGTTCTCGACTGGGATTTCTCCCCCTGACCAAAAGAGACGGAACTGGGACAACACAAAGGAGAGAGGGGCGACCATTTGGAAGACGCCATGCCTCCTGGGACGGGACAAGGTTAAACATTCAAGAGAGGGGCGCGGGCAAACACGGAACGCATC
>Ga0179593_1599025_pt1 | contig 10214 bp, 12 predicted proteins | sample CZODoug2_1_08_16_FD_185931 | JGI IMG/M metagenome (GOLD analysis project Ga0179593, IMG submission 185931) | Vadose zone soil fungal communities from Angelo Coast Range Reserve, California, USA - CZODoug2_1_08_16fungal (PacBio error correction) | ecosystem: Environmental > Terrestrial > Soil >...
AACAAATTCCACCAGCCCCAACCGCTGTATCAGTAAGGAAGAGGAATGGAAAAAGTGAAAAAAAGTGAAAGAACGGCTCAAAGCTCCGCTGGATCGAGAGCGAAGGAGACCCAGGGTGAGAGGAGCTAAAGGAAACAGGCGGGTAGGGCCTCTGAGAGATTGGTAGAAAGAAGGAATAAGGGGGGCTTAAGTGGTGCAAGGGTCAAAAGACAGAATGATAAAGACCATCTGCCATGTATTGAGGTTCCTGGGTCAAGCAGTAGGGGGAAACGCGTTTTCGGGGGAGAAGGGGTTTGGGGTGGCGAGGGAGGAAAAACAGGGGATGAGGAATTTAAGGGGGAAAGGTAGGGGCCATGAGGTTTAAAAATTGCGGTGTATTGGTTCTGAAACGGGTTAAAAGGGGGGGAAGTAGAGTTGTGGCGTGACGCAAGAGGGGGAAAGTGCACGGGCTTTTTTTTCGTGGTCCAATAAGTGCAAGGGGGGGAAGAGAGAGGGATTGGGTTTGAGCTTGCAGTGAGCCAATGAAGAGAGGGGGGGAGCTCAAAACGGGGAGAGGAAAGGACCTTGGAGTCGACGTTTAGGAAAAATTCCAGGAGTGTAGTATGGAGGGAGCACTAGGGGGGGTCGAAGGGGAAGAAAAATCAAAGTCAGGGAAACAGCTTCAAAAAGGGGTAGCCGGACGAAAACGGGGGTAGGTGTCCGGAGGATTCGGTTTAAAAAAGGGGGGTGCTGGGTGAGGGAAAAAAGAGGAGGCCCGGGGTCGTAAGGCGGGTCGACAAAAGACGCAGGGAGTGGAGGGCAGTGCAGATTGAAAGGAGGAGTATGTGGTAGGAAAGAGTCCATAAGGTCCAAATTTAAGTTGGGAGGAGGGGGGAAAGTGTGGAGCCTCCGGGGGTCTGCGACCAGTCCGAATCAGAGATGGAGGAAACTTTGAAAAGAAAAAATAGTTTAATCTCAATTGAAAGTTTTGCGGAAAAGAGGGGAAGGGGTCGAGGGAACATGCGTTGGTGCAGGGGGAAAGGGGGACTGAAAAGACGGAAACTTTTGAGGACCAGGACCCTAGTTCGAGAAAAACGGGAAGGCAACAGCACTCAACTTCCCATCCAAAACACGATCCGGAGGGATAGGCCGGCAAAAAAAGACGTATAACTCGTACTGAAAAGGCCGGAGAAAAACTCTAAACCCTGTTCCGGGGTCTCCACCAGATGAAACCAAGAAAAAGAAACGGAAGCAAAAAGTTAAAGTTCACTGGCCAGGGCTTTAAAACTATCCGGACGCGACTTTAAAAAAAACTGCACAAAAGGGCAAACGCGAAAGAAAAGCATCAAGGAAGGGAAGGGTCGAAAAAACGCGGAGTCAGAAAACAAAATCGACCACCTCGCCGGAGAGACTGAAGGAGAAGAGAAGGGGAACGGGCAGAAGGGGGAGGGGAGAAAAAGCCGGTTTTTCGCAAATTGTTGTCTCCGAGACATAGCCGGCGTCTGAATCTGCTCGGAGAGCAAAAAGCATGTGCAAGCTCCATGCGCGCAAAGGAAGCATCTTAAGGGAGATAAGAGAAAAGCTTCCGCCGCACCACAAAAAAAAACAACAAAAAGAAAAAAAAAAAAACACAAACCACAAAAGTACCCCTCGAGTCGATCGCCAGGAGAGGGGAACTTGTCGGGAACAATATGACGTGTTGAAAAACAAGGCGAAAACAACGATGGCATAATCTAAACGTAAATCCAAACAAAAGAGGGGAGAATCTAGGTTCGGAGATAAAGGGAGTGAGGCAGGGGCGGCAACGGGTTCGCGAGGACAACCGATAGAGTCAAAGCGTAACAGCGAATGCACAATGATCTCGCGAAACGGGTACATAATAAAGGGTTTAGCCAAAAGAAAGCCAGAAGCACGTGGTAAAAACGACGACTCAAAAAAAAGTATGAAAGGAAAAAGAAAGATAACATCGCAAATAAAAAAGAAGGACTTCCGCGCAGCATGACAACATCCTTAGGCTATCTGGGGACTAACCTTTTAAACGCTTCAGTACTACAATATGACAACCTCGACCTCTGAAGAAATTCCAAATAAGGTGAGGGCAGCAGAAAGGAGTACGCTCGGTAAATTCATCTACCAACCTTCAGGAAAAGAAATTGTGATGGTTTTGTTCAACAAGTTTGGAATCGTTCCAGCAGAAAAAGCAGACGGAGATATCGAGGGAGAGGGGGGGCGCTAGGAAAAAGGGAAATCAGCGATGAAAGTCTCAGAATTCAGGGTTTGGAAGGACTGGGGAGGGAAGGGCCCGCTAAAAACTCTCCAAAAGAAAAGAAAGAAAGGGGGAAATTATAAAAAACCGCAAGTCGCAACAGCGCTCGCAGTGACAAACGCCGAAGTCAGTGGCTATGAGTAGAGAAAGGGGTTTTCTACAGATAATCATTCCTCAAAGAATGCCTTGAGCAATTCGGAAGGAAAGCGACTGGATTTTTCAGTTCAATTAGGAAGAAAAGATCTGAAGAAAAGCCGGCGGAGCTGACGGAGTGACGGAAAGGGGCCTGTTCAAGGGAACTCGGGTGCGGCTAGCAGGTGGGGAGCACGGCATATGTTGAACAATTCAAGCTAAACGGGCAGTAAGGAGATGAGCCGAAGATGCAAGAAAGTGGGGAGTGAAAGTTCGGGCGAAAGGAATCAAGGGCTAGGAACGAATAGAAGTCAAATTAGCCCAGCACACTGAAAAAGCAAAAAAACGCCTTGCAAGGAAGAACAAAGGTCTACCCCTCGCAAGCGTACACCCTTAAGCAAATAAGGAAGAACTAAGCAAGCGCTCATCCCATTAAGGAGGACCGAATAAAAAAAAGAAATAAAACTCACAAAATTAACAATACTAGAAACGCTCCACAAATCACGATACTCAAAAAGTAAGTAAATTGTTGGTCAAACACCCGGAAAAGCAAGACGAGATCGTAAAGAAAGAACGAAACCCCAAATCATCAAGATACTCGGAGGCAAACAAACTACGGCGTAAACCCGAACCACTGCCTCAGAACGACCAGGAACAAACTTCGCATCGACCGAGACTAAAGAGCACATTCGTACAACGAAAAGGAGGCAGAGTCTCATCAACACCCACCGTACCCCCAAGAGATCGCCACAAGGCCCGTGGCTCAAAAGTCACCAGAAGCTACCAATCTCCCACCCCCACAGTCACCTTCAGCCAAAAACAGAAAAAAGCCAAGTCAAACACACCTTACTGTTATAAAAAAAACGACAAGCTAAAACCAAGCATTGTTAAAAATTCCTCGAAAAAAAAAAGGTAAAAACGCTGACCTAATAAAGAAAAAAAAAAACCAGGCAACTAAGAAAGGAGGATACATCCGGAACCCCACCCTCGAACCCAACAGCGCAAAAAGGGGGAAGAACTAGGAGTGCCGAAAGAAAGACTGGTTTCCGTGCATAAGGGGAGTACCGAGTCAGAGAAGAAAGTTGTTGGGATATAGCCGAACCGATGCGTATGAAAGGTATCGAACAGGCCCCAAGAACACCCGCGGGGAAATCTCGAACTCTACGCTCCGTGAAGCCGAGAGAAAAGGAGCCTAGAAAGGAGCACGGTTAAACATTCCTAAAAGTTCAGTTCAACTGGAAAAAGTTGTGGGGATGGGGAAGTCTTTCCAGATAATGACGGGGAAAGAACGATGTGTAGGAAACTTTCTGAACATTTTCCCTAGACGGGGGTTGACCAAGCAGGCAACTAAGGGTAGGCGGAACACTCGGGTGCATGACAGGTCATAACTAGGGCGCCAACGAAAATTTACTAATCGGGGAAAAAAGCAGAAGGCACTGGCTGAGCATCGAAAGGATTCGAACGGAGGAAAAAAATTGGACCTAAGTCCGCCGAGATGGGTTTGCGATTAACTAGTTTTTGGGGCGAGTTGAACGAGGGTAACATACCGAAAAACCCTCTCAAGATGGAAAAGGAGGGGACTAGGGGCAGGCCAAAGACGAAGGGGTTGCTCATTCACTGTCAACCAAAGAAACCCACAATCGCGGGCCTCAAGTGGTAAGTTTCTGTGGGGCCCAGAAATGAAAATTGGCCAGAGAGGCAGCACGGTCATCTAAGAATTTGTCAACATTATGCACGGATGGTAAATCACAAGGGTAAGAATGAACGCAGGAGAAAGTGGAAGGGGGAGAACTCCTGCACGCCAAGCTTTCGAATAAGCAAGACCAAAGTGAACCTCACACGACCACATCTTGAAAAAAAAATAAACGTACAGAGAAACGGGTGGACATTAAGCACCACATCACCTTCAAGACCTCCAGGACAAAAAGGTAACATCAACGGGACGACCTGGGCTTAAATACACGAAGAGCTTGACGAAAAAGAGAATAACCATCTAAAGAAGGATGAGGCCATAAGAAAGACGAATTCAAAGGAACTTGTTTTCGGGGGGAAAATGCTGCGGAAATCATACTACCGGCATGAATCCGGCAGGAGATCTAAAAAATGTATCATAAATCATAAGATAATGAAAGAATGGGAGAAAGGGGCTTACTCGGGGAGGGGTCGAGGGGGAGGGGGGTGGATTCGTATATCCGGATTTCGGGGGGGTTTGACGAGTAGGTAGTTGTTACGGGCTTGGGGGTTGTCGAGGGGGCGGTTCAACACTTGAAACTGGGTGGACATGAGATCAGGGTTGGCGTCGGGGAGAAAATACCAAGGGGGGAATGTGGTTGGATCCGCGAGCGCTGTGTCAGGTGCCGGGGGGACGTCCGAAGAGCTGGGGTGTTTTTATAGAAGCAAACGGGGGGAATGGGAGACATACCTGGAGCCTCTCGGGCGAGGGGGGAGTTGAGATCGGGGAAAGGTAGGAAGGATCCTAGGGAGGAAGCTGGATATTCTCTGGAGTGCAGGATTGGAACGGGAAGTCAGGTCAAAAGAAATACACAGGGGGGAAACCAGAGGTGAAACGAACTGACAAAAGGTGCGGGTCCGAACGAGGTGGGACCAGAGGTGTGCTGGTAGAGGGAAGAACGCGCGAGAAAAGGTCACTGACGGTGTTTCGCGAACTAAAAGATGTGGTGAGGAGCGGTTAAAAAGGGTTTGGGGGTGTCAAATCGAGAAAGGGACCTTGTCCAAGGAGGGATTGGGGAATTGGGGTGAGGCAAAAAGCGATGAGAAGAACAAGGGAGATTGAGAGCTTTTGCACTCTACGGAGGAGTTGAAAAATGTATGGGCTTTAGGGTGGGATTAATTTTCTACTTTCCTATGGAGGGCCAATGGTGAGGTAACTCGTGGAGTCCCCAAAAAAATCGATCACAGAGCAAACTGTCAGAGGTCAACCCCCAACAGCCGACCCCCAAAGAATGGGCAGCAAATCGTCTAAAGGGAACAGTAGGACTTCAGCGAACGATGCAAGTTGATGATTACCGAGGCACAAACGGGCCCGGAAGAAGAAACCAAACGTGAGCGATGAAAAAAAGAAACACTAGACTTGAACAGTAAGGCAGAGTCTCAGGATCCAGAGAAAACGGCACACCCGAGAGGGAAACGAGGTCGACGTGTGAAAATGGGCGACAGGAAGATGGACACCCGTTACCTCCTAACATCAGCAGAAGGTCGAAAATCTACACCCGAGCGCAGCAGGGTGCGGCGGTACGAACACGGGCCCCGTTTCTAGGGGGTCTAAGGGCAGGCAGGTTCTTAGAAGCTGTCACTGGCGAGTTAGGAAGCAGGAAAGGCGAAACTGCCCACCATACACGGATCACTAATGGAAGCGATATTACGCAAGACGCTGAGAAAAACGAATATGGGCAGAACTGCAGAGAAGGATTCAGTGTACCCATGCTCTAATAAATGTAACACAAAACACTCGCTGGCGGTGGCACACTACTTGGTAAAGAAGACGGCAGCGCCACCTGAGACGTTTCGAACCTTACATCAACGTACATATCTCTCAGGGGGAGCTCGCGTTAAAAAGAGATGAGCCCGAGCAAAAGAGTCTCGCCTGCTCGCGATGGAATATCACAGAGAATTCTGGGAAGCTCGTCATTAAAAGTCCCAGAATTGTCAAAGATTCGAAGAAAACCCTTCTTACGGCTATCACCAAATGAGGAGAAAAGAATATAAAAACAGAGTGAGATGCGTTCCGAATGCTTGCAGTTCATTAACTAGCCGAGCCACCGAAAACTTCTACAAATGGGAAACCCACCTGCAACAGGCGCGAAAGAAGATTTTGGCCACCGTTCGACCCGAAAAAACAACGAAGCGGGAAAAATACGCACCCCGAACCCTTAATCCGGAGACGTGGATTCGGTGCTGGCTAACTGGTGGATGGGTGGGTGTAACAAGTTGGCTAAGAATACCGTAGTGGTCACAGAGGACCACCGAGCTCTAAGAGCGAGGGGCTGGGCTGCACGATCAAAAGACGGGGCGACGCTACTCGGTTAGTGGAAGGAGCGAGACAAATGATGGAAAAGGGATGGCGCCAAGCAAGACCGAGGAAGACCCGATAAAAAGAAAAATTGGGGAACCGCACCCTGCAAAAAAATCGACGTGGGTGCCCACTGAGGAGACCCCCAGTCCTACGCACGTTTTTGGGGCGAGACACACATTTCCAAGAACTTGGGAGAAATAAAACCATCCCGTTACTAGCTCGGAGTCCACGCTCGACCAGTCCGGGTTGCTCGTCAGCAAACGCTAATTATTAAACGGAAAACGCCGGAAATAAACGTGAAACTGGGCTGGAAGCGAAGAAGGACAGAGGGTGTGCGCCTACCGATATATCAAGGGGAGAGTGACACGGGTCGGAAAGACGGTCCAAGAACTTTCGAAGTGAGGGAAATTGGGCGCAAAAAACTATTTGGGGGACGGCGTAGGAGGGCGGCCGAGGAAAAACGACTGGCCTAGCCGCAGGATGACAAAAGAAACGAAAGTGGCCGAATCCACAAAAAACCAATAACAACAACGAATGGTTCGAAGCCAAGTCGACCCAAATTCAACATCGTAAGTCACATCGGAAGAGTCAAGCCGGGGTAGAGTAAGAAGGAACTCACGCAAAATAGAACTATGAAAAAGACCAGCCGACGCATACAACGCCGTGACCAAAGAGAACTGGACAGTCCAACGACGGCGATTTTCGACCCAAAAAAAACCCAGCACAAACAATAAGCGAGAAAAAAAAAATTCGTCGTGTGTCTACAAAAAAAAATTAAAGCAAAAGAAAAATATCGATACAGCCCAACCTCGGGAAGAAAGCCGCGGCAAAAGAAAGCCGAAACCCCTTAGGACAGTCGGATGGGTCAACAAAGGAAACACTATTTAAATCCAGGGACGAACCTGATCGCATAGCAAAGCGGCATCTCTGCCAACGGGGCAGGTCAGAGAGCGGCAGCGACAAAGGAAACGAGAACGCCACCGAACGCAGAAACTTCAAGAAAAGCCCGCGAAGTACCACCGCTCCACCAAAAAAGCTCACCTGCCCACCCATCATGGCACCTAAAAACTCGCCCAAATAAAACGAAAGCCCTCCGAAAAAACCGGGAAACTCAAAGAAAGAACACGAAAAAAAACGCCCAACCTCAATCGAACTCAACACTACGATGAAGATCAGAAACGCCTGGAAGAAAATGTATTCTGCTCCCGTTGCGATAAAACGCCGGACTGCGGGTCCGAGGGACCCGCAGCCCCCCGAAAAAAGGATCATAAGGGAGAGAGACAATGGCCCGGTGAGACTAGGTGAGGAAATTAGACGGAAGGAGCACGTTTCAACCAATCCCCTGAGGGCGGAAAGGAACGTCGGGGGGAGGGGAACATCCCGGTCAGCGGACTGGGCAACAAGTGATGTGGGGGGGCTGGGTGGAGGTTTAGGTGCGTCGGATAGCTGGGCCCCGGGAAACACGGACAATCATGTAACTCTAATGTGTTTTCAAAACACGTGGAAAGCATTGAAGGAAAAGTGCAAGGGCGCAAACCGTATCGCTTAAGGGATGTAGAAGATGAAGTTCCCTGTCTTGAACGCAGGACAAATTAGTCTGGGCCCCTCAACCAAAGCAGTACAAGCACGAATGTCGGGTGGGGAGTATCATGATGTCTATTGGCGCAAAGGAAATCAGACTGTCCCATATGAAAGACCTAAGAGAAAAAAACAACAAAGGGAGAGATCGAAACACGAATGCGAAATTTTCGAGACTAGGCCAATCAAAAAAACGCCAATGACGTACAATACTTCAAAAACCCCCTGCGGTTGGCAGCCCCGTTTCGGGGGCCAAGAATGTGCAATTTCCCCAGGACTTGGTCATCAAAACCGGTGTGCAAGGGAAACAATGCAGTATCGGACCCGTGAAAAGGAAATGGGCATTGACGAAAAAAAAGGGGAGTGGGGCACGCTTGGCCGCGGCTGAGACCCGCCTGGGAAAACCCCCAACTTTGGCCAGAAGTCGTAAGACAAAATTGTGACAACCAAAAAATTTGACAAAAGAAAGGGCATACTCCTGCCCCACCTGCCCACCATCCCACACAAAACAATTTAAAAAGTAGCGGACGGTGAACGTTAAGGCCTTTAAGGATCAGTCACGCATGGAACTGAGAACCGAGAAAAAAGAAGATCAACATGAAAAGGGGTGCTTCGGGGGAAGCAGCCATCCTCTGGGGAGGACCCAAAAATCGAGAAAAAGAAGCGTGATGTATATTGTTTTGACGGTAGGGCGAGGGGTGCGTGGAGGGGGGGGGAAAAGGCAAGGGTCTAGTTTAGGAGGCGAGGAGGTGAGCTGGGACGTTCGGGGGATAATTTCTTCTGGAAAACTGGGTTCATGGAGTCTAAAAGTTGTTGTCGGGGGGCCGTCCAGTGGTGGTTTTGCCGGCGATGGGCTTTGTCTGTTGTGCCGGGGACTGAAATGGCACTTGGGGTGTAAGATATCAAAATTCTCAAGGCAGGAGAATCGACCCCGCGGGGACATGGATCTTTAGATATACTCCTTCTGGAATTCGAGAAGTGGCGGAAGATCTCGGGGGTTAATTATGTGTTTCATGATACTCCAGTCGGCCGGCCGGGTAGACAGGGTGGCAACGCTCGTGGGGGAACGCTTTTTGCAACCAAAAAGAGTTTCCAGATGGTTGGGGAGTTGTGAACGACTCGTCTTCAGGGGGCATGTTCTTCAAAAGTCAGAACCAGAAAAAGGCCCGGTGGGATGTTGATACTGGAAAGGAACTTGGGGGGGATGTTAGGTGTAAAGGTAAAAACCTGGGCCCAGGGAGCCAGGTGGGGAGGGGAGCCTCACTGGTCCTGTGAAAAACGGGAGCCTGTGAACGATAGTGGGAAGATAGTCCGCTGGCCGGGAGGGGGGTCGGGCGAGGGGCGAAACGGCGGTCTTGGAATGATTATTCAGAAGGGCGTACTTGAGCCCTACAAAAAGAAATACAAAAAAAACAATAAGTCGTAAGCTCGGGGCGCGCCCCGCCCGACACACTTCTAAAGGGCGTACCACGACCTTCGACACTAAGTTGACCAGTAATTCAAGCAAAAGGGGCGCTGCAACTGCTCCTCCACTGGATACCGGGTAGGCGCCCAATCCAGGAAGTTGGAAAACACCAAGAAAAGTCCCATTGGATCAGGAGCTGAAACGTGCACCCAATGAAATTTCAGGGGCGCCGCCTTCAGAAAGGGACGAGTCACCAGAGCAGAACACGATTCAATAAAAAAGCAATCCGTGGCATTGCGGAAACTAATGAACCCAATAAAAAAGAGGAACCTCGCGGGCAAAGGAGGGGCGCGCCCTCTACGGGAACACCAGCGAGCGCGGTGGGGAAAACAGAAGCCGAGGGTTGCTGCTTGGTGTTCAAAGAAAGCTCACCGGTCGGTCTTTCGATCCTTCAAGCGATCAGCGCTAGGAACGCGCCAGCCATTTCGAGAGAATACCGTTACTCAAAAAACTATCGGCGGGACAGAATCAGATCGCGTAGTTCTGATGGCCGGGCGCCGTCTTGCCAGGCGGGAAAACTTCTTCCGGTAAAAAATCTTTCAACGTTTTACCCAAAAACTACCCCAGAACGGTAAAGCTCCACGAGAGGACAACGTCTTCGACTTAGGGGAGCTTCCTCGGAAGTAGAACTAATCTCAAAGGGTCGTCTGATGAAATCACGGAGGAAGCCCGAGGGAGGTCGATAAAGGGCAAAAACAAGCTCGAAACAAAAGCTTCACGGGGCGCAAAATCTCGCCAGCACGGCTACACTTGGGTGCACC
>Ga0179593_1622454_pt1 | contig 10214 bp, 14 predicted proteins | sample CZODoug2_1_08_16_FD_185931 | JGI IMG/M metagenome (GOLD analysis project Ga0179593, IMG submission 185931) | Vadose zone soil fungal communities from Angelo Coast Range Reserve, California, USA - CZODoug2_1_08_16fungal (PacBio error correction) | ecosystem: Environmental > Terrestrial > Soil >...
CGGGGGCGCCCCCAGGCAAGGACCCCAATCCCCAAGCAACCGGTAAGACCAAAAACGACCTGGTTATTTTTTGGGGGGGCGGTGGTGGTTCGGGTCGATACCCCAGCCCATGGGGGCTCTGCCTTCAAAAAAAAAAGGGAGGGGGGTCTGACTTTTTGATCCTAAGCCGTTTGCAAACTACCCCCATCCGTTTGCGTTCAGGCGTCAAACAAGGTCCAGTGGCCAGGGGTACAATTTCCCGGAGGACAGTAGGGGTTGTGACAGGAACCGCTTTTTGCTCACCCTCGTTCCGGTCGGCCCACAACGGGGGGGGGGGCGAAAATTAATTTGAGGGGGCTGCGTAACGGTGGGCAAGGTCCCCTTGTGCCAACATCCTCGGAACCAAATGACAACGCGGGTAGCCCAAAATTATTGAAACTCAAAGCGTGAAACCGGTGGAAAAGAATCCCGTAGGGTGCCAAAGGGAACCATGGGAACCATCAGGCCGAACGTAGCCCAGGTCGAAAAAGGGGGTGACCCCGTGGCAGCCCGCTTGTAACCATGGTGTGTCTTCCCAACGGGGGGGGGGGGACAGGGGGCAAAAGAAGGAAGGGCAGTTCGAAAAGGAAACACGCCCGGAAACCATTGGGGGGCGTACTGACAAAAAAACGCACAAAGGGCCGACTTTAACACGCAAAAAGGGAACACCGGGCGGCCAGCCCCCTAATTGGAAACACACTCAAAATCCCGCTTTGGAATCCAGCCCGGGTTGTGAAGCCCCGGGCTGCTCAAAGGGGACCGGCCCCATGCGAAATGGAGACCTTAGCAGTCCGGCGGAGTGTTTGTCACAAGGGGGACAAAAAAATGAGCACAAGAAAACGTGCCAGCAAGTTTTTTGCTGGTTGTACGGGGAAGAGTCGGGGTAACACAGTAGGGGAAAGTCGAGAAAGGGGCAACTCACCCCTGGGCTGTGCAGGTTGCGGAGTCGTAATCGGGACGCCAGGGATTGGTCCAGCAAGCCCTTGGGGGAGGGAATGGGGACCTTCGTCCAACACAGCGCTCCGGCTGGGCGGGCCCGGGGAGCCTTTTACGGGTCAAAGTTTCCAAGGGGGACACTAACACTTCTTCTTTGGTGACGAATCCCCGAGGGGGGAGCTTTGGTTGTTAGGATTTCGTTCGTAAAAACCCTGAAGGAAAAGTCTACCTCCAAGTTTTCCAAGGGGGATGGGGGGGGTCCACTGATTGGACCTCCAATTCTTTCGTTCCATTCCCCCCTTGGGCAACACCTGTGGGATCAGAATGCAAAACAGTCAGGGAGACCCGGAGTCTCGTGGCAGGCGAGAAGGCGGGCAAAACAACTTGAATAAGAAGAATGCCATGCACCCGAGGGGGACCAAGTGAAGGGTTCGAAGGGGTGGGGCCGGCGGTGCCGAAGGGGTGGGCCGATCCATTTCCGGGGGCCGTACCCCAACCAAACCACCGAGTGGGGGATGGTGCGGGCGGGGGGGAGCTCATCTCCACTTTCCGAAAGGACCAAGGTGAATAACCCGAGATGGCACCGGGTTTGGGTGCCTTGAAAGCTCGTATCTTGAAATAATACTGTTACCCCCCCCCGAAGGCCTACCCTAATTCCTGCATGAAAATCTCTGGGTAATGTACCAGCGCCCGGGAGGGGAGTTGAAAATTCCCAAAACCAAAAAAGCCCCGTTGGGGGAAGTCAAGACTCTTGAAAAGGCCGCCGTGCAAAGTTCCCCACCCCGAGCGGAAAAAGGATCAAACTCCCAAATACACAACAAATACTCTTGTCACCGGAGTGACGCGCGAAAGCTTGGGGAAAGGACAAACAGGCCCCATTCCACATACTTTGGCGTTTCCGCGGTAGGTGCCCAAAAAAGGGGGGGGGATCGATCGGTGGACCATGGATGGTACAAAAATGGTGATGCGTTTTTTCAGACTGGAAAGGTAAAAAAGTAGATCGACCGCCGTCCATTTAGCTCGGGATTGAAATTTGGGGAAACAGGTCGGGACGCAATAACTGCCCTGTCTAGAAAAGACCCTCTTCCCCCCCATTGAGAAAAAAGTCCCTGTGGACCGGTCTTGGAATGTCCTTGTTTCCTGAGCGTACTGTCTTCCGTGCCAATTTGTGCCACCCGCCACTAACTGGGCCGGGCAGTTTTTTTTCCAGGGGTGCTTCATGCAGCCTTCTTGTTCATGGATGAGTCGCCTGAGGGTATTGGATTTGGAGAGGTGTTCCAACTCCCGGGGGATATGGTGTCTTCCGCTCAAGGTCAAATCCTTGAAGGCTGTGGGGGAAAAAAAAACGGCTTTCAGTCTGCAGGTTCTTGCCCAAAACGCCTTGTTTGTGACCCAGTCATGATTGAAGGGACCCGTAACGTGCAGCCGAAACGAATGACCCTATGCCTACTATTACAACCCACTCAACGAACCGGCCGTTCCCCCCGAGCCGTCAGCCAGTCTGACGAAAGAACGTGGAACGTCTGGACAACTCCCCCGACTGGCCGGCGAAGGTCTGTAAAAGAACGTCTGGAAAATTGCAAAAACCGCACCGTCGTGTGGTCCGAGTTCCTTTCAAGTGCCTCCGCGGAGACAGAACGTAAGGGCTTACGACGAGTTTGAAGACAAAAAAAAATGCTGACCGCCATCAAATAGTGGACCTGGAGGGAACACAACTGTAAAGCATAAAACAGGCTTCCAACCCCCTTTTGTGTGTGGTCATCGGTTTGTGTTTTATGCTGTCCCTTATTACGGTCTAGCGCACTGAGATCAACAGGCACAAAACAGACCATTTAAACCCAGAAACGAACGCACACAGGGGTGGGCAACAGGGGGGGGGCTTGTGGTGTGCACTTGGTTTTAGGGGAAGGAAAAAGCCTGGTCGAGAAGGTGTGGGGTCGTCAACAGGGGGGGTAGAAGTTAAATTTGTAATGCGACCGGGTCCGCGGAACGAATGTGACCCTACGCGGGGACTTATGTCCAGGACAAAAAGATAAAAGCCAAGGTGGCTAGGCCCCCCGCATCCCGAAGACACAACAAGTGCCGATACAGCGGCGGAAATGTCCGGGGCTAAAGAGAAGCCCCGGCCCTTTGAAGATCCAAATTCGTCCGGGAGTGGGGGATCTGCCCCGGTTTTAGGGGCCTTTGGGGCCTTAATTTTCCCCGAGAGCACCTCAACAAACAAACAAACAACTTGTCTGCCATTCAGGCCAACAGAGAAGACCAGAGGAACGTCCCAACCCTGACAACCTGCCCAAGGGAAGGAACCCCCCCCGGCGGTTCCAAAGTGAATTGCTTCTTTGCCACACGGTATGGGAAGAACATTGCAAGCTGTGAATGAGGGGCGTGACCAAATAGACTTAGCAGGGAACCGCGAGAGGTCCCACTATTGAAGCCATTCGTTAACCCTCCGTAAAACACATGCCCGGTAAAAAGGGGTCCCTGGGAACGGGGGGACGATCCGCGAAAATAAAATGGCCAATCCTCCGCCCGCCCGTAGCCAAACCAATCCTAGAGAAAAGTGCAATGCCGGACCATCCAACAAAACCATCGCACAAATCCTGTTTTAACCGGGGTCGCGCGGGGGTTAAAAAATAAAACCAGTCAAGTAGTTTGTAAGGCCAAACAGGGTTCCCCCACAGATTCCTGGAAAAAGCGACAAAGCTCCGGTGGATCACTCAAAAGGGGGATTACCCTGTGGTCCCCGGGAACGGGGGAAGTGCCACATTGAATTGGTGGGGTGGAAACCGTCGGTCCACCCCCCAGGGAAGAAGGGAAAAGGATGAAAGTCCGTGACGAAAGATGAACTGTGGATAGGGGGCAAGCCAGAATTCGCCAAGGAAACCAAAGATCAGAAACTGTGGCCGGGGGGGGGGGGGCGGGACTTGAAATTTGGACCAGACACAGGGCCGTGTCCAGCAAATTGGCATAGTGGACCGCTCGTGATGGACGGCCCCCGAGAGCCTCGCAGACCGGCGGGGGCAGGCGGTTGTAGGGGGTGGGGTAAAGCGCGAGGCCAAAAAGGGGACGCCCTTTGAAAAACGTAAAAAGAACAAAAAGCCAGATTTCCAAACAACCACGATTTTTCTGAAAGGGAAACAATTGTCCAAAATGCGGGAAAAAAAGGATCCCTCAATGACTGTTCTGGTATACCCCTAACAAAAGTGAACTGTGCCAAGGCCCAGGCGTTCTTAGAAGAAAAACAATTCACTGGCTTCCGCCCACTTCCAAAGAATCCCCCCCAGACGGGGACCAGCACGCAAGGGTCCTAATGTCCCCCCAAGCACTTTGAAGGAGGTGGAGAAAGTCTCCGTTGCCACCTGCACTGGCAAAGTTTCATCCAAACCCAAACTTAAAAAAAACTAAAAATCCGGTATGTTGTGAAAGTGGTCAATGAACTTACAAAAGATCACTGGGGTCCCATCCCAAAAAAATAAAGAGTTGGTTAAGAAAATCGCCAAACTGGCCAGATGCCCCCTCAAACAAACCCACCAGTTGGGGCGCCGAGGGCCGAAAAACCCTAACACCGGTAGATGGTGGGTGGGGCCTGTCCCCATGCGCCGCGCCTGGAGTCCCAAAATCGGGGGCTTTCCGTGTTCAGTGGTTAAATGGGGGCAACCTTGTTTGAGACGGGGGTATGTTCCCAAGTCACTGGTCGGGTAATGGTTGGGTTTACCGGTAGACGTTAGGGGGACCTTGTTTTGGCAGGAAAAAATCTCCAAAGCCGCCGTGTGTGTTGGAAATTGCACCCCGGGAATGCGGGGGGGAGTATCGGGTTATTCTTTTTAGCATGCATGGCAAACCTTGATGAGCGCGGGTGACGTGAAAACTGGCAAAAGTGAAAAGCCCACCAAAAAAAAAACGAAGCTGTCCCCCAAAACGGGGCCAGACATCTCCAAGTGAAATCCGAGCCCCCCGGGAAACAACCACTAAGAAGGTCGAAGAACACCCCTGTGAAAAAGCCCCGCCCCCCAAACCCTCAGCCCAAGCCAACTTCGGGACGAGGGGACACGTAAAGGTCCTCCAAAACAAGGGGTCGTCACACTCCGTACGCCAAAGCCTGAGGTATCAACCCTTACTTAAGTTTCACGCTATTTCACTCCAAGTTTGGGGGCCCAGGCTTGAATGAATGCCCTGGGCCAAAAACTTCTCCGGGGGGGAAAAGGGGCAAAATGGGCAAAAAACCATCGGAAAAGGGGGGACGTGGCTCCGGAAAATCCAGAAACTGGTTGGCGAACTTATACGATCCCCACCCACTGGCCCGGAGAGGGCCCCACTGCCCACCCCAATTGGGAAAACATCCCGTGGGGGCCATTCAACCCGATTCTTCCCCCAAAGGAATTCACCCCTCAACCAACCGCCCTTCCGCAGCTGAACGATCCGGGGGGAGTAAAACCAGCCCGGGGGTATTGACGTGGTGAGAAAGGGCCAGTTCCCAAAAGGTCCAAAGCACTCTGACAGGCGGGGTGGGGAACGCAAGCCCAGACCCGCCCAAGGATCTGGCAAGTTGCGACGACCAAAACCCAGTCTGGCGAATTTACCAGCACAAAAGCAGCTGTCCCCTGCGGAAGACCGTGTAAATTTCCCCCAACCCGGGTTATAGGCCAAAAACCACTCCGAAACCAAGCAAAAACCGGCTGCAACACGGAGGTGGAAAAAGTAACGTGTCCGTCAAGAACACTAACACCCGACGAGCCTGTCTTCGGGGGTAGCAGAAGGTGAGCAATTTGCCTTGACCCAGGGGGGCGCCCACCCCAATCGGTACGGAACTGCCGGTAAAACGGAAAGAGGACAAAGGCGGGGGGAGGGCACGGGGTTTGGCAGCGGGAAATCAGGGCCCGCGGCCGTCAGGGAGGGAATGTGCCGGAACTTCCCAAACGGTTTTTTGTTGGGCGGAGTAAAGCCAGGCCCCATCAAGGAACCCGTGGTGGCGGGCCGGGCACGGGTCTCAAAGGTGCAACCACCTGGGAACAAAAAAATCCCAACAAGTTCACAGAAGGGGACGGCAAATGCGAAAACTCCCCCAGACTACTAAGGTTGGGTTCACCCATGGCCCCACAAACGATAATGGAAAAGTTGTGTGTGACAAACTCGTGGGGCCCACATTTAAAAAGAAAATTCCTTTAAGGTCAGTCGTTTTGAACCGCCTGTGACACAGTCCAAAGTAGGTATCGAAAGGTTTACGGACCTACAACGGCCCCCTCTCCATGGCCCGGCCACGGCAGCCCGAGTAACCTAACCGTTCCCTAATAGACGTCGGTGTCCATATGAAACTCCACCAAAAAATCAGTTTTTTCCCTAACGAACTGGGTACACACACAAAACCCAGGACAACCACCGGAACATTGGGAAAAGGCCCCCCCTACCAGGCCTGAAAGACATGAAGGGCAACCGGGGAATTGTATACCACGTACCCTAAAAAGCCGGGTGGGGGGGGGGTCCATTAAAAAGGGGAGGCACCAAGCTTTTTAGAAGATTGAAAAAACGGGGCCACCCATCCCCCCGCAAAAGTTTTCCAGCAAAAAAAGGACGTCAACGAGTGTAAACGGGGGCCGGACCATGCGGAAATGCCGGGTGAAACTAAATGAAAGTGGAAATCAACAACAAACACAGTGAGGAGGAGGAAAGAAAAAACATTCCTGCCTCGCCCAAAATCGGGCCCGGCCAAAAACCCCCCCCCACCCGAAGTTCCCTCAAGAGGGCAACTATTGGACGGGCTGTGTTCAGGCAGAGTCAGCCAACAGTTAGGGTGTCAGACATAAAATAGGAAACGACGTTTACTGGGGTGGAAGGAAGACATGGACTTCCACTACTGGGAACGGGGCGGCCAATCATGAAAACCTCGTGGGGACCGGGGATACCGTGATTCGGTGGAAAAAAAAATTTTTCCGAACGGACACTTACCCCCTGAGCGGGGTGGAAAAGTACAGTTCGCGGTGTGGCCCCGAAACGTTCAGGTTGGCTCCTCGGGGGAAACTTCTTTTGCCCGCGGGGACTTCCAAACCCACCTAGAGCCCCAACTTCGTGTGATGGCGGCATGGATTCAGCCAAACTCTAAAAGGGGCTGGCCAAACTTGGTGGCTCGATCGCGCTGCATGGGAATGGGACACTTAAACGGGCCGACCGTAAGCAACGGGTTGACGAAAACGGCTTTCCAACGTGGGCTTGGTGGACCCATGGGGGAATTGGGTGGGGCAACGGGGTTGGGAAGGGCCGCAACTCCTCCGGACGAGCAAAAACCGACTGTCGAAAGCCGGGGACGGCACCAGGAAACCCACAGTACCAACGACCAAGGGAACGGCCCCCCAGACATCGGAGGGGCCGCCGAAGGCCCCCTGAACAAGAAAAAAATACTGTAAGGGATCACCAGGAACCGAAAAAAATGACCCGGTTCTAAGAAGCAGATTACGGCAGCGGCCCAAAGGGGGCTCCCTTCGGGGCTTACAACATTCCGCAACTCAATTTTGGAGAGGTGGGGTTAAGACCCGGACAAAACGCAGGGACGCAGCAAGGTTTGTTGGGTCGGGTGGCCGTCACAATTCCTTTCAATTTTCCGAGCATGTCTCCCGCCCGGGGGACACATGGTCAAGGGTGCTGAATCGAAATCGCTCCATATGGTGCACTGCCGGGGGGGATTTCCCACAAAAGGGCGACTGCCCAACAAAAGGGTCTTGGCGCCAACCAAAGGCAAGCAAGACGGGATGGAGGGATCGGGGGAGCCACCGGGGCCCCTGCAACAACAGGGTTTGAAAGAACCGGGAAACCAGCCTGGGGGAGGGATTGTCCCGGGAGCTGGGGGGCGGGATGTCTTCGACGAGGAAAACACACAATGCGAACCGAAGGGCAGAGGGATCGCAAAGGAACCTATTCCTTGCGTAAAATCGTGGGGAACAGTGGCAGACCCCAAAGTTCGGGGGCAAAAAATGACCGGCCAGGTCCGAGGCGGAAACTAATTGGGGGGCTATCACCCACGCAACACTTTGTCGAAAGGAAAATAATGGCAAAAAGGGTCATCGGGGGGGGTGGGGGGGGGGCGCGGGGGGTTGGGGCCGAGTGGGTGGCACGCTCCAAGGACAACGGGTGGACCGCACAGGGGGCCCCTGTGCTCGGGAGGGCCTCCCAAAATGAACAAGCCGTCAATACCAATCCTCTCAAAAAGAAGGGAGACAAAAGGGAGTCAAATGACCCGTGATGTCTGGCCGTTGGTAAGGGACTCCCCGGATTTTGCACAAGCAAACGGCCCCCCACCCTAACGCCAAAAATTAAGCAGTTCAAGGAAAACACCCAAGACAGAGGAGAAAAAAAACGTGAAAAACGAGACCGTGGGAAAATTAAAACCAAACACTACAAAGAAAGAATTGGGGAAGAAGCTACAAAAGCGCCACCGAGCGGGCCCCCCCTACGAAAAAAAAGGGGATTTAAAAAGCAAGGGTTGGGCAGGAACGAAAGCCCAAGGCCAACTAGCCGGATGAACTGTGCGCGGGCGGGAGAGAACGGATGGGGTTCAACCATAAAAACACGTTGACGTGTGTCGGCCACACAACACTGGTTGAAAGGGCCCGGCCGTGGGGGGGGGGATTGGCAGCAAATGTAAGGGAAGTTCGGTTCGGGGGCATGGGAGAGGTTAAAAAGCTTGTACCCTCAGAACCCCAGTCCTGGGGCTGATAGGAAATAAACGGACGCCTTTTGACCTGGACAAAGAGACTAACTTACAAGACACCACTCAAGGACCAAGGGTGTTTAAAAGTACTTCCGTTCTGGGCTTTCGGAAACTTTGCTTGCCAAGTGGTCCGTGAAGACTTGGGTGCACACCATCCCTTCCACGGTTGGATAATCCTCCCAGATTGGGCTTTGGTAATTGTTTTGAAGTGACCCGTGTTGGGCGGAATTCCCCCTGAAACTTTTCCAGTGTATGGGGTAACGTCCACCCATTGGTAATTAAATTTTGGCCGGCGCCGGAATCCTTGTTGTCTGCACAGCGTTGAAAAGAAAAGTTGTTTAAAACAAGATTAGACCAGCGCGAACCAAAACCACCCTCACCCCAGTTCCCACCGGAGCACAGGGGTCGGTCCTCTCGAGGGCCCCCTCGCGGATTGTTCAACCATCACCCCATTGCGGCCCCCCTGGGGGGGAAAAACTGTCCATGGGAAACTTCTGAAAAAACCAACATTCTTCAAACAATTAGGCTGGTGCGGATGCGAATTCTGGCGCACAGGGCGATCGAAAACGGCACCGGCACGGTTTTTTAACATCATGAATCCTACAAAAAAAACTCGACTGATGGGGGGGGCACAATCCAAAGGGGAAGCGGAAAGACCCCTACTGTTAAACTAAAAGACCACGAGCAACGGCCGGACCCCAAATGTTTTGGAGACTGTGTGTGTCTAAAACATGCCTACACCTTCTCAAGAACGCCGGGCAGGGGAAAAAAAAAAACGCACCTAACCCCGCCGAAAAGTCCTGGCCAGAAATGGGGTTGAAGGCGGGGAAATAGCGCAAACTTCCAAAAAGAGGGTTGGTGGTTTGGGGTAACAGAAGGGGGACTGGAGGAAGTTTAGGACGAAAAATCTCCCAAGTTTACCGAAAAGGATTAACGCTTGGGGGTCCATCTGAGTTTTTTAAAAAAAAGCACGGAGATCAAAAGGTGTGCGCGCAGACGGAGCAATCATACCATGAAAAAACGAATATCTATGGTTTCAAGGGGACTAAATGTAAGAAGGCCGATCCGGTGCATTCTGGGCGGAAGGAGGGGTGGAAAAAACACGTTTTTTGTGGCGGGGGACCTGGGAAGAGGACTAAAACCACAACACGGTGGGAAGGGAATAAAAGATAGTCACCAACTGGGGTCAGGGGCCCCCAAGCCACTGTCTCAGACCCACTCTATCCTGATTGCAAGAGTAAAAAGTTCCGTCTGAAGGTTTCCATAACGGGGAATCGGCGGGGCACCAAATTGGGTACCAAAACGTCTGGCGACCAAAAGGGACGTTAGGAAACAAACAAGTTCTCCTCGCCCTTTTGGGAAACAACAGAAACGAAGAAAACTCCACCGTTAAGGTCATTCAATGGTTGGCGATTGCAGGGTCATCTCCCCCTCGGGGGGTCTAAGAAATAATCGCCCCCTGTAAAACGCCCCAAACCCTTCTCCTCCTGCTATAAAGACCCATAAAAACAAGTCCGTGGAAACAAGACCGGTCGGGGGGGAAAAAGTGGGTCCCAAAACA
>Ga0179593_1626764_pt1 | contig 10214 bp, 14 predicted proteins | sample CZODoug2_1_08_16_FD_185931 | JGI IMG/M metagenome (GOLD analysis project Ga0179593, IMG submission 185931) | Vadose zone soil fungal communities from Angelo Coast Range Reserve, California, USA - CZODoug2_1_08_16fungal (PacBio error correction) | ecosystem: Environmental > Terrestrial > Soil >...
AAGGTGGGCCAGGGGGGTTGGATGACTTGGGGAGTAGAGGTCAGCAACGGGCCGCGGGAGGCAGGACACAGGGTGGGAGAGAAGCGATAAGTCAAAAAAAAAAGAAGTCAAAAAATCGGATCTCCGATCAGTGGTAAGGGACGGATCAGTTTTCCGCAAGACTAGGAGTATATTCGTGGGAAAGATTGGTGGTAAGAAAAAAAAAAAAGGGGAGGTTGGCTTTCGAGCATTATGATCTATCAGTCCGCAAAAGTGGCCTAACATCACATAAGAAACCTCCAAGAAGACAGGTGAAAGAAGGAAAAAGGGGAAAAACGGAACTGACAAGCAAACCAACAGCCAGCCCGACTTCATTGCAAAGATAACCAAAAAACTACGCCTCCAACCACCAGCAGGCCACCGCCCTCCCATAGCCCTGCCCGACTTCTCACACCCCCCAAAAAGAAAAGCCGAAAGCCGTCTCTCCACCTCCACCCGCTGCGCTGCACGCACGCATCCCTTCCCGCAAGCACTGTTCAGCGGGTAGGGCAAGGAATAGGGTGTATGGGCTGAAGAGAGGGTTTCTTGGGGGGGAGTGGAAGGGGGTGCTATGATCCCGACGAATTGACGAGTGAAAAGGCGAGAGGGGGGAAAGGAGAAGAACGGAAGGAGGGGGGAGCAGTGCGCAGGGTTCTTGTGCGGGAGTGTGGGGGGGTGGCCGTGTGGGCCGACAAGCGAGACTGAATAGACCACGAGGAGTAGAGGATGGTTAGGAGTGCTGGGTTGTTTGAATCTGGTCAGGGAGCGGAAAGGTGGAAGTTGTGGCGTGGCGGGCTGGTTGCTGTTTGGCATGAGGAGGAGAGGGAAAAAAATAGAGAGGGGGGGAGAGCACTATTTAAAAAGAAGAGAAGGTAGACCCCTTTCAATTCGACGACTGGGGGCGAGGTGTCGAGATTCGTTGAATTTCTGAAGAAAAGCATACATGGAAGGGGGAGGGGGGGAACTAGGGACCATGATACTATAAAACACGGGGGAGGTCAACATCGTTGAAATTACCCGCGTGGGAAGCAGATTCATATAACAAACGGCCTAGAGAAGGAAGAGGAGAGAAAAGTTGAAGTTTGCAAAGAAGCCGCAGGTCCGGATACACAATCGATTGAGATCGACAAGAATGAGGGGAAAAACTTAAAAAAAAAAGGGGAGATATATGACGGGGTTGTTCATACAAGAAGTGGGTTAACGTAAAAGGATCCAGGGAAGCTCAAGTATTCTTCATAATTCTTGTATAAAAACAACCCGAGGGGAACAGGTGAGGGGGAGAAGAACAATCAGTAAAGAGGAAAATTTACAGGTCAAGGAGGAAGGACAGACTGTTTCGGCGTGGGAGGAAAAGGGGGGAAGGGAACAGACAAATTTTAGAAAACTAAATCTTCCATGGACGCGGAACGTATCAAAAACATCAGCCCCAAGTCGGAGCAATCGACTGGGGAAGGGAAACATCAGAAGGAGGAACCCAAATACCTAAAAACCAAAAAAAAAACTTCCGGGTCCGTTTTTTTGAGACATCGCACCTTTCATCCTGTAAAACGGATCGCTCTCCAACAACAAAGGAAGAAAGATATCCGAGAAGGAGCTCAAAAAGGAAAGGACTAGAGGTGAGGTCGGGAATTTGTCAAAGTGGGGGTTGAACCTCGCGGCAGTGGGGCGAAGGTGTTGTTGAATACATTCCTCAAAATGAGGGATGTCCTATTAAAAATGTTGGGGAAAAGAAAAGGGGGGGGATAACTGGGGGTGCAAAACGGTCACGCGTGGGGGGTGTGAAGAAACGCAGCTAGCCTGCTCTGACGGCTGCATCGGAAGTACGGTCTTAAATCAGGGTATAAGTAGTGAAGGAAGTGGTGGCGGGGAAGACATGAAAGGGGGGGTGGGGGAAGCTTAGTGACGGAGAGGAAAAAAAGAAACCGATAGAGGCGAGGATACGTGGAATAAGTGTGCCAACTGAGGGTCTGAACACAAGAGCCGATTCATAGTGAGATACAGGATGGGGAAGAAGAGGGAATGCCTACCCTTATGATGCCGTGGAAAAAAAAAATGTCTAGATTCCTCTGGCCAATGGATAGGTGATCAGGAGGAGTTATATGGGGGGAGAGGCGGCGAACTGACCCGAAGCTTGAAAACGGGCCCGGGGAGAAAGAACCTGAAACTTTTACACTAAGAAGAGAATAGTGGGGACAATTTTAGAAAGAGACGAGAAAAACGTGCAACCAGAAGAAAAAGGGGGAGACTAAAAAGGCTTCACAGAAAATCAATAAGTGTGAAATACAGATCAGACCTTCAGACGGGAGTCCTCTCCTAAAAGCCACACCAGTAAACGCACCCGAACAGCCAACACAAGAAGAAGTGACACATGCAAATAACCAAAGAAAGAACGCCAAGGAGGGAGAAAAAGAGGGGGGGAAAAAAAGAAGTCGCGTCTCTCGGCAAAAAAACATAAAATCGGCACCACCCTGCCCCGCAACAGGGGCCCGGAGACATTACAAAAAACCCGAGAGAAAAGAGAGGGGAAGAAAAAAGCCTCTTAAAATCAAAAAAAAACCCCTCTCCTCAACAAGGGGGAAGGAAGAAAGCTCGACAAGGAAACGGCCCAATACATGTGACTAACGGACACAGAAGAGCAGCCAGAAGCCGAGTATTACACGGGAAACGGTAAAAGGGAAGAGGGGAGGGGAAAAATAAACCAGACGTCTGCAGTATCCCTCGGGGGGATTTAGACTGGCAGGTTGGATTTCAGAGGGGGTGGAGAGAGGTCTAGCTATAATTCCACCCTATTAGGTAGGGGGAGAGGCGTGGCGGCTAATGGGGGGGGTTGAAGGTGGAAGGTTTGTATTGAATGAATCTGGGTTATGCTAGGATGAGGAGGAAAAGTCTGGTTTTCGTAAGCTTCCATTTTTGGGGTATCCGGTATTTAGAGGTGGGGGGAAGGGAATGGTGGTGGGGAGGGAGATGGGAGAAAGAACGCAGACCAACCCGACTTTGGGAATGATAGAAGGAAAACCAATCCTATCTGGAGGATCTGTAGTCCTTGTGGGAGTAGATACACAACAGGAAAGAATCTAGAGCTAAGGGGAGGGGGGGGTTTTTTGCTAATCTGTAATCGATGATAGAAGGGGTGGAGTTTGGGGGGATTTGAACACGCTATCAAGATAGAAAAACGGACAGGAGTTACAGAAATTAACGTGGAGGGGAAGAAGCGGAATTTCGGCGCAATAGTGGGAGGGGGGTGAAAGACGAGGGGTTCGGGGGGGCACCGAAGGAAAGAATAGGCGAAGGCCTAGATATATTTGACGTTAAGGGGGTGACGTCCAGCTTCAAAAGAAAGCAAGGCGGGAATGGATAGAAAATCCGAAAAACATGCCATCCTATTGGGAGAAAAGAAATGGCACAGTCAGGATTTGTGAAGCCAGTTGGACTGAAGTGGGAAAAGGAAGGAGGAGGCAGAAAATAAACGTCTCAAAAGGCAAGGGGTCGGAAAGATGGAAAAAGAAGGCTAATATGAGCCACAAACTGATGGGGCAGAGGGAAAAGTGAAAAGCGAGTGCTGCTTGAAGCGAAGAGTACGAGATTACAATAATTGGCCATCCAGAATTGGATGAACAAAAAACCGGGGAGGATGGGAGGACTCATTGACAAAAAAAATTGACGAAATGCAGAAAGAGGCACCAATCCTCTCAAGAGGCCAACACAGCGCAAACGGGTCATCTCCAAAAAGAAAGGGGGACCCTGAAAAGGGTTGGAAAAAACTAGCCATCATTCATCCTGCTGGACAATAAAGTTCCAGGGACGGGGTTTACAGAAGTAGGTGGTGGCAAGTCTGGGAAATGGAGGAAAACGAGGATGGATCGGGGGGGGGGGGGGGTGGGACTGAAAAGAGGTAGTTTTGAGCAGAGATTTCCGGGGGGTGAGGAAAGGGTGGAGAACCTGAAGACTGTAAAAAAGGGGGATGAAATGAAAAAACCTGTTGGGCAAGTGACAGTCAGAAATTTTAGCGGGGCGCTCGCCATAAGGATAGGCGGTTGTGAAGTATGCACACATTACAGGGCTCAAAAATTTAAAAATGGAGCAACTTAAAATCGGAGTCAAAAGCAACGGAAAAGGTACGTCATTTAATTGAAGGATGGTCTTGAAGTGGAGGGTGGTGTATGGAGATGGGGATGGGGTGTCAGGGGGGTGCTGGAATGGGTGGGTATGGGGTGAGTCGCTCGGGGGGTAGGATGTCGTATCGTCAGGTGCCTGAAGGCAAAAGGCTCGAGGGGGGGGGGTTGGCGTGCTAAGTGTGGTGGACGGGGGGGGGGTCTTGGGGTGACTGTCGCGGGAAGGTGGGACATAGCTAAAAAGATGCCGGGAAAAAAAGGAGGGGGGATTCTGCATGATGATCGAATCCTCTCAATCACCTAACAGCAACGAAAACCCACTTCAGGACGAGTGACAGATGACTGCCAAGAGGACAGGAATCAGGCTAAAAGAGAAGAAAAAAGAGACGAGATCAGACTAGAATCCACGATATCAGATCCAACCTGAACACCCAGACCCTCCTCCAAGGGGCAAAATACGCGAAACAAGGCGTCGGCTGCGAACTTGGGGTGCTAAGGGGGGGAGGAAGGTGAGGGGAGCACAAAAAGGATTCGTGAGAAACTCCCTGTAGGGGCATAAATCCGAGAGCCAAACAGCGGGTCGGAACGACGTGAGATTAAGGCCGCGGCTAAAAAAAAAACCGTTCTGACTATGCTATTCAGGATGGGCGTGAACTCGAGCAGGTAGCGTAAGGAAAAGGCTGTAAATATTGAGGTACGGGTCTTGTAGGATCAACTACGAAGGGTCGGGAGAAGAGAGGGGGGGTGGAATAGGGAAGATGAAGCGAGTAGCGAGGGGGTGGGATGGGGAAAGGCATGAAGAGGGACGAAGGAAAGGGGGGGGGGATGGGGCGCGGGGGGCCTGTCGGGTGGGGCTGTACTGAGAACGAGGCTAAACGGGTAGGATCGGTGGGAGGTTGTGATTGGAATTGTTGAGGGGGGAGGGGGAGGAGGGTAAGTTGAGTCGGGGGGGGAGTACGGATAGGACTCCTTTTGTAGAGGAGATCTGGGATGAGCGAGTGAAAAGTAAGTACTTAAGAAGGCATAGAACCCTGGTCTATTGGAAATTTGGACTGGTTTGAGGAAAGGGAATTCTTCATAAAATCACGGAGGGACTATTCAGTTTACATGGGTCCGGGTGCAGAAAAAAAAGAAAAGCTCAGAAAGAGGGGGGGGGGGGAAATGCGAAGGGGGGGTCTGGGAGCTGGAGAAGGGGCGGGGGGGAGAAGGAGGTATGTCAGAGGGTGCAATTGGGGGCGATTGGGCACGGAGGGCAGCCTAAGAAACAGGGGAAGCTGAAAAAAAGAAAGGAGGACAGAAGACGGGGGGGGGTCTTGATAGGGAGGACAAGATAAGATAGGGCCGAAGATAAAAATATACAATATTAATCTGAAGTGCAAAGGAAGGGATGATTCAGAGAGGGGAATGAGGGAGGGGAAAAAAACGGATCACGAAGATAACTAAGCTCATTGCACGGGCATGGGTGAAGGGGGCGTCGTGTGGAGAGGCTTGTGGGGCGGGGTGGGGGTGGGCAGACTAGGGCAAAAAATCATTATAGATTGGCAAGGACTGGCAGAAGAATGAGGGAGGGGGGGCTGGGAGGAAAAAGGGTCCCTGGGTTCAAAGAGTAAAGGAGAAACAAGGTTCGACATCTTCCTCCATAAGAGAACGTATAAACACTCAAAAAAAGGCCGCAGAGGAGAGGAGGGGATGTCCTGAAAAAGTCCAAGAAAAAAACGAACACTGTGTAAAAACGCCGGTCTAGTGTTCCGGAGGGGGCAAAAGAACATTTCATCCGTAGCCTATCCTCGATAGGAGGGAGGGTAGGGCGGAGGGAGAAAAGAGAAAAGCGAGGAGGAGAGGAACTAGACGGAACTTTACTAGACTGATAGGGGGGGGGTTGGTGGAGGGTCGAAGGGGGGGACAAAAGTGGGTCATATGAGAAAAAGGGGGTTGGACATCAAGCGACCTAGCAAAGGGGGGGGGGGGGAGGGAATAGTTTGGGGAGAAGGCCAGGAAAAAAAAAAGGTTAAATTTTGGGGGGGATCTAACTGGGGAAAGACTGGCACAAATTGTACCCAACCGCCCGCAACAGTCTACGACCTCATTACGGATCAAAAGGGGGAGGGTTGGGTGGTGTGGCACTCAGTCAAGGGGAAGAGTTGGGGGGTGACAAGTAAAGAAGTGAATACAGACCTCACCAGGATGATAAAGGCAATACGTTCTGAACCATCAAATAATCTATCAACCAGAAGAGGGAAAGGATTGCATCTGATGAGAAGCGGATCTCAAGAAGATTGAAGAACGACCTGGGGGGGTCGTTGGGACGGGAGGGGGCCTCGTTCACATGAAGGGAGGGGTGTAAAAGGTAGGTATGGGGAGGGTGCAGGGGTGGGCGACAGCCGCACGTGGACTCCCCGGGAACTTGGCAAAAGGGGGGGGGGAAATTGTGTCGAGGAAAACTTTACAAGGGGGGGGGGGATCAAAAGAAGGGAGGGGGTAAGAAATTTCACTGAATATCGAAAAACAATCTGTGTGAAGTCCGGGAAAGTCTTAAAGGACTCATCATATACGAAGGGGGGGGATCCAGCAGAAATAAGAAAGGAAGAAGAGGTATCATCATTCCAAAGAACATCCCCGCCACTAGGCCACGCATCGGGAAAAAAGGACACATTGAAGAAAAAAATCCAAAAAAAAGACGAGAACCCTCGCATCAGACCTCTCGTCGAAAAAAAAAATCAAACGCCAGCAAGGAGTCTCTGCGGACCAGAGAACCGAAAGGACAGGAAGGGACCCGCGCACTTCTTTTATCCACACCCACGGATAAAAAGAGCTTCTCTCAAGACAGTCCCCCACCTCTCCTCAACAGTGGACCAAAGAGGGAGGGGGGCGGGAGAAGGGAAAGAAGAAACCAATAAAAAAAAAGAAAAAAAAAAGCAGAGCTTACTTCTCAATTCCTGCGAGTCCAGAAAATGACAGCGGAGAGAAGGTATGCGATCGGAGCAGAGCCAGCGGGTTTGGGGGTAGATGAGAGGGGGGTGGGTCAGGGAAGAGGATAGGGTCCCACCGTAGGAGGGAGGGAGGTGAAGGGGGGGGAGGTTGTAGGGGGTGGGTATTGGGACTGGATTGGGATTTGAATGAAAAAACTAATGGTGGTGAAGGGTGATTTCTATAGGTCGAGGGGGGGGGAATGAGGGGGGCGGAAAAAGAGGGGGAAGAGGTGACATGTGGATAATCTGTGGTGATTAAGGAGGAAAGGAGGAATCCATAAAGCACAAAAACCAACATTTTTGAAAAAGGAAAAGAGACAGGGTCCCCGAATATCGAATGGAAAGGGGGAAAAAAAAAGAAGGCTAAACCTTAAATGAGGAGATCTAGTGGGAAGGGGGGGGTTTGGGGAGAATAAAGTCTCGAGCGCTTCCTAAGGGAGTTTGAGGTGTGAAAAAGAGGAAATGACGTTCAGAACCAAAGAAATGAATGCAACCGGGATTTTGCAAGTGTCTATAGACCGCATTCTTAAAAGGGGGGGACAGAAGGGGGGGTCCACGAGTGTAGGCAAATACCTTCCAATTGAAGGAGGGGAAGCAGGGCTAAACTAGAGGGAGAGGGGATTCAAGGGGGGAGGAAAGGGCCCGAGGGGCAGGGAGGACACCTCCTCTAAACATGACATCGTGCTGAAAAAGAATCGAAAGGATATGTGGGGAAACACGAGGGTGCGCTGTGGGGGGACGGTTGGTGAAAGGAGGGCTAAAAAGGAAAAAAAAACAACGGCCTGGGTCTCGAGTCCACGCATCTGGGAGGGGAGGAAAGGGGGGGGGAGGAGAAACAAAGCTGATGGGGGAAGCTGTTGAGAGTTAAATGAAAGGATGGATGCTGAGGAAAAGGGAGGGAGAATGAGGGTGCAATTGCGTCACCGACATGCTCAACAAGATGGGGGAAAGGAGATATGTAAGGGAGCAAGGGTCCTCAGGACGATCAGGCAGCAAACGCTCAGACGAGGTTGAAAACAGCTGAAAAAAGGGGGGTGTCTACCCCCTATAGAGGTAGAAGGTCGTGATGCGTGGGGCAAAAGACCCGAATGGTGGGGAAGGTCATGAGGGTACGATCGGTAACGGTCGACACCTGGCTGGACCATCGGGAAGAAGAGGGAAGGGACTTGGGGAAAGCCATAGATGGCATGTGGGGGACGGATGGGGGGAGACAAAGAGCAGTAGTGGGAAATGACTAAAAAAAGGGGAGAGGAGTTGAAGGGGAAACCTTCACTCGGAAAAATGTTTGGCCAACAATCGCATACAAGGAAAAGAGGGAAAAAGGAAGGGAAGAACTCCCGAAATTCTTTGAAGTCCGTCGGTCTCACACGCTGGTGATAAGGTCATCCCGCAAAGAAAGCTAAGAATGGACTTATCCAAAACCCCAACTGCACAGATGCGGGGGGGAAAAAGAGAGGGTTAATCAAACAAGGATACATAGCTATGACAATTCGTATCAGTTGGGGGAGCGGAAAATTGTGGGGGAGCGGCGAATTGGGACGAAAGAACTCAAGACAAGGACCCCACCAAGCTCGCCGTACAGACAATTCAGGAAAAAAAAATAACATGGAGCAAAAAAAAATAGAAAAAACATCAGCAATCAAAGGGAGACCTCAAGGAACCCAAAAAAAAGACCGCAACAAGACAAGAAGATCCAAGCGTCGCATGAACGCCACTCCCGGTTGAATTATAGCCCTCTCACCTCTCACAACCCCAAAAGAAAAAACAACAGCCTCGACCGAAACACTCTTGGGCAGCCAGCCGCTACTACAGACCCTCCGAAAGACGTCAGACATCTGCTGATCGAAAAAAAGGTTAGGGGGGGGGAGGAAAGGCCGTTTAGGGCAGAATGGAGGGAGTCCTGGAGGAGGAGAAGGAAAGATTTGGTTGGGAAGAGGTAATCGAGTTATCTATTTATGGGAAAGCTCAGGGGGAGGGGGTGCGGAAAGGTAGGGGGGACGAGTTCTGTGGGAGGAAAAATAGACTGCGACGATGGAGTACTCTATGGTTTTATTCAGGGGGGGGAATTTGGGGGGGGGAAAAGGTTGAAGCTTTGTCTATTTTGGGCGTCGTTGCAGGGTGAGGTGTTGGGAAATGGGGGACTCCTCTTGGGTAGGGGGGTTAATTGTTAACTGGCGTATGACTGAAGAATATAGAATACAGTTTCTTCGGTGAAAGGGAAAAACAGGTGTGGGTAGACAGGATAGCGGTCATGAGGATATGGACCAGAATTATAAGAAGCCAAGGTAAGTTGCCGGATATCTAGAAACAGGGCAAATCGAAAAAAGTTAAATCCAGGGATTTCCCGAGGGGGGGCACTGACAAGAGATCCATATCCGTGAGTGTGCACAGAGGAAAAAGAAAAAACAGGAAGAGGAGGAGAAAAAACGCAGTCGATTCATTCAGGGTCATCGAAAACGCTTACAGAGAAAAGGGGAAGAGAAAAAGATGAAGCAACTCTCCTATCAAGAGGAACTTGGTGGGAAAAAAGTGAGAGGGACTGGAAGGGAAAAGAGGAATCGAACGTCGGGAGGGAGGAGGAGATCAGAGGAAAACAACCAAACGGATTGCAATAAGAAATCGAAAGAATTATTCGCCCGGAGGCGAGAAGAGAAGGAAGAACGGGGCGGAACTGGGCGTCCTCCAGGGTACAAAAAAAAGTACTTGAGAATTTGAATCGACAAGGCCTCACCTGGAAATCAACAAATAGAAAAAGCAAATGAAAAGTGATGTCCTTCACCCATCAGAGAGCGTGTAAACATTCCCGACCAAAAAAAGCCGAGGAAGAAGGACTCGGGGGATCTCCGACCTTTCATCTGGGGATTCTCGAAAAAAAAAAGAGAAAAGAGAGGCGAACCTAGATGAAGAGTTGAAAGGTGAGCGCGTGTAGGGAAGAAAGGAAGGTGGGTGGGGGGGTGTGTTTTACACGAGGGGATGATTGATGGTGAAGGACATAAGGGAAAAGGGGAAGGGGAAGGGGAAAAATAGTGTTGTTGTTGAAAGTTCCGGACGCCATGGATTTGTCGATAATGGGGCAGAGCCTGGTTGAGAAGGAGGCCACTGGAGAAGCAAAAAA
>Ga0179593_1258704_pt1 | contig 10213 bp, 13 predicted proteins | sample CZODoug2_1_08_16_FD_185931 | JGI IMG/M metagenome (GOLD analysis project Ga0179593, IMG submission 185931) | Vadose zone soil fungal communities from Angelo Coast Range Reserve, California, USA - CZODoug2_1_08_16fungal (PacBio error correction) | ecosystem: Environmental > Terrestrial > Soil >...
TTACGTTGCCGGTCGAAACACCAATAAAATAGCGGGGGGAACTTTGGAGGGGGGGAGAAATTCTGAAGGGCAAAACCCGAAGGGAGCCAAGAAGAAGAATTGGGAACTGAGAGCGCTGAGCTGCTGGACAGGGGCTTGCCGATTTGAAAGGGGGGGACCCCTCGCATAGAGGGCAAAAGGAAGCAATACCTCTTGAAAGTGTAGTACAAGAGACAGAGGTGCGATATTGAATGTTAGAAGTCGTAGAGTGCGACGCAAGGGGAGAAAGGTCATTCTGCTTCGTTGTGGAGGAAAGGGGTGGGGGTTCCAAGCAACGTAAGCTGATTTTTGGGGGAAGGAAGAACGAGGGAACTAGCGATGTTGTGGGGTAGGTGAACCTTGAGAAACGGCCGAAGGAGAAAGTCCGATGAAACCGCGGGGGTTGGACAAGAAAGGGGGGAGAAAGTAAGCTGAAAAATTCTTGTCAGATTCTCAAAAACGGAGGACGTAGCAACTCTCACGAGCATCGGGGAAAAAAAAACGAAAAAGGGAAAAAGGAGGATTACCGAATAGGAAGAGGAGGGAGAATTGTCACGGCTCAATTGGGACAGCCGACAGCCCGGTTCGATGGGGACATTGTGACTGACCGGAAAACTCCGAAAAAGGACAAGAACGGGGGCAGTTTAACATTACGCTTCGACTCTTTTTAAAGGGGGAGAAGAAACCGTAGCTATTTGAGTCGAGGGGGGAAGAAACGAGAAAAAGAAAATTCAATGGCCGCGGTTGGAGGGGGAACAAACCGTTGTGGCAACAAAATGCACCAGGGGGCTTTCTCTTTTTCGCGGAAAACCAAAGGCCGCGGGTCCTTTGCGTGGGCAAAAAAAACACCCCCCACCACAACTCTACCTGTGGGGGAAGTCCGATGTTGGGGGGGGGGGACGGAATACTGGGCCTTACTTGGATGGAAAAGGGTTCCTGACGGGGAAGAAGCCCTGTTACCGGAATGGCTTTGGAGGTAGGCGTTTTTTGAGAGGGGGTAAAAGTCCTTGAGTGGAATGAGAGGAAGGGTCAGCCGAAGGAACCACTATCGGAAGCGGGATGTACCGTTAAAAGAAGGGGTGATAAGGTGAGTACGTCTAAGTTTCGATTGTCAGGACGGGGGGAAACCGAGGGGGTCACAGGCCAAAATGTCTACAAATGAAAAATTGGGAAAGAGGGAGCTGTAGGTGTGGCAGATAAGTCGCTGAAAACGAGGGCGATTAAACTCCGAAAGAGATTGGGGGGAAAACAGTATCGCCGTCAGCGATAAGGGTGGGGAGGAGGGTGAAATACGGTTAAGTAGGAAAGAACGCACCGGGCGGGGCGACGTGCCCAAGAGAACGGATATGCCAGGCACATTGGTCAGGAAAGGCCTGGGGGGGGGGAAGCCATTTTAGCTGCGCAGGAGGGAGGAGTGGAACTCAGGAAACAAAGGGAAAGAGGGGGGGTTCAAAGTTGGACGAAGTCATGAAGGAAGGTAGGTGAAATCGGAGACTCCTGACCAGACCACTAGGAAAGGATCCCGGCGTGTCACGTCATTGGGCCTTTGCAAAGTCGGCAGGAAAAAACTAGACTGCGAAAGGGGACAGGAAGGGGAAAAAGAAATGGGAACTTAAGAAAAAAAATCGCCACGCCCTTAACGACAAAGCTGTCCTCGTTAGGAGGGGTGGGGAATACTGTCGGGAAGAACGGCTGGGAGACTTAGGCCGAACCAGCCAAAAGCAAAAACCCGATCGAGAACTGGAGGAGAGGGGGGGGGGGGGAAGTCGGGAAACACCAAAACAACAACAGATCCAAAAAAGAAAAAAAAAACATGGCAAAAGCCGAGTGGGTTGACAAGGGTTCATTGCTCAACAGGCCGGGAGGTCTCCTTGGGGGATGGGTGCTCAAGTCAAGGGAAAAAAAAGTGGGGCAGTGCAAAAGGAATCCTCTTGTCTAAGGTCTAGGAAAGCAATCCAGCGGGATCTCTGGGAAAGGGGGATTTGGGTGGGAGTGCAGAAGGGGGGGGTGCCCAACCCGATTTTTCAATGAATGTCAGGAAGAGTCTTTTATAGAGGGAGGGGGTGCGATGAACAAAACGAAAGTTGAGAAACTGGAATTAGTGGAGGACCAAAAAAGGGAACTCCAGGGAGGGGAAAACTGGGGGTGAATCCCCAGATTCACCATATGTAAAATGGGTGGGAGGATGATGGGGGAAAAGAGGTTAACGCCCCTCGCGAGAAAGGATAAGGTCTCAGGGAGGGGCGCGGGCAAAACGGAAAACACGGGGAAGAAATTTGCCCCCTCAGTTCGGGGGCGGGAGGTGTATTTGACACGCACGTTTCAGGGATTGTGTACGGTGGGGGGGGGACGTGCATCCAAGGGCGGACATTCAACAAAAGGACGTGTAAAGAGGCCAGGCGATTGTGGGAAAAGAGTGGAGGGAAAACGCTCCACCCCCAGGGAAAATCCCAGCAAATACTTTGAAACTCAAAGTCAGATGGAAATTGGTCATGAGCAAACTATGAAAACGAAGATCAGTGGTGTGGGTAAAAAATTAAGAGAAAAGGAGGAAAGGAGGGGACAAAACAAATCCAATTTAGGTGCCATCTTGTTCCCAAGCCTCCTGACAAAGGGACGAAAGGGGAAGAAAGACTGGGTAAGAAAAACAGAAGGGGTGCAACACGAACTCTCAATGGGACAAGGAAGAGAAGAGAAGTCCCTCAGGAACGGAAAATAAGGGCAGGGGACCTCCGAGGGGAAACAAGAGATCATGAAAGGGGAGGTTGGAATAGAGTGTGGGTGGTGGAGTGGCAGCTACTCTCAAAACAACAAAAAAGGGGAGAAGTGACAGGGAAGCACCAACTCAACAACCAATAGGGGGAAAGCAGAAGGGGAGAGGTTGGCCCGCGGAGTTGAAAGAGAAAGGGGAAATTAACCGGCGGAATTAGAGGAGTAATGCCGAGGCGGCAGGGGGGGCAATAGCGGGGAATAAACGGCGGGATGAGGAAGAAGTGGGGGGCAACTACTTGTCCCCACCTCACTTTCAAAGGGGACACCAGGGGGCGTTGTTGGCAGACATAGGCCTTCGATCTCGAAAAGGGGGGGTTCCAACACAAATGTCTTATGGAAGGTGCTCATACTCAATCAAAAAGGGAAGGCCTTAAATTATAGTGGTCTGGGAAGGGAACCTGGGGGGGCCTGGTCTCTCCACGACCACCAAATAGAAAGGGGGGGGAGCTCAAAATCAATGCCGGGAAAACTGGGGCATACAAAATACAACAAAGAAAAAAGGACAGGGGGGGAACAGAAAAAAAAGACGCGAAATTTATTTGGGAATCTTCGAGAAGTAGTTGGGCAGGTTGATTGAGAACAGGAGAAGGGGGGAGCTCGACTTCATTTCGAGGGGAAAGGGGGGCCATGTAACATCCGTGGTAAAAACAAAAGAGAAAACCGGTAAGTTGGGAAAAAGGGGGGATTGCCCACACCAACTTGTTTCAAAACATCCCATTGCCTGAAGTGGGGGGCTTGTACAACGAATCTGGGAGACAACCTGAAGGGGTAAATACCATGGAAAAACCTGAGCTAAAATAAGGGAAGAGGGTCCGTAAAGTCGAAATCGTTGTTGTAAAGGGTAGAGGACGAAAAAGAAAAGAACGTCACGATGAAGGAGGGAACTTTATGGCATCGCAAGAAAACTTGTCAGTCAAGGCTACTGCAAACTAAAAAAAAAAAAAAAAAAGAGAAAAAGAAAAATGTAGAGCAGGACGGAAGCAAGCGCGCCTCTCCTGGAGAAAGACCATGAAAAGGGAGCCGGTGGTCAACAAAAAAGGGTTTGACTTTTTTGGCTTTGGGGTGTTATGAGGGGGTTGGGCAAAGAAAATCCGCAAAGAAAAAAAGAAAGTCGAACGAGATTGGGGCATTGTTAGGGCGGAACATCAGCTCCACAAGTTACATGCCATCAGTTCCGAAAACAACAGCCCCAGACACATAAAGGGCAAGGAAGGATGTCCTTGGACCTGCGTGCCGGTAAAACGCTGAGGTGTTGACCCTGGAGGGAAAAACACTCGTGAAACGGAAGAACAAAAACTCAAAGGAGGTGGGGGAAAAAAAAGACAGGGACGAAGCTGGCGGCAATCTACGAAGTTCCATACAAGAAGGAAGTAAGACTTCGCAAAAGAAAAAAATAGAGGGTCCGGGTTAGGGGGGATGAACAAACGCAAAGAAACATTTCAAGAGCAACGTTCTAAAAAAAGCCCAAGGGGGGGATGCCCAGGAAGGGGAATAGCCCATGCGTTTAATCGACGGCCAGGAGGTGGAAAGCGAAAAAACAAGGTACCCAACCGAAAAGAACGTAGCGAATTAATGGGTAGAATAACGGCAGGGGCAAAAATCGTTCACGGGGAAGGTTTAGACGCAAAAAAGGGGGGGACGAAGAAAGGTCAGGCAGAGAAAAAAATAAAGCTCACTCTTGAAAACTGAAGCGATAGGAATACAATTTTGAGGGGAAGGCGGTTTCCGAAAAAAGAGAAAAATCCGCATCCGTAAAAGGAGGCAAAAAGAGTAAAGTTTCCAAAAAAAAGAGGACGGTCCTCTCGCTTGGGCCAGATGAAAGGAATATAGAACAGCCACGGGTGGGACCCCAGAACAAAAAGCTCAAGAAAAAAACGACATCCAGTGAACAGTCAAACCCGTGAGGATTCTGGAAAATTGACGCATAAAAAAAACGCAGACTGAACGATAAGTGAAGTCCAAACCGGGAAAAACGGCAAGAAGAAGGCGAAACCAGGGGGAAGTGCAAAGAGAAAGGAAGTATAAGAAGCAGTAATTTGAGAAAGGAATAGGTAGAGTGTTAGGAATAATGGAAAGACCCAAATACGGGAGAGAAAAAAAGGGAAATCCGGAAGGGAGGGAAGACGAAAGAGGGAATGGTCTCAAACCTCTGTGGGGGTCCCAGAAAAAGTCCCTCAGGCCAGGACTGGGGGGGGGGGACGAAAAATAAAAAACGCCTTTGAAAAAACCTGGTTGAGCTACACCTCCACAAAGGTGCCCGGGAAGGGGGGGGAAGTTAGATTCGAACCCTAGAAAGAAACAAAGAAAGGCTAACTTCTGTACAAAATTCGCTCCACAAGGTCAGGAATCTCTTCAAGTGAAGGGGGGGGGATTCGGTGGAATTCCAAAAACAAGGAGACCGGGGGAAGGCTGTCAAAAACGGGACAAAGTCAGCACGCGCTCCCTGGCGAGGGGACGGAAACTTATCCAGAAGAAAACGTCGGATAGAGGAAGAGGAGAAAACGAGTGGGGTGCGCATTAAACTAACAATTTACGCGAAGGAGGGGAAGGGCGTAAACCCCTTATTCAAGGGAGTAGAAAGGGGCACTGGATCACCGAAGATCCAAATAAAGCTATTTGGGGTCAAAGGTGCTTGAGCAAAAAAAAATGGAATACGTGGAAAATGGTGCCACGAACTGGTGAACAAAGAAAGGGTTTCAAAGGCCTGAAAACAATATACGAAGAAGTCTAAGACTAAAAAGATAAAATCATAGAGAGTATCCTACACGGGGGGGATTGGAAGACTTGCCCCTAATATCTGAACCTAATAGGAACGTAAATACGGAAGGACACTGCGCATCAAAAAAGAAGAAAAATTAGAGAATGGACTGATCCTGAGGGACCGGAAAGGGTGGACATCAAAGAAAAATTATTCTGGTTTGGTCTCAGGGGGGACAAAAGAAAAACTCACTCAACACAACAAGGGAGAAATATAGGGGGGGGGAAAAGGGGTTTTCTTCAAACACCCCCGAAGAAAAGAGGAGGGAATCGTGGATAATACAAGAATGAAGTGAAGAAGGGAGAATAACCAGGAAGGGTTTAGAAGAGCGTCGGATGGGCATGGAAAGCATGAAATTCTTTTCAGGGGGGGGGGACATCAATTCGGAAGAATGCGAAAAAGAAGAGAACTCGGAGTACTAACCTCAAAAAGTGAATTTGGTGTGGGGTGCGTAGGGGGGATCGAGCAGGAAGGGAGGACATCCTGACAAATGGGTTTCATTCGGGGAGGAGGGGGGGGGGGGGGATGGGTTGCACCAGCCCAGTACGGGGAAGGGTTTGAGAGGACGGAGGAAAACAGCCCAGTCTTTTGGGGGGAGTGCATTTGGTCCAAGAAGGGATACTTCCGCTTGAATAACTGGGTGGGGGGGTCAACTAGTGAGCAGTCGCTTAAAAAAATTGAGGAAAAAGGGTCTGGACAAAACAGAGGTGTCTCTCGCGAGTCCTAGGGGACCCAAACGAGACTTTCTAAGTTAGCCTAAGAGAAAAAATACGGGGAGGGTTGGTCACGCAATGGCCAAAAGCCACGGTTCGATGGCTTGGAGGAATTCAACCGGGAGAAAACCAGAATAGGGCAAGGGTAAGGGTGGGAAACTACTGGTGCCGAATGGGGGTACTCAAGGTATCTAGGGCTCGGTGGAGAACAGAAGCCAGGGAGGCACACGGGGGAGGGGGGGATGTTAAAAAAACCGTTGGGTCAAAAAGGATTTAGTTTAGCGAAACAACTTCGGAGGGGGGGGGGGGGGGGGACTTTTTTGGGAAACACAGTCTGAGGCGTCCGAATTTGGGAGGGAATGAAAGAGGGAATGAAAGGAGTGATCGAAATGGTCAAAGGCGAAGACTTGGACCTTTTCCATTATGGGATTGGTAGTAGATCTTGGGGGAGAGCTGGGTAACACGGAGGGGGAAGGAGGTATTAGCGCAAAGAGGATGACATCGCTTTTGGGGTTTCAAAGAAAAAGTGAATAGACGTTTACGGCACTGCGTAAAGGGGATGATTGTCGTGAAAGACTGGGACCAGGAAAAAAAAACCAGTTATAGCGCTGAGAAATCCAAAGTGTTCAGGGGGAGCAGGAAGGGGGGGACATGACATTACGGGGGGAGTAAGAAAATAGGAGCTCCACTACGGAAAGAAGGGGGGCAATGACGTTATTCCAGCAAAGGGAGTCAAGGGGGATGGGTAACGGAGGGAGGCGGTGACGGGGCGTATAACGACACTGGCGCGACTTAAAAAGAAGATTGAGAGAGGCCAATTCCAAGGGTCGGAAAAATGGAAGTTTTGTAAATGGGGTGAGCTAGGAAAAAGGAGGTGGAGGGTTGGGAGAAGCCAGCGAATCGATGTTTGGTGAAGGTGGGAAAGTCCTGCAGGAGGGCTGGACTAGTCGTAGCTAGGGGGAAAGCCAGCATCAGTCAAGAGGGGAAAAAAGAGTGTGAGGTTGAAAACGTCTTGACAGACGGGGGGACATAGAGTGTGCAGCAGGTCACAAACAGGGACAGGAGAAAAATCAGACCTGGAACAAGGAGGACCTCGGGAGTGGCTCGGGGTATTGGGGGGGGGTGGCCTGGGGAAAAAAGGGGGAGAAAGCAAATTCTGGCGCCTGCTGGGGAGAAAAAAAAAAAACATCAATAAGGGGAAGATGGGCGGGCTGATGGGCCTGTTCCCACAAAGAAGACCAAAAATCCAAAAAAGAAAAAAAAAATGGAAAACGGCGATTTTCCTTGATGGGAGAAGGAGGTGATCGCGCGGGCCAGAAAAATAAAGGCAAGGTGGCTAGACCTTAATCAAGCAAGGTTCTCTTTAGAGAGAAAAAAGCAAGTCCAGCGGAGATCTGCAAAAGGTGGATGGGATTTTAGAGGGAAGGAAAAGGTTACAAAAAAACACAACAAAAGGGAGGGGGCGAATTCGCGGCTTGTCTCAGGCTCGGTTCAGAAGTGGGTGCCAACAGACAGGGGGGGAGCGGCTGGGGGGCGACAAAAAAGTCCCGGCAGGGGGAGGAAACTTGGTGGGGGGAGCCCCATCTCAAACAAACTGTAAATTGGTTGAGTGAAGGGGGGGGAAAAGGGGGTTACGGCCACTCTCTCAACTCAAACTAGAAGAAAGGTGAAAAAGAGATTCTACTTAGCATCAACGGAAACCACGGTCAATATTACTTATGAAAAAGACTTTAGAGAGGGGGGGGGTATTTTGAAAGAAAGTGCATTCTTGTGGGGGGTGGCTTGGTTACGGGAAAAAACGGGGAGAAGTCGAGTACACATATTAGGGGAAAAGGCCCTGCAGAGTTGGGGTCGGGGCGAGAAAACATCCCCACATGGAACATACACAAGAAGGGAGGGAAGGGAAGATAAATCGGGGGTGGGAGGTACTGAAAAAACTAGACCAAATCAGATCAGTTGGGGGACAAACCTGAAAGAGAGGAAAAGGCCATCTGCCACCAAGCACCTTGGAGGGAAAAGCTAGTGGGGGTGGGGACCAAAAATAGAAACGGTACAAGGGTCCTACCGTGATACTGACGTTGGAAAAGTACCTCGGGGATGGGGGAAAAAGGAGCGATCATGCATACGATAGAATTCCGCGGCGACGGAACAGGGATTGGATAAAAGACACGGGGGGGCGGTCAAAATCTAGGGTATCTTTTGGGAAGGCTATGGGGAGTTTGGAGTGCATCAACTCAACAAAAACAACTTAAGGGAAGAGAAGAGGAAATAAACAACTCACACCAGAATTGAAAAGGGAAGAGGTATAGTTGGAAAGCGAGTGTCATACGAGGTCCAGCAACCTCAGGGACTTCTCTGCAGATGAAGGTCGCAAAGTGGGGGCACAAGGAGGGGGGGCTGTTCAGGTTTTTCTGGAGGGGTTTGGGAACCTGAAAAAGGTAAACAACTCGCTGGACACTCACTGGGGGCGGTGGGCAGAATCCCTTCGGAGAAGGGGGGGGGAAAACCCACTAGCTGAGGTGTCATAGTTGGGGCGGACCACTGGGGGGGGGGGGACCAATCACATAAGTGTCAAATGAAAGGTAGCGTGTAAGGTACCGGGGAGCGCGCGACCTAAAACAACTCGCAGGGGGGGAACTAAGAAATCTGGCCTCGAAAGTAAGTTGGAGGCCCCAAAGACCAGAATGCCAGTGTGGTAAAAAAAAGAAAACGCGCGAACTTAGGTTTCTACGGGCTAACCTAGAACGGGTTGGGTTTTCTCGTGATGATCAGAGAAAAGGCTCGGACTTCAGGGGGGTAAAGAAAACTCTGGTGGAAGGAAAAGCCGTTCAACAAAAACTAAAAAGGACGATTGGGGTTGAAAGATGGGGGGGGCTTGCCAAAGTTTCACAAACAAATGGGAAAGGGTTTGGAGGGACGGACACAGGGCTAAAAGTAGGGGAAATCAATTGCAAACTAACCTCTAGAAGACTCACAGTAATTGGAGAAATCGGTGTAATCCGGGCGTCTGAAAGAAATCCAATCAACGGATATGGGGGGAAACGCGTACTTGACTTGTCTATCGAAATAAAAGCAGAGGGATTCATTCTAGGACAAATGTATAGCTGAAAAGGGGCAAAGCTCGGGACCTACAGAGAGGGAGCAAAGAAAATCGCAAGGAAAAGGGTTTGTTACGTTTTTTTGTGTCTGGGGGGAAGGTGTGAACAAAATAAAAGCAGAAAGACAAAAAGCGGGACAGTCTCTCGAAGGCGGTTTGGGATTGTCGGGGCAAAAAAGGGCAAAATGCGCCAAGGGCGAAGCCCTATAAGGTTGTCGGGCCACCAAAACAAGGAAAAACAACAGAAAAATGTTGCGAAGGGGAGTCGAGAGTTTATGGGAAAGAAAGCTGATTTGAAAAGTCCAAAGAGGGCGCGAGGGTGCACGGGCAAAAAAAAAAACGGGGATGGTGAAAGGCTGGGGTTGAATGAGGGGGGCGGAAGTAGCACTAGAGGAAAAATCCATGCAAGTCTAGCAACGTAAAAAAATGGGGAAAGGTCTTGCGTGATCCAAAACTCAACGAACTCCTTCGGACCATTCAAAACGTAAGACACAACACAGGGAAAGATACCAAGAGAAAAGGTCCCGGATGTCTTTTACAGGGGTAAAGCAAGGTGGCGTTATACGCGAAACTGTATTTACGAGAATACACGGATCGCTTGAAACGGGAGGATAAAAGTCAATTGCACTCTAGGGAACGGATGAGCGCCATTCGCGACAGGGAAAAAGAGGGGGAACCACCGAACAAGACTCACTCTTGCCCCATCAGCGGAAAGAGCGAGAACTTGTGGGGGGGAAGGGCAGTTCTGAAGGGCCGGGAATCGAACTTCCGCAGGATACAAGTATATGAACCGGAGGGAAAGGAAAAGGCAGATGCAGAATCGCTGTGCAGAGTCCAGGAAATCGGGTAAAGTCC
>Ga0179593_1331926_pt1 | contig 10213 bp, 6 predicted proteins | sample CZODoug2_1_08_16_FD_185931 | JGI IMG/M metagenome (GOLD analysis project Ga0179593, IMG submission 185931) | Vadose zone soil fungal communities from Angelo Coast Range Reserve, California, USA - CZODoug2_1_08_16fungal (PacBio error correction) | ecosystem: Environmental > Terrestrial > Soil >...
AAAATAACAGGGAAAAAAACAGCCCCTCGAGGACAAAGAACCATGCAATAAGGACGAGATGCAAGGAGGAGTGCTGGAGGAAAAATAAGGGGAAGTTGGCAAGGAGGGGGAATGGGCAAAAGACCGGCCCTTCATGAGCCCTGGAGGAAAAAGCAACGTCAACCGATACCTCCACATTCTTTCGGTAAAAACCAGGAAGAAAAAGGGAAACATATAAACGGGGAGTCACACGATGGGGTAAAGAAAAAAGCGGGGCTGATTTGGAAGAGAAGAAAGGTCAAAAAATTGGGAGGAAAAAAGAATGATCATACAAAAACATACCGGGACTTGTAAGATTCATTCAGCGACCGGCGAAATCGAAATCAAAAACTGAGGAATGGGGGGGCCAAAAGTCCAAATGAAGGAAGGGGGTCGGGAAGGGTAAACAAGATCATCGGAATTACGGGGGAAGGGGGTTTGACAGCATTGTGAGAAGCTGGTCTCGGTTAGTAAAATGATACAGAACAGAACGATACTTAGCATGCGAAATCACCGCTGAAAGCGAGGGGGAGAAAAAGTAGGACATGATAATGGAGAAGGGAGGGGGGCGGAAAAAGGAGTGGGGGGAAAAGAGCTTATAACGTGGAGTGTTGAGTGACCATTCCCAGCATCGACGGTAGTTCAGCGGGTTTTTACTAAGCAGTTGGAGCGCTTTGGATGCAGGGGGATCTTAGAGGTTCAAGCCAGACATCCTGATGAGAAAAGGGACAGTCAGAGGGGAGGGGGGAAATGTCTAAAGAAGATGTGATGAATTTGGGGACTCCAAGCCCAAAGACGAGAGGTGGCGGGGGAGGGGTCTGAGAGCTATGAAAGCGGCAATGACAGTCAGCTTGGAAAGGACAAGAATAGCACACGTTCGTTGGGGTAAATTAACCAACCGAAAATAGCGGTGAAAGCGTAAACATTACCAAGCGACCGTAAGGGGGGCTCAGGGTCAAATTAGAGAAATCATACAAAAGGGGATGGAGGGGGGCAGCAAGAGTGACATGAAAAGTGGACGCCTGACCGGTTCTCTCACGTTTGCAGTGTGATGAAGACAGTGGTCCTTCCAGCGGTTTGAAGGTTCTTGCACACCCCGAAAAATGCGGGAAAAACGGAAGACAGGAGTGAAAAAGCGAGCCTGGTGAATCAGTCAGGGAAGGCAGGGGAGTCAAAAATGAAAAACTCAGAGAGAGCGAAGATTGCGCAAACCTCTTCAACTGTCCCGCAGAGGCGCAAAAAGGCCATTGACGACCAAGACGGAAAAGCTTACGGAAAAAAGGGGCAGAAAGAAAGGTCTGGGTGACAGAAGGGATGGTGGATCAAAAGAGGGAGGATCCTGTAAGTTTTCTCCCACAGAGGGGATTAAAAATAAAAGGCTCTCCGAAAATGGAAGGCAATTCAAAGGAAGCCGATGAAATAAGGTCTGGGGACTTCACCTACCGGAGGGGGCATCAGAGGGGGGGTGATAGAAGGAGAAAAAAAGGAAGGGGAGAAGCATGCATAGTAAAAAAAAGACGAAAGAAGTTTCCCACCATAATAACGGGGACCGCGCCTCTGGGAGAGTCAAAAAGCAAAAAATCTAAAAAAGAACGACCAGGAGGGGAAGGAGTAAAAAGACTGGGTGAAAGGGAGAGCACCAGGATCTCTTAAACCTGGGAGCAACCAGCGTTCTTGACCCACATCTAGAGGACAGTAAATGAGGAACCACGAGGAAAGAGGTGAAAAAAGAGGCCGTCTTCTCCTCTGTAGTGTAGAAGGAGCACCTACCGCGGCCACATCTGGAAAAGCTCATCTAGGGAGTACGAAAAAAGGGTAGAGCCGAAAAGAGGGAAAGGCGACGCGAGAATCTCGTAGAAACTATAAATCATCCCTCTGAGAAGAAAACGGGGAAGGAGAGACGAGACACGCTAGAGGAAAGCACCGAAAGGAGAGGCGAGGACGGAGAGGGGAGCCTAACGGGTTATCACGATAATCTTAAATAACTAAGCCGATCATTGTACAAGTGTGTTGCATAAGGGGGCTACGTACAATGCCAAGTCGGCAGAACGGAAAAGGGGGACTGGAAAAAGGCAGCGAGAGAATGAGACAGTTCTAGGAGGGATGGGGCGGCGGAAACTCTGCCGAAAGAGAGCCGCTCAAACCTGACTACCTCGCTCAATGCCAAATCAAGGGTCTGGCGTGACTGTAGACAAAGTCATCGCGTTGCGAAACACAGGCGCCGCAGCAAAACAACGAAAGAGGGGAGAGGAAAAAGGGGAGTGGTGCAACCTTAACGGAGGATGTATCAACGTGCGATCGTGGGTGTTCATAAAATCCACCAACGAGTATAAAAGCCAGTGAAGAAAAATTAAGAGGAAGCCGGGGCCTATCAGAATACCGGGACAGAGGAGATTGAAACAAAAGGGGACCGGAAATAAGCAACTAGAGGCGCTTCATTGATGATCCACGATCCTGAGACTAACATCGGCCCACGTCCAGACGGAGGCCCCACAAACTCGCCCGCCTACATCACAGTCTGAGAGCCTTCGGGGAATGAGGGAGAGAAGAAGAATACGAAGTGTTGAAAAGTGAAGAAGAGGGGGACCAACCGTCCCGCCTGATAATTTTGTGTCGCGGCAACTGCTACCGCTTCAAAGCAAAGGGAACGGTCTCAGACCAGGCGTAGCCAATAAAGTTACTAGAACCGAAGCAAAAGAAAACACCAAAAGAAAGCCAAAAGTAGGACTCAGGATCCTATGACCCCAGCGTAAATTACAGAAAAGTTGCACCACTCACAACGCGATTCCTAATTTTTCGAGCAAGTCTGCGGCCTGGAGAGAGCGCGAGGTCAGAACTCCGGAAGCAGTATTGGCCGGGTGTCACGACCAGCCGTCCCTACGGGCCAGAACGGAACCCACTGACGGCCACATACACGAGTCACGGGGGAAACGTCTATGGAGGCAGGGGGAAGGCCGCAGCGAGTCCCGGAAAATGCGCAAATCAAGGGAGGGAACACATGGGCCGAAGTGCAACCAACGCGCCTGAAATCCCAACCCCCATCGGGCACCACCATCCGGCAAACTACAAACGAAGACAGGAGATCTACAGGGGACTGAAGCGAAAAAAACAACTTAGAAAGGACACACAACACGTAGGCCGGGCGTCAGCAAAAGAAGTTAGCGCCAGCTAAGTATCTCACCTCGGTATAGTTATATTCCCTTCTAAATAAAAGCGGCCCCGTCCAAAAAAAAACAAGAAGGGAAAGCCAAGGAAATAGGCGCCAAGCGCTCACCTCGGCGTTGAACAGTGCGAGGTAAAGACACTAAAGACCAAGTCGCAGAGCGGTTTCACGCGGCTAAACCCTGTCGACGCGGTTCAACAGTGCGGCGGTCACGCGGGAGGACCGCTGAATTATTTATGGGCCTGAAAAGCCAAAGGCGGCGAAGAGGCATATGGCAGGAAGATGGCGACAGAAGGGCGCAGAAAACCCTGGGGGCTCCGGAAAAAGAAAAATGTCAGTCCTCGACCCATCGATTTGTCCTCACATGCGTCAAAAACCACATCCTGAACGAAGGGTTTGGAAAAGAAACCTGTGACCACCGTGGGGATCGAAGGAAGGGGGGGGGACAGTCGGGAAAAAAGGACGGCGTGGAAGGTCCAAAAAAGTAGACCGGACAAGCCGAAGCACAAAGGACGGACCATCGGGGCTGTTCTCTGCCGTGAGAGGGAGTGCAAAGGGGGAAAGCGCTGCTGTTATATCAGCACCACAACAAAGGAGGAGAAGGGGAGAGAACCTTGCCAAGCAAGCGCTCGAGGTTACAAAAGCCAAGTCCCAATGAGAATGACAGTCAGACGAGGCAAAAATAGGGCTTCTTCCATGACAACTACAAAAAGGTGCAAGCTTCGAGCCCTGCGTAGAGAAACTGGTCAGAACGAGGTCACATTTCACAAAAAGGGAAGTTATCGAGGGGATAATAAAAAAGAGATGGGGAAACCGGTCCCACGAGCCGTTGTGACACTGGTGGATTTTTCCTAAGAACGATTCCCAGATCAAGGAAAAAGAGGCCTACAGATCAAACAGCACAGCACCAAAAAATGGGGTTGATCAAAGCAGGCAGACGAAAACGACGGCTGACCGGCCGAACACCGGACTCGTCGAAATTGGGCAATACGTTTCCAGAGCGATGAGGGCATGTTCATCGCAGGGGGGAGAGAACGTAGCGTAGGTGGAGCGGAAGGTGGAGGGAGACAGAGGCGCTAAGAGGTCAGCGTGATAGACCGGACCGCGGAAAAGCGGCTAGCCTATTATCTTCCTGAACAAAGAGGCCGTGACAGATCTCTATTTACTCAGACCAGATAATCTCCTTGGGGGCTTTGGATGGAAAACTGGGCAAGTGGCTATGGGGATAGTCAAAGCGGGAAAAAGGGACGAGCGTAGTCTACCACGGCATGTGGAGTTGGATCTCGGGAAGGAGAAAAAGGATTTCATTCAATGCATAGGCATCGGCGGTGGAGGGACGGGCCATAGTTCTGGCAAATCGAAAGTGGGTCGCGAAAATGGCACCATCGCCCGGAACCCGACGCAGTCGCGCCACCGGAACGTGTCGCATCTCATAAAACCGTGACGACCGCAGAAAGCGACCAAAAGCTCCCGATTCAGTCACCGACCAGGGCGAATAGGGCAACAACTCCCTAGAGAACAATGGGGGGCGGGCGGCACGCAGAGATGACGCTCAAAAGGGCAGGAGCCTGACGGTGACCAACTCGTACCGGGCCAAGGCGGGCGGCCATTGGGAATGAAAGAATGGGCGTTTCGGAAACGAGTGTACTGAAGGAGGGGCGGAACTTTGAGGCAAAATACGCACCAAGACTGAGTCTTCAGGACGTGACTCGCCCTGTGCAGATTCGTTTGCAACAAAAACTCGAGCAGGGGGGGAAGGTACATGAGCGCCGTGCGTAAAAGCTCCGCGGGAAAATGTGCACCCCCGACAGCGTGACTTAACGAGACAAGCCAATTGACGAGGACAGTACAACAACAGTTGCGCGAGACGTCAGCGGCGGTGGGGCCGCAACCGAATGTGTCCCTGTAGAGTAGGAAGCAACGGGCTCGTGGTCACACGAATTTCAAGCCGACGCTCTAGAGCCCTTCCGTGCCAAAACAGAAACGCGTCGGAACATGCGGCCCCGTAAGCAAGGGCCCTATCAGTATCTGCACAAAGACGCGGGAAAAGCTTTGGCGGGGAGAGCCGGCGATGCACGATTGGACTCCCCTACCGCAGCGCCAAAAAGCGGATTTCCGCCCGACAACCCACACCTAACAGACGGCCCAACACTCTGAAGAACGCGGGGGCATAAAAGCGATCAACCAGAAGGAGCTAAAGCCAGTCCGTTCCCATCGTGCTGCTTTAGCAAGGCGAGGGCAACGTGAGCCAGCTTTGCAAAAGCGCCGAATAACATTAACGGAATCGCACGACTGTCAGTTGTGAAAGCCGCATGGCAATAGGAAAGAAGGATTGAAGAAGTCGGGACTCCGGCTGCCAACAGATCACATGGACCTAAAGCGTCCAGAAAAATTTGCCGGGTGGATTGACACGGCAACCAACGGGGTCTACGAGAAGAGAAGGTGCCCGCCGCGATGGAGGCGCGATCGAAGGGACGGAACATCATACGCGCCCGTAAGTTCTACATGCAAAACAACTAACGTAGCGGGGGGGAACCGAGACTGTGGGGGGTGCGCGAATAACGAGAAGCGTGTGCAACACGACATCTTAAGGCAGATGGAGTCGCATGCAGTGCCCCCGAAACCGGGTTGGGGAGGGATATCAGAAAATTTCGATGGCAGAAGCAAGTCATCGTGGTGAACGGAGGGCGTTCACGGGGGTTGCCGCGTGTCAGCTCACCGGACGAGTGGCAAGGGGCCAAATAGTCGAAAAAAAGCCGGTACGAACTGGCTGCCTGGACTATGTTGGAGGCAATAGACGCTGGCCGACCTAACCGGCGGGGAAAAGACCAGAGTGCCGGTGCAAGGTGCCCACAAACGAGAAACACAACCTCGACTGAGGGAAAAGATAGTGAGCGGGGGGTCAGGCGCGAGACGAGGATAAACGCGGGCAGGCGGCGACAATCTTGGCGCGAGTGTGTTGCGGACGAAACCGAAGGGAGGCTCTCTGAGAGTTGCGCCAACGAGACAAGGCCGGTGAAACACAGTCCGCCCCAAGTTGGACCTAAATGGCTGCAGCGAACCGTGATCTCATTAGGCCAGGGATCCTGCCAAGGCAACAAAATGGCATGTCGGCGTTCCCTTAGAGCATAGACGGCGGTCCCGGAGATAAGCGAAAGAGAACCGCGGTATTGCCGGTAAGGGACGATGACGGGTTACAGATTAAAAGGTAAGACCACCCTGCGCAAACCACGGGCGACGGGCGCAACTAGGTTGTCTGAAAAATCGCCCGGCACGCAAAGATAAAAAACAAAAAAATCAAGGAAGGGGAGGGGGGCTTCGTAAGGGATTTGGGGGGGTGTGTGTTCGATCGGACGATAGTAGGGCGGGGGCAAGTGGGCAAGCTGGAGCCCGATTTTCCGCGTGGGGGTCCGTGAGCCGCGATGCTGCAAGGTTTTTCACCGTCAGAAAAATGGGTAGCAGATAATCTCAAATTGCAAAAAGGGGACATATCCTAACGGAGGCCCGCAGTCTGCCACAGGAGAGAACGGGTCAAAAGGCGGGCAAATGGCCAGCAGGAGACGGACCAAAGTACGCACCAACAGAAAGCCAGCGAAAGGCATCGAGAACACAGTTAGCGTTGCTTCTCCCGGTCCGGACATGAACTGGGGAACCATGTACCGCCCCTAGCGAGTCCAAGACAAATCTTACTGTGCGCGCGTAAGGGCACTCAAGGGGGAGGAAGGGGAAAGGAGTGCGGCGAACCTGCAGAGGGACAGTGGCAGGGGGTCAAAGAATAACAACCGACCGCAGCGGCGCTAGATGGAATGAGATGACTCTATGTCACACTCTAGAAGTGCCAATGGAAAAACGACGGCGCGGTGAACACGGGTCGACTTCAAGCCCAATGACGAAAATGCGTCTGCTAATCGTGGGGCCAGATATAGGGCAACGATCGAGCCGAACCGGCCGAGTGAGATCATACTAAACGGAAATTGACAAAATCCAGAGGGATCCACCAGCTCTACAAACTTTCAATGTGGGCATAAACTCTGTCTCTCTGGGGAGGACCAGTAACAACTTGTTCGAAACCCCGGAGGGGTCGCCAGCAAAGAAAAGAGATATTAGAATCTGTCCAGACGCGTAATAGTGCAATCTAAGCCAGCGCGTCGAAGAGGAATAGCTTCAGCGCCATAGTCTGGGAGCCGCGGCAACGTCATCACCACACAGAACATCAATCGACGCAAAGATGCTAAAAACGGGAGTCTCCACGAGGTGCGATTGACGACAAAGCTGTGTCATCGTCGAGGTGGGGGAACCAAAGCGGCATGAAGCAGACAGTTAAGCAAGGCGAAAGGCAAGGGAAAAAAAAAAGGAAGCCGCTTGAATTATGTGTGCAAAGGGATCTAAGGATCTTTGGCGACTAACTGCCCGCACTACGGGTAAGGTAGCGCGGACTAAAAAGAACAGAGCGAAGACCCGACACATCAGGGGGGGCGCTGCAACCGGTGGAATAAAGCGTATCCGGTAGGCGTTGTCAACAATAACACCCCTGTTGGCCAGTGCGACCTCCGTTTAGAAGAACGACAGGGCACGAAGATACACGGCGAAGGAATGGCTGGTCCATCCGCGCTCGGGACAAAAACGAAGGTAGAAGATAAAGGGTAGAAAGGAAGCCGTCTAAGACACGTAGCGAGTAGGCACACGGTCGGCATGGGGGGGAATAGAGGGGTGAGCAAGGAGAGGAGGGCAAAGGGATCCTACAACAAAATGGGGTGTAGGAGGGAATGAGAAGAACCTTGCCATGCAAACTCGATCAAGCATTCCCAATGCAAAATGCACGAGACACGCATACAATGGAAATATTGATCCAGTAAAATGTGATGTGCTCCGTAGAGGACACCTTGCCTCGTGGGACGGTGTGAATGTGCGCAGGAGAACAACAACTATTTCCCATCGATTCGCTACATGGTTATGTGACCATCTAAACGGGCGATCATGAGGGATATTCGGCTTATTAACCAACCAAGGGGGGTTCCGGAAAATAGCGGTTGAAAAAGACGGGGTCTTTGTCGAGGCCAGACAGGTAGAACAAAAAACCGACTGAGGGAAGGAGAAGATTACGCCCTCCTTGTCCCAAGATGGAGACTAACGTCCGCCGGTTCATGCCGCGTCACAGTGTGTGAAGTGTGTCGGGTGGGGGACAAACCGGACGATGAATGGCGTCGTGCAATGTGAAGAGTGCACTTCGCAGGGGACGGAAGTAGGGGGAGCGCTGGGTGGTTCGATTCATGTTCTCAAGGTGGGGTGACCGCCGCCCCTGAAATATACGCACGCGCGAGCACCAAAAGGACCGAAAACCGTGGCCTTAGAAGAGAGGGGTGAAGTAAAAGGAACTGGGCGCCATAAAGAAAAAAGAATGTCACTTTGGGCTGCACCCGACCGGGTCGTGGGTATGGGGGGCGTATGGAGTGTCAGGAATGGAGCGGCAACTGTGCGGGCCCAGGTCGTGGCCTGAAAGTTAGAGAAAACTGCGTGGCTTGAGTGTGCGGGGTGGACGGGAACGAGGGGGATTGCAAGAAGGAGAGGACATGACAATCGCGTGTTATGAATTATCCAGGGCAAATAATCATTGGGGGCCCAGGTAGAAGAAGATTGGCAGTGCGGCACTTGACTCACGGGCTCGGAAGGCAAGGCAGCACGAGATCGTCGCAAAAAGAGCGTAGCTGAAGGAGGTGACTGGGGGCATACACCAACACGCTGGCAGGGGGGGGGACCAAGAAGGGTGCCAGTAACACGCAGGACGGGTAGGGTCACGTGTCTCACCGAATACGAGAACAATAAAGTACGAACCCAGAGAAAAGCAGGACGAAGACCATGTAGTCAACGCAGAAGGGTGGACGCGATAGGCAAAGGAGGAAGTGTACCGGTCTGAGGTACTTCTGTTCCTGGGCCCGGATGCACGGGGACGGACACTGACGACGTTGGAGCGTGCGTCGGGGTGGCAGCAGGACAGTTTTATCCGGGTGACAAGAGGCTGATGGACGGCAAAACACAGAGGAAGGCCGCTCTAAATTCGTTTTACAAAGGTAACGGACGAATACAAGTGAAAACGCTATCGCGACCGGAAGAAAAAGATGAGCAGTGGTGGGAAAGAAGGACTCGCAAGGGAAAGGGGGCGGAACTTCCTCCCTAAAAATCGAAACATCAGGGTATTGAAGATAAAAAGTCAAGGTTGGCACAGAGCCCACATAACGCTCGGACCATATGGAAACTGACAAAGTCAAAAAGGTATGCAGGAGACACAAGCCAGGGAAAAGGGAAAACTCGCCGCGGAAAGACGTCAAATCAGGCTAGGAACCGGGTCGAGAGCGTACGTCCCGTCTAGTGGCCACAGATTGGCCCGGTTAGGCACGCGATGTCAGTCGAAGACACAGAAGGGGAAATTCCAGTGATGACGCATCTCGATGGAGGTTCAACGCAAAAGGGGGGCTAACGCAAGGGGTTTTCCTCGGAGCCGGCGTCCGATGAAAAACAACGTCAAGAGGGGGTCCTTGAAGTAAACGTCGTAAGACAGACGTGGGGGAAGGGAGAGAAGGCGGACATGAAGGGGGGACGCCCTATGGAGAGAAAAAAAATCCCGGCCTGTGGAAAAAAACACCTTGCGCGACAAGAGTGCGTCGCCGAGCGCGTATGAAGAGGGACTCTCAAGCCAGACGCGGACGCCGTACCGTAGGATGTCGTCCCCGAGAGGTGAGCGAAGCCAGAGCGGAGGAAGGCAAGCAGGAGAAAATGGGAGGGGACCACTTTTCATAGACAATACATGACAAAATCAACAAAGGGGGAAGGGGAGCAGCGGCTTCCTTAATCGTCCCGCAACGCGATTATTGAATACACATCGCAATGATAGACCAGTACGCATAAGCCTGTGGCGGACACATTGGCAACTTCGGCTCATTACGGTTTCGTGCGATAACCGGTCAGGCTCGATAGGCTAACCGTGAGGAAGGCGTCAGAGGCGGCGCGGATGAATCTGCCTCACCTAACCTTAGA
>Ga0179593_1361277_pt1 | contig 10213 bp, 13 predicted proteins | sample CZODoug2_1_08_16_FD_185931 | JGI IMG/M metagenome (GOLD analysis project Ga0179593, IMG submission 185931) | Vadose zone soil fungal communities from Angelo Coast Range Reserve, California, USA - CZODoug2_1_08_16fungal (PacBio error correction) | ecosystem: Environmental > Terrestrial > Soil >...
GGTTCAGGCGGCCGCAAGCGGTCAGGAAAAAAAAAAACAGCCCACGAGCCTTACGCTCCGTCGAGAGTATGTGACCAACGCCGTGGGAGAAAAAAAAGAGTTGATGTCCCAGAAGGCGGGGGAGAGGAGATGCCGAAGACTCGGCCAATTTGGTCGCCGGCGATGTAAATGCCACCAAAAACCCAGCGGGGGGGGGGGGGTGTTCTAAAAAAGCTTGTCCCCCAACTGGGGGGAAAACGGGGAAGGGGGCTAAAAAAGCTGCCCCGCCTCGAACCGCGGGACGGGAACTCATGTTTCGCATTCAGCTTGGGGAACTAACGTTCACCAATTAAAAAACTTAACAAAGCATCATCTAGGGCACGAGAGTAAGGTCAGAGGAGAGCTGACTTTGGACAGGGGTCCTCCAATAAAGCCGTTAAGGTAAGATAGGATGCAACCCAGAGGAGGCAAAAGAAAGTGTGGGTGCGCAAGCCCTGCGACAGAACAAAAGAGGGGGAAAGGAGGGCCAGTTAGGGGGTAATCCTGTGTGACAGAGGAACAGGAGCACGACCACCAGTAAGGGGGGGTCAGAAAGGCGCTCCAACGAGGGGAGGGAAGGAAGGCAGCAGGGAACAAGGCAACTGGAACGAAAAAAAGCAGGCAGGGGAGAAAAAGAGAAACGGACTGAGCAAGGGAAGTTTTGGTTCAAAAGAAAGGATCTCGAGAAACAACACCAACACAAAGGAGGGGAGAAAAGAGAAAAAAAAATGAGAAAAATGTGCCCTTGGGGGGGGGAAAAAAAAAACGGAATCAGGACAAGTGAACGCAAGGATAGGGCGCTGGAGGAGGGGCCCGCCAAGGACTGGAAAACGAAAAAAAAAGGTTAACAGTGCCCTTGGGTGGGGAAATGGAAGGAGAGCGCCCTCGGCCAAAAAAGTATAACCCTGAAATGAAAAAAACGAAAAAACTTCGAAGAGAAGTCCGGGTGAAAAAAAAGAAGAAAAAAGGGGGGGTCAAAGGAACTGGGAGGGAGCGGAAGCAATCTAAAAAAAAAGCACTTTGATCGTGAAAAAAAAAAAGGACGCCTAAAGGGAGAAACGGAAAACAAAAGGGGCCAAGGACTTGGGACCGCGAAAAAGCATGACCCTAAGGCTTGGGGCGGGGGTCAGGAGTGGTCACAGAAGGGGAAAAACCCCTTAATCAGGGGGTTCGAACAGAAGTCCTCAAAGCGGGAAAAAAGAATGAAAAAAAAAACAGTGGGAGGAAATCACAGGATGCTATCCGACAAGTAGCGTGTGGTTGGGGGTGGGGGGTACCGTGTGGCTGGAGAGGGGGGTTTCGGGGTAAATGAGTGGGGAAAAAGAATGTGGGAAAAACGACAAAAAGAATCCAGGAAATCTGCTGTGAACGCAAGAATCAGCGAACCCGAGAAAAAATTGAAAAAAAAAGTAATAAATAAGAAGGATTAAAAAAAAAAGAAGAATGGCTGGGAAGAGGACCTTGGACATGCTTTGTGGCCGCCCAATATAGGTAGATGAAACGCCTATCTCAGGTGCAAAGAAAAAAGGCTGGGTGCTTTCCTGAAGATTTCGCGCGCAGGGAACACGGGGAGTGAAAAATTCTAAGGGACTGGGCCTAGCGAGCAGGGGCGCAATTCATATTGCAGGAGGGGCCGTTCGAACATCTGCGGTCATCCCCCGCAAGAAATCCACACTGGCACAGGGGGCAGAGTGGCCTCAGGGTTGGGGCCCATCTACTAAAAGAAAACGACCACAGATGCCGGGGGTCTGCTGGACCCCCGGGAGGGGGACAAAAGGAAGGACGGTTTGAGCAATGTGGGGAAGGGTAATATGTAAGGTATACGCGGGGGACCCCACCACACAAGGAAAAAAGCATGCCAAGCTCTCAAAGGGAACAAAAAAGCTAAATTTAAAGAGGAAAGCTCGTACAGCGGTTGGGGTAAAAAGACATCGAATGCGCTGAAATTCCTTGCGGAATTAGATGCAAAAAAGGGGAGGGATGGGCTGGTGCGAGCAAGGAAAACCGAAATCAGGGAGACCAAGCCTACGGGGGGCCAAACCGAAGAGGTGCACGCGCGCCCACAACGGGCAACCCATAGGGTGGGAAAAAAAAAGAAAAGGTCAAGAACGCAGTTTCTGTCGTACGTCCGTCAGGGCTCCGTAAGTGACCAAAGAAAAAAAAAAGGCGAAAAAAATAATGAGTTTACGCGACACCTCTAAGAAGAACGCAGCTGGGATTAACCTCAAAAAAAAAAAGAACGCTAAAGAAAAAAAAAAAAAAAAAAATCGGGCGGAAGGGGGTCCAAAAAAGAAGAGGGAAAGAAAAGAGGTGCTGTTCTCCCCTAATACGCCGCATAGGAAAGCAGGGAGGCAAAAAGGGTTTGGGGAGGGTGAACTGTGTAAAACCAGGGGTGAACCCTAACGACAAACCGAATCCTAACACCAGTCAAGACGTGGTGGGGGACTTGTAGGGGGTCGCGAAGGGAAGATCACATCTCGGCGTCGTACAGACCATTGGGATGGAAAAAACGGGAGGGTCACAACAAATGATAATCGCCCTTGTGCTCTTGACTTGAACCCCTCCGGCACGTGGTTAGGGCGCCAAGCAGGAAAAAAAACGTCTAAAAAAAGGTAATCAAGAAAGTCAGGCGTGGGGAGTTTACAGATCAACTAATCTGCGGCGGGGGCTGGCCGCCAAAATCCCAAGAAAGAACAGATGACGCAGGGGACACCAGAAAATGCACTCCCACTGCAATTCCGCCCACGCCAAGCGGTGGTTGCAAAAAAACAAGGGACTCCGTAAACAAAGACAGACTGGTCTGTGCTTAAAACCGCGAAAGGGGCGCAAAACAGAATTCGGACAAGCGATCGGTTGGATGTTAGTTAACCGGCGGGGGGAAAAAGATGCAAAAGCTTCATAGATGAAAAAATGGGGGAGGGGGCGAGCCACCCTGAGAGGCAAAGGAGGAAAGGCGGCGGCATCGGGGCAAGCCTAAAAAAAAGGAACGAAATCCAGAAAACCGAGAACCATGGGGGGGGGTTCAAGTCAGGAAAAAGAAAAATGACAAAGCCAGATTTTAGCAAAAAGGCGAACACCACAACGCGTTAAGGGAGGGGATGCCGAGCCGAAAGAAACCAGAAAAGAGGGGAGAGGCCAACGAAATAAGGGGTAACACGGTGCGTCAGACTTGTAATAAAAAAACAAAAAGGCGGACCCAAGGAAAAAGAGGAAGGAAAAAAAAGGTACCAGGTAGCCTAAACCAAGGTCACATTCATCGGGTTGGGAGAGAAACTATCAACATGAAAAGAGGGAAGGTGCAACGGTGTCAAGAAATAAACAAGACAACGGTCGACTGTGGGAAAGGTTGTGCACTACAAATAACAGAGCGAAAAAGGAAAATACCATAGATTCCGGACTGCAAAAACAAGACGCTGAGTAGAAAAAAGGTTTTTGGGGGCTGTGGGCGAAAAAAAGGGTGCTGCAAGAAACAGCCAAGGAAAGACGAAAACGCTGTTGATTTCGGGAAGTCAAAAGGGAAAGTCCCAAGTCAAAACAGAGAGGAAACCTAGAAAGAGATGCACAAAAAGGAAAAGAGAGAAATGGGGTGACGGGAGGCATCGCTCAATAACGGCTACGAGGGGGGAACTGAATAAGGGAACGCTATCAGGCCGAAAAAGGGACAATCGCCAGGAGACGGGGCGCAAGCGGGGATTGAAGGAATCACGGGGGGGTGGGGGTGTGACTTGTTTGGGGGTGGGGTTAAACGTTGGGGTTGGGGTCGGGTGGGTTTTGGATTTGGGGGGTGGAGGGGGAAAAAGGGGGGAAAACAAAGGAAGCAGCCAAAAAGAGAAGGGGGACAAAAGAAATGCCGGCCGGCTGCACGGCAGGTTGAACCGAGCATGAGGGCCGGCCGAGAAAGATAATGGGGGTGCACGAATTCAAAGGAAGGAACAACGAAAAAAAAAAGGGCAGTGGGGCCAGTCCAGTGGAGGGGAGGGCAACGAGTGCGCGCAAAAACGGAACACGAAATTTGAACAAGTTGGCCAAGGAAAGGGAAGGGGGCAAAGACATACCAGGAATTTCGGGGGAGGGGAAAATGCGGAGGAGGGGGGGCAGGATCGACGGCGGTAGGAAGCCTTAAAACAAGGAACCGTTAGGAAAGGGGGGTTGGGGCCAGTCATGAGGAGAAAAAGACGAAGTCAGGGAAAGGAAGGATACGAAACCGAATTTGTTGCCAAGCGAACAGAGACAAAAAAAGGAGGAAAAGGGAAGGGGAAGATTCGGGGGAAGGAGTGAAGAAAGGTGGAGGGAGTTAAAATTCCTCTTAAACTTAAAAAAAACAAGGGCGAAAGAAAAAAAACTCCAAAAAGGTGGAGACCTCATCTAGATACCAGAAGGGAAAAGACGCAAAAAAAAACGAATCATAACTTAGGCTGAAAAAAAAATTAAAAAATGGGGGGAAAAGGGGATGTTGTTATGAAAGTAGCTGCACCCACCGTAAATCTGGCGAAAAGGCTGGCAAAAAGGGACCAGATGGTGGTAGAAATGAAAAAAAAAGCAGGACAGAGAGGATCTCAAGAGGAAGGATAATGCGGGGGCCAATGGTGCGGGGAACAAGGAAGAAAAAAAGACGAATAAGGCAAATACTGGGGACGCAAAGAAAAACGACGTGGCGCACACTGTGGGGGGGGGTGAACCCAGAAAAAAGGCGCCAGGTGCTGCCCTTGAAGGGGAGGGACAGGAAAGCAAGACGACTTTAACGGGCCGGAGGGGGGTTGTAGGGAAGAGGGGGCACAACTTAGTAATGCGAAACTGATGCAACGCCGGCAAAAGCGTCAGGGACAGGTTTATTTCCAACAAAGGAGGGAGTCTTTATTGGACCGCACAAGGCCAGCGTTAACGGGGAAAAAGAATCAACCGCGTGCCTTCGTGATGTTACTCATAGGACCACCGTCTCAGAAAGAAAGTTCGAAAGAAAGAAGGCCAGCCAGGGCCACGGGGAAAGAGTGGGTAGTAAAACGGGCGAACACAGTCAAGTCGTTCTGATTAAAAAAATAGCAAGGGGGAAAAAAGCAAAAAGGGAAAGGCCAAAAAATCAAAAAAAAAAAAGAAAAAAGTAAAAAAAGATCAGAAACATATCGGGGAACGCAAGAGGGGAGGGGATCGGGGAAAGCCCTGCGGGATAAAAAAGAGGGACAAAAAGGGGGGACGAATTTCCACAGAAAAAAACAAAACTCGCAAAGAGTCGTAATGGGGCAGAGGTAAAGTAAAGAGTGAGACGCGGACAGAATGGGGAGGGGGGGGGCTGGGGCCGTCGGAAGGAACGAGTGATTCTTTTCACTATGGGAGGGGGCGGAAAAAGGAGAATCCGCCTTAAGTGTGGAGGGAGGACAGGTTGTTCAAGGTTTCCATACGATGGCCACTAAACTAAGTCGGGAAAATCATCATACACTAGAGAGGGAGAGAGCGCCGCCACGCGCAGATGAATTCCCCAGTCAAGGAGACCTGGAGTGGTTGGACAAGTTGCGGGTTCTGGGGAGTAACTCTAACGGCGGGGCCAAAGGGGGGAAGAGTATGAAGGCTGCGCACCCATGGTCGGGAGTGAAAGGGTAGGGCAGGGAATCCACGAACAAGAAGAATCTATCTTGTAACGAACGAGAGGAAAGGATTCTCTGGGAGTGGGGCGAGGTAACACGGGTGGAAAGCGGAACCCGCACGAAGATGTCAATATGCCAAAAAACCAATCTAGAGAAGGGGGGGGGGAAGGAATCGATGTTAAAAAAGCCGCCCAAGAAAAGGTTCTCCAAAAACTTCCCTCACTGGCATAAATACGATCGACGGGGGGAAGGAAAAGGTCTTTGCGAGGCGTCCAGGGGGACACCAAACAAAAAGCGCCGAATCTTCTTAAGGACGGAGGACGCGAATCGGCGCAAAAGACCTTTTCAAGGTTGGTGGGGGAAAGAAGGCAGTGTAGCGTTCGTTGGTAGGCATAACAAAAATGATCCCGGGGGGGATCTTCGTGGGTAACAATTGATGGCGGGGGGTGGATCCTCGCGCCCGCAAGACTGAGCCAGAGTACCCGGGATCAACAACCATGAGGTACTCTTGAGGGAGGGTGGGTATCCGACTTGAAAGGGGGAAAAAAACTGCCGTGGGGGGGGTCCTCTCACCACTTAGGGTGTGGAGGTGGATGGCAATAAAGGAAGGTTCTTTTTTTCTTGAAGAGGGGGGCCAGCCGCACCGAAAAAGGGAGGGAGCGCAGGCTGCAGCTCATAGGACTAGACAAACCACCAGACAAAAATATCAGGACAAGGAGAACAGTCGAGTGCTGTAGGGGATTCTCTGGGGGTCAGGACAGTTGGGTTCAAACAAGCCCTGGGTCGTAAAATCCCCTGAACCCCCCAAACCAACGGTTACTATGTGTTCGGGAGGTAGAAGGGGAAATAGACGATCGGTTGCGGTAAAAAACACTAGGTTAGGGGCCTGCGTTATGAAACAGCAGTTCAGTGGGCGGTCACCCAGGTGGGGCCCTATGAGGGGGGTCACAGTGTCGGCGGAGCGAGTCAGATTGGTGGGGGATATGAAATAGGGGAGAACAGTGTAACGAGGGGGAGAAACGGGGGACTTAGGAATGGGAGGGGAAAGGTGGTGGGGCATAGAAGAATGGTGAGGGGTCTGCGGGGTATGGGAATTTTTGGCTTCACCGGGATAACGTTGAGGTAGGCCTGTCTCGTGCGTTGACCGAGCCAGATAGGAGGGAGGGAGGAAAGAAAACACGGTAAAGGCTAAACGACAAAGTTTTTGTAGCTGAACCAGGGATAAAAAAGGGGCAGTTGGCAAATCCGGGGTCGGGGAGAGGACGTCGTACAGGAAACGGGTAACTATCAACATAGAGACGAGGAAAGGGTGGTGGAGGTAAGGACATGATGGAAGGGTTAGAGAAGGGGGATATAGGGGGAAGTGAGGGGGTGTAAAACGGGAGTAGACAAGCAGGGGTTAGGGAATGGCCGAGGGTGATTGTATGGGAGGACCGTAACAGGAGTGCAGAACAATATCATTTACCAAAAAATTATAGGGTGGAGGGGGGAAGTGGGGTAGGAGGAGGGGGACGAGGAAAGAGGTGAGAGGAGGTGGGTGGGGGAGGGAATTCGTGGGAGAGGGGGGAGGGTAGGGAGATGAGGAAGACGTAAGGTAGAACTGTGGGGGGGATGGGAGGGAGAGAGTTGGGAGGGAAAATTGCGAGAGGAGAGGAGGAGAGAGCCTAATGGGGGGGAGGGGGGAAGAGGGTGGTGGAGTGGGGAAGGAGAGAAAAGGCAATTGGATAGTGTAGGGATGGTGCAGGGAGGAGAAGAGAAGTGGTAGGGGCAAAGGGGGGGGGTGGAAGGATGGATGGGCGGTGGGGGATGAGGTGATGGGTTGAGAAGTGATGGGGGAGTAGAAGTAATAAGGCTAGGGGGAAAGTAGCGTGGTGGTGAATGGGTGCTAAGGGGGGGGAGTTTACGGTAAAGGTGAATTGAGGAGAAGGGGTAAGGGAAGAGAGGGGAGGGCAAAGAAAAAACGGAGAGTGAGGCGGGAGATGTGCAGGGGAGGTAGGAGAGCAGGGATGGGGGAAAAGGGGGCAAGGCTGTGGGGGATGGATCAAGTGAAAGAGTAGACCAAGGGGGTGGTAAGGGGGCGGTGTAAGCAAGGAAAATAGAGTGGGGAAGGGGTGACGGGGTAGTGCGGAAGAAAGGCGAAGCGGGAGTTGGAGAAAAGCCCAGGGTAGGATGGGTGTGGGTTATGGGGACTGGGGGGAGAGGGGATGAGATAGAAAAAAGATGGGGGGAGGTCGGACTGGGGGGGGATTCTTTAGCGGGGGGTTGAAGGGGGGGGGATAAAGGGAGGAGGAGTGGCTAGACGTAGGGGTGCGGAGAGGGTTGGGAATGGGGAAAAAAGGGGGAAAGAATGAAGGGGGGGAAGAGGGGATAGGGGGAAATGTGAGAGGGAGGGAGGAGGAAAAGGGATCCGGATAGAGTAAATGACCAGGGGGGAAATTGGAGGGGAGAAACTAGTAATATTGGGCAGAGACTAAGGTGAGGGAAGCGATAAGATAGAGGGTGGGTGTGATCGTGAGATGAGTTGAGTTGAGATGGGGGTGGACGAGCGGAAAGGGAGAGAGATAGGGTGAGCAGAGTGGGAGAAAAAGGGAGGAGGCTGGGGGAAAAAAGATAGCAGAAGGTAGTCGGGGTGGAGAGTGAGAAAGGGTGGACGGAGAAGAGGGGTGGAAGAAAAGGAAGGGGGCGGGAGGGGGAAGGCGGGTTTGATAGGGAAGAACGAGAATGTGGAGGAGATTCGAGGGGGGGGGGGTGGGAGAAACGGGAGGGTGGGAGGTAGTAAAGGTAGAGATACCAGGGATGGATTGGTGGGGGAAGGAAGATAGGATAGAAGAAAATAGAGGAAAGAATGGTGAGAAGAGGGTGAGAATTGAGAAGTCGGGCAGGAGTAGTAAACGGGGGGGATGTGGGGGAAACGAAGGTAGAGGGTACTAGGGTGAGGGGGGGTGGGAGGACGCAGTTGTTAGAAACGAAAATCGGAGGATTAGTGGGGGGCGGGGTCGAAGTAAAGAAGAGGGATAAGAGGGCGGGAAAAGAGCAGAGGGGCCAGGAAGGAGGTGATGTTGGTGGGTGGGATTAGGGGGAGGTGAATCGGAGTTGGGATTATTAGGGTGGGAATAAAAGGTGGTGTGGGACGGAAAGAGTGGATGTGAGGATAAGAAGGTATGGGGGGAAGGGATAAAGAGGGAGGGAACGGTAGAGTGAGTGAAATGGGAGGGAAAGACTATTCGGTGGGTGGAGTGTGGGGAGAGAGGAAGCGGGTCTGGGGCGGGGAGATCGGAACGGAGGGGGGGAGGGGCAAGGAGGAGGGGACGGGTGATGAGGGAAGTGATGGTATGAGGATTAGGTGAGCATGGGCAGGATGGTGGAAAGAATGTGGGGGGGGAGAGTGGGAGAGGTAGGGGCGAAACGAGTAGTAGAGGTAAGAAAGAGATGGGGAGGGGGGGGGAGAAGGGTAGGAGGGAATGGTAGGGCAGTTAAAATTCAGAGAGGAGGGAGGCGTGGGGTATTAATGAGAAAAAAAAGGTGAGAAACGGAGAGAGGTGGAGAACAGGAGTAAGGAGGGGGAGGGAATAGGTAAGGGTGCTGAGGGGCGGCATAGGGAGGGAAAGAGAGATGGAAGATGTGGATAGAGAGGGGTGTTTCGGATAGAGGGGGAGAAAGTGGTGGAAGGGATAAGAGGTCGCGGTGAAACAAGGGGAAGGCACGGTGGGGGAGGGAGAAGATAGGAAGCAAAAGAGGGGGGAAGTGATTGAGTGGAGGAGTGACAGAGGGAATGGGGGGGAGGCACAGAGGGAGGGAGTGGGGGCTCGCAGAGGGATCGCGAGGGAGGGTGAGAAAAGAAGAAGTGAGAAAGTGGGGGGGTATGGCGGCCTTTCTGCCTTTCCTCCCGGGATGTTTTCAGGGGGAACACTCCCATCCCAACCTCAACCAAAACATGAAGCCTCGCCCAGGACCCTGGTACTAGAAATGGGCGGCAACGCCGTAGCATGCAATAGCCAAATGAGGGGCAAAGGTGTGGGAGCAAGGGGGAGATCGAGCCTCGGGAATTTTTTCGCCTCTGGATGGTCAAGGAGAAAACAAAAGCCAGCGCCCGCCTCGGCTTTTTGTTTGGTGGGCGGGGACGGAAACGAACGAAGGGGCCAAGGCACAACTCGGAAGAAGCCAGGGGGCGACGGCGGGCGATCAGGTCCGCATTCGCCAGGCCCGCGGGGAACAAACCAAAACAAAGCGGATTTGCGGGTCGAAAAAACGGGGAGCTGGGGGAGGGGGGACGAGGACTTTCGCAAGCCTGCCAGCCGTTCAAAAGGTGGCCGGCAGCTGGCGAGTCATCCCCACGGATCAAACATTGGGGGTTGCAAAAAAAGCCGCCTCAAAAACAAAAACGGGAGGGAAACATCGCCGGCCAGTTTGTCTTTTGGGGGTGCCGCATAGCCCGCTGCACAAGGTTGCGGGCAGTTTCAAAAACAAAACCAGGAGGACATTCGCGAGGGGCAAGGGGGGGCTGAGTCATGGAACCGCACGGAATAAAAGGCGGCCAGCAGCGGCACGGTTTATCCGCTCCCCAAAGCTGTCGCCAGGGCAGCAAAAGTTTGAAAAAACAAGGCAAGCGAGTGGGG
>Ga0179593_1406981_pt1 | contig 10213 bp, 18 predicted proteins | sample CZODoug2_1_08_16_FD_185931 | JGI IMG/M metagenome (GOLD analysis project Ga0179593, IMG submission 185931) | Vadose zone soil fungal communities from Angelo Coast Range Reserve, California, USA - CZODoug2_1_08_16fungal (PacBio error correction) | ecosystem: Environmental > Terrestrial > Soil >...
ATAGCTCTCATTAGAAAGTAGTTGCCAAAAGGGAATCGTTTGAACACAAACTTCAGCAAGTCTTCATTCAGGTTCAGGAAAACAAAAAAAAAATAACTTAGGAAATTCTTCAAAGGAGCAGAGTGCAGGCAAGCGTGCAAGCGGCGGGCAGAAAAATTCATGCTCAGGGTTAGCGGGCCTTTTACAGTAGTGATCATGAAGATTACGCCTACGGGAGAGATTAACAGAACGAGCCAAAGACGGATACCTCTGAGTGTGAGTTTTTGCAGGAAAAATACGGTAAAGCTATGTGTAACTATGCAGCTGGACTGCAACATTCTTACCGAATCTGGCATCAGGGGGCACCATCTCGTATAGACGAAGGAATAATACGTAAGTATTGAGAGGAGATCGAAGCAGCGTGACTCTCTCAACAAGGCGGGTACGAGGAAGAAACTTATCGAACGCGAATGGCGCTTAAAAAAGCATTTGTCGACATCGTCAATGAGACGAGAGAACACTAAAGAAAAATTGACAAGAAAGGAGTTGCGGGATTGGGCAAAACGTAATTATGGACAGGAAAAATGCGACCCAGAGGAAAAGAGTAACATTGAAAGGTACCATCCTGCCCGATTTATGGGGGGCAATGGAGTAAATCAAGTTCGGAAAATCCTTTTCAAACTAAAGGCTGGGGGAATCCAGATAATGAGACTTAAAGAGACGGAAAAAAAATCAGTGGCGTTCTTGAAGCAAATAAGACGTCTGGCTGTCATTGTGCTTGGGAAGGCAACCACTCCAGCAGGCGGGCGGAGAGAGAGATTAAAAGTCCTGCATAAAAAAGAGTTCCAGACGTCCAACCTTTGAAAGGGGAAGTGTAAGTGGCGTTGGAGTCCGAATCGCCAAAAGGGAGCTCCCTCGAACGCTGGAGTGGGGGGTGGTGGGGCCGAGGGATGGCTAAGAGGGACCGGGGGTGGGGGGGGTCACACCGAAATATGTCGGGGCACGAACGGAGCCAGCTTTCAAAGCAGCGGAGCGTCTATGGGCAGTGGCTATCGGGAGAAAGGAAGGGCGGTAAGGGGGCGGGCTTGCACGGGACACGGTCCTAAATGCGAAGGAAATGAGCGTCTGCAAACGATGCCCGGCGCTGCAGACCAAGGAACATCGACAGTAGGGGGGGACGTCGGGAAAGAAAAAACGTGACGGCAGTAGAGAGAGTAAGCTGTTGTTGTAGAAAATGTGATTAGATGGGCCAAGAAGGCGCTGGGAGAGGACCCATTGGTCGGTCAGAGTGCAACCGAAGCCGGACGTCGGAGGAAGCAAAAAGGAAAGAACAACCGAGGGAGTGTTTCTTTCAGAAGAAGAAAACCATAAACTAGCCGAGCCGCAGAGGGGGGAGAAAACAGAACCTCTCCAAAGTAGAGAAAACGTCCCGTAGGCGTGAGGTCCTTGACCGAGAACAAAATCGGGGAGGCCGTGTGTGAGCAGGTAAGGCGTGGAATTCGCTGGGGGACTGCTCGAGGTTTGAGGGAAGGCAGGTACAGGATAAAAACGGAAAGAAAAGCGATTCCGCAAGGTGACCGGGGAATCAAAGAAAAGGAATGAAAAACCAGAAGCTCATAAGACAAGGAGCTTACGAAGAGGCCAGCCCGCCTAAAAAAAAAGACACAAAAGGTGTAGGAAAGAAAGCGACTGACGTCTCCGGGCCTAAAGAGGTAATGCCCGAGCTCAAGAAAACTTAATAGCGCAAGAATTGTGGTTCCTGATGGGGGGAGAGTCGAGGTTCACAACAGAAATCTTATGAGAATGTATATATAAAAGGTGTCTACCGAGTAGGAGGTAGAAGTTGGGGGACTACAGCACCGCGACGACATCATTAACATGTTTCGCGTCGTATGCCGAGTGAAGGGGGAAAGTCCTGGCGAAACCCAGTTGGGGGTCGAGGGGAGGGGGCGCGCGAAAAATCCAGGGGAATTCTCGCAGAGAGGAAAGTCACGCCCGGACCCCAGGAGATTGGTCGACAAACCGGGAAATCGGTCTACACGAAGTGAAAAGGCTGAGAAGGAAACTAGCTGTGGCCAAGGCTAGGTCTGTGAGAAAAACGGAGTCCCAACACAAGGATTCGGGGGAATCTTCAAGTGACGGGGCGGGAACTCAAGCCGAGCGTTTGAAGGAGATCAAGGAACGCTACGCTTCCACCAGAGCGGTTGGGGAAAGGACATGGGAAACGCCTCCCGCGAGACGGCTCCTGAGGCGAGCCCGAAGGGGGGTATTCCCAGAAATGGGAACGTACTTATGGGCGCCTGCGGACATGTATGAAGGGGGCAAAAAGGCAAGACAATCCCGGTGGGAGGTGTGTGGCCCTGGAACGGAAGTCCGTCTTGGGGCTATTAAGCATACCGGACGGAAGGGGGAGGGGTCGACGACACAACAACAACTTAGGAAAGAAGTAAAGAGAAGAGAGACTACACGATAGTCAGGAGGGTAAAGCCAGCCGATCAATTCTGCCTGCCTGTTCCAGTACTACAATATGAGGAAAGGTTGTCCCATATGGGAGAAAGGGGGGAGTCAAGAAAAAGAAATCCTAAGGACGGAAAGTGGGAAAATTCTGGGATCCTCAGAGAGCTTCTCTTTAGGCGTGGAGAGCGTGTCAGTAAAACCGCTATTGACCAGCCTGAGCGCGCAGTGAGCGAAAAGAAAGAGCGGGGGCATTGCGTTCACGAAAGGAGCAGAAAGGAAAAAAAACGGTTGGCGAAAACACGCCCGTGAGAAAAGTTGGGAAGAGCAGAGGGTAGGATCGCCCGACGCAAACGGGGGGGGAAAAAAAAAAATCTCGGCGTCCTGAACACTAGGACTGTTCGCCGCACAAAAGGAGAAAGAGATTTGGTTTAGGCAGCAAAAAAGAAACTCGACCTTACTGAGTCAAGGGTGTGGGGGGGTGTTTGTTGTGTTGGGGGGGGGGGTGGTGGGGGGGGTGGGGTTGGTGGTATGTGTAGCGGAGGTTTTGGAGGTGTGGGGGTGGGGAGGGTGGGTGGGGGTGGGGGGAGCGTGGAGGGTCTCTCCCCTTTCTCCACAGAGGAAAGGCAGAGGCCATATGCACATTAGACTGAGGGTCTTCGGCTGCGTCGCAGCAAAAATCAACGGCGCACTCCTGCTGAAAAAAAAGGTCGAAAAAGAGAGCTAAAAATGGCATCGAGGCGTGGAAAGAGTGCGCTTAAACTCTGAACAGGGGATGAGCCGGAAGGGTCGTGGACGCCGTCGGGAAACTCTGGCGCAAGGGAGGTCAGGGGGAAATCAGTCGAATAAAAAAAAAAAAACCCTGCGGGATGTCTAAGGGCCGGGCTGGAATAGGGGTCGAGCCGGCCTGTTTGCGGGAATGGGGAGCTTGAGTCATAAGGGATGGGGGAGTTCGTAAGCAAGAGAAAGCGGGGAGGGGCGGGTGTGGACGGCGTTTCGACCCGGGGGGGGGGGAAAGCGGAAGCCAGGCGAATGGACGAACAGGACATTGAAAATTAGACAACCGCCGGTGTCCATGGGGGTGCGAAAAGAACGACTCGGGGAAAAGACGAAACGATTAGCCGGTAAGCGCCGTTCGAATGAGGACGGGAGGGGGAAGGCAAAAAAGACACTTATAACGGATGGAGAAAAAAGAAAAAATCCGCAGAACGGCTGGCCCAAGGGGTGGCCTAGTTCAAAGCAGAAAAAAAACTTCTTCACGAAACTGAGCGGTGTCAATAGAAGTACAACGTAAAAAAGAGGGGAGAAAGGAAGTAACCTGGAGGCCATCTTTCAAACAGGGGAGAGCGGCAATAAGTCTGCAGGATTTCCTGGCATCAACTTTCATTCGAGTTTGAACGGGGTACTACATTTAGAAGAACGGAACGATGGAAACGACAGCACAGAAATAAAGGCATCTCTTCAAATGTAAAAATCATCGACGAGGAACGTAAATATGGCGAGCACTGTGCTTCACCAAGGGAGGTGTGGACTGGGATCGATAATCCGAAAATAAAGATGGAAACCCAACAAAAATCTACCCAAGAGGATATGGGGGTTAGATTAAGCACCCGTTTGGGGTATGAGACATCGCCAACAAGATAACTTGAAAGGGGTTACGGGAGGAAAGAGGTTGTATCCTGGGGCGACGAAAAATTAGTCCGAGGCTCCGGTCAAAGAAAAGGGGTGGGGGGAAGTGCTCACACGCAAAATGACAACCCGTCTTGCGTCCCAGTCACCCTGATTTTATAGGACGTCCAGAATTCATTGGCGAGACAGAGGGCTTTGGGGGGAAAGGTTAACGGCCTTTCGGGCAAAGGGGGGAGGTTTTGGAGATGAGGTTCAGAACGGTCAGACCATCATCATTGACCCAGCAGGGCCCGAGGTCAACCTCATGCAATTGAAAAACATAATCTAAGGGCAGGCCGGTCGATCAAGGACGGAAAATCAGACCCAGCACCACAACCTAAGAGGCAATGGTTGGTTTTGCAGAGTCTCCCAAGCCGATGTAAAAAAAAAGAGGTGAAAGAAGCCAAAAAAAGGGCGAGCAGGGGCGGAGAAGAAAACTTTATTATATTCACTCTGATGGGGGAAGGATACAAGTCTACACCCTATGTCGGCGCGCCGGGGTAGACACTGAAACTAGGCCCGCTCAGAGGAATGGTCGGAGATCTGCAGGCCAGCGAACAGCAATAGAACACCTCGCGTCAAAAACTAGGGAGGTAAATGAAACGATTAGGGGGGGGAAACTCTCTAGGGCGGGGGGTGGTAAGACGATCACTGTCATCGCCATGGAAAACGCCCTGGAGAAGATGAATACAACTGCAAGTGGATGCCCGCGCTTGGCCGGGGAAGAAATCACTATGAGCCAAAGCAAAATTACGAATTCAAGCAGTCCAGTAGGCAAGGGAAGGGGGGGGGGAGAAGGAGAGACGGAGGGGGAAGAGTCGTTTTCAAAAATTAACGTCCTTTGCATTCAACGGGCGCCGCCCTGAAGCGAGCATACACAACAAGGGAGGGAGTGGACAAGAGAGATATGCGATCATGGAGAAAGAAAGGAGGGTCCAAAGGCATGGCATGTTGAAAAAATGTCGGAAAGCCGCAAAATCAGTATTTCCACAAAATCATCCAATACACGGCTGAATTCGGATGGAAAATCATCGGGGTTCCGCCGGCTGCCACTCGGAGGAAAAAGGGGCAGGGACATCTGGGGTCAGAGGAAAGGCCATTCGGTGAGAAGGCAACGATGGGAACGAACGGGACGGGGCGCGTACCACAACCGCCGGGGAAGAGCGTCTCGCAAAGTGGGAGTTTTTCAGAAAAAACGCTACCAGCAAAAAAGTTGGCAAGGTTGGGCCGCGCGCCGGCAGGCAACTGATGACTCCGCCATCGACGCTGCCAAGCATCGTGGAGACGGGTCGGCCCGAGAGGAAGTCATTCGGGTCTTTAGAAAGGGCGATGATCGAAGACAGGCATCGGGCGCTCCTCAAGTGCTGGCTAAACTGCCACGAGGGAAGGGGGGGAGTAACATCATTGGTCCTAAAAGCGGCCTGCCGAAAGAGAAAACCTCATTACTTGCATTCCTTCTGGGGGGGGTGAAGGGGATTGACGACGGAGGTTGAACACGACGGGATCGAACCCAAAGGCTGCCATCGATGTAAGGCATGAGGGGGGGGAAAAAGAGGGGGGAAAACAAGTGGGGGGTTTTGGAGTTAGGGGGAAAATCGGACAGTAGGAAAGACCAGTGAACCGAAAGAGCCGGTAAGCCCGCAAAAATGCGGGCTGTCCAAAGAGCGGACGGCTGCATATAAAAAAAATATTAAAGGGGAAGCAATAGGATTTCCGGGGTGCTGTGGGCAGGGAAAAAAACAAGACGGCGCGAGAGCGAAGAAAAAAGGATATTCGCAGTCGGCCTAAAAAAAAGAGGGGAAGCCGGAAATCGTTTACCAGTTTCTTGGTAAAGTGCGGTGAGGTACCTAAAAAAGCAAAAAACGAGGCGTAGCTAAAGAAAAGAGAGTTGGGGTCGCTATTGGGTGGGGGGGGGAATTGCCTCGAAGAGGAGGGACCGTAAAAACACACACCAAAAAAAGAACCCCAAAAAAAACCTGCAAGTTGACGAAAGGGGAGAGACAACATAGTTAAACTTAATCGTCGTAGAGGGGGGGGAGGTTGATCAGTGAAGAGGGTCAGTTAAGGTCGTCTATCGGGGTCCGGCATGGAAAATCGTAACCCTGCAATTACCAGACCACTCAGAAAGTACAAAGCGACAAAGGAATATCAAGACCGCCGCCCTGAAGGGATGGGCAATGTCTTCAGTACGTTGCTGGGGGTCTCTAAAACGGCAAGACGGCGCTCCATAAAGGGGGAGCTGGGGGAATGATAGAAAAAAAGAAGGGGCGGAGGTGGCTGCGCCGCAGTTGTACCGAGGGGAGGGGCTACGCGGGGGAAAAACACCACCCAGGGCAGGGCCGTTCTAGTATTTGCGAAAAAGCAGACCGAAAGAAAGGGATGATGTCGAAAATCAACGAAAAAAAAAACCGAAAGGAGGCCGCAGCATCGGGCGGACGACCGACCAAATATCTCGATCACGGCTTCTTGGGGTCAAGGTCAGGGCTTTCTTTCCGGTGGGGGGAATCAAAAGAGACAAAGTAAAAAGGGAGGGGTAAGTGCCGGGGGTTCCATAAGCGTCGCATTCGCTGAGGCTGAGACGGGAAAAGTGGGAGGAACGCATTAAAAAGAGGAATCCCCGAAAAGAGGTAGGTCCACTTCATGTGGCCGGAAAAATGAAAAGGGAAAGGAAAGCGACAGAAAAACGACAACCTCGAACGGACCAGCCCCTCTGACGCCATCACGAAAAAAAAGGGCTGTCTGAGAGGAGAGAAGGGAAAACAGGAAGAACGGAAAGAGTCGGGGGAAGACAAAAAAGGAGAATCGCATCCTGGTGCAGGAAGGAAGGAAGGCAATATTGCACTGGCTAATGAAGGATAATAGTAACACCGTCATCAGTCTTTCTCCATTGAAGGTGTGAAGAAGAACATCGAAGCATGCATAAGAACAGGTGAAGAGAGGGAGATGACGATTTCGGGTGTGGGCTGGCAAAGGGCTGAGAAATCCCAGTTGGAAGTCTAGTAGCTTTCGCTGGGAGAAACAAATCGGATCGGCCTGTCTCGGGGGAAGCGCTAAAAATCAACGCAGGGGGGGTGACAAGAAAATGGGCGGGGAAAAAAAAACGTGGACGTCAGGGCGACGCCGTCGAGACTCGTATAAACTCGAAAGGAGACCCTAAAAGTCGGGGGGCCAAAACAAAAAAAACCCGTGGGCTTCAGAAAACAGACGAAAAACTTAGCCTGACTGGAAAGCAAGCCCTCGGAAAGAGATCAACCGCTCATCTTCTGCACAATCCATCTCGTTGGGAAAAAGGGGACAAGGTGAGGTAAAAAACCAAAAAAGAGGCAGGGACTGCCTGCATGGAGGAAACACTCGAATGGTCCCACTAATCCGCGGCCGTATGTTCTGGGGCACGCGGAAAGGGAGAATAGGGCAAACAGTCATCAAAAGGGTGGGGTCCTGGGAGGGAGAATGGCAAAGAAGAAGAACCTGATAGTGTGGTCTATGAAGACCTACCGGGGACTATCTAAAAAAAATCTCCTACAACCAAAAAAAAAAAAGAAGGAGGTCTTAAAAGAATGAGCGGAAAACCACTATCGGAAACAAGGGGGGGGGGGGGTTTTTTTGTTGTTTTGGTAGAAAAACCTCCCAAGATCAAAGTTCTGGTATTCACGTTACAGGAAAAGGGACAACATTCAGAGTGTTAAAGGGAAATGGGGGGGAAGAAAAGGTTAGAACCTATAACAATAACGAAGACATGTTGTAAAAAGCTATCACGTCAATCAGGAGCCAGGAAAGTATGAGTTTTATACAACGGGTAAGTTACAAACCGCTAGGAACTCCGAGGAAAGAGGATCCTTTTATCGACCCCAAGTAAAAAGAGGCGGAAGTGGCGGTCAAAAAAAAACGCAAGGTCTAAAACAGGGGGGTGGGGGGGAGAGAGAAAAAAACACTAAAGAGACAGGTGGGGAGAAAAGGGAAACTAGAGAGTCGTCACGCTTCCGAAAGAATCAAAGGGTAGAACATGAGGAGCCTGGGTCAACCGCGCGGACGCAAAGCGGAAGAGCTTTTGTTACAGAAGGGAAAAGATAAACTCCAGAAATAAAAAATTTGACTCCAAAAAAGGGGAAACAGCGAAAGTCGGGGCATCGCAATAGGGAAAATTCATCACTATAGCTCTGGGCCTGCAGCATGACTCAACGGCGACGCCTGAGGGAAGGCTAAGAAAACTTTGAAACGGCAGAAATGACTCAAAATGAGCTCTAAGAAGATACCAGATGCGAAAAAAATGTGCGGCAGGCGCTAAGCATTACGAGGGAGCCGGATGGCGGCGCAGAGCAAAGAAGACAAAAAACTGAGCGGGATGAAGGAGGGCATCCATCGGGAGTACGGCACTTTTGTCGGGAAAGACTGAGGTCATCATGTGCGGATTCTCGGCACATGGGACAGAAAAAATCGGGGGAAGGCAGGGGAGACGGGTTAAACCAAGAAGTCTGACACAAAAAAGTCGATCCGCCGCACCAAGCTTAAAAAAAAAAAAACCGCGAAGAAGAAAGGACATGGAAAGGCATCACCGGACGGTGCCGAGTGGAATGCGCAAAACAAAAGGACCGAACTCAGAAACCTGGGATAAGGGCACTACAAGGGAAGGTAAACCACAGGGGAGACGAGATCGGGCGGTTGGGGGGGGGGGAATCGGCGCACTAATCCCGTTAGGTCGTAAAATAGTTGTCGATCCATCAAAACGCCGACCGTCTGTCAGTGGGGTGTGGATATCTCGGAAAAATGCAGGGGGCGAGACGGCCGGGGGAAAGTTGAAAAACTCAGCCACCAGCGAAAAAAAAATGAGTTGACTCGATGCCGGAGCGAAGTGCGGAATAGGGCAAAAATGATTCTACAAATCCGGCTTGCGAAGGGGCTGGCAGAGGCAGCCGGGGTTAAGCGTCGAGGGAGGTGTAAAGAGATAGGGACTCTAAATGTACAGGACAGAAACCTGTCGATCTACCGAGAAAACCGACTCGGCCTACGGGGAAATGCCTATCAGGGCTAAAAGCTGAAAAAACAAAAAAAAGAAAGAGTGAACGGCTCGAAACGGTTCAAAACCAAGGGGGGGGTCTTGGGGGTACGGGTAACGCTGCTCGATCGAAACGTCCAACAAACCAATCCAAACGCGAAAAAAGAGGGAAAGGTCGATAAACAGCGTTTGTGGACGGAAAGGCGACCGCTCGAAAAGGGGACTGGGGAACAATGGGGAATTGAGGAAAGAGGTGGTTTTCATGCAATGAAAGACATATCCGTTATTCAAAAAGATCGGCCGAGGGGTTTGTGACGCGAACACGCACACAGAAAAGTACTGGCTGGAACTGACACGAAAAGAGAGTTTAGAAAAAGGCAGGCGTCCGCCGCTCCTGGCATGAATAACGCATATTGCTGGGGGAATTACCGAAACGGTCTGGAAAGAATTGCACAAGAGTGACCGGTCCCTAACTCAAAGGGAAAAAAGAAAGAATGTTACAAAGGACTGGAATTCAGGAAAAAAGGAAGATTAGCCGGGTCGAGCAGGAGAAAAAAGATCACCCGAAATCGTCAATCAACAAACTAAGAGCAAGTATGTGGCTGGAGAACAGGCCGGGATGGGCGAAAATCAGTGAAAAGGGGGGAAAAAACGACGGGGAACGGGTTGAAGAACCAGAAGGATTATGAAACTCGGAAACAATTGAGGGGGAGAGCATCGAGTCATACAAAAAAAGAGGGGGGATATCGGCGCCTCATCTAAAAGCTAGATGTGGCCGCGCTGCAAGATTGCGGAGAAAGAACAGGCCGGCGACCGAACTTCAACTGCGTTTAGGTGAGAAAAAAAAGAAAGGACAGGAAACGATAAAAAGAACGATCGGGAGTTGTGGGGCTAGAACTCGGGCGTCATCGTAAAGAGCAGCAAAGGACTGGCCGCTGAACAAAAATCGGAAAGGGACAGGTTGACCAGTAAAGGAAGGAAACAAGATCGGAAAATCCTAATTCACCGGAGGGGAGGAAAGGGAAAGGGGTGCGGGAATCGAATCCGGACTGGACAAATGAGGGACACAAAGGAAGGGCACAAGAAAAGCGGAAGAAGAACGGCAGAAAATAACAATAA
>Ga0179593_1536242_pt1 | contig 10213 bp, 10 predicted proteins | sample CZODoug2_1_08_16_FD_185931 | JGI IMG/M metagenome (GOLD analysis project Ga0179593, IMG submission 185931) | Vadose zone soil fungal communities from Angelo Coast Range Reserve, California, USA - CZODoug2_1_08_16fungal (PacBio error correction) | ecosystem: Environmental > Terrestrial > Soil >...
GTACCCGGGGATGAAGGGGAACACTTCATCCTTAAAGCGTTATCTGCGACGCCGGCGGGGGGGCCGATCCGGAATTTTATCAATTGCGACCGGCAAAGTAAGGGCTCAAGGCGGGAAATACCCACCAGAGGGTCAGTGGGAGGGGTTCAACGTTCAAGGTCAGACTCGATAACGGGGGGGTAAACCTCGAAACAAGGGAAAAAAAAAAAGAAGGTATCCGGAAAAGGGGGCAATCTCATCACCGGAAGGAAGAGGAGCGTCGCTCAATCGCTGTGATCATTGATTCCTCATGGATACAAGGGGGAAAAAGAGGATCCGACTCCATAAACAGGGGGGGAAGGGGCATTCTCGAGATCCAAAGGGACGGAAAGTCTTACTTCCACCACAATAAACCCAAACAACAGATTGGAAAATTTAAAAGGATCGAAAGCAAGGGAAAAGGGCGGCCGCCTTAAATGATTGGGTGACAAGACTCAACGGAAGATCCACACCTAAGTACTAAAACCAGGGGGAGGATCTTGGACGCTCTAGGGGGTACAGGCGGGAGACACTAAGGGAAAAGGAAGCAACAAAGAGGATTATGTTGCTAATGATAAGATTCAACCGTTCATGAGATCCAAGCAAAACATGACTGTAACTCGAACCTCACTAAAAGAGTTTTGATGGGCATTCTGGGAGAAACAATGGGAGACCGTGGTCACAGAGGGGGAATACTAGCATGAATTGGCGCGGAAAGGATGGGCTTCCCAAGCAAGCGGTTCATGGGGGGAAACATGGAGAGTGGCCGGTTCGCAAAAACCGGAATTACATGGCACGCTGTCGTCATACCCGCTGGGAATGAGACGGGGAGAGCGGAAGAACATGACAAGGAGGAGCGCGGAACAGCCGGCTCGGGCAGGAGAGTGAAGAGGGCGTGAACAAATGGGGGAGAGACGCATAGTACCGTTAGAATGTGGGTGACCCGGGACCTTTGCGCGCGAAGACAACTGGGGGACGCGATGATCCGGGCCTCGCGGGCCTCACCAAAGAAAGGGGGGTTAAAGGAGGAAATCTCAAAAAAGCGAAGCCTGGGCTGCCAAAAAAACCCCATCATAGAAATTTCGCTACAAGGAACGGGGGCTCGTGCTGTTAGGAGTGGGCTTAGAGCAGGGGGGGAAGCATTTTATTGAAAGAGGTTGTGACCAAAGTCGGCATAACAGACGATAGGAAAGACGACATGCAAAAATGAGCTGAGGAGGTGGGTGCCCTACTTGGGGAACTGAACCGTAAAAAAAATCCATTCGGGGGTTATTCCGATCAATAGGGAGCATCGTTACCCGGCGCCCATTAGGGAGGTTTGGCCTTAAAAAAAGGGATCGGCGGGAGTTGGTCCCTGTACCCATGAAGTTGCATCATTAATTTCCAACAGAAAACCATAGAGGTGGCCAGATGAAGTGAAACTCTTGTAAAGCCAGAGGGGACTCAACAAAAATAAAAAAGATAGCGAAATGTTAAACAAGGACACGGGTCATACCCTTCGGGGGACTTTGAATTCAAGTACACGAAACTACAAAAGTTGCAAAAGAGAATAACACAGAAATCTCGCTCACCGTGGAACTCGAACGGAAAAAAGTTGCGATTGCGTGACACTATTAGAAACGTATGCGCAGGTGAGAAAACGAAAGAAAAGGTTGAGCGGGGACTGGGGAGCGACGACGGGGCCACCAGGACGGAGTTTGCAGCAGTGGCACACAGGAGCGGACTGTCGCGAACAGTGATTCGATAGAACGGGGGGTGGTTCGAAATAGTCCTTAAAAGAAAACGCCTGTGAGAGAGTGTGGGGGAAAGATCTGACCACAGTGACCGGACCATGAACGTAGTCGGGAGAAATTAAAACTAGGAAGATTGAGCAAAAAGAAGAGCCGTCGAGTAACACGGGGGAGAAATGCCAAGATCATGACGATGCTTGAGGTAAAAAGCAAACGGGTCAGCCGGGATGCAATAACGCAAGGAGGCGGAGAGGAAGGGAAACTTTAGTACGGAACAACAGATCAGTCTAAGAAATGCCGAAGCTACACAATGTGAGAGGGAAGGCTTTCAATGGACGCCACTGAAATGGTTGTAACCCCAGGGAGGGAAAGGAGGAGAAGTCTGGCGGGAGGGAGGGGGGACATCATCGAGACGACCAGAGGCAAACGTGCAGCGGCTTTAGTTGGGGAGGAGCGTATATTAGTGTTACTTGCATGACGGAAGAAAGACGGGCACAGAGAGAAGGGGCACGGGTTCAAGAACTTAGTTCCCTGCCATCCATGGGTCCCCGGAGTAGAGTGATTCCTGCGGTGGGAGTATATTTGTCCGACTGGAACGGGAAAAAGTGGCAGGAGAAGGCTTCGATTATTGAGGAAAAAAAGGGAGGAAATGTCTAATAAGGCGGAATCACCCAACAAAATGCGTTCAGATGTAGAAAAAATCGAATCGAGGAAAGAGAAGAGCCCAATTGAGGGGGGAACTTCACCAGCAATGCGCTGATGTATCCGGCGCCCCCTCACGAGGGTAAAGCATAGCTCTCACTACGGGGGCCGCGGGAGGAAAAGAATTCGATCGCAAACAACCCCCGGGGGAGAAGATCACTCAAGGAGCCGAGCGCCTTTCCTCAGAGGCAGGGGAGGAGGCTTAAAATGAAATACTTTGGTCAACGCGGGGATCAAACGAGAAGGGGGGAAACTCGCCCAATTCAGAAGAGGGCTGGACGCATCTAGAGAAATACGTTTCCCGCACCGTTCGTAGAAGAAGAGGCGCGCAATGACGGGGAGGGATCTAAAGGTCTTATCGGCGGATGGGAACCTCTTTGACAAAAAGGGGGGGGGGTTGGTAGTAGGGGTTGCAGGATCAAGCGATCCCTCAACTAGAAGGCCGAAACTCATTTCGATTCTACCCGTACGAAGGGGGGGGTTTTTCCCCACAGCCCCGTCCATAAGAAAAATTCAGAAAAAAAAATTCCATACTAGGGGAAAAGCAACTCCAACAAAAACATTAGAAAAGAATGGACCTCCTGCATGGGGAGAAACCCACAAGCACGTCATACAAGTGCCTCAAAATCAGCGTGGGGAGAACGTTGGGGGAAATATGGGGAAAGGACGAACGGGAAAGCGTCCAGCGGAAGACGAAGTTTCACAAAAAAAGCGGCGGGTCGGAGGGTCGGCGGAAGGAACGGGTCTTTCCTCTAGGAAAGGGCTTCCCTACCGGTAGAGAGGCCGAGGGTCCGTATACGATAAAAAGATCGATAGAAACAACCGGGAGGGAAATAAGATGAGATAGCTCTTGCTAAGAGGGAGACCCTCGAGGAAGAAAACGCAACTGGAGGGGGAATCCAGTTTTCGCAGAGACCGACAAAAAGACAGACGCCGGACCCGCCGAAACGCAGATCCGAGTCCCATCCGGGAGAGGCCCAAATTGGGATGAAATGAAAGAGGAAAAATAAAGGGCCAAATATTTTTGTTTGTAACAACGGTTGTGTAAATAGGTTTACGGGAGCAAAAGGACTATTACATTGCTTGGGCTGGTGCATAAAAAAGGATCATAGGGGGGTTGGTCCATGCAGTGCACGCATAGCAGTTTTATCCAGAGTATGGAACTCTGCCATTTGCTAAAGAGCATGGTCGTAAGGAGGGGGGAAAACGAGGACGGACGGGGTAGATCGAATGGCGTTGAGGGAATCGGATCGAGGGGAAGGAAAACCGAACAGACCAACATAGACATCTTCAAAAAAGGACCTCCCAATCACGGCCGTTTCGAATTGCCGAAGCGTGACGGAAAAGGACCGGGACGAGAGAACAGCATTTCGCGGGAAAATTGATATGTGAAGGGTGACAGAGCATTCCGAATTTGGGGAAGCGAACGAAGTGGAGGCGGGGTAAAGAAAGGGGAGCCATGAACGCGTCGCTTGAAAAATTGGAGAGAGTAAAGGAGAGAGACGCGCTTTGGGGAAGATGCGGAAAGTGCGCCTTCGGCTAATTGAGGAGATCGATCACCCCAGGGGGGTGTGTTGGGGAGGGGACGAGAATTTATGAAAAAGCCCTATTTCTCTCCTGAATCGTGCGAGAGCTGCGGGCCACGGAGAGTTTCGGGTGCGATCGGGGTCCATCACGGAAAAAAGATTGAAAAGGGGGGAAAAAAAATAAATTGGGGGCGAGCCGGAATCTGATTAAAATTCCGGTAGCAGCCGGAACGCCCATGGGGGGGGGAAGGAAGGATTGGACCTCCGTTTTGCAATAATCGAGAAGGCTGGACAAAGGGGGGCAGAGTTCTGTCCCAGCCGCGGTCGGCCAACAGAACGAACAACTAAGCAAGAACAAACTTCATACGACAAGAAGGACGGCCCTAACTTAGAAGGGGAAACCTTTAAAAGGGAGGGACGGTCCGTCCTGCTAACCGCTAGACGACCTTAAAACATGTAGAAAAATCAATATGCGCCGACAAAGCTCCAGCCAATACGACCGTAATCGGTATCGATGAACTACAACTAACCTAAAAGAAAACGGTAGCCTATCCAGGGGGGGAGAACGTGCGGGGAAAAAAAAATCCTTGGTCAATTTCTATTATTGAAAGGGTCAAATCGTATCAAGTAGTGTAGATTAAAGGTGGAATGGAGCGAGGTACGGGCATTCATGCGAATATAAAAGAAGATATTGGCTGAAGGAGAACAGAAACTGTGGAAAACAAGCATCGCGTGAAAAATTTTTGCTTACGAAAGGCGTAACTCGCGTACTGAGAAGCCAGCTGCGTGAACGGTACCAGAAAATAAATCAGTGGGTGTCCGATGGGTAAGAGGATAATCCTCCCATAGGTACTTAAGTCCTTAGAAGAAGCGCGAGAAACAAGGGGGGTGCTAAAAGATCCGATACACGGGGAGAAAGGAAATTCCTGGGTACTTTGCCACTGCTGACTGCGGTCCGGAGGCTGGCCCGAGAAACGTCTAGCGCTCTCCAAAAAAAGGCGGGAGATAAGGGTCCGAGGTCCCGAAGAATATTTTAAAATAGTGACGGCAGAGCGCATCGAACTATCGGTTCACATGAAAGGGCGAGAACATTCTGGGGGGGAGGGTTGTAAGGCACGGAACACTTTTTGGGTTCGTGTTTTCGGGACGATCGAAAAAGAAAATGCCAGGTGTATACATCAAGTGTCCTGGGTGGACGGTATCTTTTTTGAGGGGTGGGGGGGACAAAACGGGCTTTCCCATGCGTTAAAGGAGGGGATTGGAAAAAGGTTTTTTTTTCGGGGGGGTCCGACGGGAAATAATTGATAAATTTCATGGACCGGGAAATCAACCGCGATACGTGGTCAGCCCACAGGTAACCATCAAGGGAAGGGATACCCTAGAAGATCCGAAGGGGCACTATTCTAATCTTAATAAACAGTGAATAGGTTAAGGGGGGTGTGTCTCCAAAGTGCACATCCAACGGAGAAAAAAGGTGCGCATTGCATTTCGGAAGCTAATCGGCATGGCTCGGACTGGGATGCCTTAGGTGGACACAAATCTTGCAAAAAAAAAAGACGCTGCCCCCGGAAAAAAACCCCCCCCCCCCCTCTAAAGACAAAAGTGCACCCGAAGGCCGCCTTCCCAGGGTCTTAGAAAAGCACATGGGAATACGGGCCTGGGGGCGGGATAGTGTCGGGGGACAAAGGCGGATTGCGATTTTTTTCCTCCAAAAACCATTTCAAAGGGAGAGGGGCACAAGCAGGCAAAAGCATCCCGGATCAATCTTCATTGTGAGGTCTCACGCAAGAGAGGACCAAAATGATAACCTAAACTCTGCTTGGGTGTTTCGCGAAGGTGTAACCTAAAGCGCCCCTTCACATAGTTCATACCAGCGCATCTGGTTCTCTGGAAAAAAAGCACAGAGGACTTGTGTCAGTAGAGCGCCAAGCCGAAGGGCCGGGGAGAGGTAATGAGAAAGGAAGCAGGGGGGCTTACTTCCTTTGGTACCGGAACACAAGGCTCCATGCCACATGCAAAGAACGGGCGAAATTGACGATGATTCCCCAAGTCCGCCGCCCCCTGCGGATGCTCAAGGAGATCCGCAGGTGTGCAACTCAAAGGGCGAGCAGGGCGTTCAGGGGGAAAGGCCAACGCTCAACAGGGGGTTCAGAGGGCGAATGGTGAGCTAGTAAAACTCAGAAGGGAGGAAAGTGATTAGGGATCGCACGAATCTGCCACTTGGACTTCATGCCGTTGCTCAAAGAACTGCCGGCAAACTGAAAAGGAGCTGTTGAGATCCGCGGTGGCTTGAAGGGGAAGGGAGAGGATGCGGGGGAGTCTGTACAACGAGGTGCAGGCGCCGGGCGACCTGTTCCATTGGGAAAGAGTTTGCCAAACAACCGGCCCGCGTTTGAGGGGGAGAAGGAGGGGGCGAGTAGACATTGAATACTCCTGGAATATCCGAGGACGGAATCGTGCGCATGGAAATCGTGATGGTGGAACTGCCCTGTCCATGCGGGTATCCAATGATAGAACCGGATAAGGAGCAACGACCCTCGACCTGACGTTCCCTGAAGAGGGGGAAAGGTCCGGGGAGTACAGCGGGAACGGGGGCAGGATATGTTCGCACGGAAACCCGAAGGTAAGAGTCACAGTAACGTGGAACACGAAAAGGAGGCTGGCGTAAGTGCGAAAGCGTTCATGTCTGACTCCAGAGGGGTCACGTCCTACGCTGATAAAGGGATTGAGCGGAACGTCGGCAGAGGGAGAACTACTACCGTCTCCCAGGTAAGTGCTTGCCACCCCGTGTAAAAAATATTCCGAAGAGACTAACAACTCAAAACAGAGGAGAAAAAGGAAATTGAGAGAGAAGGTGCGGTCATTCCTTGCAGAACTGTACCTGGGATGAGGGGTCCAATCACTGCATCCAGAGGGGGCGTCGTTATCTGCGCCAAAAGCCCCCCCCACAAGGGTTCAAGATGGTAAAGGAAAGGAGGAACCGCGGATGGCGGAAAGACTGAACGAGTGAAGGGCCTACGCCAGCCCTAATTTTCTTTCAAGGTGCAAAGGGGTTAAAAAAAACGTGACCGGCGAATTATATCCGAAAGGAGGGGAACGCTGCGGACGAAGGGGGGAGATGACCCTCGTCATTGCCCGGTGTCGCGGGAGGCGTCAAGGGATCGGCTGGTCCGAATGAACTTCTCCTGGATGCACGTCCGGGGGAAAAAGCCGACGATGCGCAAAGGCCTGAATTCAGGCCTTCTCGTTATAGAGCGAGGAATTCTAAGTCGCCACCCACAGACACTATTGGGCCGGGTGTTCCAACGATTATTCGAAGAAAGGGACCGGTCGCGGGGAAATGCAAATGAGTTGGAAGAACACAACCTGCTCCGCTTTTGGAAAAAATTCCATGAAAGACGGACTCTTCAACAGTCAGGGGATTCAGTTTCCTGAAGGGAGCGAAACACGCATGAAAATAAGGCAGAGTGCGAATGATAAGATAAAAAACGTCGATCAGTCAGGCCTCCCATTCTTAACTAAGAATAAAATGAGTGTTTGGGGAAAAGTTGTCAACAGGAACTCATGGCTCGATCGGCCTTGGGGAGGTGCATCGGATGATGCTACGACAGACCTGGTGCGGCGGAAAGAGGGGGGAAGATCGCCATCTAGAACAATCGAGAATTTGCGGGAAAAAAATTGAGAAGGGGAAAAAAAAAAAAGGAAGTAGATAGCGGGTGCTTCTATTGGGAAGAACATCGCTTGGCACTCGGGGGAGAGCGAACTGAAAGTCTTCTCGCCGCGAACAAGCAGGCGCTGGCCTTAACTAGTTGGGCGGAGGGGGAAACAATGTCGCCACAAAAAGGGGAGACTTTTGGGGGGGGCGTTACCTTTGCTCGCTCCAAAAAAAAATGCCGCGATGATCCGGATTTGCCGCGGACCCGAATTACCGAACAATGGGGAAGTGCTCATGAAACTCAAAAGATCTGCACGCAGCGGAAAAGACACTGATCTCAGAGGGGGAATATAGACACCTTTGCGGGATATGAAAAGAACTGGGGCCGGCGGCAATGCGGTCTCACTTTGCAGGGGAAGGGGGAGCTGGTTGGGGGGTGAAAAGATGGTGTGGAAAATCGAAGGCAACCTACGACCGTGGACGGATGCGAACGAAATGCAAAGGGGCGAATATGATCTGGGCTTAAGGGGGGCCTACTTTGGGACTGAACCGGGGAATTTCTTAGGGGGGCCGATCCGAGCACGCGTTGACCTAAGAGGTTTTCGTCCCAGTGGGGGAGGGGTTACAATTGTGCTTACAAAATTACGCGGGAGTTAGACACTGTCCCTGAAAGGGAAGGAAGGGTCCAGTAGGAACAAAAAGCTTGTAAAAAAAGATGAAGCTAAAGACTAAACAAGAAGGGCCAGGTTTCAGGGGCTCAAAAAACTCAAAAAGGGTCCATGTTCGCCAAGAAAAAAAAAAGTCAACCCTTCGGACATTGGCGATTCTAAAAAAAACGACAAAAAAAAGGTGTGGGGAGAAGGAACCATTAGAACAAGGGTTTCTACGCTCACGTCAATTGGGAAGGGAAGGAAACCGTTTGCGAACGAACACTCTTAAGAAGTTCGCAGGGGGACCAGGGGAAAGGAAGACATTGGGAAAGAGGACTGGAGCCGACAGTCGTCGAGGGGAAGCCGGAACGAAGGGGTCAGCAGTGGGGACCCCATGGCACGAAATCACCGCAACAAGGCGAGCTACTAACGCAGTGGTTTCTAAAGAAGAAGGAAAAGGAAACTAAGGCGAAGTCCTTGGAGGTTTGGAGAATATCCTGACCACGCTTCCTGACACCAATTATCTGATTAGGTGCTACTATCCATCTAGAGTGCAGAAAGCTCCGGCGAGGAGAAAACTGCGATGAAAAATATTCAAGCGATGCTTGAGGTGTACCCGGTTCAGAGGGGTGCAATCCACTCAATATAAAGGGTAGGGCATTGGCTTGCCGGAATACCAGATCAGCTCACGATGGCCGCTACACTACCGGTGAGTTTTGGAGCCTTTTATAGGAGAAGGATCTGTGGACCCCGATGCGCCAATGGATGATGCAGGCTACGGAACGTTGCAGTAGGGGTGTAGGAGAATCGAGACTCACGGCTTGCGGGAGTAGGAACGGCCTTGAGTTATCTTCGAAGAAGAAAGGGGAGTTTTACGCAGTGAGCTAATACGGTTAAAGACGGCCGTCGAAAAGGTGCACGAATACCGTCGTCACCGGGGAATTTATGGGCTTAGTGACAATTGTGAAAAACTCAGGAGCAAACATAGTGATCAGTTCACAACCAAACAAACCTCACATTAGGAAACACGAGTTGCGGGTACCAGCGCAACAGGTCCATCCGGAGATATTAAACGGAGCTGGAACTCCTTACAGTGAACACCCGAAACCCAGGCGCGGATTTGCGACCGGAGGAAGCAATCTTCCGGCTCAATCGAGGTGGGTTTCCTTCCACGGCCAATCCTGATTAGCCACCGAAACTCGGGGGGTGGTAGACACTCTCGATGAGCAGAGGAAGGGAAATGACGGCTGAGGAGTCTATCGCAAGGTCACAACCCCCGGGGAGCGATCTCCTCAATAAGACGGACTGCGCAAAAACGCAGTGTATGCGGGCTTACAGATTACGGGCCAAGCGAATGACAGGGGGCTGGATACAGCTTAGGATCCAGAGTCCTTCGTCGAACGAAATTCGAATGAAAGGTGGACCATCTAGATCGTTAACGGAATGCGCGTAATAGCGGATAAGGAGACGGCCTGATGGAAAACGGCGTAGAGGCTGGATGAGGAAAGACCTCTTTGCCTATGGAGATAGTAGGTTTTCAGAAGAGACAGAAGATAAGAAAACGCCATCGAGTATAACCCGGACGCCGACAAAGGTTCCACCGACATGCATCAGCCCCAAATGGCAATGCCTTCCATACAGCGGGGGGCAACTGAATGTAGCAGAAAGGAAGACCAACCAACTGGGGGAACATCTTGCGGACCAGCCCAAGCATCGTCATATGAAAAGGAAAGAAAAAATCAGCGTAAAGAAGGTAAACGTGTTACAAGATTGGAAAAGTATCGAACGCGCGTCCATCTCTAATCAGGGGGGAGAAGTTTCCCACGGCAGGCGGGCCGGCGTCGGCGGGGGAAACTGGGTCGGGCTCTTCTGCACGGAAACAGAGAAGGTCATAATTCTGAGCTCCGAGGGGGGACGAACGCTTGAGCTAGG
>Ga0179593_1635807_pt1 | contig 10213 bp, 13 predicted proteins | sample CZODoug2_1_08_16_FD_185931 | JGI IMG/M metagenome (GOLD analysis project Ga0179593, IMG submission 185931) | Vadose zone soil fungal communities from Angelo Coast Range Reserve, California, USA - CZODoug2_1_08_16fungal (PacBio error correction) | ecosystem: Environmental > Terrestrial > Soil >...
AAGGAGCTCAAAAGCCGGTTAACCGACCCGCGGTTACCGCCGGGAAGTCGCGCCGAAGACCTTCGGGGGCAAACCGAGGTCGGGGTTCCGGAAGGGACGTAAAAGCAGCAGCTAGCGCCGGCGCGTGGGGACTGCGGAGGAGGGAGGGCCTTGGCCGGCCTATCATACATTTTTGCTGCCATCAAAAAAAAAAAGGAACGGAGAGAAGTCGTGACAGGTACTGCCTCACTCGGGGGGGGGGGAGCCTCCTGGCACTCGCAAATGGCCGCTGACCGGATCATGGGCCCTCGGGACAACTGTGGTTCCGTAGCATGGGGGAAACCGAAGAAAAATTCTTCACGGAGAAGATTGTAACGGAGGTCTGACTCAAATGTCCCGAACACCAACTGCCTGCACTCGGTAGCAGGCCTGGCCCGTCCTCATTCAGGTAGCTGGGGAAAGCTGGATTATCGTTCTTGTGGGGGGGCGTGGGCGTTGGCCGAGGGAAGGAGGGGATCATAAGAGTCAAGAGAAGAGGGGAGGAATCGAAGGGCGTACGTCCGAGACTGCGGATGGGACGACAGTTGCCTGGCCGCCAAGCGAGACCTACGCCTTTTGCCACAGGCAGGTCCAAGAGCGGAGAAGATGTGCGGGGACGGAGAAAGCTTCACCGGAAAAGAGGAGAGAGAGGGGGAACTCTTTGGAAGGGCGCGCTCTGCCTACTTCTGCTCAGGGGAGAATGATAGAGGTGGTATCGGTGAAGAAGAAAACATAAAGAGGGGCAGGTAAAAAGGGGGCGCGAGAGGGCGGAAAGCGCTGCGCCGCTCGCGAACCGGGGAACCCGGCCTCTAACTGCGGAATGCTTCCATCATGAATGGAAATCTAGGAAAAGGGTGACAAGGAAGAAAAACTTGTAGAAAAGCCAGGCCTGGACGTTTGGGGAAAAGTGGTGCGGCGGTGGCAAATCCTGGTTGCCTTCTCACGTCCCGATCGTGGGCTCCGGGCGGCCCTCGCGGTACCACTCCGTCGCGTTTGGAGGCAAAAAAAATCGTTGGAAGTAAGGAGATGGAGCGATAAGGAAGACGTCTAGAGAAACACAACGGGAAAAATAGATATAATTAGAGGCCGTAGCAGCTATCGACCGATCAATAAACGGGCTCCTGAAACCCCAGAAAGGAGAAAAAATCGTCCAACGGGAAAAAAACCGCGGACTTTGTCTACCTGACGGCCTTCGTTCACCTACGAATGTACCCCCGTCCATGCCGGCACGTGGATTATCTACCAGTATCATAGGGAATCAATACAAAAGGCTCATGGAAAAAAACGGTGCAAACAACAGTTGCACACTTCTCATCAGAAAGACAGCGCTCGCACCCTGACCGGGCCTCAACGGCACCAGCGTGACTGTATCGGGGAATATGGATCAAAAAAAGGAGGAACCAAAGGATAGAAAAGAGTCCCCGCAAAATAGGCGAACGATATCCACCCTGCCAACGAGTCCACTAAGCGCTCCATTCTCCCGGTTCCGCGGAACTGGGGACCAGGGGAAAATATGAAGTACCAGACAGAAGGGCACCAAGGACTTCTGCGCGCGGCGTCCGCCCACGGCTCGTAAATCCCGCGTCAAGGGAAGGTAAAGAGCTTATAAAACTTGAAAAAAGGAGCGCCAACTTCCAAAAGAAACCCGGCAGTCTAACCTTAAAACCACCCCAGCCCGACCGGCACATCACTAAAATCCCTGATGCAAAGGTGCCGAAAGCCTCTGGCGAAGAGTGAAAAGGGGGCGCGAGGTCGCGGTATATGGGAATCAGCTTGCCTGCAGAAGCCCCTGGACTTGAACGTACAATCACCGCAGGCCAGAAGAAAATTGCCAGCGGGTCCAGGAATTCTAGAGTGGTAAAGACCCCGGGACCCTTGTGGGGTGGGGGTGTTGGGGAGTGGGTGTGGTAAGGAAGAAAGGGGACAAAAGGGCCGCAGGGAGGGGCCCCGTCCTGGATAAAAACGGGCCGCTGCGCTTCCCCAAAAAAATTCCAAAAACTGAGGCACTACAACGACCTTTCGCAGGAAAGCCGCGCGGGTCTTTCAAAAAACTCCCGAAGGCTTCACGAAAAAGATGAGAAAAGAGGAGAGGGGGGGTTCAGAACAGGAATTTGAGAAGAGGACGCTCAATGCGCCCTCGTCGCGCCATTACGTGATCAAAGGTAAAGGAAAGACTCACGCCAGCGAAAAAGCCAAGAAAAGAGCGTCTGTAGGAAATCCACAAGAAGTCTGCTTCCTGGTAGAAGCGCCGCCTCCTCTAAGACAACCACCCTCGGCGAACCGACGGTATTTCGGGAAAAAACAGTTGGGGAGGGGAGGAAGCCGGGAAGAAAGGGCGGCTCAAAACAACCGGCCCTAGACGGAACAGGGGAGAGGTTGTTCAGCTAAGGCGCAGCTCTCTCAAACCTGGGGTACAAGAAGGGTGTGCGCGACAAGGACCGGAAGAAAAACGGTTCGGAAAACGCCGCCTCGGCGAGAGGCGTACCTGCGGGAAGAGACCCCGCGCTCACCTCCACTACAACTCCATCCAGACCCTGGAATGGAAAGCGGTTTCCCTCGAGGGGAAGGGACGTCAAAAAGGACTGGAAAGAGTGCCGCGCAGGGAATGCGGACCGAGGCACAAGGCAGGCCCCAGTGCGTGCGAGTTCTCCGAAAAGGGAAGCCCTCGCAGACAACTGAAGAGAAGAAGTGTAGAACGCGGTTACCACGCCGTAACTGGCAGCGGCAGCCGTGCGGGAGCGACCGCAGTCCGTCAACTGAATTCAAAAGGGAACGGATAAGACTGACAAAGAGACAGCGGAACTTTTTGAGAACCAGCACGGGTTTCAAGAGCAGTGCTTAAAAGTCGGAAGGAAAAAGAAAAGACCAAAGGATCACTGCCAAGGGCCGGAATCGACACCGGGTGCAGTAGGGCTGCTCCGGGGAAAGACGCTGCCAGAGAAAAAAAAGCCTTCTCAAAAAGCTGGACAAAACAAAAAAGGGAGCCTCGGAATGTTGAGGAAGGCCTCAGGCATTTGAGAGGGGGAAGGATCGGGCTTTTTGGGTGAAGAGAAAAAATTCTGCAAGGACGCGAAGAAAGCCGTCGCTCCGATCAGCAAAGAGACCCTTGCTTTCGTACAAAGAGAACTAGGGAAGGGGTATCTTGGGGACAGGGGGACGAGCTCAAACGGAAGGAAAAGGTCCATAAGGAAAGCTGACACTGGAGGAAAAAACTGAGAGCCAAGGGGCCATCGGCGAAATGAGGGGAAAGAGTTTGCAGGTCGAGGGCTTAGTCCTAAATGCCTCTTTGGAAAAGAGAGTGTGTAAAATCAGAAAAGAAAAAAAAAAAAAGCGGATTCGTCCAAGAAACACAAAGCGAGAGGTGCGCTCTCTGCTAGAAAACGGTGACCCAGCCGAGTCAAAAAAAGGAACCGCCCTGCCGCTAAAAAAAAAAAAACGCCGGCTGAGGGTAAAAGGCACCTGGGGACGTGACGGGGCCGGACTTTCCCTTGGGAGGGAGGTTGGCACTAAGTCCCGTCGTAGAAAGGGAAAGAAGCATCTGAGAAAGCGGGAAGGCGTTATCAAGTTGGGATGAGATTTCAAGAGAAGTCAAGAAGGTCGCTACCGCCTCTCAGAACAACGAGGGGGAAAGAATGTAGGGAGCCTGCTAGCTACTCAGACTCCGAGTTTGGTGGGGGGGGGGGTGAACAAGGAAAAAAACACCTAGCACCAAAACCAACTCTTGATAGCCACCGAAAGACGTTTCAGAGCACCGGGCCTTCGAAGACGCCCACGGAACTGTCCCCTCCGGTCACGGGAAAAATTGAGTAATAGGTTCCAAAAAAAGGAGGGACATAGCAAGGAAAAGGCGCATGAGAAGAAAACTGGAGGCAGGACCAAGGGGCCGGCTGCGCAGGCGCAAACTGTTCGGAAGAAAAACGGCCCGAGCGTTTATCTGACGCTGCGGAAGGGACCGGAGCAAACGAGAAATAACATCTTGAAGAACAAAAAAGTAGTCGAACGAGGGAAAAAAAAAAGCGCGATCTCCGGCGGAAAGAGAAAAAAAGTGTCCCACGAAATGTGGCGGGGCCCCGTCCTCTCTTAAAAGGGGGAGGGCACCGGGCGGACGCAGAAACGAAAGAAGTCAAAGGACGGGCCTGTAAAAAGGAAACTTCTGCAGGGGGGAGAGGTTCGGAGAAAGGGTCGGCTCGGATCCGTGCATAAACCAAAGAGAACCGGTCCCCTGACCAAAAAAACCCCAAGAAAGAAGAAGGGCCAGAGTCAGCGTCATTAAGGAGAAGCACCGAAAAGCCTCTGTTTAGGATCCCAGTGTGAAAACCTTTCGTGCGAGGGGCCGGTTGCCGCAGAGTTGCGGGAGGGGAGGGGAAGCGAAGGACCAAAAGGGGGGGCTTGCCGAAGCCGAGGGGGGAGCTCAGTGGCAAAGGAGGAAGTGTCTATTTGCTTTCAAAGGCGCTAAGGAAACCAAAGCAAGAATCGTACCTCGGAGACCTAACCGGCTGCGTCAAGAAAAGCAGTTCCTGAAGGAGAAAACTTCCCGCGCCGAAAAAGGGAAGATTCGGTTAGAAAAAAAATAAAAAATCCCGATCGTGAACAAGAAGGCCCGCGGCCTGTCAACCGAAAAAGAGGGCAGTTAACCGGCGGCTGAGTTGGTTCACAGGAAAGGGTGAATCCTCAGCGAGAAGCGGGATCCCTTGGAGGGGAACTCCCGCCACCAAAGGGTCGCTTCCCTGAATCTTTCAAAGAAGCCTCATTTGAGCGTAAAGAGGGAGGAACTCTAGAGAATTAGAAGCCGAAGAGGCAGAAGAGAAGACCAGCAAAGCCATCTTGCGAGGGAACCTCCCTAGAAGGGAAAAACAAGGACCTGGGTTGAGTAGGAAAGGGGGGACTTGTGGGAGACGGGGAGGAAAGAGAGCTTCTCCTCACGGAGAGAACTATTACCGAAAAGGAAAATCGGAAAGCAACCCTCTCTGCTCAGAATAGGGAGGAAAAAGCAATATGCGCGAAGTTTTCGCGAACAACAGACCCTGAATCGTGGAAGGGGGAAAGTCGTTTCAGCCGCCTCGGCTGAATTATATCAGAAACCTCATCATACCAAATACCTAAATCCTGGCGGGTCGCTACTTTAGGGGGCGCGAGGGAGAAGGGAGAGGAGCCTACCATGCCTCCCAACTTACAAAACGTCAGTGGGACTGCGGAAGGAAAAGAACGTACAAAAATTGTGCAGGTGAAAGTATAAGACAATCCAAAGAAAAAAAAACGGAAAAACCTCGAATAAATCCGTGAGGGGCGGGACCAACGAAAAAGCAGTTACCGAAGTTAAAATTCCTCTGAGCAGGAGGGCTTCATACGGTGTCGCGAGAAGGAATGGCTGCAAAGGCTCCTGTTGCTCTGCTGACGAAAGCAGCCTGAAGCGCCCGGGGTTCTCGGACCAAAAAAGCAACGCTCAGGGGTCTTAAACGGCCGCAGACTCCTTGAAAAAGCAAAAAAAAAGTGCCGGTCCGGTCCACTCTGAAAAGGAAAGGTGCGTTTCCGAGAAGGCATTTCGCTGGGGCAAGGGCTGCCAGCCGGAGGCTGTCCGGAGACATAAAAGGAGGGCAAAAAGGGATGAATAGGGGGATAAAGGGAAAAAATAATGAAAGTGGGAGTTGGCCGATCGGATGTTTTGTACAGGGAAACTGTAGCACGGGTTCTGACGTGGGGGGCGTGGGAAGAGAATGTTGGTAATAAAGGTTCCGTCGAGCTGTGATCAAAGGAAAGAAAAACGAAAAACTAACATGCCAAAGATGAGCAAAACGTATCCTCAGGAAGCGTATTGCCAGGGGAAAGTCCGAAAGTTCAAGAGAAAGAGGAGAACAAGTGCTGGGACCCATGAGGACAGAAAAAACCGGGAAAGAGTCTTCTTTTGGAAAGAAGTGGGGGCGATGAGAGAAAAGGTGATGCTCACTCGGGGTAGGGAAGGCTAAGAAACTATCAGAAACCGAGGGCCGTTGACTCAAGTACCAGGGAGCGCTGCTGTTTCGGTACAGCCGGAGAGGAGCCTTTGGGAAGAGCTGGAAAAAAAACAGCAATGAGGAATGAGCCTGAAAAATATCTCTTGGGAATTGGAATGCACAGGGGAGGGACACTGTAGGAATCAAAAAAAAAACTGTTTACCTTGGAGTCGGGGCCGAAGGAAAACTGGAGAAAAGGGGGAAGAACATCTTGTCGAAAAGTTATGAGGGAAGATTTAGAAAAACTATTGCCATAGAGGGGCACTAGCCGCCTCTAAGGCTGCACCAACAAAAAAAAGAAAAGAAATTCTAGGGGGAAAGGGAGCGACTCAATCAGAAGACTTGCATACCACAGTAGAGGGGAAAAGGCGTTTCAAAGAGCCGCACGTGAAAGAAAAACAGATGGTCGCGTGAAGTCAACGGCAACCGGCCTTGAGTGAAACAGGTCCTGTCGGAGGGCAAAAGGAAAAAAAAATGAAAAGGAGCCTTCTTCCGGGGAACATGGTCAGCCGGCGCGGAGGGAAGATCTTTCAGAGGAGGAAAGAGGGGCTTCCGGTGAAAAAAAAAAACTCTCGAAGCGAGGAGAGGAAACTTGGAAAGGGGGAAAAAAAAATTAAAAAAAGATGGAGGATCGAAAAAAAAACGGACACGATTACCACCGAATCATCTCTTTAACAGAGCCAGTAAAATAAACAAAAGTCCAGCGGCGATAACTGCCGGAGGGGTAGGTCTCCTCCGCCACTTACCCCCGTTTGCTGTATCCGCTCTCAACTGAAAGATCCGGTGGAAAACGGGAGAAAGAAAGATCTGGACGTCCAAAGGAGGAGACTCTCTGTGAATTTAGCCATACGGTCTTCTAGAAGGAAAAAAAGGAGTTCCAAGAGTCCATTGCCCGGGGGACCGGGAAAAAGAAAGAACCCAGGAGAATCCAAGATGCAAAAAAACCACCGAGGGCCGTCCGCTGCGGTGCGGGACCTCATCGGGGAGTAACAAAAAGGGGTTGTAACGACAAATAGAGGGAGAAAGAAGTCCTGGAAGGAAGAACCTGAAGGAAAAAAGCAACCGCCAATAATGAAAAAAAGGCCCGTCCCTTGAGGGAGAAGGCTTAGCAAAAGGAAGTGCGTTCAGAAAGGAAAAAAAGATCATGAATGATTCGGTTGAAACGGCTGGGCGGAGCACGGGACCCACCACGAATTTAGGCTCATTTAAAAAGAAAAATTCGGGGTTCAATAAGGGTACGACACGAACCGGGCATAACGGCCAAGGTTCGCCCTAATTCTAAGTGCTGACGCCGAGGTCTGGAGGAAAATTGCTGGGGAAAGTGGAGACTCAGACGACGCGCATTTTTGCGCCTAGAAGGCGGGATCCGTCGGTAGGGGAAACTAACGCACCGCAGGCTGTCTAACGGGGGAAAAGCTGAAATTACAGAGCTAGGAGATAGAGGGGAAGGCTCGCAAAGAGGCGCGGGCCTTGTAGCTCCGAATCTAAGACCCAAGCCTCAGACCTCCCTGATTTAAATGTTACAGTCAAGGAAGGGGTTTAAAAAAGATCCGAGGCGCTTAAAGGGGGAAAGCTAACGAGGAGGGCCTCGCTGGCCGAGGTGTTCGCGCACCGGGCGAGCATCTCTCGGAAAACGTGAGTGATGGAAGGTCCGGAGAAAAAAACGAGGGGCCAGAAAAACAGGCAAGGGTTCAGAACCCCGCTAGCACGTGCGCCGCGAGATAGACTAGCTCCACCATCCAAAATCAAAAGACCCGGGCCTGTAAAAAAAAGGGCTTGTGAAAGAAAGTCTTCGAACCAAAGGAAGGACCGTCAAAGAAAGGGGGAATGGGAAGACGAGAAAGGCTGATTGAACTGCGCGGGGCTTCACCGAGACAATTGCACAGCAAGCTTGGGGGGATCCCAGGAAATTCGTCAACGGGCTAAAAAAAGACACTTGGGAAAGCAACGAGCCGCGTTTCCTGCGGCATTCCTATTGAGGCAGACCCTCTAAGCGGGGGAAAAGGGGAAGGGGAAAGGAGGGGAGGGTCGGTTCGAACTGGGGGGGGGTGCGGGGAGATCAGAATCTTCCCGGGAAGGAAAAAGGGGTACACTCTGCAGGAGGGCATTGGAAAGGAAGAAATTAAAACTAAGGAGATGGACCCCGGTTCGAAGCAGCGTTGCGTTTCCTTCTCCGGCCATTCGCTTGACCGGGTCTTGTCGGAAAAAGGGAGAGAACCGAAGCAGCACGAGGCTGCACCAAGAGTCACCGGAAGACTCCGGGAACGGTAATCCGAGCTGGGCCGTATGGGCTGGTTTGTCAGAGGGATGCCCTGTTTCTGAAGAGGGAGGCGTTTACGAAGAAAGCCGTCAAAGCTGAGAAGAAAAGCGGGGGGGAAGCAAAGGTCAGAAACGGGGACGAGCACGCCGCGCTCGCCGAAACGGCCGGTGCCTTAAAAGCGGTCCCAGCGACCTATCGAAAGCCCACTCAAAGGGGGCCCAGAAAACCGAGAAGGAAGATAGGGATTGGCCGGCTTTCGCTAACGGAGCTCGAAAAGGATCTTCATCGCAGGGGGAAGCGGTCCCGCAAAGGAGAGGATATCTCAAATCAGAACGAAGAAAAAAAATGCAGAAAAGAGGGAGTCAAGAAACCGGAACCAGCGGCTACCTCCCTCCACGCGCGAAAGCTCCTTCTGAACCGGGCTGCGGTTCAACCTTTAAGAAAAATACCTACTGGGGAAGATGCACGCCGGAATGAGGGGAAGGGGGCCTCGGGAAAGCAAAGGGACCGCGACCAAGGCGCCACGGCTGCCGCGTAAAGTCCAGCGCCGTCAGCGGGAAGGGCCACGGGTGGAAACTTTTAAAAAAGGAAATCGATGGACTCCTAAAAAAGGGGGGGAAAGGGGAATGAGCGGTTAAGACAAAATGTGCCGGGCAGACGGTCCACCTCTCACCACAAAACACAGGAAAAAGAAAGGGGGAGACACTGAGAAGGACCAGGGGGGGAACGTCAAAAGGGAGGTGCGACATCCATGCCACCGCCCACCGGACCCTGGGGGGGTCCATGCTGGACGTTCTTACTACCATTTGAGGGGAAGGTTTCCTTCCTTGAAGAAGAATCCCCGAGGAACAAAGGAATCACGGGGGTGAAGATTTTGAAAAAAAGCGAGTCCTACGCTCTAACTCATCGCACCGGGGAATACGCCAAAGGCCCGTTAAGGATGCCGGCGCGGACAAGAAGAAGCTTACTAGAAGAGCGGACTATCACCCGTAGTCTCCTCCTCCCGGCAAGGGGCATATCAGAAGGAAGCCTGAAGGGCTGATTGATCAACCTAGCAGGAGGGGTCCGCTATGAGCCTGCCCCAGGAAATTCCTTGGCGGAGACGGCTGGTCCGGCCACTCGCTCGGCCCTCCAAGCTTCTCGAAGAAATCCCTCAGGGGGGGGGTCTCTGGAAAAAAACTAGACTAGCGCGGCGCGGCAAAAAGACAGAAAAACCATTTGCTAGATACGTCCAAGAAAAAAAAACGCCTATCTTCCCCAGCTTCCCTGATGCAGGGAAAGTCAGAACACCTAGGGGTCAAGAAAGGGGGTTTCAAGGGGAGGAAGGGATTTGAAAGGAAGGTGAGACCTCAATAAAGTACCTGTCCCCGTTACCTGTACAACACAAGATTCCCCGAAGTAAAGGGTCACGGTAAAGGGAAAGACAGGAAAATTCTCCGGGACCAGCCGCCAGTACTAAAGGCCGCCGAGAATTGACAACGGACAACCGGTTGGCCGCTTCGGTCGCCTGCGCAGGTCAAGAGAAAACTCAGAAAGGTCAGCATGGGGAACTACGACAGTCCGAAAGAAACTCCCGAAGCGGCCCGCTTCCGTAGGGCTGGTAAAGGGAGAGGGTGTATCGGAAAATTCCAAAGGGAAGCAAAGACTCGGGAAAGGGGTTCACATGCTATCCCTGTGTCGTATATCCCGCAAGGAAATTCTTTTCGGAAAGAACTACTAATCAAAGTCGAAGGGGCGTAAGAGTGGACCCTGAGGGAGACGGCTGGTAGTCTGATCCGCCTCCTCAAAAAAATGCCACTGCAGAGGAGATTTCAGGGACGGGTCTTGAAGGGGGGCTGGTGGGAGGGGCATCTAGTATCCGGTCGCCTAGTCGGCCTGTTCCGGGAGCCGAACCTAAAAATTCTCGGGAAGGGATCAAGGGGAGGGAGGGGGGGGCAACGGCTGC